>Ga0187893_10001028_pt1 | contig 69715 bp, 70 predicted proteins | sample MA1701074metaG_FD_139574 | JGI IMG/M metagenome (GOLD analysis project Ga0187893, IMG submission 139574) | White microbial mat communities from a basaltic lava cave in the Kipuka Kanohina Cave System on the Island of Hawaii, USA - MA170107-4 metaG ...
CGAAGCCATTTCGTCGGAGCCGAGGGGGGACTTGAGGGGCCGCTGGGGAGCCCGCCGCCCACGCAAAAGGCCGATCCGCGTACGGACGAAGAGATCAGCGTGCCTGCCATGGAACGACTCCTCGACACCGTCTTCCAGTACGTCCTCGACTGGATCACGAAGGCCAAGCCGGGGACGCTTCGCCTTCGCCTAGCAGCCACCCTGAAGGAGCAGGCCCGGCGCTTTCTCACGGATGCCCGCAACGTCAAGCTGTTCCAGGACCTGTCGGAGCACGAGAAGATGCTCGCCGATCGGGTGCGCGTGGACAGCTACGAGCGCGGGATCCGCACGCACATCCGGCCCGGTGACGTGGTGGTCGATCTCGGCACGGGCACGGGCATCCTCTCCATGTTCGCCTCCCGCGTCGCGCGCAAGGTCTACGCGATCGACCACTCCGCCATGATCGACGTGGCCAGCCACATCGCGCGGGCCAACGGCGTGACGAACATCGAGTTCATCCGCTCGAACAGCCGGAAGTTCACCCCCCCCGAGAAGGTGGACGTGATCCTGCACGAGCAGATCGGCAACGATCTCTTCGACGAGAACATGGTGGAGAACGTCACGGACCTGCGCGACCGGATCCTGAAGCCGGGCGGCCGCATCGTCCCCGATCAGTTCGAGCTGTATCTGGAGCCCGTGAAGCTCAGGGACGAGTCCAGCATCCCCTTCATCTGGCAGATGAAGCTCCACGGCATCGACTTCGCCTGCGTCCGCAGCATCCAGGACGGGGCGGACGCGCTACCGCGACGCTGGGACATGCGCTGGGTGGATCCCCTGGAGGCCGACTTCCTGCTGTGCCAGCCCGAGCCGATCTGCCAGCTCGAGCTGTCCTCCGTGCGGACCCAGGATCTTCCCACGTCTCTGGACCTCACCAAGACCGTGGTGCGCGGCGGTCGCATGGATGGCCTGCTGATCTACACGAAGGTCATCTTCGACGAGAGCCTTCAGTTCGACACCCGCATGGCACCTTCGTGGGGAAAGCGGCTGCTCCGCTTCCCCGTGAGGACCTACCAGGCCGGCGAGACGATCCGGCTGCGCATCCAGATCCCCGACATCCGGGCCGTGAAGACCTGGGACATCCAGCTCGACTAGAGATTGGCCATCCGTTCCCCAGGTCGGGCGAGACCGACGAGGAGCCGAAGCTCGGGAACGAGGCCCGGTCGCCGGGCGCATCCGCCGCGACCCGAGGCGCTGCTGGCGCGGGGCTGACGGCGCGATCCCCCGAGCGGTGGACACAGAGCGGCCGGGGCCGGCCGGCCGTGCCATACTGCGCGCAGAGCGGAGTCCCCGATGAGAGGTGCTCCGATGAGCGGTAGTCCGCTCCCGGTCTCCGTCGCGCTCGCCCTGCTGCTCGTTACCTCCCCGGCAAGCGCGACCCTGATCGATCCTCTCACCCTTGCCCAGACCGTCTCGGGGCCCCAGGCATCAGGAGTGCAGGCGAGCAGCGTGCTCTCCGGCCCCATGTTCGGCGGCAGCGTGCGCTCGCTGGACGCCGGCGGGGTGCTGCCGGCGTTCTCGGTCACCGGCTCCATCGGGGGCGGGACGTTGACGCTCACCCAATCCGCGCCCGGGCAGCGCTTCGTCGACCTTGCCTGGGCACGCAGCACGCCGACCAACCTCACGGGAGGTGGAGCGTTCTCCGCCCTTCAGATCGACGTGAGCAGTTTCAGCGGTGTCACCACCTTGTTCTTCAGCGTGTTCTCCGAAGGGTCGGCGAGATCTCAGGCCAGCCCCCGAACGCTCACCACGACAGGGCCGTTGCTCATCGACTTCGGCGAGTTCGCTGACAGCCCCACGGACGTGGCCGACATCACCCGGATCCGTCGGATCTTCATCCGCGTGCAGACGACGGGCAACGTCGTCCTCGGTCCGCTCGAGACCGTTCCCGAGCCACGCCTCGGCGTCCTCCTCGCAGCCGGCGCCGGAGCCCTTTCGTGGCTCATCCGCCGGAGCTGAGGCGGCGGCTCGTCGAGCGGGTCGGCTCCGGGCGGATCCGGTGCCAGCCGGGACCTACCCGTTCCCGCACCCCAGCACGTTCTCCGGGTCCACTGCGACCTTGAGCTTCTCGCGCCAGGCGAGCGCCGCCGGCGAGAAGACGCGCGGGAGGAAAGGCTGGCGCAGCTTCCCCACGCCATGGTGGTGCGAGAGCGAGCCGCCCGAGCGCAGGATCTCGTCGCGCGCGGCGCGCTCGAGTTCGGCATAGACCTCGCTCGCGCGCTCCACGCCCTTGTAGTGGAAGGCGAAGTAGAAGTAGATGCAGACGCCGGTGTCGTAGAGCTGGGTCACGCGGCAGCTCACGAAGGGGCGGCCCGGGAGGCCGCGCTTCGCGTGCTCCTGCCACAGACGCTGCTTCACGTTCGCGCAGAGAGTCTGCGCCTCGCTCCACGCCACCGAGGTCTCGAAGGACTCGCCGAGCACCCAGTGCTCGAGCATGAAGTCGCGGATGTAGGCGATCGCGAAGGTGAGCTGGTAGCCGCGCTCGCCGTTTTCGCCGCCGGCCTTCATGCCGCCATGGCGTGCGGCGAGCCGGTAGACGGAGCGCTCCTGCGCCTCGACCTCTTCCCGGCCGCCCTCGAAGAGCAGTGTGCAGGCGACCATGCGCTCGGGCTCGAAGCCTTTGAGCTTCGTCACGAAGGCCTTCTCGAGCCGGCCCTTCAGGGCGGCGAGGCCCGTGCGCTCCGGCCGGAGTGCCTGCCCGAACTGGAACTGGAGATTGTCCATCAGCCGCGCGCTCGCGGGCACCACGCCCGAGCGCTGCACGGCGCGCAGGAACGCGAAGCCGGCCTCGAAGTCGCGGAACAGCACGGAGCCGAAGCGGCGCAGCCCGGGGAGCGGGAACACCTTGGTGACGGCGCTCGTCACGACGCCGAGCCGGCCCTCGGAGCCGATGAGCCAGCGCGCCGGGTCGGCGCCCACCGACTCGCGCGGCGCCGCGACGCGCGCGAGCGCGCCTTCGGGGGTGCGCGCCGAGATCGAGAGCACGAGGTCCTCGATGTTCCCGTAGCGGTTCTTCTTCATGCCGCTGGCGTTCGTCGCAATCCAGCCGCCCAGCGTCGAGAGCTCGATCGAGTCGGGCTCGTGGCCGAGCGTGAAGCCGTGGCGGCCGAGCTGCTCCTCGATCTCGGTCCCGAGCGCGCCCGCCTGGATCTCGGCGGTGTGGTTCTCGGGATCGAGCCACAGCACGCGGTTCATGCGCCGCAGGTCGAGCGACACGATCGTGCGTCGCTCGCCCTCCGGGCAGCGGAGCGCGTCGGTGACGTTCGTGCCCCCGCCGAACGGGATCACGCACGCACCGTGGCTCCGAGCGAGCGCCAGCACGAGCCCGACCTCGTTCTCGCTCACCGGCCAGACCACCATGTCGGGCACGCGGGCGAGGCGGCCGAACTTGATCGCCCACATGTCCTCCTGCGTGTGGCCGTGGCCGTGGCGAAGGCGCATGCGGGGCTCGACGGAGATGCGCTCCGGCGGGAGCCGCTCCGCGAGCGCGCGCTCGAGGCCGTCGTTCGCGACGCGGGGCGGAAGCTCCGTCGGGTAGCCCGAGACGCGGCGCTCGGCGGGATCGAGGCGCACACCGAGGATGCCCTCCGCCCACGGCAGCAGGTTCGGGATGCGCTTCCCGCTGATCGCGTAGCGCGAGCCGCGGAACTCGACCTCGCCCCGGGCGTTCACCTGGAAGCCACTGTCGGCGAAGCCCCACACGTCGAGCGCCTCCGCGCCGGGCGCGCGCGGGGCCGGGGGCTCGGGCACGATGCGCGCGGCCGGATGGCTCGTCGGCGCCGTCATGGGAGCACCCTACGACAGCACGTCATGGGTGCACCTTACGACAGCCCGAGCGCATCGATCAACATGCGGCTCCAGGGCACGCTCCGGTAGAGCTCGATCAGGAACAGCGTCGCGACGTAGCCGATGCGCGCGCGGCGCTCGTCCGGCGCGCACTGCGCGAAGCCGAGCGCCATCAGGAGCCAGCCGAAGCCACGCACGGTCGCAAAGGCGAAGGTGGAGGCGCCGAACGCGATCAGGAGCACATTGCGATAGCGGGCGAGGCGCGGCCACAGGAAGGCGGCCGCGATCGCCGCCTCGCTCGCGCCGGTGAAGACGGTGAGCGCGAGCGCGAGCGGGCGGAGCCCCGCCGGCTCGACGAACGCCCCGGGCCAGCCCTCGGGCCGGCCGGCGAAAACCTCGCGCAGCGCGGCGTCGAAGGCGTCGAGCGTCTCCCAGCTCGCGCCGCCCGCGAGCACGGCGAGATCGTGGAAGCGCGGGTCCGCGAGGAGCGTGACGCGGAAGAAGGTCCCGTCCACGAAGTCTGGCGACAGCACGAGCTTCCAGAGCGTGGCGAAGAGGAACGTGCCGCCGACGAGGAGCCGCGCGCTCGTGCGGAGCGCGGCGGGCGCGTCGCGGGCGCCGAGCGCCAGCGTCAGCGAGAGCGCGGTGAGCGCCCGGAGGTAGTCGTGGTTGTCCGAGAAGGGCCAGTTCCAGACCAGCGGCCACGCAGTGAGCAGCGTGAGGCCCGCCCAGAGGCGCGCGTCGCGCGCGAACGCGGGGAGGAGCAGGCCGAGGCCCGCGGCGATCTGGAGCGGCACCCGCTGGAACCAGAAGAGGGACGCGTCGAGGAGGAGCACGAGCAGGAGAACGCGGAGCGCGAGCTCCATCAGAGCGGCTCCGCTTGGGCGACGAGCACCAGGCGCGGCGCGAGGTCGGCGGGCGAGAACTCCGTGCGCCAGACCTCGACCCGGAGCGGGCCGAGGCCCGGCTCGCGCGCGCGGAGCGCCTCCGCGAGCCGGCGCAGGTTCGCCTCGCGCGGGAGCTCGCGCGCGTGGCGGTGCAGGCGGTCGAGCTCGCTCGGGAGCGCGATCCGCCGCTCGCCCGCGGCGCCCAGCTCGATCACCCGAACGGTCCGAAACGCGCCGTGGTCGGTCGTCGCGAACATCCCGAAGCCCCCGCCCTTCCAGGGCGAGAGGGCGGCGCACTGCCAGGCGGCGAGCTGCGCGAGCGCGAGGGCCACGAGCAGGGCCGGAGCTACGAGGGCGCGGCGCTCGACGCGCGGCGGGGGGCTCGGCATCCGCCCAATCTCCCCCACCCCCTGGCCTGCATCAAGCGCGGGATGGGGCCGGCCGATCCAGCCCGTGGTGCACTGGATGAACCGGCAACTCGCTCCGACGATCGCCGTCCCTGCTGCTGCTCTGGCCAGCCGCACGCCGTGGAACCAGTTCCGGCGGCGCTGGACCGAGTTCATGGTCGGGCGCCCCGAGGACCGGCTGATCGCCGGCCTCTGGTCGGCCGAGCAGGGCCGCCGGGCCATCTATCTCGGCGTGCTCGGCCTCCTCGTGCTGCCGGCCTTCGTCGGGCTCGGCCTCGCTCCGGGCGACGCGCTCGGCCGCTGGGTGCTGATCGCGACCGCCGCGGCGGCGCTCTTCTCGGCCTCCGAGATCGAGGCGGACCGGCGCGCGCGCGGTGCCGCGCTGCTGCCCGTGATCGCCGGCCTAATCTACGGCTCGGCCGTGAGCGCGGTGTACGCCGCGGTGCTGTGGTCCGATCTGCCGAACGCCTGGGCGCGGCACCACGTCGTCTTCCTGCTCTACCCGCTGCTGCTGCTCGCGAGCGCCTTGCGCGGCGACCCGCGCTTCTCTGCCGCGCTCGGCCTCTTCGCCACCGCGGGCTACTGCGTGGTCGTCGCGGCGGCGCCCGGCCTCGCTGCGGACGACCTCGAGAAGCGGGCCCACCTCGCGCTCGCCCACGACGCCACGAACGTCGGCATCCAGCTCGTCGTGCTGGCCTGCGCAACCGCGCTCGGAGCGGCGAGCGCGGACCGCGGGCGGCTGCTGCGCCGCCTCGCGCACTGCGACCCGCTGACCGGGCTGATCAGCGGCGTGTCCTTCCAGCGCTGCCTCGAGCGCGAGTCGCGCCGCTCCCTCGCCGTCGGCCTCCCGCTCAGCGTCGCCGTGATCGACCTCGATCGCTTCCGCTTCCTCAACGAGTCGCACGGCCACGCATTCGGCGACGCGATCCTGCGCTGGGTCGCGGACCTGCTGCGCGAGTCGTTCCGCAACACGGACATCGTCGCCCGCCTGGAGGGCGAGCGTTTCGCCGTAGCCTTCCTCGACTCCGACCATCCCGCCCTCGTGCGCCGCCTCGAGGCGCTCCGCACCGAGGTCTCGGAGGTGGAGATCCGCCGCAGCGGGCTCGTCGAGCCGGTGCGGCTCACACTCTCCGCCGGGCTGGCACGCTTCCCGCGCGAGGCCACCAGCGTCGAGGAGGCGCTCACGCTCGCCGGCGAGCGCCTGCACACGGCGAAGCGCGCCGGCCGCGACCGGATCGTCGCCTAACGCGCCGGCGGCTTCTCGCTCGGGGCCGGGGCCGCCTGCCGCGTGAGACGCAGCGCGAGCAGCGTGGGGGGACGCCGGCCGCCTCCGTCCGAGACGAGGAGCAGGAGGCGACCACCGCCCGGGAGCGTGGGGCCGAGCTCCATCCCCTCGAAGTTCTGGAAGCCGCCGTTGCGCTCCCAGAGCTTCACCTTCTCGACGGGGACGAAGTCCTCGCGGTTCCGGAGCTTCTCGAACGACGAGATGTCGGTCGCCTTCGAGAAGTCCGCCTGCGAGATGCGCGCCGAGAAGCCGCCGCCCGTGAGCGCGCGCTCGAGCACGAGCAGCTCACCCTCGGGCGTCTGCAGCAGGTCCACCACGCCCACGAAGCCGAGGCCGGGATCGGTGCGATAGGCGTACTGGGCGAACGGCTGGAAGGACTCGTCGAGCCGCTGGAGCCGCACCCACGCGCCGCGCATGGCATTGGTGCCGCCGCCGTCGTCGCGCAGCGGCCCCTCCGTCGCGATCCAGAAGCTGTGCCCGTCCCACGCCGCCGCGATGCTCTCGAAGCCGGTGTTCTTCTTGACCCGCCCCTCGTAGATCTTGGGCGGCGGGTACGTCTTCAGGAGCTCGCCGGTCTTCGGGTCGTACTCCCGGATGTCGCGCGTGCCCTCGTCGACCACGAGCATGGTCCCGTGGTTCGGCCGCCGAGCGACGCCTTCCGGGTCCTGGGCGCCTGCGAGCTTGACGTACTCGCCCACCTGGACCTGCTGGATCGCTCCGCTCGCCGGGTCGAGCGTGAGATCGAGGGGGATCAGCCGCCGGAGCCCGTCGTCCACGCTGAGGAAGCGCCCCTCGCCGAGCCAGGTGACGCCGGAGAGCTCCGCGTTGCCGAGCGCCGCCACGGGCACGGGCCCGTTGCCGAGCTCCTCGAGCACGAGCCGCGCCCGCTCGGCCGCGTTTGCGCCGGGTGCCGCGAGCAACGCGAGCGCGAGCATGCGGGCCGGCACATCGGTCGCACCGCGCATGCTCACCTCCCGGGAAACAGCGGAGGCTAGCGAACGCGCGGGCTCAGCTCGGAGCGTGGAGCGAGATCGCGCGACGCGCCGCGGCGAGATGGAGGGGCGAAGGCGAGAGCGCGTGCTCGCGGAGGCACGCCTCGGTGCACTTCACGGCGTGGTCGTCACCGCTCGCGAGCGCGAGGTCGATCAGCGTCTCGCGGTCCTCGCGCGGCGGCTCGACCTCGCCCGCGAGGGGCGGGGTGTGGCCCAGGCTCGCCTGGAGCGCGGCCCCCGCCTGCCAGACGCGGCGGACGAGCTCGCGCGCCTCATCCGCCGCGAGGAGCGGGACGAGCGAGCGCAGGGCCGCGGCGCTGGTGATGCCGTGGACGAAGATCACGCTGTGGAAGGGGTCCTTCGCATTCGCGAGGTAGAGGCGCGTGAAGGCGCGCCCGAGCGCCGAGAGGCCCGCCGCGGGGTCGGCGCCCGGCTCGAGCCAGTCGATCGCCGGCGCGAACGGCGCGAAGCCCTCGAGCCCGGCGAGGGCCGACACGATCGAGCCCGCGAAGCGGCGCTCGGCCGGCGGCTGGAGCGGAACGCGCGCGAGCGCAGCCTCCGCACCGAGCGCGCCCGGCTCCTGCCGCGCCGGTGTCGGGAGCGTCTGGTACGCGGCCGCCCACGCGCCAAGCGCATCGGCGAGCTCGCGCCGCCGCGGCGCCGTCTCCTCGAACTCGAGCGCGCGCACCGCGTGCCCGACGCGGATCACACCGTGGAGGGCGTCGGCACAGGCGGCCGGCGCGAGGCGCACGAGCCAGCGCCGGGCCACGCCGCGCCAGGGCCCTCCGGCGAGCTCGTCCGCGAGGAGTGCCTGCCAGTCGGCCGTGCGCTCGGCCTGGCCGAGCGCGCCGCGCCACGCCGCGGGCGCGAGTGCCGCGCGCCTGGCCGGGCGCGGCCGGAAGTCGGCGCGGGCGCGCGCGAGCCAGGGCAGCACCGCCTCCGGGCGGCCGAGGGCGCAGAGCGCCTCGGCCACCATCGGCGCGTGGCTCGTGAAGCCACTCGCGAGCTCGGGGCCGTACGGCGCGAGGAAGTCGAGCGCGACGTCGAGGCCCTGGTAGGCGCGCGTCACGTCGCGTCCTCGAGCGCGTAGTCGTTGCGCAGGGCGGGATCCTGCGAGCGGTACTCCACGAACTCCCAGTCGTTGCCCTCGGCGTCGTGGAAGTAGACGCGCCTCCGGTGCGGGTGGGCGTTCGGGACCGTCGAGTCCGTGTAGCCGGCGGCGAGCAGACGTGCGCGGAGCGCCTCCGCGTCGTCCACCTCGAAGCCGAGGTGGTTGAGGCCGGGCCGGCCCGTGTAGGGGACGAAGCGCTCCGCCGGCTCGCTCCTCGCCTGGTGGAGCGCCACGTAGGTCGCGTCGTTGCCGACGTGCACCCAGCGCGAGCCGCTCCAGTCGGGGCCCGCGCTGCGCACCCGGAAATCCGGGAACGCGGTGCGGAGGAAGCGGATCATCCCTTCGAGGTCGCGGACGACCAGGTTCGCGTGATCGAGTCGGGTCTGCATGGGCGTCTCCTTCGCTGCCAGTCTGATTCCGCGCCTGCCAGCGGGGCAACGCCGTAGTCATTCCATTGGCAGCTGGCTATCGTGCTGACGCCGTGGACGATTCGGGAGCCAACCTGGCCGCGAACGTGAGGCGCCTCCGCGAGGCGCGCGGCCTGTCGCAGGCGCAGATGGCGCGGCTCGCCGGCCTCCCCCGCCCGACCTGGGCGAGCCTCGAGGCCGGCGGCGCGAATCCGACCCTCGCCGTGCTGGGACGGGCGGCGGCCGCGCTCGCGGTCTCGATCGAGGAGCTGATCGGGCCGCCGCGGACGGCGGCGCGCCGCTTCGCGGCGGGCGATTGGCCCGAGCGGCGGCGCCAGGGCGCGCGGATCCGGCCGCTCGTGCCCGAGTCCATCCCCGGCCTCGAGATTGCGCGCATGGAGCTCGTGCCGGGCGGGCAGCTCGGGGGCATCCCGCACACGCCGGGCACGCGCGAGTACCTGACCTGCGAATCCGGCCGGATCGAGCTGGTGGCCTCGGGCGAGCGCTGGGAGCTCGGCCCCGGCGACGCCCTCGTGTTCCGCGGCGACCAGCGCCACAGCTATCGCAATCTCGACGCGCGGCGGCCCGCAGTCGCCATCAGCGTCGTCTGCTTCGCGCCGGCAGGAGGATGAATGGACTCCCAGCTCCTCTGGTTTGCGCTCGCAGCGCTCCTGGTCGTGCTGGGCATCGTGGGCCTCGTGCTCCCGGTGCTGCCGGGCACGCCACTCCTGCTCGCGGGGCTCGTGCTCGCCGCCTGGGCCGAGGGCTTCGCCTACGTCGGCTGGGGCTGGCTCGCGCTCCTCGGGGCGATCGCCTTCCTCGGCTACTTCATCGACTTCGCGGCGGGCGCCTTCGGGGCGAAGCGCTTCGGCGCGTCGCGCGCCGGCATCATCGGCGCCGCGCTGGGCGCGTTCCTCGGGCTCTTCTTCGGGCTCCCCGGCGTGCTGCTCGGGCCCTTCCTCGGCGCGGTGGCGGGCGAGGTGCTCGTCGCGCGCAAGAAGCCCGAGGCCGCGGGCCGCGCGGGCGTCGGCGCCGTGCTCGGCCTCGCCTTCGGCGCCGCGGCGAAGCTCGCGCTCGCCTTCACCATGCTCGGCATCTTCGGGCTGGTGCGCTTCTTCGGAGCGCTCGCCTAGCCCCGCGCCACGCGCTCCGCGGCCTCCGAAGCGGCGCGCAGGCACGCCTCGACGTCGGGGACAGGATCGTCCGGGCTCTCCTCGTACTCGAGGCTGAGCGCGCGGTCGGGCCCGAAGCCGATCGCACGGAGCGCGCGGAAGCAGGCGTCGACGTCGAGCTTTCCCTGCCCGAGGATGCGGCCCTCCGCGAAGAAGCCCTCGCCCGCGAAGTCCTTCAGGTGGACGCCGTGCACGCGGGCGCCGAGCCGCCGCAACGCCTCGGCCGGATCCTCGCCGGAGCGGATGAAGTGGCCGGTGTCTACGCACGCGCCGAAGCCCGGGTGGCGGCCGGCGAGCGACGCCTCGACGTCGGCGATCTTGTCGTAGCGGAAGTACGGGCCGTGGTTGTGGATGCCGAGCCTCACCTCGGGGTGCTCGGCGCAGAGCCGGTCGAGCGCGTCGAGCGCCTCGTCGTCGGGCATGATGGTGAGGAGCGGGATCCCGGCGGCCTTCGCGAACGCGAAGAGCCGCTGCGCGGCCGCCTCGTCGGCGACGCCGTGCACGCCGCTCGCCGCGAGCCGGATGTCGCGCTGCGCGAGCGCCCGGTGCACCCGCGCGATCTCGGCCGCGTCCTCCGTGACGGGGAAGTGCGAGCCGAACTCGTAGAAGAGCAGCTTCGTCTCCGGGATCAGCTCGGCGTGGTGGAGGCCGAGCCTCGCCACCGTGTCGAGCATCGCCTCGAGCGGGAGCTTCCGGAACGTGAAGCTCTGGATCCCCATCCCGAAGCCGCCGTACGACAGGCCCGAGACCGGCGGTGCCGCGTTCAGTCGGCCGGGTAGCAGCGCCGAGGCTGCCCAGGCCGCGCTGCCGGCGACGAATGCACGTCTCGAGAAGAGCATCGCGAGAGCCACGCTACCATGCCGCGATTCCGCCGGGAGGATCCCGCGTGCTCTCTCGCTTCGACGACTATCCGATCCACCAGACGCCCGAGCCCATCGCACAGCCCGCGACGAGCGATCGCAACGCGTACGACCGCTACTGGTTCAACGGCTACGCCGACGACGGCGAGTTCTACTTCGGCATCGGCGCGGCCGTCTACCCGAACCTCGGCATCATGGACTGCGGCTTCTCGATCGTGCGAGACGGCGAGCAGCACGCCTTCCACGCCTCGCGGCGGATCCCGCGCGAGCCGAGCCGCATCGAGGTCGGCCCGTTCCGGATCGACGTCCTCGAGCCGATGCTGCGGCTCCGCGTGGTGGTGGACGAGAACGAGACCGGCATCGCCTGCGATCTCGAATGGATCCCGCGGACGGCCAACATCGAGGAGGGCCGGCAGACCAGCAAGCGCGGCCGCATCACGATGGACGCGACGCGCTTCAACCAGTTCGGGCGCTGGAAGGGGAAGATCCGCTACGGCGGGCGCACGCTCGCGATCGACCCGAAGCGCACCTACGGCACGAAGGACCGCTCGTGGGGCATCCGGCCGGTGGGCGCGCCGGATCCCGGCGGCGCTCCGCCGCAGCAGCTCCCGCAGGTGTTTTTCCTGTGGGCGCCGCTCCAGTGGGACGACCGCTGCACGCACATGGGCTCCTTCGAGCAGGCCGACGGCCACATGTGGCACTGGGACGGGATGATCTGCCCCACCTACGAGAACCCCGCCGACATCCCGGGCATCGAGGATCCGAACACGCGCCAGCTCGGCGGCGTCGAGCATCGCCTCGTCTACCTCCCCGGCACGCGGCGCGCGCGCTCGGCGGAGATCACGCTGATCGAGAAGGACGGCCGCCGCCACGAGATCGCGCTCGAGCCGCTCATCTGCTTCCGCATGAAGGGCATCGGCTACTCGCACCCGACCTGGGGGCACGGCCTCTGGAAGGGCGAGCTCGCCGTCGGCGGCGAGAGCTGGAAGACGGCCGACCTCGACGAGATGGCGCTCGAGAACCAGCACATCCAGCAGGTGGTGCGCGCGACGAGCGGCGCAAAGCAGGGCATCGGCGTGCTCGAGCAGATCGCCTTCGGGCCCCACCACCGCTACGGCTTCAAAGAGCTGCTCGACCCGGCGCGGTGAGGGAAGACATGAGACGTTTCGAGGGGAAGGTCGCGCTCGTCACGGGCGCGGCGTCGGGCATCGGGCGCGCCACCGCCGAGCGGCTCGCGAGGGAGGGCGCGAGTCTCTTCCTCGTCGATCTCGCCAAGCAGGGGCTCGAGGAGACGGCGAAGCGCTGCGCCGCCGCGGGCGCCGCGGTCGAGAGCGCGCCGTGCGACGTGGCGCGCGAGGAGCAGGTGAACGACGCTGTCTCGCGCTGCCTCGACCGCTTCGGGCGGCTCGACGTGCTGGTGAACGTCGCCGGCATCCTGCTGCTCGCGCACACGCACGAGACGGCGCTCGCCCAGTGGCAGAAGATCCTCGACGTCAACCTCACGGGGACGTTCCTGTTCTGCAAGGCCGCGCTGCCACACCTCCTCGCGAGCCGCGGCAACATCGTGAACACGTCCTCCACCTCGGCGCTCAACGGCATGCCGTACGGCGCGGCCTACGGCGCCAGCAAGGGCGGCGTGCTCGCGCTGACGCGCGCGCTGGCCGTCGAGTACGGCGGCAAGGGCGTGCGCGTGAACGCGATCTGCCCCGGCTCGATCAAGACGCCGATGGGGAGCGGCAGCAACCTGCCGCAGGACGTGAACTGGGAGCTGCTCAAGCGCGCGATGCCGCTCGACAAGCCGCGCGGGCCCGAGGTGGTCGCGAGCGTCGTCGCGATGCTCGCCTCCGAGGACGGCGCGCACATCAACGGCGAGTCGATCCGAATGGACGGCGGAACCCTCGCGTGACCCCCCAAGAGACCTCCGATCTGCTCGAGATCCAGCAGCTGATCTACCGCTACGCGTGGCTGATCGACACGCGCGACTTCGACGGGCTCGACGCGGTCTTCGCGCCCGGCGCCGAGGTCCACTACAACGTGTTCGGCGGCGTGAAGCAGCGCTGGCCCGAGGTGAAGGAGTTCTTGCGGGGCGGGCTCTCGCTCCACCGCGTGACGCAGCACCAGATGAGCAACCCGCTGATCGAGGTCTCGGGCGACCGCGCCACGGCGCGCACGTACGGGAACCTCGTGCACGTGCAGGAGCTGCTCGACGGGAAGCCGAGCTACGTCGTGCAGCACGCGATCTACCACGACGAGCTCGCGCGCGGGGCCTCGGGCTGGCGCATCACGAGCCGGCGCCTCGACAACCTCTTCGTGCAGGGGCGCTTCCTCGGCCCCGACCGCGTGAAGACCTACGAGAAGCCTCGGCCCTATTGAGCCCGCCCTTCCGCTACCGCGGCATCGTCGAGGGCTTCTACGGGCGGCCGTGGGCGCACGCCGACCGCCTCTGGTGGATCGAGCGCCTGGCCGAGCTCGGCATGAACACCTATGTGGTGGCGCCGAAGGACGACGCGCTCCAGCGCGAGCGCTGGCGCGAGCCCTACCCGCCCGAGGAGGTCGCGCGCTTCCGCGAGCTCGCCGAGCGCGGGCGCGCGCGCGGCGTCACGCTCGGCTCCGCGCTCTCGCCGGGGCTCTCGATCCGCTACTCCGACGGGGCGGACGTCGCGACGCTCGTCGAGAAGCTCACCGGCTTCGTTCGCCTCGGCGCGCGCCTCGTCGCGCTCTGCCTCGACGACGTCCCGACCGAGCTCGCGCACGCTGAGGACCGCGCGCGCTTCCGCTCGCTCGCCGACGCGCACGTCTCGCTCGCGCACGCCGTACGAGAAGCCCTCCCGCCCGAGGTGACGCTCTGGCTCGTGCCGACGGACTACACGGGGAACGACCCGTCGGCGTACAGCGAGGAGCTCGGCGCGCGGCTCGCCCCGGAGATCGAGGTGGCGTGGACCGGCCGCACCACGCTCCCCGCGAGCGTGCAGCGAGACGAGGCCGCGGCGCGCGCGGCGCTCCTCCGGAGGAAACTCCTGCTCTGGGACAACGTCCCGGTCAGCGACGGCGCGATGCGCAGGATGCTCCACCTCACGCCCTATCGCGGGCGCGAGGCCGGCCTCGAGGCCTCGCTCTCGGGCGTGCTGCTGAACCCGATGCAGCACGCCCGCGCCTCGTACGTGGCGGTCGCCGGCGCCGCGGCCTGGCTCCGCGACCCGGCGCGCTTCGACGCCGACGCCGCCTGGCGCGAGGCCGTGCGCGCGCTCGGCGCGGGCGCGCCCGACGCCTTCGAGACCTTCGCGCTCGCGCACCGCTTCTCGTCGCTCGCGCCCACCGAGCGCGACCCCGTGCTCGAAGCCGCCTGGACCTCCTTCACGAAGGGACGGTCCTTTTCCTTCACGAACGAGCTCGAGGCGCTCATGGCCGCGCGCGTCGCGGCGGGCGACGCGCTCCGAAGCGGGCTCGAGGACCGGCGTCTCCTCGCCGAGCTCGAGCCCTGGCTCGCCGGCCACGAGCGCGAGTCGCGGCGCATCGCCGCCGCGCTCCACCTGCTCGGAACGCTCGCTGCTCCGGGCAGCTCGCTCGACAAATGCCTCGCCTTCGTGCGCTTTCAGGGCCGGCTCACGCTCGACGCGCCCGCCGCAACCACGAGCTACGGCCCGCGGCGCGTCCTCTACCCGCAGCTCGAGGGCCTGTCGCGCGGCGAGGCGCGCTTCTCGAGCGAGCCCGCGCTCTTCCGCGAGCGCTGCCTCGCGGACGAGATCGTGGCCTTCGCCGAGGATGCCGCGCTCGCGGCGCTCGGCGGGACGCGCGGCTGAAAATCAACCCCGCGCCGGGACGCCCCGCGAGCGCTGCCACCACGCGTATGCCTGCATGACGAGGAGCCCGACGCCGACCAGCGCGATCACCCAGCCGGCAGGGGGGCCCACCAGCGGGAGGCTCTTCACGACCACGAGCACGGCGAGGCCGACGAGGAGCGCCATGCCGAACTCGCGCGCGCTCTCGCCGCGCGGCTTCATGAGCGAGCGCCCGATCAAGGCGGCGACGACGATCCCTCCCAGGTAGAGCAGGATGCCCCAGGCGGCGAGCCCGATCAGCGCCGCCGGAATTCCGACGACGGTGAGCGCGAGCAGCACCAGCGCGATCGGCGCGAGCACGAGCATCGCGAAGCCGAGCCCGAGCGAGACGAAGACGTCGCGGCCGGTGCCGAGCCGGCCGGCGAAGAGGCCGGGGAAGAGCACGTAGAGCAGCATGCCGATCCCGAACGAGGCCACGAAGCCGACTGCGAGCCAGGCGTAGAACGTGCCCTCGCGGTAGCGCGACCAGATCTTGTGGCGGTGGCGGTCGAGCACGTCGACGTCGGTGGCGCCGGCCACGACGGCCCCCGCCGCGACCTCGAGCTTCTCGGGATCCGGCACGTGCGCGCGCAGGTCGCCGCCGACGCGCGCGCCCGCGGCGATGCTCACGCGCTCGCTCCACGCGCCGAAGTCGCGCCCCACCTCACCCTCGAGCTCGACGCGCTCGCCGCCGGCAGCGAGGTCACGCGCCACCTCGCCCTCGATGTGGACGCGCTCCCCGCCGAGGAAGGCGTCGCGCGCGACGCGGGCGCGCGGGCCGATGCTGACGCGCTCGCCCGCCAGGTAGGCGCTGCCGCCGACGCTGCCCTCGAGGCGCACCTGCTCGCCGGCGGCGCCGAGCCCGCCCGTGACCTCGCCCTCGACGACCAGCTCGCGGCCGAGGACGACCGCAGTGCCGTCCACCTCGCCGCGGATCGTGACCCGCTCGCAGAAGGCGACCACGTCGCCAACGACGATGCCCTCGATCTCGAGCGACTCGCAGCTCACCGCGAGCGTGCCGTGGTGCGTCTCGCCGGCCGCGATGCGCACGGTCTCCTCGTGCACGAAGCGTGGCATCGCGCGCGCCGACTCGCCCGCGAGGCCGAGGGCGACGGCGCACGCGAGGAGCAGCGCCGGCCCGGCGTAGCGGCGGAGCAGCGCGCCCGCGAGGAAGGTCGCGACGGCGGCGAGCCCGCCGAGCGCGCCGAGGGCGACGCCCAGCTCGAGCCAACCGAACGCCTGGTCGCGGAGCATGAAGAGCACGTCGAAGACCATTTCGTTCACTCCCATCAAGGAGGCGGGACGGAGGAAGCCCATCGGCAGCCGCATCTCGTAGAGGGCGGAGGCGACGGCGGTGACGAGCGCGGTGGCAGCGATCGCGACGGGCAGGCCCCAGGCGGCGCCGCGCGCCGGCTCCTCGAGCCGAAGCGCGGCGGCCTCGTACGGCACCTCGTCCGCGAGCAGCTCGCCGAGCGCGCGCGCCTCGGCGCGGAGCGTCAGCACGAGCCCGCGACAGCGCTCACAGCCGACGAGGTGCGCCTCGAGGCGCCGCGTCTCGGGCGGCGCGAGGCCCTCGTCCACGTAGGCACCCACGGTCCATTCGGGCGGACAGCTCATGAGCCTCCTCCCTCGCCGAGCGCTTCGCGGAGGCGCGCCTTCGCTCGGTACAGCAGCACGCCGACGTCGCGGCTCGAGACGCCGAGCAGCTCGGCGATCGCGTCGTAGGGGAGCTCGGCGAAGTAGCGCAGCACGAGCGGCGCGCGCTGCCGCTCCGGCAGGGCGTCGAGCGCCGCGAGCAGCTCCTCGCGTCGCTCGCGCGCGAGCGCGAGGCCGAGCGGCGAGGGGCCGGCCACCGGCAGGTCGAGCTCCGACAGCTCGGCCGCACTGAAGAGCCGCCCCTCGACGCGCCGGCGGCGTAGCCGATCGAGACAGTGGTGCGCCGCGATCGCGAGGAGCCAGCGCCGGAAGGGACGCGCGGGGTCGAAGCTCGCGAGCGCCTGCTGCGCACGGAAGAACACCTCGGAGCGCGCATCCTGCGCCTCGTCGCCGGGGCCGAGGAGCCTGCGGCAGAGCCGCCCCACGTCCTCCGCGTAGGCGCCGTAGAGGTCGCCGAACGCCGCACGATCGCCCGACGCCGCGCGGCCCACCACCTCGAGCGTGGGCTCGCGCGGCGGGTTGGCTCGCATGCTCGGCCCTCCGCCCGCGATCGTGAGGAGCATCCGGAGCGTTCTACGATCCGGCCTCCCCGTTTCTTACCGGACCGGCTCCGCGCCAGGCCTCCGGCACGGGGAGCTTGACGCGGACGCTGGCCGGCAGCGGCGCCTCCCCGTCGAGGTCGTTCGCGACCGCGATCTCGGCCTGGCTCCACGTGCTGTCGGCCCGCTCGACGAGGCCGGCGAGGCCCTCGCCTGGCTCCGGCGTCACGACGCGGAGCCGCGCGGCCTCGATGCGGCGTCGGTCCGCCGGCTCGAGCTCGCGGAGCGCCTCGGTCGCAGCCACGAACACGCCGTGCCGCGCGCCGAGCTCGGACACGGGGCAGATCCCGATCACGCGGTAGACGCGGTCGCCGAGTGCGAGCCAGGTGAGGAGCGCCGCGTCGCCGCCGCGCGTGAGCTCGAGCTGCGCGGCCGGGCGGCCCCCGATCTCGAGCCGGCGGAGGACCTTCTGGTGCTCCGGGCCGAGGCCGTCGGCCTCGGCCGTCGCGCCCGGGTCGCCGCCCTCGCCCGCGAGCTGGAGCAGCAGCGCAGTGCGTCCCCCGGAGGCGGGATCGAGCGCGACCACCGCCTCGGGCTGGTTCTCGCGCTCCCAGCCCGCGGGCACCTCCCAGGCGAAGCCGAAGTCGGGGTGGAAGAAGGCATCGCCCACGAAGACTCCGTGCGCGGGGCTCGGCCCCACGAGGAGACCGTCGAGCTTTGCTAGCGCCGCGTCCGTGTCGGTGGCGTCCGGCGCGGCGGGGCCGGGCACGAGCTTCGCCGCGTGCTCGCGCACGCGCTCCATGCGGTCGGGCGTCTTCGGGTGGCTCGCGAAGAACGAGAGGGGCGGCGGCCCCTCGCGGTGGAGCGCCTCCTCGCGCGCGAGGCGCTCGAGGAAGTCGGCGAGCGCGAGCGGCGGGAAGCCCGCTGCCGCGGCGAGGTCGGCGCCCACGCGGTCCGCCTCGTACTCCTGCTCGCGGCCGTAGACGGAGAGCGCGAGGCCCGAGACGAGCGCGCCCGGCAGCGCCACCAGCGTGCCGAGCGGCTTCGACACCGTGCCCACGATCGCGGCGGGCAGGCCGAACACGACGGCGAGCGGCGTCGCAGCCGTCACCTGCCCCACCGAATGGCGCGCCGCCACGTGCGCGATCTCGTGCCCGAGCACGCCCGCGAGCTCGGCCTCGGTCTTCACGAGGGCGAGTAGCCCGCGGGTCACGAAGACGGGGCCGCCCGGCAGCGCGAAGGCGTTCGGCACCTCGAAGTCCACGACGTGGAACCGGTACGCGACGTCCTGCCGCGGCGAATGCAGAGCGACGCGCTCGCCGACGACGGCGACCCACGCGTTCGTGGCGGCGTGATCGGAGACGCCGAGCTCGGCGAGCATCGCGCCCTCCTGCTCGACGCCGAGCTCGCGCTCGCGCTCGCGCGTCAGGAGCACGAACTCGGGGCGCCCGGTGACCGGGTTCAAGGCGCAGCCCGCCGCAAGCACGCAGGCGGCAAGGAGCGCGCGTCGATTCACGGGACGAGCAGCACCTTGCCCGTGGTGCGGCGGCCCTCGAGCGCGCGGTGCGCCTCCGCCGCCTCGGAGAGCGCGAAGCGCGCGCCGATCCGCACGTGGAGGCGCCCGGCCGCGGCGGCGCCGAGCACGGCGCCGGCGCGCAGCTCGAGCTCGCGAGGCGAAGCCGTGTAGTGCGCGAGCGAGGGCCGCGTCGCGAAGAGCGAGCCGAGCGCATTCAAGCGCCCGAGGTCGAAGGGCGGCACGGGGCCGCTCGACTGCCCGAAGAGCACGAGGAGGCCGCGCGGCCGGAGCGAGCGCAGGCTGCCATCGAAGGTCGTCTGGCCGACGGAGTCGTAGACGACGTCGCAGCCGCGGCCGTCCGTGAGGCGCCGCGCCTCGTCCGCGAAGGCGTCGTAGCCGAGCACGTGCGCGGCGCCAGCCTCGCGCGAGAGCTTCTCCTTCTCCGGCGACGAGCACGTCCCGATCACCGTGGCGCCCGCCTCGACCAGGAGCTGGATCAGGAGCAGCCCGACGCCGCCCGCCGCGGCGTGGACGAGCGCGACGTCGCCGGCTTGCGTGGTGCGGCAGCCGTGCACGAGGTAGTGCGCGGTCATGCCCTGGAGCATCGAAGCCGCGGCGACGTCGAGCGCGACCGCCTCGGGCACGCGCACGAGCTGTGCCGCGGGCGCGACGACGTGCGTCGCGTACGAGCCGGGCGCCGAGGCCCAGGCCACGCGCTCGCCCGGCCGGAGCGCCACGTCCGGGCCCACCGCCTCCACCACGCCGGCGCCCTCGAGGCCCGCGACGTAGGGAAGCGGCCTCGGATAGAGCCCGGTGCGGAAATAGACGTCGATGAAGTTCACGCCCACTGCGGTGACGGCGACGCGAGCCTGGCCGCGGCCAGGCTCGCCGACCTCGGCCGGCTCGAAGCGCAGCACCTCCGCCCCGCCGGTCTCGCGCACCACGATCGTATGGGGCATGCTCGGCCCTTCCCTTGCGCTCCGCGCAAGATAGGAGGGAAAGCCGCATGCCGCTTCGCAAACTCGCTCCCGTGCTCGCCTGCGCCGGCGTCCTCGCACTCATGGGCTGTCAGGTGTTGTGGGCTTCGATCACCTCGCCTTCCGACTGGGTGTCGGGGACGGGAAGGTCGATCAGCGGCTCCTTCGAGGGCCTCTCGCGCTCGTCCGGGAGCGGCGGTGGCTCGAGCAACACCGCATACCGGCGCGACGTGCGCGCCTTCGCCGCCGAGTTCGCCCAGACGGGCGGCAGCTCCGACGACTTCCTGCGCGGGATCGGGCGCGTGGCCGAGAGCCACGGCGTGACGCACTGGGAGGGCCGCACCGAAACGCTGCTCGCGATCGGCGAGGGGCTCTCCGACGCGGGCGTGAGCCGCACCGACGTGGAGGCGCTCGGCGGGCAGGCGACCGGCGCCGATCCGCGCGTGGCCGCGCTCGTGCTCGGGGGCTACAGCGCCGCGCGCTGAGCCATGCTGCGAAGCGGGGCGTGTCTCGCCGCCGCGCTCCTCGCGGGCGCGGCGGCCCCAGTCTACGCCGACGACGCAGGCCCGCTCGCCTGGGTCTACATCGAGGCGAACACCGGGGGCTCGAGCGGCGGCCACGTGGCGCTCCGCGTGGCGGACACCGTCTACCACGTGCAGCAGGCGCCGGGCGGCCTCTTCGAGCTGAACCGCGACGAGTGGACGACGTTCCGCCACCTGTACGCGGGGCTCCAGAATCGGACGCTCGCGCTCGCGGAGCTCGACATGTCCGCGGACGACGTGGAGCGGGTCGAGCGGCGCCTCGCGAAGGCCTTCGTGACCCAGCGCGCCGAGCTCGACCGTCGGCGGCAGCTCGCCCTCGACGTGACGTGGATCGAGTCCTGGCGCGAGGGCCACCCGCCCCCGGCGCTCGCGGGCGCCGGCCTGCTCGCGCCCGCCGCGCGCGACCCGGACGCAGAGGCGCTCCGCGCGCGCGTGTACGAGGTCCGCGGCGGCGACTTCCTCGCGCGCGAGCTCGCGCGCGTCGAGGCGGAGCTCGCGGCGTTCGAGCCTGGCCGGGGCGAGGGCGGGCTCGAGCCGCTCCGCGAGGCGCTCCTGCTGCGCGAGGCGCTCCTCGCGCTCGAGCAGAGCGCTCCGCTCGCGGAAGCCGCGCTGCTCCACTTCGAGGGCCTCCTCGCGGAGCCGCTCACACACGCGGAGCGGGAGGCCGCGCGAGCCTTCGCCGGGGCCCAGCAGGAGGCCGCGCTCGCGCTCCTCGCGTCGCAGCGACCGGACCGCGCGCGTCCCCTCCTCCTCGCGCTCGCGCGCCACCAGGCGCTCGCGCGGAGCGCCGCGAGCGGGAACCTCGTGCTGCTCGATCCGTACGCCGGCCTCGACGCCCTGCCACCGGAGGGCGAGGGCACGAGCCCGAGCGCCGCCGCGAAGCTCGCGGGGGAGCTCGCGCCGCTCGTGCGCAAGGGCCGCACCCAGGTGCTCGCCGGCTCCGACTACGACGAGACCCGCTACAACCTGCTCGAGCTCGGCGCCGCAGTCCTCGCCGAGTTCGAGCGGGGCGCACGCGGCGCGCCCGTGCGAAAGCTCCCGCGCCACGCCTCGCCCGCCGCGCCGCGCGTCGTCGCCTTCGCGCCCCGTGCGACGCCCGAAGCGCTCGCGCGCGCGCAGGCGACGGCCGAGCGCGCGCTCGAGGCGCAGGAGGAGCGCCTCGCCGCCCGCTACGCGTACGGCGTGGTGCGCCGGAACTGCGTGACCGAGCTCGCGCGGCTCCTGAACGACTCCTTCCCGCCCGCCGACGTGGCGCGCGCCCTCGGCGCGGAGCTCGAGCCGGGGGCAGGCCTCGGCTTCATCCCCTTCGCCTTCTTCGACGAGGCGAAGGCGCGCCTGCGCGTGGGCGAGCTCGCGGAGGTGGCCTCGCACCGCGAGCACGAGCTCGCGCGCCTCTCGCGTGAGGCGCCGGGCCTCGGCACGCGCGTCGCCGAGTCGATGACCCTCACCTCCTCGATCTACACGCCGCGGCCCCGCGACAGCACGTTCCTGTTCTTCACCGACGGCGTGTTCTGGCGCCGGCCGCTCCTCGGCCTCGCGAACCTCGGCTACGCGGCAGGCAGCAGCGTGGTGGGCCTCGCCACGGCGCCCTTCGACGGCGGCGAGCGCCTGCGCGCAGCCGGCGCCGGCGTCTGGTACAGCCTGCCCGAGCTCGCCTTCTTCAACATCCGCAAGGGCACGTTCGAGTACGTGCCAGCGCAGGCTCAGGAGTAGCGCGCCTCGCTGCTCTTGCGGGTGCCCGCGCTCGCAGCGGCCCAGCCGAGGTCGGCGACGAATTCGTCGGCTACGTCCGCGTGGCGCGGCGAGAGCATCACGTGCAGCGCGTCGGGGCCCTTCTGCCGATCGACGCACCAGCCGCGTTCCTCGAGCCGATCGGCGATCGCGAACGGATCCGCCGCGTCGGAGGTGAAGGCGAAGACGCTCATCACCGGCGCGCCGATCACGCGCATTCCCGTGCTCGCGATCCCGGCCTGGATCTTCCGCGTGGCTTCGCGCACGCGCCGCGCGAGCGCGAGGTACCCCTCGACCCCGAGGCGGCGGGTCACCGCCCAGGCGGCGGCGATCGGCGCCGCGGCGCGCGTGCCCGCGAGCGCCTGCGAGAAGTAGAGGCCGCCGGGCCAGTCGCTGTAGAGGAAGCGCTGGTACTGCTTCAGGTGCTCCTCGTCGCGGTGCACGAGCACCGAGGCGCCCTTCACGCAGTAGCCGTACTTGTGCACGTCCGCGGACATCGTCGCGACGCCGTCCACCCGGAAGTCGAAGGGCGGCACGGGCTCGCCGAGCCGCTCCCAGAACGGGAGGAGGAAGCCGCCGAGGCAGCCGTCCACGTGCAGCGAGATCCCGCGGCGCGCGGCGAGCGCGGCCAGCTCGGGGATCGGATCGACGGTGCCGAACGGATAGTTGGGCGCCGAGCCGACCACGAGCGCGGTGTGGTCGTCGACGAGCCTTTCCGCGGCCGCGAGGTCCGCGCGCAGATCGGCGCCGAGCGGCACCTGCCGGTGCTCGAGCCCGAGGTACTTCGCGGCCTTCGCGAAGGCGGGGTGCGCGCTCCGCGGCGCCACCAGGTTCGGCTCCGCGACGCCGCGCTCCGCCTTCGCGCGCTCCCGCGCCGCGTAGACCGCCATCACGATGCTCTCGGTGCCGCCCGACGTCATGCAGCCGCCGGCGCCGGCCGGAGCGTGGAGCAACTCGGCCGTGTCGCCCACGACCTCGACCTCCATCTCGCGTAGGCTCGGGAAGCGGAGCGGGTTCAGCGCATTCTCGTGGAGATAGAGGTTCGCCGCGTCGTGGAGGATCTCGTCCACGTCGTCGCCGGCCGGGTACACGAGGCTGAAGGTGCGGGCCGCGCGCCAGTTCGCGTCCTTCGCCTTGCGCTCCTTCATGAGCGCGAGGAGCGCCTCGCGTCCGATGCCGCGCTCGGGGAGGCTCACCCTGCTCTCACTTGCCCTGGGTCGGGAGCTGGATCTGGGCCTCGGGCCGCCCGTACGCCTTCACGGTCGGGATCTCGCCCTCCGGCAGCGGCGCGAGCTTCCGCTTCCGCGCGAGCGCGGCCTCGATCGCCGGCGCCAGCCTCTCCGCCTTCCGCCGCTCGCGCTCGGCCTCCTTCTCGTGGAACTCGGGCATCACGTCGCGCGCGAACAGCTCGAGGCTCTCGCAGATGTGGTCGTGCCGGTTCCGGCCCGCCTGCTGGATGAAGACGATCTGGTCGACACCCGTCTCGGTCATCGACTGGAGGTAGGCCCGCACGCGGGCCGGCGTGCCGATCGCGCGGCCCTCGGGTCCAGGAAACATGCCCGAGAGCTTCTCGAAGTTCTCCCAGATGCTCGTGCGTCCGGGCCGCTGCTCGCCGTACACGTAGTGGTGTCCGAGCGCGAAGCCGAAGAACTTGAAGCCCTCCGCACCGCGGCGCTCCGCCTCCTCCTGCTCCGGGTGGACCGAGAAGCCCGCCACGATCGCGATGTTCGGGTTCACGGCGTGGCCGATCGGCACGCACTCGCGCTCGAAGGTCTCGTAGTAGTCGCGCACCCATTGGCGCGCCTCGTTCTCGTCGATGAACGCGAAGGTGAGCGCGCCGATCCCGAGCCGCGCCGCCTCGAGGATCGTGTTGCGATTCGAGCAAGCGACCCAGAGCGGCGGGTGCGGCTTCTGCACCGGCTTCGGGACCAGGTTCCGGCACGGCATCGAGAAGTACTTGCCCTGGAAGCCCGGGTACGGGTCCATCACGAGCATGTTGCACACCTGCTCGGTGGCCTCGCGCCACATCGCCTTCTTCTCGGCGGGGTCGATCCCGTAGCCCTCGAGCTCGAGCCGCGAGGCCGACTCGCCGGTGCCGAAGTCCACGCGGCCGTTGCTCACGAGGTCGAGCGTCGCGATGCACGAGGCGATCTTCGCCGGATGGCTGTAGCCCGGCGGCATCAGGACGATCCCGTGGCCGAGCCGGATTCGCTTCGTGCGCTGCGAGCACGCCGCGAGGAAGACCTCGGGCGCGGAGGAGTGCGAGTACTCCTCGAGAAAGTGGTGCTCGACCTCCCAGGCGCTGTCGAAGCCGAGCCGGTCGGCGAGCTCGACCTGGGCGAGCGCGTCCTGGAAGAGGCGGAGCTCGTCGCCCTCGCCCCACGGCCGCGGCAGCTGGTGCTCGTAGAAGATCCCGAACTTCAACGGAGGCCTCCTGGGCGCCGGAGCAGGATGCGGGCGCGGCCCCGAAAGGGAAAGGCCCGGGCCGCGGGCTCCCCAGGGGGCCGGCTACTCGGCCTCGAGGATCACCACGAGCTGGCCGTCCTCGTACGGCTGCCCGCCGAGGATCAAGGGCTTGCCACGCGGCAGGCGGAAGTCGCCGCGCGCGGTGTTGCGCCAGTCGATCGCCACGAGCACGCCGCGGTCGCCGGCGTCGATCGGCCGGAAGCGGAAGTCCGCGCCGGTCGGGAGGCTCACGCGCTCGATCTCGTTCAGCTTCACGTGGCGCTGCTTCGCCTTCACCACGCGGAGGCTCTCGTAGCGCAGGCTCGAGCGGAGCAGCCGGTCGAAGCGCCGCGCGGCCGGGTCGATCCCGCCCGGCGAGGGCGACGCGTGCAGCACCGTCACCGCGAAGTCGAGGCGCGGCTTGCCGGGCTTGCCGATCCCCACCGGCGGGCCGGGCTCGACGAGCGGCTGCGCTGCCGCGGCGAATGCGGCGCCGAGCAGGAGCGCGAGCGCCGCGCTACGCCATCGCATCGCGCAGGACCTCGGTCGCCTGCTTCGGCTTCTGGATCACCCAGATGATGGTCGCCTTGCGGTCGTCGCGGAGCACCATCACGGGCTTGCCCTTCGCATCGAGCCACCGCACCGAAGCCACGACCGGAGCATCGCCCGAGAGGACGCCCGTCGCCACGACCAGCGCCACGACCGCGCTGGCGAGCGCGGCCCCGGCCCAGGCCGGCGCCCGAGGCGTAGGCGGCCGGAAGGCCTCGTGCAGTGGCGCGGGGCGCTCGGCGTACGGGAGCCGCGCCTGGATGCTCGACCAGAGGTCCGGCGCGCGAGCGCCTTCCGCCTGTTCGCGCAGGAGCGCGCCGAGCGTGTCGAGCGACGCCAGCTCACGGCGCGCGCGCGGGTCGCGCGCGACGCGGCGGCCGACCCAGAAGCGGCGCCAGGGCGAGAGCTCGCCGTCGCGGTAGGCGTGGAGCTCCTGCTCGCTCTGGGGCTTCTGGCTCATTCTGCTTCCTCCGCGCCCTCGGGCGGCTCCCGGCTTTCGTCTTCGTTCGCCTCACCCGAGGCGAAGCCTCGGGTGGGCTCACTGCGCGCTTCGCTTGCCTCGGCGACCCCCGCCTCGACGAGCAGCTTCTGGACCTGCTTCCTCGCGTAGTGGAGCCGGCTCATCACCGTGCCCTTCGGAATGCCGAGCGCCGTCGCGATCTCTGCGTACGAGAGGCCCTCGACCTCGCGCAGGAGCAGGGTCTCGCGGGCGGCCGGCGGGAGCCGTTCGATGGCATGCGCGAGGTGCGCGAGCAGCTCCTTCCGCATCAGCGTCGCGGCCGGCGCGAAGCTCACGCCGTCCACCTCGGGCACGGGCGGGAGGCTCGCTTCGAGCTCCAACCCGTCGCCCTCCTCGAAGGCCACCTCGCGCGCCGACTTGTCGCGGCGGCGGACGTCGAGGCACTGATTCATCACCAGCCGGTAGAGCCAGGTGAAGAAGCCGGAGCGCCCTTCGAAGCGCGCGAGCGCGGAATACGCCTTCACGAACGCATCCTGCACCGCGTCGCGAGCCGCCTCCTCGTCGCGGAGCACCCGGAGCGCGAGCCGATAGGCCCGCCCCTGGTAGCGCTCGACGAGGATGCGGAACGCCTCGGACTCCCCGTTCCGAACGCGCTGGATGACCTCCAGATCCGAGGGACCTGCCTGCGCCGCCGTCACCCGAGTCCTCCTCGGGGTCCTGACCCGCGCCGGCCCGGTCCCGGTTCGCGTGCGGTGTGACGGTGGGTCCGCGCCGGGTATTCGCCCGGCTGCCTCAATGCGCCTCTCTCCAGTTCTTGCCGGTCCCGAGCTCGACCTTCAGGGGCACGCGAAGGGCGTAGACGGCCTCCATGCGGCCCCGGACGAGCCGGCCGAGGGCCTCGAGCTCGGCCTCCGGCGCCTCGAAGACGAGCTCGTCGTGCACCTGCAGGATCATGCGGGCCGCGAGGCCGGCCTCGACGATCCCCTCGGCCACCTCGACCATCGCCTTCTTGATGAGGTCGGCGGCCGTCCCCTGGATGACGCTGTTCACGGCCATGCGCTCGGCGGCCTGGCGGAGCGCGCGGTTCCGCGAGTTGAGGTCCGGCAGATAGCGGCGCCGCCCCAGCAGCGTGCGCACGAAGCCCTGCGCGCGGGCCTCCTCCACCGTCTCGTCGAGGAAGCGCCGCACGCCCCGATAGCGCGCGAAGTAGCGGTCGATCGTCCCCTGCGCCTCGGCCTGCGCGATGCCGAGCTGGTTCGCGATGCCGAACGCCGAGGAGCCGTAGATGATCCCGAAGTTGATCGCCTTCGCGTGGGCGCGTTGGTCGGCCGACACCGCGTCGGGCGCGATGCCGTGCACCTCGGCGGCGGTCCGGCGGTGCACGTCCTCGTCGTTTGCGAAGGCCTCGATCAGGCTCTCGTCGCCCGAGTAGTGCGCGACGATGCGGAGCTCGACCTGCGAGTAGTCGGCGGAGAGGAGCCTCCTGCCCTCGGCCGGCACGAACGCCTCGCGGATGCGCACGCCCTCGGGCGAGCGGATCGGGATGTTCTGCACGTTCGGATGCGACGACGAGAGCCGCCCGGTGGCGGCGCCCGCCTGGTGGAAGCTCGGATGGATCCGACCGCTCCTCGGATCGACGAGCGGCGGCAGCGCGTCGATGTACGTGCTCTTCAGCTTCGCGAGCCGCCGCCACGCGAGCACCGCGGCGGGCAGCTCGTGGTGCGCGGAGAGCTGCTCGAGCACGCTCTCGTCGGTCGAGTAGCCGGTCTTGGTCTTCTTCACGACCGGGAGCTTCAGCTTCTCGAACAGGATCTGGCCGAGCTGCTTCGGCGAGTTCACCTGGAAGGACTCACCGGCGAGCGCCTCGATGCGGCCGGCGATGGCGGCGAGCTCGCGGTCGTACTCCCGCGAGAGCTCGGCGAGCTTGTTCTCGTCGACCCGCACGCCGTAGCACTCCATCGCCGAGAGCACCGCGGTGAGCGGCAGCTCGACGTCGTGGAAGAGCCCAGCGAGGCCGTCCGCGGCGAAGCGCGCGGCGAGCGGCTTCGCGAGCGCGGCGAGGGCCGCGGCCTCCTCCGCCGCCCAGCGCGAGATGGCCTCGAGCGGGAGCTCGCCCGCCGGCACCGCCTTCGCGCCGCGGCCCGCGACGTCCTCGAAGGCGCGGAGCGGGCGCCCGAGCCACGCGCTCGCCAGGGCCGGCGTGGTGCGCTGCGCCGACGAGTCGATCAGGAACGCGGCGAGCTCGACGTCGAAGACCGGGAGCGGGAGCGGGGTCCCCGCCTCCGCGAAGAGGGTCAGGGCGCGCTTCGTGTTGCGCGCGAGCCAGGGCGCCGGCCGCGGGCCGGCGAGGAGCGGGCGCAGCGCCTCCGCGGCCTCCGCGAACGGAAGCGCTTCCGGCGCGAGGAGCGAGCCGCGGCCGACCGGCGCATAGACGGCGCGCCCCGAAGCAATCGCGAGCGCGAGGCCCGCCGGCTCGGGCACGAGGCCGCCCTCCTCCGGATCACCGACCAGCACGAGCGCGAGCGGCTCCCCCACGAGCGCCTCCACCGCGCGCACGAGCTCCGCGGCGCTCGTCGCGATCGCGACCTCGACCTGCTGCGCGACCTCGGGCGCGGCGGGGCCGGCCTCGCGCTCGAGATCCTCGAGCAGGCGCGAGAACTCGAGCCGCCGGTAGAGCGCGCGGAGGACCTCGCGGTCGGGCGCGGCGGGAGCGAGCGCGTCAGGCTCGAGCGGGAGCGGGACGTCGTGGCGGAGCGTCGCGAGCCGTTTCGAGAGCCGCGCCTCGTCGGCGTGCGCGAGCAGCGCCTCGCGCGCCTTCTTCGCCTTCACGTGCGCGGCGTTCGCGAGGAGCTTCTCGAGATCGCCCCACTCGCGCACGAGCTCGGCGGCGCCCTTCTCGCCGATGCCCCGGACGCCGGGGATGTTGTCGGACGCGTCGCCGACCAGCGCACGCACGTCGAGGAGCTTCTCGGGCGGGACGCCGAAGCGCTCCTCGACCTCCGGGGCGCCGATGCGTCGGTCCTTCATGGTGTCGAGGAGCGCCACGTGCTCGCCGACGAGCTGCATCAGGTCCTTGTCGGTCGAGACGATCACGACTTCCGCGTCTCCGCCCGCGCGTTCGACGAGCGTCGCGATCACGTCGTCCGCCTCGTAGCCGGGCAGCTCGAGGATCGGGATGCCCCACGCCGCCACGAGCTCGCGTGCGAGGGGGAGCTGCGTGGTCAGCTCCTCGGGCTGCGCGTCGCGCGTCGCCTTGTACTCCGGGTAGAGCTCGCGCCGGAAGCTCCCGCCCGGCGCGTCCATCACCACCGCGATGCCGTCGGGCCGCTCCTCGCGGATCAGCTTCCGAAGCATGTTCGCGAAGACGAGGACGGCCTTCGTCGGCGTGCCGTCGCTCGTACGAAGCGGCGGGAAGGGAGCGAAGAACGCGCGATAGAGGCAGTTCGCGGCGTCGATCAGGACCAGGCGTCGCACGCGCCGACGGTAGCAATCCGAGGCGCGCGCCTCGCGCGCTACGTTCGCAGCATGCCGAGCCGCGCCCCGGTCTTCCGCCCGCGCTTCACGGTCGTGCTGCTCTACGTCGCGGTCTTCTTCCTGCTCTACGCGATGCTCTTCGCGCTGCCCGACCTGCTGGCGGGCGCGCGCTCGCTCGGACCGGGGCCCGACGAGCTCACACCCGAGGAGCTGGCGCGCGCGCAGGAGACCGCGCGCCGCGCGCTCACGGGCGGCAAGATCCTGATCGCGCTCGTCGCCTCGCTGGCGTCCGTCGGGCTCGGCATATGGCGGGGCGTGCTGCCGGGCGTGCGCTAGGGCGGAGAGGCAGCCAACGGGGAGCCGGGTCTCACGTAGGCGACGTACGCAGCGTCCTCGTAGGCGACCGGCTCCTGGAGCCGCCGCGCCCAGTTGCCCAGGACGAGCACGTCGATCGAGCCGTCGTGCCGGAACCCGGAGGCCGTGACCGGCACGGCGAACAGCGTGTCGACGGGCGTGTGCGTCCGCGCCCAGCGCGCGAGCCCCGCGTCGTCGCGCTGCCGAGGGGCCCAGGGCACGTCGATCGGGCGCGTACCGAGGACCGCCACGAAGAGCGCGGGCACGGCGAGAGCCGCGGGGCGGAGGAGAGACGCGCGACTCGCGAGCGCCCGCGAGCGAAGCGCGACGGCGACGGCCGCGGCGCCCACCACGAGCGCGAAGCACCATTCGAGCGGGACGGCGCGGCTCAGCGCGGCGAGCGCGTCGACGTAGAGGCTGAGGGCGGCGTGCGGCGAGCCGATCGCGGGATCCCGCGCCAGGAGCCCGGGATCCGCGGCGTGCCGGATGAACGGGATCCAGAGGTCGTTGTCCTGCCCCTCGTACACGTAGCCCGTCAGCAGCAGGGAGAGCAGCGAGAACAGCGCGGCGCTTCCCCAGCGGACCTGTACGCGGGCCGAGCGTAGCGAGTTGCGCGGCGCCACTCAGCTCGCGGTGCGGAGCTCCAGGTACTGCTGGACGTCCTTCAGCGTCTGGAGCTGCTCGACGTCCTCGTCGGGGACGACGATGTCGAACGAGTCCTCGAGCGCCATCACCAGCTCGACGACGTCGAGCGAGTCGGCGCCGAGGTCGTCGAGGATGCGCGCCTGCGGCACGAGCTCCTCGCGCTCCAGGCCGAGCTGGTTCGCCACGAGCACGTAGAGGCGCTCCTGCAGATTCTCACCGCCCATCACCCCTCCCCGGCCCGAGACGTGACTGCGAGTCAGGGGCCGCGCTCAATCTGACCCAGGCTGGCCGGCGCTGTCAACCGGAAAACCCGCCTGGGGAGGAGCGGCTTCTCAGCGCGAGGCCTCCGCTGCGAGGCCCCGCAGGAACAGCTCCACCATGTCGTGGAAGGCCTGCTCGGGGGTCTTGGCGCCGAGGAGCGCCCGGCGCGGGCTCACGTGCTCGGTCTGGATGAGGCCGTTCGCAACGGTCCAGAGGATGTTCGCGACCTCCCACGTGTCGCAGGGCCCGAACTCGCCCGCGTCCACGCCGCGGCGGATCACGTCCTGGAGGATCCGGAGACAGTCCTCCCAGAGGCGGATCACGGCGGCCACGGCCTGTTTCGGGAGATCGCCGGTGACGGCGGGGTTCTCGAGCGCCCAGAAGATCTGGAAGTAGGTGTGGTTGCGCGCCCAGTGGCCGAAGTAGAAGCGGCCGAGCCGGCGGATCTTGTCTGCGGCGGGGCCCGGGCCACTCGCCACCTCGCGCATGCGCTCCTCGAACACGCGGCCGTTCTCCGCGAGGAGGGCCACGTAGAGATCGCCCTTGTTCTCGAAGTAGCGGTAGAGCGTGCCCTTGGCGACGCCGGCTGCGAGCGCGACCTCGTCGAGGTTGGCGGCGACGAAGCCGTCGCGGAAGAAGACCTCCCGGGCGGACTCGAGGATCTTCACGCGCTGGAGCGCCTTGCGCTCCTCGCGCGAGGGGGTCTCCGGGTCAGACTTCGTCACTTCCCTCGTAGCGGTACGGCGCGAAGAGGTCGGTGTTGAGGTAGCGCTCGCCGAAGCTCGGCACGATCGCGACGACCAGCTTGCCCTGGTTCTCGGGACGGCTCGCGAACTTCACGGCGGCGTGCACGTTCGCGCCCGACGAGATGCCGCACAGGATCCCCTCCTCCTTCGCCAGGCGCCGCGCCATCGCGAAGGCCTCGTCGTTCGTCACTGTGATCACCTCGTCGACGAGCTTCATGTCCAGCACGTCGGGCCTGAAGCCGGCGCCGATGCCCTGGATCTTGTGCTTGCCCGGCGAGCCGCCCGACAGCACCGGGCTGTCCGTGGGCTCGACCGCCACGGCCTGGAAGCCGGGCTTCTTCGGCTTGAGCACCTGCGCCACGCCGGTGATCGTGCCGCCGGTGCCGACGCCCGCGACGAGCGCGTCGATCTTGCCCTCGGTGTCCTCCCACAGCTCGACGGCGGTCGTGCGGCGGTGGACCTCCGGGTTGGCGGGGTTCATGAACTGCTGCGGCATGAAGGCATCGGGCAGCTCGGCCAGGATCTCGTTCGCCTTGTCGATGGCGCCCCGCATGCCCTTCGCACCCTCGGTCAGCACGAGCTTCGCGCCGAGCGCGCGGAGCGTGATGCGGCGCTCCTGGCTCATCGTGTCGGGCATGGTGAGGATGCACTGGTAGCCCTTCACCGCGGCGACGAAGGCGAGCGCGATGCCGGTGTTCCCGCTGGTCGGCTCGACGATCACGGTCTTGCCGGGCTTCAGGAGGCCGTCGCGCTCGGCCGCCTCGATCATGGCGAGCCCGATGCGATCCTTGACGCTCGCCGCGGGGTTCAGGCTCTCGAGCTTCACGACCACGTCGGCCTTCGCGCCGCCCGTGACCTTGTTCAGCCGGACCAGCGGCGTCCGGCCGATCAGCTCGGTGACGTTCTTCGCGATGCGCATGGGCGTCGACTCCTCGAGGGCGCTCGGGACGAGCAAGCTTACGACTGTGGCCCGGGCGTCGCAAAGAGCGCTTCGGCCAGCACGCTCGCGTAGCTGCCGGGCGGGAGCGTGAAGCGGAGGCGCACGGCGTCGTCGGCCACGACCTCCGCCGCGGCGTCCTCGGGCCTCACGCGGTACGGACGCCGCGCGCCGCGCAGTCGGATCCCGGCAGGCGGACGGAGCGCCTCGGGCACACCGCACGCGCGGAGCGCCGCGCGCTCGCGGTCGCCCGCGGCCCCGCGCGCCTCGAGCAGGCGCGTGCCGAAGATCGGCCCGCTCGCGCTGATCTCGAACTCCGCGGCGCGCGCGGCCTCCTGCGCTGCGTCCTCGACGACGAAGCTCGCGCCGCTCGCGTGGACGTACGCCACCTCACCGCTCTCGATGGCGTCGAGCGGATGCGGCCGCGCGTCGAGGCAGGCGTTCCAGACCTCGGCCTGGAGCGCGGAGAGCAGGAAGCGGGCCGCGCGGCGGTCACGGCCCGGGGAACCCCCGGCGAGTAGGGCGCGCGCGGCGTCGGCGTTTCGGCCGTCGCGTCCGAAGCGCTGGCGGCCGAAGCGGTTCGGCATGCCGGCGCCGACGAGCGCTCCGAGGCGCGCCGCAGCCGACGTCACCTGGTCCGGCGCGAGCTCGCGCACCACGAGCTCGAAGCGGTTCGCGGCGAGCTGCCCGGTCCGGAGCTTGTGCGGGTGGCGCACGGCCTCGAGCACGCGAAAGCCCTCACCCTCGAGGCCGCGGACGAGCGCCGGGTCGAGCCCGGGCACCGAGAGCCACTGCCGCGCCACCGCGACGCGGTCCTTGCGGCCCGCGTAGCCGACGTCCGCGGGCCTCGTGCCGGCGAGGCGCGCGAGCGCGCGCGCCACCTCCTCGGTCGTACGCAGGCGCTTCTCGATCCAGACGAAGGTGTGCGCGCCCTCGCCGGCCGGCGCGTAGAGCGGCAGCTCGTCCACGCGGAAGTCCTCGGGGCTCGCTCCGATCCGCAAGCTACGCCTGGAAGAGCGGGAGCTGCGCCACGGAGGTGAAGGAGCGCCGGTGGATCGGCGAGGGCCCGAGCTGGCGCAGCGCGCGCAGGTGCTCCCGTGTGGCGTAGCCCATGTGCCGACGGAACCCGTAGCCCGGATACTCCGCGTCGAGCCGCTCCATGATGGCGTCGCGGTGGACCTTGGCGACGATCGACGCCGCCGCGATCGAGGCGTCGCGCCCGTCGCCGCCCACGATGCGCGTCTGCGCCATCGGGATGCCCGGAATGCGGCGCCCGTCCACGAGCACGTGGTCGGGCGTGCTCGAGAGCCCGTCCACCGCGCGCCGCATCGCGAGGAGACCCGCGTGGTAGATGTTCCGCGCATCGATCTCCTCGATCCAAACCTCGGCGATCGCGAGCGCCACGGCCTGCGCGTGGATCGCGGCCGCGAGCCGCTCGCGGTCGGCACGCGCGAGGCGCTTCGAGTCGTCGAGCCCGGTGAGACGGGGGCGCTCGGGCAACACCACCGCCGCGGCGACGACGGGGCCCGCGAGCGGACCCATCCCCACCTCGTCCACGCCGGCTACGACGCGCGCGCCCTCGGTCGCGAGCTGCCGGCGGAGCGCCAGGAGGCGCTCGAAGCGCCGCGCCTCGCGCTCGAGCTCGGTGGCCCGGCGCCGGCAGGTGGCGGCGAGCGCGCGCGCGCCCGTGCGCCCGTCGGCCTCGAGGCGGCACGCGAGCCGCCGCAGCGCCCCGGCCGAGGCCAGCGCGAGGGCGCGGGAGCGCAGGCCCGCGAGCGGCTCGGCGCGCGCCGTCCTCACTCGGCGCCCTCGTCCCGCGCGAGCCCGAGCCGCTTCTCGAGCGCGCGCACGCGCTTCGCGAGCGCAGGGAGCCGCGCGAGCCACGCCACCGAGCGGTGCCACGCGCGCTCCGTCTGAGCGGGGAAGCCCCACACGCGCGCGCCCGCCGGCACGTCCTCGATCACGCCCCCGCGTCCGCCTACGAAGGCGCCGCCGCCGACCGTGAGCTGGCCCGCGAAGCCCGACTGCGCCATCGCGATCACCCGCTCGCCGAAGACGGTGCCGCCTGCGAGCCCCGACTGCGCCACGACCAGGCAGTTCGGCCCGATCACGCAGTTGTGGGCGATCATCACCAGGTTGTCGATCTTGGTGCCGCGGCCGATGCGCGTGCTGCCGATGCGGCCGCGATCCACCGTCGTGTTCGCGCCGATCTCGACGTCGTCCTCGATCACCACGTCTCCGACCTGCGGAACCTTCTCGCTCTCGCCGCGCTCGTTGAACTCGTAGCCGAAGCCGTCGCCACCGATCACAACGCCGGGCTGGAGGATGACACGGTCGCCGAGGGACGAGCGCTCGCGTACCACGACGCCCGCGTGGAGGCGGCAGTCCTCGCCCACGCGCACGTCCTCGAGCAGCAGGACGCCGGCGCTGAGCACGGACCGGGCGCCGATCTCGCTGCGCTCGCCCACCACGGAGCGCGGACCGACGGTCGCGGTCGGGTGCACGCGCGCGGTGGGCGCCACCCACGCGCTCGGGTGCACGCCCGCCGCGGGCCGCGGCTCGGGCACGAGCAGGGCGGTGGCGCGGGCGAAGTCGAGGCTCGGGAGCGGAGAGCGGATCGCCGGGCGACCGCCGACCTCGACTCCCGGCGGCGCGATCACCGCGCCGATGCGCGAGCGCGCGAGCGCCGCCGCCCACCGGGCGCCGCGCACGAAGCCGAGCGCCGAGGCGCCGCCCTGCTCGAGCGTGGCCACGCCGTCCACCCGAAAGCGGTGGTCGCCCTCGACCTCCCGGCCGCCGAGCTTCTCTGCGAGCTCGCCGAGCGTGAGCCCCAGCCCCATGAACTCCGTTCGCCTCACGCGAGGCAAAGCCTCGCGTGGGCTCAACACGCGGCCTGCGGCCGCTTGCAACCCCCCGGGCCAACGCCCCCTGGCTAGCGCGCGAGCAGCACGGCGACGGGCGAGGTGCGCGCCACGGCCGCCGCGTTGCTCCCGAGGAAATACTCGCTGATCCGGTTGCGACCGTAGGCGCCGAGCACGATGAGACCCGCGCGCGCGCTCCGCGCCACGTCGACGATCTTCGCGTCCGGGCGGCCGAGCGTGGAGGAACTCTCGCGCACGGGGACGGAGAGCGTGCCGAGCAGGCGCCTCACCTCGTCGAAGCGCGCGGTCGCACGCCCCTTGTCCTTCGAATCGACGAAGACGTAGAGCGGCTGCTCCAAGCGGGCCGTGAGCTCCACCGCGATCTTCGCGGCGACGCGCGAGCCGGGTGAGCCGTCGAACGCGAGCACGATCGGACCGCCGAATTCGGCGCCCACCGGCACCACCAGCACGGACTTGTTGGCCTTGCGCAGCACACCATCGACGGTCGAGCCGATCAGCACGCTGCGACCCGCGGCGTGCTCGCCGTCCCGGCCGAGCACGGCGAGATCGGCGCCCTGCCCGCGCTCCACGATGCGATCGTCGGCGATGCCGCGAACCGCCTCGGGAGAGCACTCGACGCTCTGCGCGCGGGCGGCGTCGGAGAGGCGCCGGCACGCCGCGTCCGCCCGCACCTTGAGGAAGTTCTCGACGCCATCGAGCGGGCCGGGCGGGATGCCGAGCGAGTCCGCGCGGAGCCCCAGGGTGACGCGCTCCTCGATCACGGTGAGGCCGAAACAGCGGGTGCGCAACCGAGCCGCGAGGGCGACGCCGAAGCGCTCGGCCACGTGCGCCGCGTCGGACCCGTCGGTTGCAATCAGGATCGATTCGATCATTCCCCTCTCCGCACCCCCGCTCTACGACAGCAGGCGCCCGAGCGGCGACCCCCACACCCAGCGCGTGATGCGCCGGAGCCACCGCCCCTTGCGCCGGGTGTACGGGAACCAGATGAACTCCTGCTTGGCTCCGAAGCGGTCGATCACGATCGACTGCGCGTGGCAGTAGCTCTTGAGCCCCGCCTCGCCGTTGACCTGCCCGATGCCGCTCTCGCCGCGCCCACCGAAGGGCGACTCGGGGATCGCGTAGGTCACCAGGCAGTCGTTCACGACCGCGCTGCCGGAGCGGATCGACTTCGCGAGCTCCGTGCCGCGGCGCTTGTCACGGGTCCAGACGCTCGCGTTCAGCCCGAAGCGCGTGTCGTTCGCGAGCTCGAGCGCCTCGTTCTCGTCGCGCACACGCATGATCGGGAGCACCGGCCCGAAGGTCTCCTCGCGCATGAGCTGCATCTCGTGGTTCACGTCCGTGACGACGGTCGGCTCGAAGTAGAGGCCGGGCCAGTTCGGGTTCCGACGCCCGCCGGTCAGCACCTTCGCGCCGCGCGCCTGCGCGTCGGCGAGATGCTCCTCGATCACCCCGACCTGTGCGGCGTCGATCATCGCGCCGACATCGGACTCGCCCTCCGGCCCCTGCCGGAGCGCAGCGGTCTTCTCTAGCACCTTGCGCGTGAACTCGTCAGCGACTTCGTCCACCACGTAGACGCGCTCGGTCGAGACGCAGATCTGGCCCGCGTTCGCGAACGCGCCGTAGACCGCGCCCGCCGCCGAGCGCTCGAGGTCGGCATCGCGGCAGACGATCATCGGATCCTTGCCGCCGAGCTCGAGCGTGCACGGGATCAGCTGCCGCGCGCAGGCTTCGGCCACGCGGCGCCCGGTGGCCACGCTGCCGGTGAACGAGATCTTGTCGAGCCCCGCGGAGACGAGCGCCACGCCCGTCTCCCCGTCCCCGAGCAGGAGCTGGAAGACGCCGTCGGGGAAGCCGGCCGCGCGGAGCAGCTTCTCCACCAGCCGGCCCGAGAACGGCGTCACCTCGCTGGGCTTCAGGAGCACGGCGTTCCCGGCCACGAGCGCCTGCACGGTCGGATTCAGCGCGAGCAGGAAGGGGAAGTTCCAGGGCGTGATGATGCCGACCACGCCGAGCGGGCGGTACGAGATGCGCAGCTTCTTCGTCTTCATCAGGTGGAGCGGCACGGTGCGGTCGGCGAGGATGCGCTGCGCGCGCTTCGCGTAGAACTGGAGCGCGTCGCACGCGGCGAGGATCTCGGTGACCTGCGCCTCCTCGCGCGGCTTGCCCGTCTCGGAGACGATCACGTCGAGGAACTCGTCCTGACCTTCCACGAGCAGGCGCACCGCGCGCTCGAGCAGGCGCTGGCGCTCGCGGAAGCTCGTGCGCGCCCACTCGACCTGCGCCTTGCGCGCGCGCTCGACGGCGTCCGCGACGTCGGCTTCGTTCGCGACGTCGATCTCGCCGAGCGGCGCGAGGCTCGCAGGGTTCGCGAGGCGCAGACGCCGCCGTCCGCCGGCACTCTCGGCGATGGACTCGACGATCGCCAAGCCTCCCTCCCTCCTGGGCAGGATCCGGACTGTGCACCGGAATCCGGGCCGAGGGTACGGGAGCCCCGCGGGAAAAGTCAATCGATTTGCCGGTGGCCGCGGGAGGCCCCCGGCCTAGCCCTGGACGCCCGCCACCCAGCGCAGCACGTCGGTCTCGGTGATCATGCCGACCAGCTCGTCGCCCACCAGCACCGGCAGGCACCCGATCTTCTTGTCGGCCATGAGCAGGGCGGCCTCCTCGATCGTGGCGTCGGGGCCGATCACGATCGGCGGCGTGGACATCACGCGCGAGATCTCGACCACGTGGAGGAACGCGCGCCGCTCCGCGTCGCGGTGTTCGGACAGCACGGAGAGGGAAGTGCGCAGCAGATCGCGCTCCGAGACGACGCCCACCAGCCGGCCACCCTGCACCACCGGCATGTGACGCACCCGCCCGAGCGTCATGATATCTTCGACCATCGAGAGCCGTTCACTGGCCGAGATCGTGACCAGCTTGGTCTCCATGATGTCCCGAACGCGATCCGGCATCGCGAGCCATTCTAATACGACGACCGGAGCGGATGGCATCGGAAGGCGCTCATAGAAGGAAGGAACGCGCGCCCCAGGGGCGGGCGGGCGGTGTTGAGGCCGGGGGCTTCTTCCCCGAGCTGCTGCGGCGCGGGCTCACCCTCGGCTTCACTGGGCTGTTCCTGACCGAGGAGGCCTTCCGCAAGGCGTTCGGGGACTCCGTCCCCCGTGACGTGCTCGAGTTCATGCTCGACCAGAGCCAGCGCATGCGCACCGAGTTCCTGGACCGTGTTTCTCGCGAGCTCGGCCGCGTGCTCGACCGGATCGACCCCGTGGACGTGGCCCGGCGCCTCCTCGAGGGCCGCACCGTCGAGGTGAGCGCCAGCTTCCGGCTGGTCCCGAAGGCGCCCAGCCGCCGCCGGCGGAACGCCGGCGCCGAAGCCGACGCTGAGGACGAGGAGTGAAGCTCCCGGGTGCGTCGCTCGCCGAGCCGCGCGCGACGGAGCGCCTCGCCTGGGGACTCGTGGCCCTGACCGCGCTCTGGGCCGCCCTGCTCCACCACGGCCTCGGCCCGGGCTTCCGCAAGAACTCCCTCATCGAGCCGAGCTCGTTCCTGCGCGGCGACGTGCCCGACGAGGTGCTCCCCGCGCTCGCCCTCCTGGTGTTGCCCTCGGCGGCGCTGACCGTCGCGATCGCCTTCCTGTCGCGCTCGGCGCTGGCCCGAACGCTCGCGGGCATCGCCACGCTCGCGAGCGCGTGCTTCGTGTTCTATGGGCTCGAGGCCGCGGGCGTCTGGCGGTTCTTCCACTGGCGCTGGTCGGTGTCCGTGCTGCTCTTCGCGGCGGTGGTGGGCGGTGCGCTCTTCGCGCCCGTGCTCGCGGCGCGCTGGCGGACCCTCGGCTGGCCGCTGCGCCTCGCCACCTATCTCCCCGTCTTCGCGTTGCTGATCGCCTACGAACGGAACATCACCGGCACGAACCATCAGCTGCCGCTCGCCATCTCGCCCTGGCCGGTCGTGCAGATCCTCGGCCTGGAGCTCGCCGCGTCCGCCATCGCGGCGCTCGAGCTCGGCGTCGGGCTCGGTCTCTACGGGCTCGCGCGCGGGCTCGGGGCAGCCGTGCCCGGCGTGCTCGCGGCGATCGGCTTCCCGCTGGCGTCCCTCGCCGCCGGCTCCGCGAGCGGCTTCCTGCCCTTCCAGGCGGGTCCGCTGCTGTTCGGCGCCACGGCCGCAACGAGCCTTCTCGTGCTCGCCGCGTGCGCGGTCTGGCCGCCCCGCGGCCGGGCGAGCTGGCAGACGCGCGCCACGAGCCTCGCGCTCGGCGGGCTCCTCCTCGGCCTGCCGCTCGTCGCCGGTCAGGCGCTCACGCGGCTCGACTACTCGGCGACGCGAGACGGCCGCGCGCAGCAGATCATCGACGCCCTCGCGGCGCACAGCGAGGAGCGCAACGGATATCCCGACTATCTCGACGAGCTCGTGACCCTGGGCCTCCTGCCCGAGGTGCCGCGGCCGCGCATCGGCTTCCTCTCCGACCAGGAGTTCGTCTACCAGAACTTCGGCGACAGCTACCTGCTCGAGTTCTCGGCGCCGCGCTGGATCCAGTGCGCCTACAACCCGCCCTGGAAGCTCGAGCCCGGCGAGGAGGTCGATGCCGAGGACGCCGACGCGCTCGTCGGCGCGTGGAGCTGCCCGCAGAAGCCGCCGGAGCTCTGGTAGCGATGGCGGGCAGCGAGCCCACGCTCCCGCTCGCGCTCCGCGCACGGCGCGCGCGGCGGATCGGCAGCACCGTCGGGCGCGCCTGGCTGGGGCTCCGCACGCAGCGCTGGATCGAGCGCAACCTCGCTCCGCGCGACATGGAGGCGCGCTGGCTCGAGCAGCACCGGAAGAACGCCGAGTCGCTCTATTCGGCCGCCGTGGAGCTCCAGGGCCTGATCCTCAAGGCGGCGCAGCTCCTCGGCTCGCGGCCCGACGTGCTGCCGCCGCCGACCATCGCGGTGCTGTCGCGGCTCCAGGACCGCGTGCCGGCCCGTCCGTACGCGGTGGTGCGCCGCGCGGTCGAGCGCGAGCTGGGGCGCCCGCTCGGTGAGGTGTTCGCCAGCTTCGCGAAGGCGCCGGTGGCGAGCGCCTCCCTGGCGCAGGTGCACGAGGCGCGCCTCCACGACGGGCGCCGCGTTGCGGTGAAGGTCCAATACCCCGAGATCGCAACGCTCGTGCGGAGCGATCTCGCGAGCCTCCGCTTCGTGCTCGGCGCACTCGCGCGCGTCGAGCGCGAGTTCGACTGGGAGCCGCTCCTCGACGAGCTCGCCGACGCGGTGCCGCGCGAGCTCGACTTCGTGCAGGAGGGCGCGAGCTCGGAGCGCATCGCGCGAGCGCTCGCGCGGCGCGACGACGTGCGCGTCCCTGGCGTGATCTGGGAGCACACCACGCGCCGCGTGCTCGTGATGGAGTACGCCGGCGGGATCCGCATCGGCGACGTGGCAGCGCTCCGCGCGGCCGGCGTGGACACGGCGCGCCTCGCGCGCTCGCTCCTCGAGATCTTCTGCGAGCAGATCCTCGCGCACGGGTTCTTCCATGCCGACCCGCACCCCGGGAATCTCCTGGTCGAGCCGGCGGGGCCGCGCCTCGTGCTGCTCGATTTCGGGCTCACGAAGGAGCTCCCCCGCGAGTTCCGCGCCGGCGTGCTGGAGTTCGCCGCCGCGCTGCTCACGGGGCAGAGCGAGCGCCTCGGCGCCGCGCTCCAGAAGCTCGGCTTCCGCACGCGCCAGGGGCGCGAAGACTCGCTCCAGGCGATCGCGGAGCTCCTCCACTGGGCGGGGCAGCGGATCCGCGAGCGCGGGCGCCTCGACCCCGAGACGCTGGCGCGGCTCCGCGAAGAGCTGCCGGAGCGGATCCGCCGCGACCCGATCGTGCGCATCCCCCACCACCTCGTGCTGGTGGGCCGCGCGCTCGGCCTGCTCTCCGGGCAGGTCACGGCGCTCGGCGCCCAGGTGGATCTCTTCCCCGTGATCGCGCCGCACCTCGCGCGCGTGTCGTGAGCCCGTGGCTCGGGGCGGGCGTCTCCCTCGCGGCGCCGGCGGAGCCCGCCGGCTGGCGGCGCGTGTTCGCGCTGGCCGAGCGCGCCGACGCGCTCGGGCTCCACTCGGTCTGGCTGCCCGAGAACCATTTCACCCGGGCGGCGACGCCGTCGCCGCTCGTCGCGCTCGGCGCCCTCGCCGCGCGCACGCGGCGGCTCCGGCTCGCCACCACCTCGTTGCTGCTCCCGCTCCACCATCCGCTACGGGTCGCCGCCGAGACGGCGACCGTCGACGCGCTCTCCGGCGGCCGCCTCTGGCTGGGTCTCGGCCGGGGCTTCCGCGAGCCCGTCTTCGCGGGCTTCGAGGTGGAGTCCGCCACCAAGCGCGATCGCTTCGACGAGGCGCTCGACGTGCTCCTCGCGGCCTGGTCGGGCGAGGAGGTCGCGCTCGCGGGCGTCCACTTCTCCGCGCGCGAAGGGGCGCGCGTGCGACTCGGGCTCCGGCCGTGCCAGCGCCCGCATCCGCCGCTCGTGGTCGCGGCGTTCGGGCCGAAGGGGCTCCGTCAGGCCGCGCGGCGCGGCCTCGCCTACCTGGCGTCGCCGCTCGAGACGCTCGCCGCGCTCGAGGAGAACTACGCGCTCTGGCGGGAGACAGCCGCGGGCGCGACGGCCCCGGGGCCGCAGGCCCCCGTGATGCGGACGCTCTTCGTCGCACGCGACGACGCCGAGGCGAACGCCGTGCGCGAGGCACTCGCCGCGGAGGCGCGCTCGCTCGCGACGGGCGTCTCGCCGGCGCTCGCGCGGAAGGCGAGCGGTCCGCTCCCCGAGCGCGTCCTGGTCGGCATGCCGAACGAGGTGCGCGACGGTCTCGCGCGCTACCGCGAGCGCCTCGGCATGGACCTGCTGGTGGCGCGCATAGAGGTTCCGGGCGTACCGCCCGCGGCGCGCGACGCCTCGCTCGAGCGCTTCGCGGAGCTCGCCGCGTGAGCACGCCTACTGCACGTAGCCGAGCGCGCGCAGCTGCTCGAGCTCCTCGGCGCTCGGCGCGAGCAGCGCGGCGGGCGCGCCGCTCCGCTGCGCCTCCCACGCCGAGAGCGCCCCCCGGAGCGCCTCGGCCTCGGGATGGGAGGCGGCGACATCGCTCTGCTCCCCGGGGTCGCTCCTCCGGTCGTAGAGCGAGAAGCTTCGCTTTGCGAGGTCGTGGACGAGCTTCAGGTCGCCCCGGATCAGGGCCGTCTGGAAGACGGTCTCCTCGCGTCGCACGTCCTCGCGCGGTGAGGTGAAGGAGACCTCCGCGAAGACGTCGTGCGCGGGCACGGGCGGCGCTCCGGCCCCGAGGTAGGGCACGAGCGAGATGCCTTCGGCGCCTGCGTCGGGGGCGAGGCCCGCCGCCGCGAGCAGGGTCGGCGCGAGGTCCAGGATCGAGACCGGGACGTCCTCCCGGCGCGGCTCCCACACACGGGGCAGGCGCAGCACGAACGGGATGCGGAGCAGCTCGTCGTAGAGGCTGTTCGTGTGGCCGATCCAGCCCCGCTGCATGAACTCCTCGCCATGGTCCGCGACGAGCGCCACGACGGTCTCGTCCTCGACCCCGAGCGCACGGAGCTCCCCGAGCAGCCGGCCGAGCTGCTCGTCGGTGAAGGCGATCTCCTCGCGGTAGAGGCCCACCAGGTACTCCACGTCGGCCGACGAGAGCTGCTCGCGCATCTCGCGGAGCTTCCAGATGTCCATGCCCGGGCGCAGCGGGCCGGCATAGCCGGCGGTGAGGTCGTGCGCCGGGTGGTGCTGGTACACGAAGTGGGGATCGAAGTAGTGCACGAACAAGAAGAAGGGCGCGTCGCCCCTGCGCTGCTCGAGCCAGGCCAGCGCGGCGTCGGTGACCTGCTTGGAGGTGATCCCCTCGTGGCCGCGGATATGGCTCTCGTCCCAGTGCGAGAAGCCCTGGGCGTACCCGAGCTTCCGCGCGAGCAGCCGGTGCGTCACGAAGCCCGCCGTGTCGTAGCCAGCGGCGCGCAGCTGCTCGGCGAGGGTCACGGCGCTCTCGGGCAGCACGTGGCGGATCCGGACCACGCCGTGCGAAGAGGGCATGCGGGAGGTGAAGAGCGAGGCCAACGCCGGCTGCGTCCAGGGCGCCGTCGAGAACGCGCGCCGGAAGCTCACGCCCTCCCGCGCGAGCTGATCGAGGTGTGGCGTGTGGCCGAGCTCTGGAAGCTCGAGGCCGACGTGCTCCGCGGAGACGGTGTCGAGCACCACGAGGAGCACGTTCGGAGGCCCGCTACGCCCGCAGCCGAAGGACAGCAGGAGCGCGGCGGCCAGCCCGGCGGACGTGCGGCGCAGCATCGCGTCGCAACCTAACGGAGCGAAGCAGGAGCGCCCAGCTCGTGCGCGCGTTGGTTGAGCGCTGCTGCACCGACGGGTACGCTGCGGAGCCCATGCAACGCCGCACGAGCCGCCGGCGCCGGCCTCTCGCCGTTCTCTTCGCGCTCGCGGCGCTCGCCTCTGCCGTGGCGTGCGGGGCCCCGCCCGAGCCGCGGGTGCGAACGGTCCTGTTCGCCGTCGACGGTCTCGAGTGGCGCGTGCTGCTGCCGCTCCTCGCCGCCGGGCGCCTGCCCACGCTCGAAGGCCTGATGGCGCGTGGCTCCTACGGGAGCCTCACCACGATCCACCCGACCTGGTCGCCCGTCATCTGGACCTCGATCGCGACCGGGCGGCCGGCGTCCGAGCACGGCATCACCGACTTCGAGCGCTCGGGCCCTGGCGGTGCGCCGCTCCTGTTCCGGAGTGGCGACCGCCGCACCAAGGCGTTCTGGAACATCTGGAGCGATCACGGCCGGCGCGTGGACGTGGTGGGCTGGTGGCTCACCTATCCGGTGGAGCCGATCGACGGCGTGATGGTCGCCCAGACGAACACGACGACCCGGGCCGAGCTCGTGAAGAACGCCGGGATCCGCAAGGGCGAGCTCGTCGCGGGCCGCGCCGGCCAGGTGCATCCGAAGGAGCGCGAGGCCGAGATCTTTGCGATCGCCGAGGAGGTCCGCGCGCGGCTACCCGCGCTCCGGCAGCAGGCCTTCGGCGCGGCGGCGGAGACGACCGATCCCCAGGCGGCGAGCCTGTTCGAGGCGTCGGTCTGGGCGCTGCGCGCCGACGCGATCTACGCCGAGGTCGCGCGCCGCCTCGCGCGCGAAGACGCCGAGCTGCTGGCCGTGTACTTCGGCGGCACCGACGTGGTGGGCCACCGCTTCTGGCGCTACCGCGAGCCCGAGCGCTACGCCGATCGTCCGTCGCCAGAGGCCGTGGCGCAGCTCGGCGGCGTGATCGCCGACTACCACGTGTTCATCGACCGCTGCATGGGCGAGATCCTCGCGGCGCTCCCGTCGGAGGCCCGCGTGATCGTGGTCTCGGATCACGGCATGGAGGCGTCCAACGTGGCGAGGCGCTTCCCGCCCGAAGCGCGCGGGGCCGCGCTGATCTCGGGAAACCATCTGCGAGGGCCGCCGGGGGTGTTCGTGGCGGCGGGACCCGGGATCCCCGGACCCGGACGCCAGCTCCCCGGCAGCGCCTCCGAGCTGCCGGCGGTGGGCTCCGTGCTGGACGTGCTGCCGACGCTGCTGGCGCTCTCCGCGCTACCGCAGGGCCTCGACATGCCGGGCCGCCCGCTCCCGAGCGCCCTCGCGCCGGGCGTGCTCGCGAACGTCCCGGCGCCGGTGCCCTCGCACGACTCACCCGAGTGGCTTCGCGAGCGTGCGCGCCTCGCCGAGCTACCGCCGCCCACCGAGGATGCCGAGCGCGTCCGGCAGCTGCGTGAGCTCGGCTACATCGAGTAGCGGCGCGGCGCGCGCACCGCGGAGCGGCCGCACGGCGCGGAGCCGTCCCTCCACCTCGCCGGGAGCGCGCGTATAGCGGTAGAGGCGCCGGTCGGGGAACGCCGCGGCGAGCCCCTGGGCGGGCTGCGGCCCCAGATCCTGGCCATAGAGCACGTCGTTCACGAGATCGACGTCGTTCCGCGTCAGATCGCGGATCGGCATCGGGCGCAGCACTCCGGTGCCGCTCGCGAGCAGCACGATCGCCCGTCGGAGCTGCTCGCGTTCGACGAGTCGGAACACGTCCATCCGCTCCTCGACCACGCGCCCCTCGCGCCCGGCGTGCAGGGGCAGCGCGACGAGACCGAAGGCCAGCCCCGCGGCGAAGAGCCCGCGCCAGGCGCGGGGCGGTGCGCCCGCCTCGCGTCCGAACGCGATGGCTGCCACCGCCAGCACGGCGAACGGGTACGCCTCGAGATAGAAGCGCGGCCCGTACTGGTTGCCGCCGAACACGCGATAGAACACGTGCCCGACGACGACGAGCACGAAGACCGCGCCGGCCACCAGCGTCCGCACGTCGCGCCGACGGGCCGCGATCCAGAGCGCCGGCCCGATCAGGCCGAGCACGGCGGGCGAGGCCCAGAGCGCGAGGTCGCGCAGGTGGAGGGCGGTGAAACGCAGCCCGCGGGCGAGCGTGTGACCGCCGATGAAGCCGATGCCCTCCCGGGGATCGGCCCATACCGTTACCGGCAGGAGCGCGTCACCCGTGATCGCGGCGTTGTAGTGCAGGTAGAGCAGGACGCCGGGCAACGCGCCGGCGACGAACCAGAGGCCCCGCCCGTACTGCCTCCAGGGGACCGTCGCGAGGAAGGCAACGGCCAGCGGAGCGCTCACCAGGACGGCCGTGAACGGACGGATCAGGAAGGCGCATCCGATGGCGAGACCGGCCAGCACCGCCGGCGCCACCGCGCCGCGCTCCAGATGGCGCAGCCCGAAGAGATGGAAGAGCAGGCAGAAGAGCAGCGTCGGCACGTGGGAGAAATACGAAGCGGCGTTGAAGACGAAGAACGCCGAGCCGAGCACACCGGCCGTCGTAACGAGCGCCACGCCGGGGCCGTGCAGGCGCCTCGCGAGCAGGAACAGCAACCCGAGCGAGAGCGCTCCGAGCAGCGGACTCACGAGCCAGGCCGGGACGTGCACCGCCTCGGCCGTGGCGAGCAGGCCGGGCCAGCCGGGCGGGAAGCGGCCGACCCACTTGCCGTCGCGCTCGGCGATGTGCCGGAAGCTGAAGAACCGAGGCGGCTGCGGGGGCGGATTCCAGAGGCGCCCCTTCGCGAGGGTCTCGGCCTGGAATCGATACACGTGCTCGTCGGCCGAGTTCGGGAAGCGGTCGAGGACGCGATCCGAGACCCAGCTCGAGCCGCCGAGGCCCAGCGCGAAGAGGGCGAGCGCCGCGAGCGTGGCGCGGCTCACGGTCCGGCCCCCGACGCCAGGTCGAAGGCCGCCACGCGGTCGTCTTCGTAGAACGGTGGCCCACACGCCGCCCCGAGGCGGCGGCGCGCGGCATCGAAGTGCGCGGGCGGCATCTCGCCCATGCGTTCCAGGCCAGGGCCGAGCAGGCTCGGGTCGGCGGGCGGCGGTGGCTCACCCGCACGGCGGTCCTTGTGCAGGAGCACGACGCCGAGGCCGAGCGCGACCAGTCGCTCCCGGTCGACGGCGCGCGCGAGCTTCGGCCGAAATCCATGGAGGTCAGCCAGCGCAGGCTCGCGCTCGATCGCTTGGAGGACCGCCGGGCTCGGCACCGACGGATAGCCGCCGGCGATCGGACGGCCGTGGGCCGTCTGCGCGTACATGTCACGCCCGGCGGCCGGGCTCACCGTGAACGGGATGTCGATCACGGCGCGGGAGGCCCGGCGTCCCGCAGCCGCGCCTGGACGGGCGCTGCAGGGAGCTCGCGCAGCGGATAGGGGAGCCAGAGATAGTCGAGCGCAACCAACGCGAGGACGAGCGCGAAGAACGCCCAGACGGCGAGCGGCAGGAACTGGGTCGAGAAGAGGTTCAGGTGCTCGAGCGTCTGCTCCATGCGATGCGGGAAGAACGCGAACACGAGCCCCGCCACGAGTCCGGCGCACGCCGAGCCCGTGAGCTCCCGCGCGAGGAGGTACGCCCCGAAGGCCGAGAGCCAGGCGGACACCAGCGCGGCCGCGCCGTACGCGGTCTCCGGCTCGAGCCAGCGCGCGAAGAGCAGCATGTTGAGCGGGGAGTGCGTGTGGAAGGCGAGGTCCGCGCCGCCGGGATGGAACAGAACCGGAGTCCACCAGGGGCTCGGGCCCTCGCGGAGCGCACCGTCCCACCACCAGAAGTTCCGGAGGTTCTGCCAGAGGTCACCGGCACCCGCGGGCAGCGCCGAGCCGAGCTTCGCGACGAGCGGCCAGGTGAGCAGCACGGTGAGCAGCAGGCAGACGAGGGCTGCGACGGCAGGCCGTGCCAGAACGCGCTCGCACGTGGAGGGATGCGTCTGCTCCACGCGTGCTGCTACGACGGCTCTTCGCTCTCGCGGACGAAGGTCACGAAGGCCATCGCCGGGCGCTTCGAGGAGTCACGCATCGCGAACTGCATCATCTCGTAGCGCCAACCGCGCGCGGTCCACTCGTTCAGGATCTGCTCGAGCGACTCGGCGCTGACGTCGCTCGTCTCGACCACCTTGTAGACCACGCCGGCTTCAGTCACGGAACACCGGCTTCCGCCCTTCCTTCCGCGCCAGCGTGGCCTCCTCGAAGTTCTGCGTGGTGAGGCGCACGAAGAGCTGGGTGTGGCTCTCGAGCTCGATCGCCGCCTGGAGGCTGCCGGCCTCGAGCCCCGCCCACATCATGCGCTTCGTGAGCTGCACGCCCTGCGTGCTCCAGCCGTTGATCTGGTCCGCGAGCTCGAGCGCGGCGGGCATCAGCTCGGCGTCGGGAACCACCCGCGAGACGAGGCCGATCGCGGCGGCCTCCTGCGCGGAGACGTCGCGGCCGGACAGCATCAGCTCGAAGGCGCGCGAAGTCCCGATCGCGCGCGGCAGCAGGAACGAGAGCCCCAGCTCGGTCGCCGTAAGCCCGTTGTTGATGCCCGCGGCACGGAAGTAGGCGGACTCGGCGGCGATGCGGACGTCGCCGCCGAGCGCGAGGCAGAACCCACCGCCGATCGCGGCGCCGTTCACCGCGCAGATCACGGGCTGCGGCATGCGCCGCATGGTCGGCACGAGCTCGGCGAGGACCGTCATGGCGCGGGTCGCGATCCGCGTCAGCGTGAGGCCCGTGATGTTCGGCGGCGGCGTCGAGTCCTTCTGGTCGGCGCCGGAGCAGAAGCCGCGGCCGGTGCCGGTCAGGACGACGACGCCGGTGTCGTTGTCGGCCGCCACGGCCGCGAGGGCCTCGTGGAGCGGCACCACCAGCTCGAACGCCATCGAGTTCATGCGCTCCGGCCGGTCCATCACGATCACGCTCGTGCGCGGGCGCGGCTTCTCGATCCGGACGTAGCTCATGACAGGCGCTCTGCGACCTCCTTGGCGGCGTAGGTCAGGATCCAGTCCGCGCCAGCGCGCTTGATCGCGACGAGCGCCTCCTCGAGGGCGCGCTCTCCATCGAGCCAGCCGCGCTCCGCGGCGGCGCGGAGCATCGCGTACTCCCCCGACACGTGGTACGCGGCGAGCGGCACCTCGAAGGCGCGCCGCGCCTCCGCCAGCACGTCGAGGTAGGGCAGCGCCGGCTTCACCATCAGCACGTCGGCGCCCTCCTCGAGGTCGAGCCGCATCTCGCGGAGCGCCTCGCGCCGGTTCGGCGGATCGAGCTGGTAGGAGCGTCGATCGCCGAAGGCCGGCGTGCTTTCGGCGGCCTCGCGGAACGGGCCATAGTAGGCGCTCGCGAACTTCGCGGCGTAGGAGAGGATGGCGACGTCCTCGAAGCCGTGGTCGTCGAGAAGGCTCCGGATCGCGCCGACGCGGCCGTCCATCATGTCCGACGGCGCGACCAGGTCCGCTCCAGCGCGCGCGTGCGAGAGCGCCGCGCTCGCGAGCCGCGCGACCGACGCGTCGTTCACCACGTGCGCGCCCTCCACGATCCCGCAATGGCCGTGGTCGGTGTACTCACAGAGGCACACGTCGGTGATCACGACGAGCTCCGGCACCTGGCGCTTCAGCGCCTCGACCGCGCGCTGCACGATGCCGTCCCGCGCGTCCGCGGCGGAGCCGCGGGCGTCCTTCCGCGCCGGGATCCCGAACAGCAGCACGGCCGGCACGCCCGCGTCCGCCACGGCCTTGGCCTCGACCACGAGCTGGTCCACCGAGTGGCGGTGGACGCCCGGCAGCGAGCCGACCGGCTCGCGCACGCCCGACCCCTCGACCACGAAGCAGGGCAGGATCAGGTCGCTCGAATGGAGGCGCGTCTCGCGCACCATGCCGCGCAGCGCCTCCGTGCGGCGGAGGCGCCGCATGCGGGTCCGCGGGAAGCTCATCCTCGTTCCTCCTGCTCGCGCCTCGCGCTCGCCTCGGCGAGCGCCTCGACCAGCGCCTCGGGCTCCGGTCTCGCCGCCACCGCGGCAGCCGCGAGACCGATCTCGGCGAGCGCCTCCGCCGTCACGCGGCCGAGCGCCGCGACGAGCGCGCCCCGCGCTGCCGCCACGCCTGCCGGCCCCACGCCGGAGGCGAAGCTCCGGACGGCCGAGGGGCTCGCGAAGGTTAGGGCGTCGAGCGCGCCGCGCGCGAGGTCGGCGGCGAGGGCCGGGCCGTCGAAGGGCGCCGGCTCCGTGCGGTACGCGATCGGGTCGTCGACCCGCGCGCCCGCCTCGCGCAGGCCCGCCGCAAGCGCGCCGCTCGCGCCCACGGCGCGCGGCCAGAGCACACGCTGGCCGGCGAGCGGAACCGCGGCGACGAGCGCCGCGAGGAGGCGCGTCGCGTCGCCGGCGGGCACCGCGAGGGGCATCGCGCGAAGGCCCGCGGCGAGGGCGGCCCGCGCCGTGGCGGGCCCCACGCAGTACGCCGGGGCGGCGAGCGCGCCGGGCTCGACGCCGAGCGCGCGGAGCTGGGACGCGAGCGCGCGCACCCCGTTCGCGCTCGTGAACACCAGGAGGTCGTAGCGGGCGTGCTCCTCCGCGAGCGCAGGCGGCGGCGGTGCAAAGACGCTCCGGACCATCGGCACGCTCACGGACTCCGCGCCGGCCGCTTCGAGGGCCAAGCAAAGCGAGCCCGCCTGCTCGGTCGCGCGCGTGACCAGCACGCGCCGGCCGAAGAGCGGCAGCGCTTCGAACCAGTCGAGCTCGCTCCGGAGACGCACTACGTCGCCCACGACCACGGCCGCAGGCGCGCCGAGCCCCGCCTCGGCGACGCGCTTCGGGAGCTCGGCCAGCGGCGACTCCACCACGCGCTGGTCGGGCCGCGTCCCGTTCATCACCGCGGCGGCCGGCGTGTCCGGCGCGCGGCCGCCCGCGAGGAGCTGCGCCACCAGCTCGGGCAGGTTCCGCATGCCCATCAGGATCACGAGCGTGTCGACGGCGGTGGCGAGCGCCGCCCAGCGGATCCCCTCGCGGACGCGCGTCGGATCCTTGTGGCCCGTCACCACTGCGAACGAGGCAGCGTGGCGGCGGTCGGTGACGGGGATCCCCGCGTAGGTGAGCGCGCCGATCGCTGAGCTGACGCCGGGGATCACCTCGCACGGCACGCCCGCGGCGCGGCACGCGCTCGCCTCCTCGCCCCCGCGCCCGAACACGTAAGGATCGCCGCCCTTGAGCCGCACCACGCGCTTCCCCTCGCGCGCGAGGCGCACGAGCAGCGCGTTGATCTCCGCCTGCGTGCGCGGCGGATCCTCGTGGCCGCGGCGGCCCACGTCGATGCGCTCGGCCTGGGGCGGCGCGAGCGCGAGGAGGGCACGCGGTGCGAGCGCGTCGTAGACCACGACGTCGGCGCTCCGGAGCGCCCGCTCGCCGCGCAGCGTGACGAGATCGGGAGCTCCGGGGCCTGCTCCGACGAGCACCACCCGGCCCGTCATCAGGAGCTCCCGCGGAGCGCGGCCAGGATCTCGGCGCCGCCCCGGGCGCACACCTCGTCGGCGGCGCGCCGCCCCGCGGCCTCGGCGTCCGCCACGCGCCCCCGCTGCTCGCTCCGCACCAGCGCGGCGCCGTCCGGGCTCGCGACGAGCGCGCGCAGGCGGAGCCCCCCGCCGGCCTCGGGCTCGGCGAACGCGGCGAGCGGCACGTTGCAGTCGCCGCCGAGCGCGACGAGGAAGGCGCGCTCCGCCGCGAGACAGGCGCGGGTCGGCGCGTCGTCGAGCGCGCGGAGCGCCTCGGCGAGGGCGTCACCCGCGCGGGTCTGGAGGGCGAGCACGCCCTGCCCCACCGCCGGGAGCACCTGCGCCGGGTCGATGCGCTCGTGGATCTCCGCGGCGCGCCCGAGGCGCTCGAGACCCGCACACGCGAGGAGCACCGCATCGAGCCCGCGCTCCGCCTCGAGGAGGCGCCGGAGGCGCGTGTCCACGTTGCCGCGGAGCGGCACCACGCGGAGATCGGGGCGCAGCGCGCGGAGCTGGCTCGCGCGCCGCGCGCTCCCCGTGCCGACCCGCGCGCCCTCCGGCAGCTCGAGCAGCTTCGCGCCGGGCGCTCGCGCGACGAGCGCGTCGCGCGGGTCGGCGCGCGGCGGGAACGCGGCGAGCACGAGGCCGGGGTGACCCTGCGCGGGAAGATCCTTGGCCGAGTGCACCGCGAGGTCGGCGCGGCCTTCGAGGAGCGCCTCCTCGACCTCCTTCACGAAGAGGCCCTTCCCGCCGACCTCTGCGAGCGAGGCGTCGGCGAGCTTGTCGCCACTCGTGACGAGCGGCACCAGCTCCGTCGTCACGCCGAGCGCGCCCTCGAGCGCGCGCGCCACCATCCCGGACTGCGCCAGCGCCAGCGCGCTCCCGCGTGTCGCGATGCGGACGCGCGTCACGACCCCTCGTCCGGGTCCTCGTCGGAGGACGTTCCCTCGTCGTCGAGCGCGAACAGCGTGCGCGCGGCCTCGAGGTGCGCGAGGCCGGCCTCGCCCTCGAGCTCCTCGCGCAGGCGCGAGAGCGGCGCGTGGAGCAGCTTGCTCACGATGCCGCGCGTGAGCGCCTCGACCGCGGCGGCGGCCCTCGCGTCGAGCTCGAGCCCCGCGAGGCCGCGCTCGAGCTCTCCGCGCCGGATCTCCTCGGCGCGCGCGAGGAGCGCGCGGATCGTCGGCACCGCCGCGAGCGCGCCGAGCCAGCCCTCGAAGCGTTGCTGCTCGGCCGCCACGATCGCCTCGGCCCGCTCCACCTCGGCCTGCCGCTCGCGCGCGTTCGCCTCCGCGAGCGAGGCGAGGTCGTCGAGGTCGTAGAGATAGACCGTGTCGAGCTGGTTCACGGCCGGATCGACGTTGCGGGGGACGCCGATGTCGATCGCGAAGAGCGGGCGGTGGCCGCGCTCGCGCAGCGCCTCCCGCACCAGGGCCGCGGTCAGGAGCGGCCGCTCGCCGCCGATGCAGGTGAGGACGAGGTCGGAGCGGCGCAGCAGCTCGGGGAGCTCGTCGAGCCCGTGGGCCGTCGCCCCGAACCGCGCGGCAAGCGCCGCCGCGCGCGCGGGCGTGCGGTTCACCACCCGCACGCCGCCGAGCCCGTGCTTCCTGAGCGACTCGAGCGCGAGCTCGATCATGTCGCCGGCGCCCACCAGCAGCGCGACCTTGTCCGCGAGGCTCTCGAAGATCTGGCGCGCGAGGTCCACGGCAACGCGCGCCACCGAGATCGGGCGCTCGGCGAGGCCCGTCTCGTTCTTCACGCGCTTGGCCGTCGCGAAGGCGCGCGGATAGAGGCGGCCCAGGATCGGCCCGCAGGCGCCGCACTCGACGGCGACGCGATAGGCGTCCTTCACCTGGCCGAGGATCTGGGGCTCGCCGACGACCAGCGAGTCGAGCGCGCAGGCGACGCGGAGGACGTGGCGCGCCGCGGCGCCGTCCACCAGCTCGTAGAGCGCCGCATCGAGCTCGTCGGGCCTCGCGGCGCCCTCCCTCGCGAGCTCGCGCTCGAAGAGCGAGCGCAAGCGCAGCCTCGCCGTGTCGAGCGCGTGGGTCCAGACGACGACCTCGACGCGGTTGCACGTCGCGATCAGCACGGCCTCGTCGATCTCGGGGCTCGCGACCAGCTTGGTGAGTACGGGGCGTGCATCCTCGACGGCGTACCGCTCGCGCAGCTCGACCGACGCGGTGCGGTGGCTCATGCCGAGGAGCAGCAGGCTCATCGCACGGCTCCGATGCCGACCACCACGACGAGGAGCAGCGCGAAGGCCGCGGCCGAGCCGATCGCCGAGAAGCGCGCGCTGCCGCGCGCGCCGAAGCGGGCGAACACCAGCGCGGAGTAGGCGAGCCACGCGAAGAGCGTCGCGTTCGCATGGAGGCCGCCCGGCCAGAGACGGCCCTCGCGCGTCTCGACCCACAGCACGCCGGTCACGACCCCGAGCGAGAGCAGCAGGAAGCCGAGCGAGAGCCCGAGCGCGTTCGCGCGGTCGAGCGACTCCAGGGACGGGAGCGCGGAGTGCGGCGCGACGCGATGCCGCTTGATGGCGCGGTGGTGGACCAGGTAGAGGAGCCCCGCCGCGCCGGCCACGCCGAGGAGCGCGAGCCCGCCGCTCGCGAGGAGCACGTGGAGGTGCGACCAGAGCGCCGAGCCGGAGGCCCGCGCGTCCGGCGGCGTCGCCGAGAAGGCCGCGAACACGCTGCCGAGGAACGCGGCCGGCGCGACGACGACGGCGAGCCCGCGGCCCGGCACGCGCAGCTGGAGCGCGAGGAAGGAGAGCACGAGGAGCCAAGCGGCGAGCGAGACCGCGAGCGGCAGCTCGGTCAGGGCCGGCGTGGGTTCCAGGCGGTGGAGTGCTACGAAGGCGAGCCCGTGGAGCCCCGCAGCGAGGGCGAGGATGAGGACCGCGAAGCGCAGCCAGCGCCGCCCGCGCACGCCGAGCCCGACGACCGCGGCGACGGAGCCCGCGAGGTAGGCCGCCGCCGTCCACTGATGGAGCTCGAGCGCGCCCATCTCACGTCCCCGCCCGGCGCGCGCGCAGCCGCTCCATCTGAAGGGCCACCTTGGCGGCGTCGTTCACCATCTCGAACACGCGGTAGGCCGGCTCGCCCCACAGCACGAAGCGGATCTCCTCGAGGGAAGTCTCGCCCGCGAGATGCCGGCGCGCCTCCTCGAGGAGCACTTCGGCGCAGCGCTGGAGCGGGAAGCCGGCGACACCTGCTCCGATCGCGGGCACCGCGAGAGTGCGGCAGCCCCGCTCGCGCGCGCGCTCGAGCGCCGCGCGCATCGAGCTCCGCACGCTCGCCTCGCTGGCCTCGCCGCCGAGCGCCATGCCAGCGGCGTGGATCACGAAGCGCGCCGGGAGCGCGCCGGCGCCGGTCACGGCCGCCTCTCCGACCTCGATCGCGCCGATCCGGTCGCACTCGGCCTGGATCGTGGGCCCGCCCTTCGTCCGGATCGCGCCCGCGACGCCGGCGCCGAGCAGGAGCCGGCTGTTCGCGGCGTTCACGATCGCATCGACGCGCTGCTCGGTGACGTCGCCTTCGACGATGGTGATGCGACCTTTGGGTTGTTCTCTCATCGCCGCTTCCGCTGCGCCTCGATCAGGCCCGCGGCGAGGAGCGGCACCAGGATCTCGTGGTGGCCGATCAGCGAGTAGCCGCGGCCGCCGCGCCGCGTCGGGCGCTCGACCACGTTCATGGCGGGACGGTACTGGCGCACGAAGTCGAGGTTCACGGTCGTGAAGCGATCGACGCGATGGCCGAGGTTCCGAGCGAGCGCGAGCGCCTTCAGGAACACCTCGGGCAGGATCACGGCCGAGCCGATGTTGAACAGCACGCCGCCCTCGAGCGTCGCCACGAGGCGCGTGAGCAGCTCGAAGTCGCGGTAGCTGGTGGCGCCGAGTGCCGCGCCGTCCGCGCTCGGATGCATGTGGTGGATGTCGGTGCCGATCGCGGCGTGCACCGTGACGGGGATCCCGAGCCGAGCGGCCGTGGCGAGGAGCGAGCGGTCCTTGTGCGGAAAGCGCCCGTCGAGGATGGCGCGCCCCACCGCCTCCCCCATGCCGAGCTTCGCCTCGTCACCCGCGGCGATCGCCCCGTTCAACGCCTCCGCGGTCTCGCGCGCCATGCCGAAGCTGCCGTCGTCGAGCGCCGGGCCCACGTCCTCGCTGGTGCGGCCCATCAACGCGAGCTCGAGGTCGTGCACGCAGCCGGCGCCGTTCATCAGCATCCCGCGGACCAGCCCGCGCCGCATCAGGTCCACCACGACCGGCGCGAGGCCCACCTTGATCAGGTGCGCGCCGAAGCCCCAGAGCAGGAGCTTGTTGCGGCGCGCCGCCCGCGCGGTCGCCTCGATCACCGCGCGGAGGTCCGCCGCCGCGAGGATGCCCGGGAGCCCGGCGAGGAACGCCTCGAACGAGCCGCCGGCCCGGAAGGGCTTGGCCTCCTGGGAGCGCCGCACCTTGCTCTTCCGCGAGCGTGCCGGCACCGTCCGCACGCGCGCGCGGTCGATGCGCGGAAGCGGGCGTCTCACGAGGGAGCGAGCTCCGGGAAGAGCAGGCGATCGACGAGCTCCGCGATCGCGTGCGCGATCGCGATGTGACACTCCTGGATGCGCTGCGTGTCCGAGGACGGCACCACGAGCGGGAGCTCGACGTGGCCCGCGAGCTTGCCACCGCCCTTGCCGAGGAGCCCGATCGTGCGGAGGCCGCGCCGGCGCGCCTCCTCGACGCCGAGGATCACGTTGGGGGAGTTGCCGGAGGTGGAGATCGCGATCGCCACGTCGCCGGCCCGGCCGTGCGCCTCGACGAGGCGCGCGAACACGCGCTCGAAGCCGTAGTCGTTCCCGATCGCGGTGAGGTCAGAGGTGTTCGCGGTGAGTGCGAGCGAGGGCAGTGCGGCGCGGTCCGGACCGAGCTTGCCGGTCCACTCGGCCGCGATGTGCTGCGCGTCGGAGGCGGAGCCGCCGTTGCCGAAGAGGAGCGTCTTGCCGCCGGCCCGGTAGGCCGCGGTGATCCACTCCGCCGCGCGCGCGATCGGCTCGGCGAGAGCGTCCGCGGCGGCCTGCTTCACGCGCGCGCTCTCGAGCAGCGAGGCGCGCACCAGGGCTTCGAGCGCGAGGCCCCCGGAGGTTGTGTTTCTCGCCATGGTGGAACTGGAAAATTTCCAGTGAAATCGGGCAGATGGAAGGACCCGCGCAAGTTATCGGCCGGCCCTCGGCGAGTCAATCCAACGGGCCCCTGGCGCCATCTGTTATGACTCAGGCCCGCCCGGAAGCCGGACAGGAGAGCGAACGCCCATGGCCGAGATCCTCGACGTCACCGACGCCACCTTCGAAGCCGAGGTCCTGAAGTCCGACACGCCCGCGATCATCGATTTCTGGGCGGAGTGGTGCGCGCCGTGCCGTCAGATTGCGCCGATCGTGAAGGACCTCGCGGCGCGCTACGGCGGTCGCGTCAAGGTCGTGAAGATGAACATCGACGAGAACCCCGCCACGCCCGGCCGCTACGGCGTGCGCGCGATCCCGACCGTGCTCGCGTTCAAGGCCGGCGCGGTCGTGGGTCAGATCACCGGCGCGCGCCCGAAGAGCGCCTTCGACGAGATGGCGCAGAAGCTGCTCTAGGGGTCTCGGGCTGGGCAGCCTCGGCCGCCTCGGGCGGCTGGAAGAAGCGCACCGGCCAGCGCCGGCGCGCGGCCTCGCGATAGAGCCGCGGGTCGGGGTTCGTCACCACGGGGTGCCCCACCAGCTCGAGGAGCGGCAGGTCCGTGATCGAGTCGGTGTAGAACCAGCTGCGCGCGAGGTCGATGTGCTGGTCGTCGACCAGCTGCTCGAGCCAGTGGATCTTGCCGCGCTCGAAGCAGACGGGCTCGATCACCTGGCCGGTGAAGCGCCCGTCCAGGACCTCGAGCCGCGTGTACAGGAAGTGGTCGATCCCGAGGTGCTTCGCGAGCGGTCCCACCACGAAGCGGGTCGCCCCCGACACGATCGCCACGACGTGGCCCTGCGCCTGGTGCCAGCGCACAGCCTCGCGCGCCTCGGGGTAGACGTGCCGCACGACCTTGTCGACGGTCCAGGCGTCGGCCTGCCGGTCCAGCTCGGCCTCGCTCTCGCCCTCGAACTGGAGCATCGCCTGACGGGTCCAGGCCGCGATGTCGAGCAGGCCCGCCTTGTAGCGCAGGTAGGCGAGCGCTCCCTTCGTCAGCTCCCAGCCGTCGATCTCGCCCTGCTCGTAGCGGTGCTTCATGTACAGAGACCCCGAGTTCTCGGCGATCAGGGTCTTGTCCATGTCGAAGAAGGCGCCGACGCGCGATTCCCGGCGGGAGGGCATGGTCCCGAGCCTAACACTTCGCGCCGCTTGCGGCGCTGCGCCTCGGCTGCACTCAGAAGATGTAGCGCCGCATCGAGATGTTCAGGAGGAGCCCGAGGCCGATCAGGTTCACGAGCACCTGCGTCCCGCCGTACGAGACGAGCGGCAGCGGGACGCCGATCACGGGCGCGAGGCCGAGCACCATGGCGACGTTGATGGCCGCGGGCCAGAACAGCATCGCCACCACGCCGACGGCCACCATCGAGCCGAAGCCGTCCTTGGAGTTGCTCGCCACCACGAGGCCCCAGACGAGCATGCTCAGGTAGAACACGAGCAGCACGCTGCAGCCGATGAAGCCCCACTCCTCGGCCAGTACCGAGAACGCGAAGTCGGAGTGCTGGGTGGGCAGGAACTGGAGCTGCGTCTGCGGACCCTCGAGGTAGCCCTGGCCGGTGAGGCCACCCGAGCCCACCGCGATGCGGGACTGGATCGCCTGGTAGCCGGACGCGAGCGGATCGCGCGTGGGGTCGAGGAAGTCGAGGATGCGCTTCCGCTGGTACTCCTTGAACACGAAGCTCCAGAGCCCCGCCAGCGCCACCAGTCCCGCGGCGCCGACCACGGCCCACGCGCGCGCGGGGATGCGCACGAACAGCAGGTACGTTGCGCCGATGAGCAGCGTCAGCACCGCGACGCCGAGGTCGCGCTGTAGCAGGATCAGGCCGACGGGACCGGCCAGGATCAAGCCGGGGACGAAGAGGTCGCGCAGGCGGCGCACCAGACCCGGCGGATTGCGCTGAAAATACCGCGCCATCAGGAGCACGAGGCCGAGCTTCGCGAACTCGGCCGGCTGCAGCGAGAGCGGGCCGTAGACGAGCCACGAACGGTTGCCGCGCGTGATCGGCGCGAGCACCAGCGTGGAGGCGGTCAGCAGCAGTGCCGCCGCGTAGAGCGCCGGCGCCCAGCGCTCGAGGCGCCGGTAGTCGAGCATCAGCAGGAGCGTCATCGCGAGGCCGCCGAGCGCCACCGCCGCGAGCTGCCGGCGGAACTCGGGAGGCAGGCCCTGCTCGACACCGGCCTGTGTCGCGGAATAGAGGTTCGCGAGGCCGATCCCGAGCACGGCCAGCACGAGGCCGAGGAGCAGCCAGTCGAAATGCTGGAAGACGCGGCGGTCGATCGACAGCATCAGGGCACCGTCGCCGCGGAAGGGGGCGGCGTGAGCCCGCGCTTCTCGAAGTAGCGGGCGAGCATGCGCTGCGCGATCGGGCCCGCGCCGCTGCTGCCATGGAGCCCGTGCTCGACGAACACGCCGACGGCGATCTCTGGCGCGTCCGCGGGCGCGAACGCCCCGAACCAGGCGTGGTCGCGGTATTTCATCGGGATCTGGTGCTCCTTCATGTGCTCCGTGTGCTCGAGCCGCACGACCTGCGCGGTGCCCGTCTTGCCCGCGACGCGCACACCGGGCACACGCGCGCGGCCGCCGGTTCCGCCCGGCTCCTCGACCACCGCGGTCATCCCGCGTCGCACGAGCGCCAGATGCTCGGGTGCAACGGGAACCGGGTGCCGCTTCCCGGTGGGCATCTCGCGCACCCCGCCGTCCCGGTCCTCGATCCGCAGCACGAGGCGCGGCTGGATCTCGTCCCCGCTCGCGATCGCCGCGTAGGACACCGCGAGCTGGAGCGGCGTGTAGAGGTTGTAGCCCTGGCCGATCGCCGCCGAGACGGTCTCGCCCGGATACCAGCGCTCGCCGAAGCGCCGCTCCTTCCACTCCGAGCTCGGCACGAGCCCGCTCGCCTCCTGCGAGAGCCCGATGCCCGTGGGCTGCCCGAGCCCGAAGGACTTGGCGATCCGCGCCATGCGGTCGATGCCGAGCTGTACGCCGTACGTGTAGAAGAACACGTCGCACGACTGCTGGATCGCGCGCACCAGGTCCACCGAGCCGTGCCCCTCCTTCTTCCAGCAGCGGTAGGTACGGCCGCCGTACCGGAACGAGCCCGGGCAGAACACCCGGCTCTGCGGCGTGATCACCTTCTCCTCGAGCAGCGCCGCCGCCACGATCACCTTGTGCGTCGAGCCCGGTGGGTAGTGATTCTGGATCGCGCGGTTCTGGAGCGGATCCCACGCGTCGGAGGTGAGGGCCTTCCAGGTCGCGGCGTCGATGCCGCCGGCGAAAGAGTTCGGGTCGAACGCCGGCAGCGAGACGAGTGCGAGCACGTCGCCCGTGTGCACGTCGAGCGCGACGGCCGAGCCCATCTTCGGCGGCTCGCCGTCGGGCACGTCGTGGAAGGCCTCCCACGCCGCGCGCTGTAGATCGAGGTCCAGCGTGAGCACCACGCGCGAGCCCGGCTCGGGCTCGACGCGCTCGAGCTCCTCGACCTCGCGGCCGGCCGCGTCCACCACGATGTTGCGTCCGCCCGCCACCCCGCGGAGCGCCTCCTCGAGCTCCTTCTCGAGCCCGGTCTGCCCGATGATGTCGCCCATGCGGTAGTCGGCGTAGCTCTCGCGCTCGAGCTGGTCGGCGCGGATCTCGCCGAGCGTGCCGAGCACGTGCGCGCCGAGAGGACCTTCCGGGTAGTTCCGGAGCGGGCGCACCTGGGTGGCGACGCCGGGCAGCGCGAAGCGGTGCGTCTCGATGCGCACGAGCTGGGTGTAGTCGAGGTCGCCCACCAGCCGGACCGGCCGGAAGCGCGCGTTGCCGCGCGGGCTGCCGACGCGGTCGTCGAGCTCCACCGCATCCCGGTCGAGGAGCTGCCCGAGCGCTGCGAAGGTGATCTCCCGGCGCTGGAGGTCGTTCGGCACCACGGAGAGCTCGCGGGCCGAGCGCGTGTCGGCGAGCGTGCGGCCCTCGCGGTCCACGATCTCGCCGCGCGGCGCCTCGAGCCGCACCGTACGCACGGAGTTCTCGAGCGAGCGCTTCTGCAGCTCCTGCGCCTCGACGACCTGGAGCTGGAACAGGCGGAGCTCGAAGATCGCGAACGCCGCCCCGAGGAGCGCCGCGAAGAGCCGCAGGCGCCCGTCGATCGGGAGGTCGTTGCCCGAGAGATGGGTCATCGGAGCACCGCACGGCGCGTGTCGAGACGCATCTCCCGCCGCGCGTCGCTCTCGTCGAACCGCTCGCGGACGCTCCGCGCGATCCCCAGCACGAGCGGTGCGAAGGGGGCGGTCACCAGCGTGCGCAGCCCGAGCGTCAGCAGCTCGCCGGGTTGGAGGGGGAACGCGCCGAGGAACAGCCAGGAGAGGCCTGCCTGGCCGAGGCCGTCGATCCAGACGAGGGCCGCCGCGAACACCACGAGCGGGAGCCCGCGCCGAAGGTCGAGCTGGCCGGCGACGAGGCGCGTGAAGACGAGCACGAGCAGGCGCAGGCACGCGAGCTGGCCGAGGAGGGTGCCCGAGACCATGTCCGCGCCGAGGCCGACGCCGCTCGCAACGAGCAGACCCGCACCGGGGCCGAGCACGAGCGCGACGGCGAGGGTGAGGAGCAGCACGAGGTCAGGCACGGTCCAGCTCGGCAGCAGGTGGGCGGCCGCGCCCTGCAGCAGGGCGAAGAGCCAGCCGAGCACGAGCAGCGCGAGAACCGGCCTCATCGGCCGTCGGCCACCTTGGCGGGCGCGGGCTCGGCGAGGTCGCCGTCTCCGCCGCCGAAGAGCAGGTCCATCGTCGGCCCGCGGTGCAGCATCACGAACACCTGCTCGAGGCGTCCGAAGTCCACCGAGGGCTGGACGCGCGCGGTGTGCAGTAGCTCGGAGCGGTCGGCCTTCACCTCGCTGATCGTCCCGATCCGGAGGCCCTTCGGGTAGACGCCGCCGATCCCGGAGGTGATCACCTCGTCGCCGGACGCGACGTCGTCGCCGCGTACCATGAACTCGAACTCGAGCTCGCCGTTGCCGAGTCCGCGCACGAGCCCGCGCGCCCGGCTCCGCTGGATCATCGCGTCCACGGCGCTGCGGCGGTCGAGGATCATCATCGTGCGCGCGGCGTGTAGCGAGGTGGCGCTGACCAGCCCGACGAGGCCCTGGTCCACCATCACGGGCATCCCGGAGCGGACGTCGGCGGCCTGGCCGCGGTCGAGGAGCAGCGAGCGGAACCACGGAGAGGCGTCCTGGCCGACCACCTCGGCGGGGAGCAGCGGCACCTCGAAGTCGCGCCGCATCTCCGCGATGCGCCGGAGCTGGCCGCTCGTAACGAGCGCCTCGCGGTACTGGAGGTTCTCCTCCTCGAGCCGCGCGAGCTCGGCGCGGAGCGCCTCGTTCTCGCTCTCGAGGTCGACGAGCGCCACGTAGCGCCGCCAGGTGTCGCCCACGAAGTGGACGGGCCGCGTAACGGCCTTCTGCACGGGAGCCGCCAGCTCGAGGAGCGCGCGGCTCAGCCAATGGCGATCGTCGCCGGCCTTGCCACGGTCGCCGAGCATCAGCGCCAGCGTCCCGAGTAGCAGCGCAGCGAAGAGCAACGGCAGACGGATCCGCCGCAGGAAGTCGCTCATGTCTCCCCGTCAGGGAGGGGGCGGTCAGTGTCGAATGGTCAATCTTTCAGCAGCGGCAGCTAGTGTCGGATCGTCACTTCGCGCAGCAGCGCCAGCTCGTCCAGACAGCGGCCCGTGCCGAGCGCCACTGCAGTCAGCGGGTCTTCCGCCAGCATCACCGGCAGCCCGGTCTGCTCGCGCAGCAGCACGTCCAGGTTCCGGAGCAGGGCACCGCCCCCCACCATCACGATGCCCTTGTCCACGATGTCGGCGGCCAGCTCGGGCGGCGTGCGCTCGAGCGCGATCTTAACGGCCTCGACCACCGCGTTGATCGGCTCCTGAAGCGCCTCGAGCACCTCGTCCGACTTGATCTCGAGCGTCTTCGGGACGCCGGCCACCAGATCGCGCCCCTTCACCTCCATGGTGTAGATCTCGGCCGTCGGATAGGCGGTACCGATGTTGATCTTGATCAGCTCGGCGGTGCGTTCGCCGATCAGCAGGTTGTAGCGGCGCTTCACGTGATTGATGATCGCGTCGTCCATCTTGTCGCCGCCCACGCGGACCGAGTTCGAGTAGACGATGCCCGACAGCGAGATGACGGCAACCTCCGTGGTGCCGCCGCCGATGTCGACGATCATGTTGCCCGAGGGCTCCGTGACCGGGAGGCCTGCGCCGATCGCCGCCGCCATCGGCTCCTCGATCAGGTAGACCTCGCGCGCGCCGGCCGAGAGCGCGGCCTCGCGCACGGCGCGCTGCTCGACGGAGGTGATGCCCGACGGCACCGCGATCACGATGCGCGGCCGCACCAGGCTCGCCGAGCGGTTGTGCACGCGCTCGATGAAGTGGCGCAGCATCGCCTCCGCGACCTCGAAGTCGGCGATCACGCCGTCCTTCATGGGGCGCGTGGCGACGATGTTGGCCGGCGTGCGGCCGAGCATCTGCTTGGCCTCCTCACCGACGGCCTTCACCTTGTCCGGGCCACGGCCGTCCTTGACGACCGCAACCACGCTCGGCTCCGAGACGACGATGCCCTTCCCCCGCGCGTACACGAGCGTGTTCGCCGTGCCGAGGTCGATCGCGAGGTCGCTAGAGAACCAGCCCAGGATTCGCTTCAGAGGCACCACCGGCTCCTTAGGTCCCAGCTGGGTGGAGGCCGGGAACGCTGTTTCCCTGGATGGCTAACTCTTCGTCGCATCAGCGCCTTTTCGGTAGCTGACGCGGCCGCATCCTATCAGCCCCGGGGGAAGCGAGCAACACACATTCGTGTTCGGTTCGGTTGCCAGGCAGACCCTCGCCGGTACTCTCGGCGGCCTTCCGAGCCGGGGGTGATCCCCGAGGGGAGAACGCATGCTCCGCATCCTCCGCAAGGGCTCCCGGGCCGTCCTCTGGGTCGTGATCATCGGGGTCGGCGCGGTGTTCGTGCTCTACCTCGGCTTCCAGGGCTCCTTCTCACCGGCCGCCGGGAGCGGCCCCGTAGTGCGGGTCGGAGACGTCGCCTTCGACGGCCGCGACCTCGAGCGCGTGCGGCTCGGCATGGAGGAGCGCTACCGCGAGGCGCTCGGCTCGCAGTTCGACCCCGAGCAGGCGCGCAGCTTCCTCGTGGACTCGGCCGCGAGCACGCTCCTCCGCTCAGGCCTCCTCGCCTACCAGGGCGAGCAGATGGGGCTCAGCGTGAGCGACGCGGAGCTCCGCGAGTACCTCCGCGGCGCGGGCCTCGTGGACGACGCGGGGAAGCTCGACCGCACCTCCATCACCGACTATGCGGAGCGGGAGTTCGGCAGCGTCCGGCGCTTCCAGGAGCGGCTGCGCGCCGACCTCCTCGCCGAGAAGACCTCCCGCCTGATCCGAGACGGCGCCACGCTCTCCGACACCGAGGTGAGGGACGCCCTCCGCTACGAGCTCGAGGAGGTGACGATCGTGGCGGTCAAGTTCGACGGCCGCGCGCTGCCCGCGGGTGTCGAGGTGCCCGCGGAGGCCGCGCAGGCGCTGCTCCAGAAGGACCCCGAGCGCGTGCGCGCGAGCTACGAGAGCCGCAAGAGCGAGTTCGACCGCCCCGAGCGGGCGCGGATCCGCCACATCCTCGTGCGCTTCGCGCCCGACGACGCCGCGGCGAAGGAGGCGGCCCGGAAGCGCATCGACGCGATCCGGGAGCGGATCACCGGGGGCGCCGACTTCGCCGACGTGGCCAGCGAGGCGAGCGAGGATGCGGCCACAAAGGCCACGGGCGGCGACCTCGGCTGGGTCGCGCGCGGCGGCGTGGTGAAGGCCCTCGAGGACGCCGCCTTCGCGCAGGCTCCGGGCGCGCTCGGGGAGGTCGTCGAGACGCCCCAGGGCTTCCATCTGGTGCGGGTCGAGGCGCGCGAGGCCGCCCGCGTGGTGCCCTTCGAGGAGGCGCAGACGCAGGTCGCCGAGGAGCTCACCCGCAAGGACGCCGCGGCCGCCGCAGCGCGCGCCCAGGCGGAGGAACTCGCGCGCGCGGTCGTGGAGGGGAAGAGCCTCGTGGACGCCGCGCGCGAGAAGGGCCTCACCCTCGTCCGGCCGGATCCGATCCGGCGACGGGCAGACGGCTACGTGCCGCAGCTCGGTCCCGCGCCCGAGGTCGTGACGGCGGCCTTCACGCTCACGCCGGAGAAGCCCTCCGATCCGACGCTCCACACGGTCGGCGAGAACGTGTTCGTGCTGATCCAGCTCCTCGAGAAGAAGTCGCCGAGCGAGGCGGAGCTCGCGCAGAACCTGCCGGCCGCGCGCCAGCGCATCGCCGACCAGCGGCGCACCGACGTCGAGACCCTCTGGCTCGCCGCGCTCCGCGAGCGGTTGAGCGAGCGGGGCGAGCTGCTCTACGACGTGGCGGCGTTCCGGGAGTAGGTCCCGCCCGACTCCCCGGCCAGGCTCCTCGCGAGGAACGCCTCGAGCTTCGCCCAGGCGTCGCGCGCCGCTTCGGCGTGGTACGACTCCTTCCGCTCCTCGCAGCAGAAGCCGTGGACCGCGCCCGCGTAGTTGTCGATCGCATGGTCGAGCCCGAGCCCGCGGAGCCTCGCGTCGATGCGCCGCACCTCGTCCTGCGAGATGAAGAAGTCCTCCTGGCCGAAGAAGAGGTGGAGGGGGCACCGGATCCGGTCGGCGCGTTCGAGCAGGGCGCCGATGCCGCCGCCGTAGAACGGCGCGCTCGCGCGGAGCCCGCCGCCGAGCTCGCACGCAGCGAGGAAGGCGAGCCGCCCGCCCATGCAGAAGCCGGTCACGCCGATCGGCGCGTGGGCCACCTCGGGCGTGCCGCGCAGGTCCGCGAGGAACGCGGCGTCGTCGAGCCTGCGCATCAGCGCCACGGCCTTCGGGGAGGTCGTCGTACGCGGCCGTGTGGTCGGGTGCTTCGCGGTGGGAGAGGTCGGGGGCGATCGCGACGTAGCCCATCCGGGCGATGCGCTCGGTCTCCCGCTCGAGGTTCGGGACGAGTCCGAACGCCTCCATCAGCACGATCACGGCCGGGCGCGGAGCACCGGCCTCGGGCCGGGCCAGGTAGGCGGGCAGGCGTGCGCCGCCGCTCGCGATTCCGATCCGCTCGGCGTCCAGCTCGCTAGAGCTGGACCGAGTCGTACACGAACGACTCGAGCCGCTCGCGGTTCTCCGAGTTGCGGAGCTTCGCGAGCGCCCGGGCCTCGAGCTGCCGCACGCGCTCCCGCGACAGGCCGAGCTTGCCGCCGATCTCCTCGAGCGTGTGCTCGCGCTCGCCCTTTAGACCGAAGCGCCAGCGCAGGATGTTGCGCTCGCGCTCGCAGAGCTGCGCGACGGACTCGTCGGACGCCCGTTCCAGGCGCCCGTGGTCGAGCCCCGCCAGCGGCGAGATCGCGTTCGGGTCGGAGACGATGTCCTTCACCTTCTTCGAGTCGGTGCCGGGCACCTCCTTCTCGAGGCTCACCGGCTCCCGCACCATGCGCTGCAGCTGCTCCGCGCGCTCCTCCTCGATCTCCATCGCCTCTGCGATCTCGAGCGTCGTCGGATCGCGCCCGAGCTTCTTCTCGAGCGCGTTGTACGCGCGGTAGTACTTGAGCAGCGTGTCGTGCACGTGGCTCGGGATGCGGATCGTGCGCGAGTGGTTCTGGATCGCGCGGATCAGCGCCTGCCGGATCCACCACACCGCGTACGTCGAGAACTTGTGCCCGCGCTGGTACTCGAATTTCTCGACGGCGCGGATCAGCCCGATGTTCCCCTCCTGGATCAGGTCCTGGAAGGGGATGCCCATGTTGCGGAAGTCCTTGGCGATCGCGACGACCAGCTTGAGGTTGTGCTGGACGAAGACGTTCTTCACCTCGGAGAGCCGCTCCCAGGCCTCGTCGAGCCCGCGCACGTGATCGATGAGGGCCTGCGCCTCCATGCCGATCTCGAGCTCGAGCGCCGCGATGCGCTCGGGGCCGCGCCCGGCGTCGCCGCGGCGGCGCGCGCCCTTCACGGGCTTGCCCGCCAGCGCGGCGCGCTGGCGCCGGAGGCAGCGGGCGAGCTCGTCGCGGTGCTGGAGGAGGCCCCGGCGCATGCGGCCGAGGAGCTGCATCGACAGGTCCGCCTCGCGCAGCATGCGCGCCATCCGGCGCTCGTGGGTCTCCATCAGCTGCTGCTTGCCGGATTCGCGCGCGGCCTCGCGGCGGTGCGTGAACGCCTCGATCTTCGCGAGGATCGCGTCGACCCGGGCCCCGAGGTCTTCGCCCTCGGGCGAGCCGCTGCCGAACGCCTCGCACATCTTGCCCGTCGCGCGGTTCTCGGCCTTGAGCGTCCGCCAGATGCGGACGGCCTCGAGCGCGGTCCAGGGGATGCGGATCATGCCCTCGCGGAAGGCGAGGGTCGCGGCCTCGATCTCCTTGGCGAGGAGGACCTCCTCCTCCTTCCCGAGGGTCGGGATCTCCGCGATGTCGCGGAAGTACGAGACCAGGGCGCCCCGCTCGCTCGAGCGGGTCGACTCGCCGCTCGTGTTGAGCCGGCGCGGGTCCACCCGGACGCCGCCGATGGCGCGCGCGCTCTTCACGGTCGCGTCGTCGGTGTCGGCGCCGAGCTCGTGATCGGGGGCGATCTTGCGCCACGTGGCGCGTCGCTGGGCCTCGATCGAGTGGTCTTTGTGTGAGTTCACCTCGTCTCCTCGCACGGGGGTGCGACCCGCCCCTCCGGTACCGCCGTCCCCCGGCGCGGTCTGTCCGCGCCACCGGGTCCGTGCAGTCCGCCGACGTGTCTTCCGGTCTTCCCTCGCTGTCGGAGCCCCGTCACGTCCGCGGAACGCGCTCGCTGGCGCCCCCGACGGAGCAACAACGCTCGCCGGCCACCCCCCAAAGACGCCGCCGAGCGCCCGTCTGCGAGCATCGATCCGGTGCCGCTCTCCGGACCTCCGATGCGACGCATCGCATCAGGCGGGTCCGTCTCATGACGCAGCGGCTCTTCCGGACCTCCTCGCCTCAGTAACTCCAACCTGGGCGGCAGCCTATTCCGTTTCGTTCGCCCTGCCAAGACCTTTTTCGCTTCCTGCGTGTGAAAACAGCGTGCAAATCGATCGCCCCCAGGGGTCGATTCGTGACGCGACGCGACAATCCGGAGCCCGGGAGGCGTGAAACGCCGCGTTATGCGTCCCCCGGGCGCCGGCTCTGGAGCCTGATCGGAGGGGGGCGGCCGCCGCACTGCGACCGGGCTCACCGAAGCCAGCCGGCAACTTTCGCGAAGCTCTCGGCTTGGGGCTCCGCTCGCGGTCGCTCGCTGCGCGCCCGCGCAGAGCGCGGGCTTGTTACGCGAAGCTTTCCTTGCGGTGCCGGATCAGCTCCATGAACTCGGAGCGCGTCTTGGGGTCGCTCTGGAACTCGCCCTTGAGCGAGCTCGTGATGGCGAACGCGTTCTGCTGCTCCACGCCGCGCATCATCATGCAGAGGTGGATCGCCTCGGCGACCACCGCCACGCCCCGCGGCGCCAGCACCTTCTCGATGATCTCCGCGATCTGCATGGTGAGCCGCTCCTGCACCTGGAGCCGGCGGGCGAACATGGCCACGAGCCGCGGGATCTTCGAGAGCCCCACCACCTTCCCGTTCGGGATGTAGGCCACGTGGATGCGCCCGAAGAAGGGCAGCATGTGGTGCTCGCAGAGGCTGTAGAAGCCGATGTCCTTGACGAGGACCATCTCGTCGTAGGTGACGTCGAAGAGGGCACCGTTCAGGAGCGCGACCGGGTCCTCGGAGTAGCCCTTGGTGAGGAAGCGGTAGGCCTTCGCCACCCGCACGGGGGTCCGCTCGAGGCCGTCCCTATCGGGGTCTTCACCGATCTGCTCGAGGACGGCACGCACGTGCTTCTCGATCGGGTCGTGTTCCGCCTTGGCCACCGCTCGGCTCCTCGCGCCCCCGAAGGAGGCAGGGTAGCCCCGGGGTCCCCCGGCTCCAACGCGCCTAGTAGTTGCGCAGGAGGCCGCGGACCACGCCCTCGATCTCGACCTCGGCGGCGGGCACCTCGATCGGGCGGAGCGCCTGGTTCGCGGGCTCGAGCACGACCTTGGCGCCCCGCCGGTGGAACTTCTTCAGCGTCGTCTCGCTGCCGCGGATGCGCGCCACCACCGTCTCGCCGTTCCGCACCTCGTGGCGCCGCTCCACGACCACGTGGTCGCCGTCCTGGATGTGCTCGTCGATCATCGAGTCGCCGCGCACGCGCAGCACGAAGGTCTCGCGGCCCCGCCCGACCATCTCCCGCGGCACCGAGATGCGCTCCTCGACCGCCACGGACTCGATCGGCGCCCCCGCGGCGACCACGCCGAGGAGCGGCAGCTCCACGGAGCCGGCGCTCGTCCGCTCGATCGGCTCGACCGAGCGGGAGCGGTTCCACCCCTTCCGGAGCCAGCCCTTCTCGACGAGGTGCTGGACGTGCTTGTGGACGGTCGCCACCGACGAGAGGCCGAAGCGCTCGCCGATCTCCTCGAGGCTGGGCGAGTAGCCCCGGGCCTCGATGAACTCGCGCACGAAGTCGTAGATCTCTCGCTGCCGCAGGGTCAGGGCCATTTCGCGCTCCCCTCGCTCTTCGCCGGAGCTTCGCGCGCCGTAGCTACCGAAGCTCGGGCGAAAGTTCAAGCGGCGGCCTTGCTCCGGGAGGCTCGCGCGGTAAAGTGCGCCCGGTTTTGGCAACCGGCGCGGTCGAGTGCCAAGTCCGGCTCGGGCCCGCGCCAATCATCCCCAAGAGACCCTGCTCGCCGCGTCCGCGTGGCCGGCCGAGGGGGCATCGGAGGTTCGAGTTTCCATGAAGATGCGTCCGCTTCACGACCGCCTGCTCGTCAAGCGCGTCGAAGGAGAGGCCAAGAGCAAGGGCGGGATCATCATCCCGGACACGGCCAAGGAGAAGCCCCAGGAGGGCAAGGTGATCGCGGCCGGCAGCGGCCGGCTCACCGACGACGGCAAGGTCGTCCCCCTCGAGGTGAAGAAGGGCGACCGCGTGCTGTTCGGCAAGTACTCGGGCTCCGAGGTCCAGATCGAAGGCGAGGAACACCTCATCATCCGCGAGGAAGACGTCCTCGCGATCCTGGAGTAGGAGGAACGATGGCTGCCAAGGAGATCCGTTTCGATCAGGACGCGCGCTCCAAGCTGCTGACGGGCGTGAACCGTCTCGCGGACGCCGTGCGCGTGACGCTCGGCCCGAAGGGCCGCAACGTCGTCATCGAGAAGAGCTTCGGCTCGCCCACGGTCACCAAGGACGGCGTCACCGTCGCCAAGGAGATCGAGCTCGAGGACAAGTTCGAGAACATGGGCGCGCAGATGGTGAAGCAGGTCGCCTCGAAGACGTCCGACGTCGCGGGCGACGGCACCACCACCGCCACCGTGCTGGCCCAGGCCATCTTCCGCGAGGGCAGCAAGCTCGTGGTGGCCGGCATGAACCCGATGGACCTGAAGCGCGGCATCGACAAGGCCGTGGCGGCGATCGTGGAGGAGCTCGGCAACCTCTCGAAGCCGACGCGCGACTCCGACGAGATCGCGAAGGTCGGCACGGTCTCGGCGAACGGCGACGAGACGATCGGGAAGATGCTCGCCGAGGCGATGCAGCGGGTCGGCAAGGAGGGCGTGATCACCGTCGAGGAAGCCAAGTCGATGGACTCGACCCTCGACCTGGTCGAGGGCATGCAGTTCGACCGCGGCTACCTCTCGCCCTACTTCGTCACCGATACCGAGCGCATGGAGGCCGTGCTCGAGGAGCCGCTGCTGCTGCTCCACGAGAAGAAGATCTCGAGCATGAAGGACCTGCTCCCCGTGCTCGAGCAGATCGCGCGCCAGGGCAAGCCGCTCCTGATCGTCGCCGAGGAGGTCGAGGGCGAGGCGCTCGCGACGCTCGTGGTGAACAAGATCCGCGGCACGCTCTCGGTGTGCGCGGTGAAGGCGCCCGGCTTCGGTGACCGCCGGAAGGCGATGCTCGAGGACATGGCGATCCTGACCGGTGGCCAGGTGATCAGCGAGGAGCTCGGGCTCAAGCTCGAGAACGTGACGCTCAAGGACCTGGGTCGCGCCAAGAAGATCGTGGTGGACAAGGACAACACCACGCTCGTGGACGGTGCAGGCGCCAAGAAGGCGATCGAAGGCCGCTGCGCCGAGATCCGCGCCCAGATCGAGAAGACCACGAGCGACTACGACAAGGAGAAGCTCCAGGAGCGGCTCGCCAAGCTCGCGGGCGGCGTCGCCGTGATCAAGGTGGGCGCGGCGACCGAAGC
>Ga0187893_10001029_pt1 | contig 69679 bp, 74 predicted proteins | sample MA1701074metaG_FD_139574 | JGI IMG/M metagenome (GOLD analysis project Ga0187893, IMG submission 139574) | White microbial mat communities from a basaltic lava cave in the Kipuka Kanohina Cave System on the Island of Hawaii, USA - MA170107-4 metaG ...
CGGTTCCTTGAAATACATTTGCGCAAGTGCCGTTCTTATGCTACGATAACGTCGGTGGTTGTCACTCATGGTTCGCTCCTCGGCTCTGTGGTTGGAGCTTAAGCTTACCAGAGGTCAACCACTGCTTTTGTCCGGTAGAGAACAGGTCTAATAGACCTGTGAGGTCTGTCAACCAATTTGCCGAGGGAAGCGAGGAGTTGGTTGGGGATGTGAAGTAGTAGGAAGAGAAAACATGATCACAAAACCAACAGTTTTTGTACTTGGTGCTGGAGCTAGTATGCCATATGGGTTTCCCTCTGGGAAAGATCTTGTGGAGCAAATATGTGCAGCTACTTTACCTCATGTTGTAAGCTCCAGAACGGGAATGGCGAAATCTCTGGAAATGAATCAAATTACAAAACTTTTCCATAGCCAGTTTGGTACTAATACCACAGAGGAATTTGGAAACGCGTTGTATTTATCTCAAAAACCATCAATAGATACATTCTTGGAGCATCGCAAAAAATTTATTGATATTGGAAAGTTTGCCATTGCACTATTAATTCTTGATAAAGAAATAAAAGATAACATAATTAGTTTTGAGAGTCGAGGGAAAGGATGTTATCAATACTTGTTTAATACTCTAAATACAAGTTGGGAAGGTTTCGCAACCAATAAAGTGTCTTTCATAACATTTAACTACGACAGATCTCTAGAGCAGTATATGTATATCAGTCTGAAGAATTCTTACGGGAAGACGGACGAGGAATGCTCTGAATTGCTAAGCAGTATACCTATTGTTCACGTCCATGGTTCACTTGGCGCTCTTCGGTGGCAAAGAAAAGACGGTATTCAATATGGTCAATTACAATATTATTACGCTCATCACTCAAAATGGCTTTTGGGGTTTATGAGTTTAGCGTCCAAGCAGATTAAGGTTATCACCGAAGACCAAGCCCAATCCGAAGAATTTCAGACTGCCGTAAACTTTCTGTTGAACGCAGAACGTATTTATTTTTTGGGGTTTGGATATAACGCTGTGAACCTTCAAAGACTTCGGCTCCTTGACGTGCCAAAAGTGAAAGAAAACCTGAAATTTAAAAGCGAAATTATTCCTTTGAGGGGTACAGGTTTAAACTTAGAGGATGCTGAAAAGAATTCTATCCATGACAAATGGGGTATTCGAATTCTTGACACCAGTAGCGATTGCCTACAATTCTTAAGAAAATATGCTCTATTAGATTGACCTCAACAACAGATAAAAAGTCATACAAAACGTGACAGCCCCTTGAAGATGGCTGTCACCTAAATTTCAGAAACATGCCCTCCCCCTACTTCCTCCTCTACGAACTCACCCTCTTCCTGCAACTCGCGGTCTGCCTCCCGCACGCGTGGAAGCATGGTAAAGCCAACCTGCTCAGGCTTTTTGCGGGCATCCTCTTCGGCGTTCTGCTCGAATTGGCGACCATCCGTCAACTCAATGCGTACGAGTACGGTCAATTCCTCGTCATGGTGCTAGACGTTCCGCTGGGCATCGGCGTCGCATGGGGTTGTATCGCCTACGCCGTGATGGAATTTTCCGACGCAACGGGGCTGCCCTACTTCACGCGTCCCGTGCTCGATGCCTTGATCGCGCTCAACATTGACCTCTCGCTCGACGCGGTCGCGATCCGTTTTGGGTTTTGGGATTGGGGTCAGGGCTTGGACTTCCAATACTTCGGCGTGCCATACGCGAACTTCTGGGGATGGTTCTGGGTTATCTTCTCTTTCTCGATGGGATACCGGCTCTTCGCCCGACGGGGAGAACTGATTCGCATCTGGGTCGCGCCTATCGCCGCTTTGATTCTCGGTCTACTCGGCGTGCTCGCGACGAACGCGCTCATCACCTTCGTCATCCCGTGGACGCTTCATCCGTTCTTTGTTTTCGGCTTGCTCCTCGCCGCGCTCGTTTGGATCGTTGCACTGCGCCCACGACTGTACACGCAACCCGTCCCTGCATTGACGTTTTGGGTGCCTGCCATTACCCACGTCTATGTTTTGATTGCAGGTTTGATCTCAGGCTTCATCTTCAATCCGCCATTTTTGTTGCTCGTCGGCCTAGCGATGACGTTCGTCGCGTTCTATTTGCATCGTCCAACGTTACGGAGTATCATTTCATGAAAATCATTATCTTCGTTTGCGAGCATGGTGCAGCGAAAAGCATCGTTGCCGCGGCGCACTTCAACAAACTGGCAGGCGAAAAAGGCTTGAGCATCCGCGCAATCGCGCGCGGGACGAGTCCCGACGCGGAATTGTCCCCAAAAGCAGTGGAAGGGTTGAATCGCGACGGATTGACTCTGACAGAAACAGCCCCGCAGAAACTCTCGCTGGCAGACGCTGAGTCCGCAACAAAGATCGTCTCATTTTGCGAATTACCTCAGGAATATCACGGCAAAGCGAATCTCGAACGCTGGGATGACGTCCCGGCGGTGAGCGAGGATTACGAAAAGGCGCGGGACGCGATCTTCAATAAGTTGAATCGTTTGCTGAATTCGATGTAGGGCGACACATGTGTTGCCCCTACCCATTACGAATAGGAGACTCTCATGAAATGGATCACCCGCTCTCACGTTCACGTAGACCGCGTCGCCTGTCCGTGGCTCATCACCCGCTTTATTGATAACGAAGCGGAGTTTTTATTCGTCCCCGCGAACCAGATCGAAAAGGTCGCCAAGGAACAAAATGCCATCCCCTTCGACGCGCCGGGTGTGGAACTCGGTCACCATGAAGGACGATGTTCATTCGAGTCCATCATCTTGAAATACGGACTGAAGGAGCCGGGCTTGTTGCGGCTGGCGGAGATCGTCCACGCGGCAGATGTGTCGGAGGATATTGACACTGATCCGCTGGCGCGCGGACTGGAGGCAATCGCATCTGGATACAGCTTGCGCTTTCCCGATGACATGGAGAATCTCGAACATCAATTCGAAGTTTATGACGCGTTGTACGCGTGGTGCAGGTTAGAGGTGACACGTAGGGGCGAGTCATGACTCGCCCCTACAACCACGATGTTATTCTCCTCTTCTCCACGCGCATCATCCGTCTGTTCTGTTACGGGTTTCTCTCGGTCATTCTCGCGTTATACCTCGCCGAGGCAGGCTTCGGCGAAACGCAGATCGGATTACTGTTTACACTCACGCTCATCGGCGACGCAGTCATTTCATTGTGGCTGACCACATCCGCAGATCGGTTCGGCAGAAAACGCACGTTACTTCTCGGCGCGATCTTGATGCTGATTGCGGGACTCGCTTTCGTGCTGACGCAAAGTTTCACTTTGCTGGCGATCGCCGCGATCATCGGGGTCATCAGCCCCAGCGGGAATGAGATCGGTCCGTTCCTCTCCGTTGAACAGTCGAGCCTTACGCGACTCATTTCAGACCAGAAACGTACGCAGTTCTTTGCGTGGTACAACCTCGTCGGCTCATTCGCGACGGCGTGCGGTGCGCTCGGGGGCGGATGGCTCGCGCAATCCCTGCAACTCAGCGGATGGTCGGCGTTCGAATCCTATCGCTACGTATTGATGGGTTACGCGCTCGGCGGGCTAATTCTCTTCGCGTTGTTCCTCAATCTTTCCACCTCCATCGAAGTACCTCCACAAACAGACTCGTCCAAGCGCGTTCTGGGATTGCATCGTTCGCGGAATGTCGTTTTCAAACTTTCATCGCTGTTCGCCCTCGACGCCTTCGCGGGCGGCTTGATCGTGCAAAGCATGTTCGCCTATTGGTTTTTTGTCCGCTTCGGTGTGGACGCCGGCACGCTCGGAAGTATCTTCTTCGGCGCGAACCTCCTTGCAGGCGTATCTGCATTGCTGGCGATTCGTCTTGCGAACAGGTTTGGCTTGATAAACACAATGGTCTTCACGCACATTCCCTCGAACGTTTTGTTGATCCTTCTTCCGCTCATGCCGACTCTTCCTCTCGCCATCGGACTCCTCCTCGTCCGTTTTAGCATCTCGCAGATGGACGTGCCGACGCGTCAATCCTACACGATGGCTGTCGTTGCCCCTGACGAACGATCCGCCGCTTCAGGCGTGACGGCAATTGCGCGTTCCGTGGGCGCGTCGGTTTCCCCAATGCTGACCGGGTTTTTCTTCAGCATACCGTCGCTGCTTAGCCTTCCTTTTTTTCTGGCGGGAGGATTGAAGATCGCTTACGATCTTCTATTGTTTCGCGAATTCCGCGCCGTCAAACCACCTGAGGAAACGCGGGGCAAATGAATCAACCATCCCGTGGTGTGAACCGTTATAATTCGCATTCGAGTAATCGAGAAAATTCTGAGATTTCACATCCTTAGGAGAAAACATGACCGTAGAAAACTATTTGGCGGAGGCAGGGGCATTCGCAACTCTGGCGGGTTTGCTCGCCGGGTTTGGCCTGACCGCAGTAATTCAATTTTTGGTCACTGAAAACAAAAGCCGACTTGTGACCGCGTGCATCATTGTTTTTTCGATTTCCACAGTCTTGTTCACATATTCGTTGATCGTCTCGGTATTGGCATTCGCCGCAACAGCCGAATTGAACGAGGTACGCTCAGAGCTCGATAACCTCAGCGTCGGCGGATTCCTCGTGCTGGTCAGCGCGATATTCGTATTCCTGGGTGGCATCGGTCTTTCGGGCTGGATCCGCTCACGCGCTGCCGGCATCATAACAACCATTTTCGCAGTCCTCACCATGTGCCTGACCGCGTCCGCACTGTGGTCGGTGCTTTCGTTGTTCATGTAAGTTTCCTCTGAAGCAAAAAGGTTCGCAACATCGCCAGCCGATGCTTTTCAATTCATTTCACTTTCTTGTATTCTTCCCCGTCGTAACAGCCCTCTATTTTCTTTTGCCCCACCGATTCCGATGGGCGCTATTGCTTGCGGCAAGCTGTTACTTCTACATGGCGTTTATCCCGCAATACATCTTCATCCTGTTCGTTACGATCACGGTGGATTACTTTGCAGGAATCGGATTTGAATCCGTACACGGCAGTAGAAAGAAATGGATTTTGCTGGCAAGTATTCTGGCGAATGCCGGCATGCTGGGATTCTTCAAATATTTCAATTTCGCCAACGAAAATATTGCCGCGCTCGCCAATTTCATTGGCTGGAACTACCCGATCGAGAGTCTTGAAATCATCCTGCCGATCGGACTTTCCTTTCACACTTTTCAGTCATTGAGTTATACGATTGAGGTGTATCGCGGCAACCAAAATGCTGAGAGACATTTCGGCTACCTCGCGCTTTACGTGCTGTTTTATCCGCAACTGGTTGCGGGTCCTATCGAGCGGCCGCAAAACATTCTGCATCAGCTGCACACGGAACACCGATTCGAATATCAGCGCGTCACCGACGGATTGAAATGGATGGCTTGGGGCATGTTCAAGAAGGTGGCGATCGCTGATCGAATGGCGCTGTTTGTCAATCCTATTTATAACTCGCCAACCGAACATCAGGGCCCCGCGCTGGCATTTGCAACCGTCGCGTTTGCCATTCAAATCTATTGCGACTTTTCTGGCTATTCCGATATCGCCTTTGGGTCGGCGCAAGTGATGGGGATCAAGCTAATGAAAAACTTCCAACATCCCTACTTCGCCAAATCCATTCCGGAATTCTGGAGGCGCTGGCACATCTCGCTTTCCACATGGTTTCGCGATTATGTCTACATTCCGCTCGGAGGCAGCCGAACTGGCGCACGACGCACCGCAATTAACCTTCTAATCACATTCCTAATCAGCGGACTCTGGCATGGTGCAAATTGGACGTTCGTAATCTGGGGTGGCTTGCACGGGCTATACGTAGTTCTGAATGGGTTCGTGGAACACGGTTGGACTCGCTTCCGTGAATTGAGATTCGCGAAGCGATTCACCCCCGCGCTGGACGGAATCTCGCTTCTCACCACCTTCGGGCTGGTCTCCTTTGCCTGGATCTTCTTTCGCGCTGCGAGCGTGAACGACGCGTTCTACATCTCCGCGAATCTTTTCAGCGGGTGGAGCGGATTCATCAGCCAGGCCGTCAGCTTGATTCGAGAAGGGGTCCATTATGGGCTCTGGGGATTCATGGATGGGACTTTTGCCACGCTCAACAGTCTGTCTGTGCTCACGCGTTCAGAAATCATATTGTCTGGCGCAGCCTTCATTATGCTCGTGTATGTGGAACTGAAGCAACATCGCGGAAACTTTATAGCGCAGTTCAATACTCTTCGACCTGCATACCGTTTTGTGTATTACGCACTCTTGATCGCCGCAACGCTTGCCTTGGGCACTGCTTACACTGGGGTGGAGCAGGCGTTTATCTACTTCCAATTCTAAATGGCAGAATCAAACGATACTTTGAGGTTTGCAAAAAATGCAATGCTGGTCATTGCGCTAACCGCTTTGACCATCGCCGGCATTTTCCTCGCCACGCCACCGGATGAAAAACACCTCTATCAAGCCAGCTTGCTGAAGTCAGACTTATTACGCACGACGCCATCTCCACGCATCATCCTTGTAGGAGGCTCGAATATCGCATTTGGCATTGACAGTGAACTTATGGAGTCGGAACTTGATTTCAATGTTATCAACGACGGCTTACACGTCGCGCTCGGAATTGCGCCTTTGAATGAAGTTCAATACTTTCTTCGGCCGGGGGACATCGTCATTATCAGCCTCGAATACTATAACTTCACTGATCTTGACTCGTTTTTCGGTCAGCCCCAATATCTTGCGGACTGGGTCGAATTTTCAGGGGAGAGGATCAACTTTATTCATCAGCCGTACAATCAGATGCCGTCCATTTACACGATGATGCTCCAGCGCAAGGTTAATCGTCAGCTAAACTACTTTTTATACGGATTTTCATATGATGCGGGAAGGAACTTTTACTCCGGTGACCTCTTCAACAAGCATGGCGACTTCATCGGTCATCTAGGCGAGAGTAGCGGCACTCCTTTTGAAATTGCCGAATCCGTCTACCCCGTGAACCTTCTGGATGAAGCATTCGCATATCTGGAGGAGTTCAATCAGCTTGCCCAATCAAAGGGAGCGCAAGTCTTCTACGAAGCGCAGGCACACCGCCAGGCTAACTGCGAACGAACAGGAGAGCGACAACTCAACCGCTTCTTCAACCTCCTCAGGACGCGGACGACTATTCCGCTTTTGACAGACATAGATGAATTGTGCCTCCCTGACGATTACTTTTATGACATGCCGTATCATCTCAACGAACAGGGGCGCAGGATCAGAACTGAGCGCCTAATCGAAAGCCTGAGGTTCGCCCTTGAAGGAACAAAATAAGCGCTCCGCGGAGCGCTTATTTCTTATCTGACTTTGAACATGTGCATCATCTTCATGGCGAGGTTCAGGTCGCCGCCCAGTTTGAGTTTGCCCTGCATGAAGGCCTGCATACCGTCCAATTCACCAGTGAAGAGTTTGACGTAATCGCTTGAATCGGCGGTTAGAGTCATGGTGGCGGCTTCGGTGGGTGCGCCTTGTGCCACCGCAACCTTGCCATCGGCGATCTTGGCATTCCATTCGCCAGCCTCCGCGCCGGTGAATTTAAAGTGAATGGTCGCGTTCACACCCTGTGCTTTTTCGGGGAGGAACGCACCAGGCATCTTTTCCATGAGTTGTGAAACTGTAAGAGGCATTTCTATTTCTCCTTATATTTTATTCTGTCATTGCGAGGAGGACGAAGTCCGACGAAGCAATCCCCAACACGATGACGGAGATTGCTTCAGGCGGAAGATCGCCGCCCTCGTAATGAAGGTTAGATGATTAATTTTGCAAACTCTCGAAAATCGCCGCGGCACCCATGCCGCCGCCGATGCACATCGTGACCATGCCATATTTTGACTTGCGGCGAGCCATTTCATGGATGAGTTGCGTCGTCAATTTTGCGCCTGTGCACCCAAGCGGATGCCCCAGAGCGATCGCGCCGCCATTGACATTGACCTTATTCTCGTCAATTTCGAGTGTGCGGATGACAGCCAAAGACTGCGCGGCAAAGGCTTCGTTCAATTCGATCAGATCAATGTCATTCAGGGTAAGCCCCGCGAGCTTCAAAGCTTTGGGAATCGCCACAATCGGACCAATGCCCATCAACTCAGGCGGGACGCCTCCCACGGAAAACGAAACAAACCGCGCCAATGGCTTCAGTCCGAGTTGGTTGGCCTTCGTCCCAGACATGACCATCACCGCCGCCGCGCCATCGGACATTTGCGAGGAGTTGCCAGCGGTTACCATGCCGCCATCTTTGAAGGCTGGTTTGAGCTTGGACAGCGCCTCCATATTCGTATCCGCGCGCGGACCTTCATCACGACTCACAGAGAATTTCTTTTTCACAGGCTTTTCGTGCCCATTCATTTCCACGACTTCCACGTCAATGGAAACGAGTTCAGGATCGAACATGCCAGAGTTGACGGCGTGTGAGGCTTTCTGATTGCTCTTCAAAGCAAATTCATCCTGATCTTCGCGGCTGATCTCGTATCTGACAGCGACGTTCTCGGCGGTGAGTCCCATGTTGGTGTAGTAATGCGGCAAATCTTGCGCAAAGTGGGGATTGGGTGAAAACTTGAATCCCGTCATCGGGACCATCGTCATGGACTCCGCTCCGCCTGCGATACCCACTTCAATTTGTCCGTTTTGGATGGCATACGCCACATGCGCAATGGACTGCACGCCCGAGGCGCAATAACGATTGATCGTCTCAGCGGGAACGGAGTCGGGCAAGCCCGCGCGTAACGAGATCATGCGCGCCATGTTGAGTCCCTGTTCGCCTTCAGGGAAGGCACATCCGATGACCACGTCTTCGATTTCAGCGGGATCGAGATTCGGCGTCCGCTTGAGCAATGCCTGGATCGTTGAAGCAGACAACTCGTCGGGACGAACCGTGGCAAGTCCTCCTCTCTTTGCTTTTCCGACTGGTGTTCTAACAGCAGATACGATTACTGCATCTTTCATTTTTCACTCCTTCGTTCAACGTTTGAACGTTCAAACGTTTTAACCTCAGTTTCTAAGCGGCTTCCCCGTCTGCAAAAAGTTCCACATGCGAGCCTGGGTCTTCTCTTCACCGAGCAGTGAAAGGATCGCTTCGCGCTCGAGGTCGAGGATGAATTGCTCGCTGACCCATTGACCGCGCGTAAGTTCGCCGCCGCACATCACATAGGCGAGTTTGCCCGCGACGTGATGATCGTATTGCGTAATGTATTGACCTTCCTTGAACATCCACGCGCCGACCTGGATTGCGGCAAGCGCATCGCGCCCCGCGGCATAGATAGATTCGGGCGCGGGAGCTTTATATCCCGACCCGACCATGTGCAGAACTTCTTTCTTCGCTTCGGCGAGCAGGTGACTACGGTTCATCACAACGCGATCATGCTGCGTGAGAAAATTCATCTCGCGCGCTTCTTCCGCGCTGGTGGCAACTTTTGCCATCCCCATTTGCAAAAATGCCTTTTGCAGCGCGGGCAATGCTTCGGCGTTTTCAATGCGCATCACGGGGTTGACAATGCGGCGCAGCATTTCCGTTGTGCCGCCCCACGCGGGAATAACGCCCATCGCCAATTCGACCAGCCCGATATACGTTTCAGCCGCCGCGACAACACGCGAACCATGCAAGGTCACTTCACATCCGCCGCCCAACGTATACCCAACAGGCGCGACCACAACGGGCTTCGGCGAGTAGCGCATACGCATGAACAAATTTTGAACTTTGCTGACGTCTTCAGCGAGCTTATCCCACATGCCCTGCTGCGCGCCAACAACAACTGTAAATAGATTTACCCCTGCGCTGAAATGTTCGGCTTCATTGCCAATGACGAGCCCGTCGAATTCGGTGTCGAGTCGATTCAGGGCTTCATCGAGCATGACGAAGATATCTTCTTCGAGCGCGTTCATCTTGGTGTGAAACTCAAGGCACGCAACGCCATCGCCCAGGTCGCGCAAGGTCGCACCTGCATTTTGCGCGACAACTTTTTGCTGCTTCAACATAATCGCGCCATCAACCTTTTTGAGCTTTACATATTTTTTCTTCGATATATCATACACACCGACCTTCTCACCATTCTTGTCCGCAGGACTGCTTCGCTTGTACTGATAGAACGACTCGACGCCCGCCTTCAACATCTCGTTCACCCACTTGGTGGCAGGATACCCCGCGGCTTTCATCTTCTTGACGGTCTCTTTCACACCGAGCATGTCCCACATCTCGAACGGACCTGCCTCGTGCATAAAACCCCAACGAACGGCATCGTCAATCGGTTTGGGTGTGTCTGCAACTTCGGGGATGATGGACGATGCGTACTGAAAACCCTGATAGGTGAACGCCTTGACGAGTTCCGCCGCCTTGTCATCCGCTTCCAACATGACCTTGAGCCTGTCTCCCAAACCCTCGACCTCTTTCGCCGCCTTGACCGAGTCAAAGCGCGGCTTGGTCGGCGCGGTGTGTTCCAATGTGTTCAGGTCAAGCGACCAGAATTCTTTCTTACCTTCTTCGTTACGCACTTCTTTATAAAAACCGACTTTGGTTTTATTGCCCAGCCACTTGCGCTCGATCAACGTTGAGATCAATTTATTCGGCGCTTCAGATTTGAGATATTCCTGTCCGAGTTTGTCGTGCGGGATCAACGGCGCGAGGTTGCGGCCAACGTGATCCCACACATCGATGCCGACCAAGTCCATCAAACGAAAGGTCGCCGTCTTCGGTCGCCCCATCAGCGGACCTGTGAGCGCATCCACTTCGTCAACGGTGTAATCGTTCTTGAGGATGAAGTCCATCCCGAACGCGCCCGTCCCAAAAGCGACGCGGTTGCCGATAAAGTTGGGCGTGTCTTTGCACAGCACGGTCCCCTTGCCCAAACGATATTCGCCAAAGTGACTGATAAACTCAATCACATCCTTGCTGGTATCTTTCGTCGGGATGATTTCCAACAATGTCAAATAGCGCGGCGGGTTGAAGAAGTGCGTCCCAAGGAAATGCTTCTTGAACTCCTTTGAACGCCCTTCCGCAATGTCATGGACTGGGATGCCCGAAGTGTTCGTCGAAACGATCGCGGTCGGTTTACGAACACCATCAATCCGCGCCATCAGGTCTTGTTTGATCTTGAGATTCTCAACAATGGCTTCGCAGATCCAATCCGCTTCAGCAACCGTGTCAAAATCATCTTCCAAATTTCCTAGCTTCACTAACGTCTTCAACTCAGAGGACATCAAATTGGCAGGTTTCGCTTTCAGACATTGCTCCCAGCCCTCATTGACAATCTTGTTCCTATCGCCTTCCTTCGAAGGGATGTCAAGCAACGTCACTGGCACACCCGCGTTTGCCAGATGCGCCGCAATGGCTGCGCCCATTGTCCCCGCGCCGATAACGACGGCTTTGTGAATTTGATATTTCATCTCAAATCCTTCCCGCTATAACCCAAAATATTTCTCGCCACAACGAGACGATTGATCTGCCCTGTGCCTTCGTAAATATCCGTGATCTTCGCATCGCGGAACCACTTCTCAGCAAGGAACTCGCGGCTATATCCGAGCGGACCCAAAATCTCGACCACCTTCTGCGTGATCTTCGTGCACGCATCCCCCGCCTTCACCTTGCTCATCGAAGACTCGAGCGCGTTCGGTTTCCTGTTGTCCGCCAGCCAGACCGCCTTGATGACCATCAACCACGCGGATTTGAGCATCACGTCCATGTCGATCACTTCGCGTTCGATGTTGGTCAACTTCTGACGCGGGAGTCCGTATCGAATCTGGACTCCGTTCTCAGCCAGTTTCTCTTTTAGGAATTCCAATGCGGCACGCGCCACGCCGATACCTGTCGCAGCGACAAGCGGACGAGTCGCATCGAAGGTTGCCATCGCCTTCTTGAAGCCCGTTGTGGACCTTTCTACTTTTGCGCTTCCAAGGATATTCTCAAAAGGTACGCGCGCATCCACGAGGGATATTGCCGCCGTATCGCTGACGCGGATACCCATCTTGCGCTCCAGTTTTGTGACCTTCACGCCTGGCGTCCCGCCTTCGACGACAAAGGCACGCATCCCAGCGCGCCCTGCGGACGGATCAATGGAAGCCCACACGACGATAAAGCCTCGTCCAAGTTTTTCATAGTCGGTAAATGACTTATCACCGCCTGTGACGAAGATCTTCTCACCGTTGATGACCCATTCGTTGGTCTTTTCGTCCAACACAGCCCGTGTGCGGATGGCAGAGTTATCCGAACCTGCGCCCGCCTCGGTAATGCACATCGCGGCAAAGGTCGGTTTGTCTTCATTGAAACGCGCGAGGAATTTTTTCCTTTGCTCGGGCGTCCCTGCGGAGTAGACCGCCGCCGCGCCCAACCCGCCGCCAGGCAGACAGTGATACATCCCCACGTCACCCCACGACAGTGCTTCTAGTTGTGCAGCGATCAGTTGATATCCAATTGGTGGACGTTTGTCTTTTTCACCCTCACCCCTGCCCCCCTCTCCCTGAGGGAGAGGGGATGAGGGTGAGGGATCGCGCGGCGCGAGCGCGCTCCCACCCATCGCCTTCATGGCGGTGTGCATGAACTCGATGTAATCCCAGGGAATTTCGTGCTCGCGCTCATCGAAGTAACGTGACTTCGGTCGCATCATCTCTTCGGCAACCGTTTTCAATGCAAATTGTGTTTGTGTGATCGGCTTGGGTGCTTCAAATTCAATCGGCATTTCTTCCTCCTATACAATCGCCAAACCCGTTAAGGTTGCGAAACCGCGCCCATTGCGCATCCACATTTCGACGGGATGTTCCCGGATGTAACCGTGCCCACCCAAAATCTGCACTGCACGGTCGGTCACCATCATCGCCATATCCGCCGCGCCTGTGGCGGCAAGAGACGCCTCGTTCGCCGCGTCCTCGCGTCCTTGATCCAACTTCCACGCGGCTTCCCAAGTGAGCAGTCGCATCGCTTCGATCTCGGTCCGCATTTCGGCGAGCATGAAAGCGATGGCTTGCTTCTGAGCGACCTTCACGCCGAACACCTCGCGCTCCTTGGCGTAATCTTTGCTGTATTCAAACGCAGCATTCGCCACACCAACAGCGGCTGAGGCGGCGGCAATATGCATCGAAGCAAGGACTAATTCAAAGTCCAAACCTGAGGCGCCGCCTACGCGGTTTGCCGCAGGGACTTTTACATTATCCAATTTGACACGATACATGGACAGCGCGTCGAGGCTCATCAATTTCTCGCGGTCGTCGGCAACGGTCAAGCCTTTCGCATCTTTCGGGACGATGAAGCCTTGCGTCTGCCCATCGAGATTCGCATACACGAGAATCATTTTCGCATCCTTCGCGAATGGGACAAATGCCTTCTCGCCGTTGATAATGTATTCATCGCCTTTCAAAGTCGCGGTGGTTTTTAATTCGTTGGGGTCAAAGTCGAATATGTATTCGATCAGCGCAGCTGTATACGGGGTCCAATCGCCCTCGATGATCTTGGGAAGATACGTTTGTTTTTGTTCTTCCGTGCCAGCAAGCAGGATCGGCACCGCAAAGAGACTTGGCGTCATGACAGCCAGCGTGCCAGCGAGATCGCCGAACGCCATCTCTTCCATTGCCAGCACGCCAGTGACCGCGTTGCGTTCGCCGAAACCGCCATAAGATTCAGGGATGGATGCCTGCAACAAACCAAGTTCCCAGCCTTTGCCGATGAGTTTCTTTGGCAATTCACTGCTTTCATCTGCCTCATGCGCGGCAGGTCGCAAGTCGTTGTCGGCATACTTCTTCACCGCGTCAATCAGCATTTGTTGTTCTTCGGTCGGGTCAAATGAATACATTGTCTCTCTCTTTCGGGAGCAGTTCGGAGGCAGAGAACTGACGAACGCGACGGTATCGCGCGGGCTTGCCGTGCTCTACTTCGCCTGCATTGACGATTTCGATCATTCCGTGCTCGTAAAGATACTCGACGTACGCGCCGGTCTTTTCAATGACGAGCAGTTGGTTATACCCATCGGTCTTGCCGTAGATCGCTTCGCAGATTTCTGCAATAGTGAGTGAATCGACGAGTACCTCGATTCCGCTGTTCATTCGGCGGATGATGTTTTGGCGCGTCGCGTCGATGCTCGCGGACAGGTCAGCGATTGGCTCATCATGACCGTTGAGAATCAATAGCGCGTCCTTCGCCCACGCCTGCAGGCGGATGAGCGAGTCAAGGTAATGATCAAGTCCGTTGTATGGGCTGATCGTTTCCGGGTACAAGTGCGGGGTGACACCTTCCACAACCATGTCGCCGCAGAAGACGACATCGTCCAGCCGAAGCGCAACATGACCTGCGCAGTGCCCGGGCACATGGATCATTTCTAACGCGCCGACTCTCATCTCACTGGCTTCGAATGTAAAGTCAACAGGAACAGACTGATAGAGTGATTTGGTGAATTTGTAAATACCGAGAAGCTGTTCGCGCATCTCTTCGGGGAGGCCAGTTTCAGCCAGAAAGGCGTCAATTCGTTTGCTAATCATTGCCGTTTTGGAATCGTGGTGCGCTACGGTCTGTACATTCAATTCGTGGCAGCCAATTTTCGCCCGCGTAAGTGGCTTCAACTTGGTCAACCCGCCATAATGGTCAATGTGAGCGTGCGTCAAAAGGATATGAGTTAAGTCGGATGGTTGATTTCCAGATTGCTGAAATGCGCGGAGCAAATCATCATGAGATGTATCCGTCCCAGATCCAGTATCAATGAGCGTAAGTTGATCTTGAAATGCAACGAGATAGGCATATGCCCAGAAATTTGGAAACGCTTGAAGTGGAAGCCGAAAAACTTTTGCGCCGTTGGCAGATTCGAATACGGCAAACGAGGCATTCATTTCAGCAGACCATTCAACAATAAATTGGAGTAGTCGTCAGCAACCCGGTCGATGGATTTTTTGCCGTGCGGCGAAAACCAGGTGATCGTCCAATTCATCTGCCCTAGCAAGGCACGGACAGCCATCGGCGGATCGTCGCACCGAAGAATCTTTTTGCTTACGCCTTCGGCGATGACGTCCCGCCAGAGCGCCTCGAATTTATCTCGATTGGGGATATGACGCGCATGTTGCCTGCGCTCAAGGGAGCGATGCTCAAACAGCAGTACCGCGGCAAGGTCAATGTTGTCAACAAGAATCGTCAGGTATTCGCGGATCATCGCCCTGAGTTTTTTGTCCGCCGGGGCGCTCTGCTCGGCAATTGGTGAAATTCGGTCGAGAAGAAGTTGGAGCGCCTTTCCCAATATCTCAAGCAAAATCTCCTGCTTGGACGAAAAGTGATGGTACAAACTCGCTTTCTGCAAGTGGACTGCATCAGCGATGTCGTTCATCGACGCGCCGTGATAGCCTTTCTGGCGAAAGACCTGCGCGGCGGTCTCGATGATCTGCTCTCTCGTCATATCTTCTCCCTACCGAACGGTCGGTTGTGGTATAATAACGCGAACAACAGGAATGGTCAAGGAGAAAATGAGTTGCATATGAAATATTTCATCACGGGCGCGACGGGATTTGTCGGTTGTGTTCTCGCAAGAAGGCTGCGAAGGCTGGACCGAAACCGTGAGGCATGAGATGAAACTACTTGGAATGTCATGACGATTGCCCGCTGACAACGATGCTATAATCAAATTATGACTACACCGTCAACAAACCCCGAACCTGCGCCGCGCACTCCTGAACAGATTGAACAGGAGAAGCAGATGAAACGGCTGGTAGCGGCTGTGATCGCAGGCGCGGTTGTCATCCTGATATTTCTCGGCGTGGCGATCTTCTTCCTACTGCAGCCTGCCACTCCGACCGATAAGATTCGCGACGTCTTCATTATCGTCGTCGCGCTTGAGTCGCTGGTCATTGGCGTGGCATTGATCGTGCTGATTGTTCAGCTTGCCAGCCTCATCAACCTGCTTCAGAATGAGGTGCGCCCGATACTCAAAGCCACCACTGATACCGTCAATAACCTGCGCGGCACTGCCGAGTTCCTCGGCGAGAACGTGGTCGAACCGGTTGTCAAACTCAGCGGGTATCTGGCTGGCTTGAACCGTATGTTAGAATTAATGGGTATAAAGAAAAAATAGTTGCAAGAGACCTTACAGGTCTACACAGGTCTACTGCCAAAACAATAAGAACCTTAAGGAGGTTACTATGTCTGATCGTGATGAATTCGGAGCCTTTCTCGTAGGCTTCATCGTCGGTGGTCTCACCGGCGCTGTCGTCGCCCTGCTCTTTGCCCCACAATCTGGCGAAGAGACCCGCGCGTTGATCAAGGACAAGTCCATTGAACTGCGTGACCGTGCGCAGCACTCCGCGGAAGAAGCGCTCGCCCGCGCAGAAGCCACTGCGGCTGAAGCCCGCGCCCGCGCAGACGAACTTGCCCGACAACTTCGTGAACGCGGAAAAGCCGCGTATGATGACGCCCGCGAACGCGGCAAGAGCGCCATGGAGTCGCTTCGCAAATCGAAGAAATCAGAAGGCGAAGAAGCCGCGGCTTAAACACCGCCACAACAACGAAACGAGGGTTTGGCGTATCCAAGCCCTCGTTCTGTTATGAGCGCACTACTGCGGCTGTTCTTCAAACTGCTTTACCACCAGTTCGCTTTCACATACGATCTGGTCGCTGCAGCGGTATCATTCAACCGCTGGAAGGATTGGATAAGGGAAGTTCTGCCGCTCATCGAAGGGACGCGGACTCTCGAACTTGGTCACGGACCGGGTCACCTGCAACGCCTCCTTCGCCGGGACGGCTGGCTTGCCATAGGAATTGACGAGTCTGCGCAGATGGGGCGACTCGCCCGCCGTAACACAAGTGGTTCCGCTCATCTCACACGCGGGCTGGCAGAATACCTGCCCTTCCCAAATAATTCTTTCGACACTATCGTCTCGACATTTCCTACCGAATACATCTTCGACTCACATACGCTCGCGGAGGCGCGAAGATGTCTCCTGCCGGGAGGCAGACTGATCGTCCTGCCTGTGGCGATGCCGAAGAATCGATTCCTTGACTGGCTGTACAAATTCACCGGCGAGTCTCCAGCCGAATCGGAGGATGTCATCAAAACCAAATTGAAGGAGCCGTTCACCAAAGCAAATTTTGTAACAGAAATTCTGATACGCGACTTGCCATCAAGCCGATTGTTCATCATTCTTGCGAGGAAAGATCATGCTGAAAAAACTTCGTGAACCTGTAAACAGCCTCACCCATTGGGCGGGCGCACTGCTCGCGCTGGGCGGACTGGTCGCGCTTCTCATCGTCGGCTGGGATTCGCCAGCAAAAGTTGCCTCGTTAGCGGTCTATGGCGTGAGCTTGATCGCCATGTTCTCCACGAGCGCGACGTATCACATGGTGCGCGTAAAGGAGCGCGCGCTGGAAATCTTCCGTAAGGTGGACCACGCCGCGATATACCTGCTGATCGCCGGGACATACACGCCGTTTTGCGTGAATGCTTTCGAAGGCTTCTGGAAGTGGGGTATGCTGGGCATCATATGGTCGCTCGCGTTGATCGGCATAATTGTGAAAGTGTTTTACATCCGCGCGCCGCGCTGGTTGAATGCTGGCATCTACCTTGTGATGGGATGGCTGTCACTCGCCGCGGTCGGGCAGATGTTTGCGTTGCTTCCCGGCTGGGTCATCGGCTGGTTGGTAACGGGAGGCGTTCTCTACACGCTCGGTGCAATTATTTACGTTACAAAGATCTTCAACTTCAAGCCCGGCGTATTCGGCTTTCACGAAATGTGGCACATCTTTGTTTTACTCGCCGCCGCCGCGCATTATGTGGCGGTGCTGGGGGTGGCGCTATAATTTCCTTTGACAACAAAGAAGGTCAAATGGACGACGCAAAACTTATTGACGAGCTTCTGGACAAATTAATCAAATCAGATTCTGATCCGGGGGAAATTCATATATGCCCTATTTGCGGAGGGGAAATTCATGTCTGGTTTGGAGCATATAAGAGATTTGAAAGAAAATTCGGGGTAACAGTTGATTGCAAGTCTTGTGGAATCAAAATGGCAGTCGATTACGCCATATCTCCACCGCCATGGATACAACAAGGTTGATCTGTGGTATTTGTGGAATTAGTCACTTCAATATCTGAAACAAATTGCTGTAATCATCTGTCCACAGCCGAATATTCGTTGAGTACCCATTCAGGTCAGTTACGCGCGCTTGCAGACCGGGAAACTCCAGTAAGGCAGGGTCTCGCGCAAGTAAAATCCAATGCGACTCATAAGCGCCGGTGGCATCGAGGTCGTTCTCCACGCGGATTATGCTCAAGCCGAAATTCTCAGCCAGGCGCCAGAACACCGGTTGCAGGTCAAGGTGCCGGTTGGTGATGTGTGCCGCGATAATTCCATCAGGCGCAAGATGCGCAAGGTATAACTCCATCGCCTCTTTGGTCACCAAATGGACGGGAATCGAATCACTGCTGAAAGTATCCAGTGTGAGGACGTCAAAATTTTGCGTGTTTCCCTGAGCGAGTTCGCGCTCGAGTGAAATTCGTGCGTCACCGGGGATCATCGTCACATCGGCCGCGCTGTCGCCTACAAACGAAAAATATCCACCATCTCCTTCTGCCAAATCAATAACTACAGGATTGATTTCATACAAGCGATACGCGTCGCCGGGCTGACCGTACACCGCGAGAGTCCCCACGCCGACGCCTAACATACCAACCCGCATCCCGTTCCCATAGTTTGGGTGATTCAAAATCGCCAGTCCCACCCCGCTATCACGAACGTAGTAGGTTGTCGGCAGATTCCGCAAATCCTCACCGACGAACTGCAGTCCGTGTGCCGTGATGCCGTGCGTCATGACGTACGCTGTATCTATCATGCCGTGCATCTGGACCTCGCGCACCCGTATCACGCCGTAAAAATTGCGTTTGGCAAACAGCGCGCCGGAGTAGAAGTTGCTCAGCACAGCCAGCATTGCAGTAACCAGCGCAAAAATAGCAAACACAAACTTGGCGCGCGATCTCAGGTTATTCCCTGCGCGCAAGAACGCTAGAACAATAGCAACTGTCATAGCCAGACCTACAAAGAATTCCCAGTAACCATTGAAGATGACCGGCGCAACCAAACTGACGAAGATTCCCCCGAACGCGCCGCCCAGCGAAATCATTAGGTAATAGGAGGTGAGATGTTCTGCCGCGGGACGCAACAGATACAGCTCGCCGTGGCAGGTCATACAAGCGGAAAATAACAAGAGACAGTACGCGCCGATCTGCCAGTACACGTGCAGGGAGGTCACATTGACCATGACGTACAATGTGAGTCCCGCCGACACTGCAAACAGCGCCGCGTAAAACATTCGATGGTATCCGCGCCCCGAAAACGTGAGAATGAACGATAGTAGATAAATGGTGAGCGGCAGAATCCACAAGAACGGGATGACCGCCACCTCTTGTGAGATCTGGTTGGTGACGGAAAGTAAAAACAACGACGCGGTTGCGCTCAACGCGATCCACAGCGAAAAGGACGCTGAAGATGGGCGTTCGCCTGATGAGACTGAATCAACCTCCACCGGAGAGAGAAGCGTGCTACGTCGATTCTTCAGAGCAATCACGCTAACAAATAAACCGAATAAGACGAAACCCACGCTCCAAAGCCATCCTTGCGAGCGAAGAGAAAGACTGGGTTCGATCAGTGCGGGATAAGCGAGCAAGCCCAGCAATGACCCAAGATTTGACAATGAATATAAACGTGCATAGGATTCGTGCGGCATGATCCGGCTGAACCATGCTTGCATAAGCGGTCCGTTCGAGGCGAGAATAAAGTAGGGTAAGCCGACTGAGATTCCAAGTAGTTTGAAAATGTTGAGCACTGGGGCTTCGACGTTTTGAGGTTTCCAAGCAGAGTCAGGAGTGATCGGCGATTCCCAATTAGGCGAATGAAACGCAAGCAAAGCGATTGCAGTCAGTATCAAGGCGTTATGTATGGCTTGTTGGCGGCGCGGCACCCGCGCGACTAGCCAATAGGCGTAAGCGTAGCCGCCTGTGAGCAAAACCTGAAAGAACAACATCACGGTTGACCACACTGCCGGCGTGCCGCCGAACCACGGCAAGATAAACTTGCCGATCATCGGCTGGATTTGAAACAAGAGGAACGCGGAAAGAAAAATGCTCGTTGAGAAAAGGATAAACATGTGGCGATGATTCTACAGCAAGTCGAGAATTCATGTACAATCGGGAAATGCGCCCCTTCGAAATCGTTACATCAGTACTTCTTGCGCTCTATTTGCTTTGGCATCATCCGCGCGCGATCGCGATTCGTTGGCTGCCCTTTGCCGCGCTGATAATCATCGTGATACACCTCATCGTCGAGGGCTATCGCTGGCAAATGATTCCGATTTATGCATTAACCGTATTTCTGGTCATCCAATCATTTTCCGACGTAAAGCCGCTCGCTTCTTACGTGGCGCTCGGCTTGCTTGCCATCTCGGCGGCACTCCCCATCCTTTTGCCTGTTCCGCGCATCGCCGACCCGAGCGGACCGTACGACGTAGGAATACGCATGTATGAGTTGGTTGACGAATCTCGCCGCGAAATCTATTCGGACAAAGACGAAACGCGTCGGTTCATGATCCAAATTTGGTACCCGTCAGAAGCGGATTCCTCTTCCCAACGCGCGCCGTGGGTGGCAAACGCAAATATCTACGCGCCAGCCATTTCAAGTTATATCCACTTGCCATCGTTCTTTCTCGACCACCTTGCGCTTGTCAAGCTGCCTGCGTTTTCGGAGACGCAGGCCTCATCTTCATCCGACCCGTACCCTGTGGTCTTATTCTCGCACGGCTGGAACGGATTCAACGCCCAAAGCACGGGTCAGGCACTGGAACTCGCCAGTCATGGCTATGTGGTTGTCGGCGTACAACATACTTATGGCGCGGTTGTCACCGTGTTCCCCAACGGTGATGTGGCAAAGAACAACCCAAGCGCATTACCTCCTGACGACACTCCCATCGAAGAATATGAAAATACGGCGCAAAAGCTCGTCAACCAATGGGCTGGCGATCTCGGTTACGCGCTCGATTATTTGAAATTACAGAATGAAGATACGGCAAGTCCATTCTACCAGAAGCTCGACTTGGATGCCGTTGGCGTCTATGGCCATTCCACCGGAAGCGGCGCAGCGATTCAATTCTGCGGAACAGATACGCGCTGTGTTGCATTGCTCGGCATGGATCCATTCATGCGGCCAGTTTCATCCGCTGTGCTCAATGACGGAGTTACGCAACCATCATTCTTCATGTTCAGCCAATCGTGGGCAGATGCGACAGATAGCCGCAACAACGAATTGTTCAATCGCTTCCGCCCGAAGGTTAAGAATTCCTACGGTGTGATCGCCATCGCAGGCACGGCGCATTATGACTTCAGCGACCTCCCTTTACTCACCCCGCTTGCCCCGCAACTGGGGCTTAAGGGACCCATCAACGGAAAATTGGTGACAACAATTGTGAACGACTATTTATTGTCGTTTTTCAATTCCACTCTTCGAGGGAAGGCAACAGATTTGTTCGATACAACCACAAATAAATACGTCGAGGTAAAACAGATCCATTAGGAGAACCCATGGACACAAAACCCGCACTCGCAGTGAAACTTGTTCAGGAATTTGTCGGCGTCGCACACACCGATCTCAACCGCGTTCGGGAAATGCTGGAGCAGGAACCCGGGCTCGTCAACGCGACGTGGGATTGGGGCGGCGGCGATTTCGAGACAGCCCTCGGCGCCGCGGCGCACATGGGCGCAAAAGACATAGCCAACTACTTACTCGAGCATGGCGCGCGACTCGACATCTTCGCCGCGGCAATGCTCGGAAGACTCGAGATCGTCAAAGCGGCTCTGGCTGAATATCCGGAGGCAATCAATACGCCGGGACCTCACGATATCTCGTTGATTGCTCACGCTCAGGCTGGCGGCGACGATGCAAAAGCTGTATTGGAATTTCTGGAATCAATTAAGAAGTAACGTCATTGCGAGCGAAGCGAAGCAATCCCCAACACGGTAGAGGAGATTGCTCCGCCCTATTGGGCACGAAATGACGAATTGTGCGCCCTCATTGCCTGCCACTTAATCGCGGTGCGAAAGATCCTGTCCAGAAAACCGTCGCGCCCAGCCTTGTCCCATGAGATAGGCAAGTCAGCATGGCTACGGTCATCGGGACCGTAGTACAGAATCCCGCAGTTTGGGTTGATCTCGATGATTACGATTTCGCCATTTGGCCGTATCCGCATATCCACGCGCGCATACCCGTTCCCATGCATTGCAAAGAAGAAGTTCCGCGAAACCTGCTGGATCCGCTCGGCAAGTGCCTTATCCTCCAGCGGAACAACGTGGATATCCATGCTATACCATTTGGCGGCTTCGTGTAAAAATGTCTCATCGTCGGGGAACTGTACCTCCGCCGGTGGATAGACAAACGGCGAGTCCGGGTCGTCCGCGTTTTCAACCACCAGGCAGGAAACTTCTCGCCCTTCGATAAATTCTTCCACGCGGGCAGAACCGTATTCCGATGACATTTTCTCGAACTGAGATCGGAGAGTATCAACATCCGTAACGCGTGATTCCTTCGTCAAACCAACGCTGGCATAGCTGTTTGGGTGCTTCACGATCAACGGATAGGTGAGTCCCTGTGCGCGGTGAAGGTCATCGCGAGTTGCGGCGCGGAAACCGCGGGCAAACCTGAGACCCATTTTTTCCGCAGCCTCCTGCATCTCCTCCCGCGTTACTCCGTAGAACCTCGACTCTGCCCCCGTAAAGGGAAGGTTCAATTCTTCCAACGCCTGGACGAACCGCAAACCTGAATTTTCATGGTCATCCTGTCCCTCGTAAATATTCAAGTACACGTCATAGCGCTTCGAACCTGCAAACGAGCGGATAAATTCCACGATAGGCGGTTCAACCGTTACATAATCCCACTCGTAGCCCGTGAGATATTCTGCGGGGTTGAACTCTTCCACAACTTCGTCGGTAAGCAGACAGACACGCATGGCTTCAACCCGCGGAAGCGCGCATCTGTTGCCGCAGTTTCGCCACGCGGAACATGCGGTCAAAGAATACTTTATAACCGCCCGGGTCATACAAGATCATATAGTCTGCCGGACCAAACTCTTCGGGGCGAAGCATGATCGCGGGGTTGGGGTTGATTTCGAGTACGAACAGCTCGCCCTTTTCATTCATCCGCACATCGCAGCGGCCGTAACTCACCGCTCCGATCGCTTTGTACATGCGAATGCCGATTTCCTGCAATCGGGCGATCAATGCGCGGTCGGTCACTTCTTTAAAGTTGAACGGAAGGGTTGCATCCCACTTTACGACCGTGTGCCAGAACTCTTCGCCGGGAGGAAATACCAATTCCGTCGGAGGATATGCAATCGGGCTGCTGAGATCATCGGGGTTATCCACCATCAAGACGTTGAACTCTCGGCCGACGATGAACTTCTCCATGCGCGCCGCGCCATACTCCCTGCACACACGCCCCACTTGCGTCAACACATCCTCTAGCGAGTCGCAACGGGACTCTTTGATCATCCCTGTACTTCCGTAGCTTTGCGGATGTTTCACCATGATCGGATATCGCAGATTCTCAACGAGACGCTTCGCCTCCTCCACCGAGCTGACCCGGTATCCTTTGGCGAACCCGACCCCGTGCGCGTCCGCGGCGGCTTGCATCTGCTCGCGCGAGGGGTCGAAGAATTTTGAGTCCGCGCCGGTAAACGGCAGGTTCAACGCCTCCAGTGCTCGGATGACCTCGATGCCCTCATAGGTTCCTTCGCCAAGATCTTCAGTTTCATAGCCTTCGCAGAGATTGATATAGATATCGAACTCCTTGCGCGCATCGAGATCACGCAACGTTTCCATGACAGGCTGTTTCATCGTGACAAATTCCCAATCGTAACCTTCCATGAATTGCGTCGGGTTGAAATCTTCCATCTTTTCGTCGGACAAAATACAGATGCGCATCATTCACCTCGTGCAATACAGATTGAAAACATTATGACATAAACTTTTGTGACCTCAAAGATTTATTAAGGTATTCGCTTATTCATGAAAACAGTATAATCGGTATATGAATCGAAAAAACGTTTCATCTGTATTCCTCATCCTCGGACTTGTTTTTCTTGTCATCGGAATCTCCACCGACCAGGTCGCCTTTTCGTGGATCGCAATTGCTTTTGTTGTACTATCGCTCGTCCTGGGCGGCAGGTGGATGAGGCCAAGAAGGTGAGTCGCGCCTTCTTCGCAAAAAATAAGAGAGCAGTTATCCACTGCTCTCTTATTTCGTCTCCGTCACCTTGCGGATCGTCCGAGGCTTTTCAGTATCATACCCTTTTGCGAGCGTGAGGTGATATGCAAACAACTGCGCAGGCAAAATACTCACCGCAGGCGACAACCATTCTGGCGCATCGGCATGAATCGTCAGCGGAACCTGTGCCAATGATAATGCCCTTTTGTCGTTGGATATTACGACCAACTCCACAGAAATCTTCTTCTTCAACCTAGTGAGCATTCGCAGCATCGAGACAAACACTTTCCCTTTTGGCGCAACCGCAAAGACGGGATATCCGCTACTCACCATTGCAATCGGCCCATGAGCAAAATCGGCGGAAGAATATGGCTCGGCAATGATGTACGTCAGTTCCTTCAACTTCAACGCCCATTCGAACGCGGTTGCGTAATTGAATCCGCGCCCAAGTACGACGGTTTGGTCAATGTAGCGGTAACGCTGTGCAGACTGGGCAATGAAATCATCCTGCTTCAACACCGATTGCATCCACCCTGCAACTTTTCCCAGTTCGCTCCACTGCTTTTTGTTCCCATTCAGCGCGGCAGAGAGCATCGCAATGGAAATCAATTCGGTGGTGTACGTCTTTGTCGCGGCGACCGCTTTTTCCCTGCCGGCCTGAATATCCAGCACAAAATCAGAAGCCTTCGCGAGTGAAGAATTCGGCTCGTTCGTGATCGCCAGCGTGAGACATCCCTGCCGCTTCCCTTCTTCAAGCACACTCACAATATCAGGCGATTTACCCGATTGCGAAACACCGACCACCAGCGCGTTCTTCAATTTCGGCGGGCGGTTGTAATACGTGAACAACGACGGAGTTGCCAGAGCGAGCGGCAGTCCATTCACCGCGCCGAGCAGGTAATTGGCATAACGTCCAGCATTGTCCGAGGTGCCGCGCGCGGCGAGGAAGACATACTGAATTTTGCGCTTGCGGATCTCGGATGCAATCCGCTCGACGGTCTTTCTCTGCGATGAGAGCAGGGATCGAATCCGTTCAGGCTGTTCAAGGATTTCAGAATGGAGGGACATACTCGACCTACACCGCTTCTTTCAACCCCGGAATGGATACAGGCAATTGACCCTTCATCTCTGCTCGACCAAAAAGCCCCTTCGCCACAGCCTTCATAGATGGCTGCAAGATGCTGTACGTGCAAACAAACGTCGAAGCCTGCGGGAAAGCGGATAGATCGTACGGCAAACGCATGGCAACAATAATAACAGGCTTATCTGTTTTCAAAAGTTCACGAAGAAAGCTTGCTTGATTCTTTTCTACATCCGCGTTGATCGTGCCAACGACAATTACATCGTACTCGCGAACACGCTCCAAAACAGCTGCGATTTCCTGATCGCTGGGGGAATACGGAATGGTAAATTCGTCTGTCCGCGCATGATACTTGCGAACAGACTCTGCTAGTTTGGGTTGAACATACGAAGAAGTATCCGCAGGCGTCAGGTCTTGCGGGATGGGAACAATGACAGCGATCCGTTGATCCGCATCTGGTTTGATGGGCAAATATTTATTTCGATCACAAACCAGAGTTATGGATCGCTCCGCAATTTCGTCTGCAATCTTCATATGCTCGGCAGAACGAATCACATTGAGGTCATGCACGGCAAAATTATCTGAAATCCATTTTTTCAAACTGGAAATGCGTTCAACGGAGCCCTCCAGTTCGCTTGTGCTCAACTGACCCGATTGAAAGCCATGCAATAGACCTTCGAACGCGCGGGCCTGATCTTGTGAATCGCTCATCATGAGCAACAAGTCTGCACCTGCCTTTGTAGCTCGCACAACTTCCTCGCGAAGCGCTTCACCTTGTCGAATCGCGCGCATGTCCATTGCGTCGGTGATGACGACACCGTCGTAACTGAGGTCGCGGCGCAGGAGACCCTTGATGATATTTGCAGATAATGTCCCAGGAGGAGCATCCGGACCGTCAACTGAACTGATAGCCAGGTGAGCGGTCATCACGAGTTTGGCGTCCGCTTTTAGCGCGGCAACAAACGGAGGCAACTCCACCGCCCGAAGCCGCTCCATCGAGTGAGGAACAGTTTGCAGCCCATGATGTGAATCACTCTCAGTATCCCCGTGACCGGGAAAATGCTTGACCGTCGCGGCGACTCCTTGCGACTGTATCCCTTCGATCATTGCTGCAGTGAGTTCTCCAACAAGAACAGGGTCTTCTCCAAAAGAACGCACACCGACCACAGGGTTTTGCGGATTGATGTTCACGTCGGCGCATGGCGCGTAATTGACGTTGATGCCGAGGGCGGAGAGTTCACGCCCCAGCACTTCGCCGGCGTTGCGGGCAAGTTCCGCTGAGCGCGTCGCGCCTAACGCCATATTGCCGGGCAAGGGCGTACCCTCGCCGATTGCCATGAGTTGCCCTCCCTCCTGATCGGTCGCCATCAACAACGGAGGCAGGTTGAGGTCACGCGCGAGGCGCTGCAAAGAGTCGGTCAGCGCCCTCACTTGTGCAAGCGTCCCGATGTTGAAGGCGCGGAAGAGAGAAATTCCGCCGGGGTGATATCTCTTAAGTGATTCTAGGATCTCGGGTGAAGGCGTTTCCTTGCCATGAAAAGCCAACAACAATTTCTGTCCGATGAGGCGCTCGAGATCCACGTCAGCCTTTTAACCCCGACACCACAACGCTTTCGAGAATGTAACGCTGGGCAAGGAAGAAGACAACGATCAGGGGAACGGTCGTCAACACGGCGGCGGTCATTATGGTGGGCCAAGGCTGAACAGTGTTGTTGATGTTGTACAGCGTGGAAACGTAAACAGGCAATGTGTAAAGGTCAATGGTCTGTAGATAAATCAACGGCGTCAGCAGGTTATTCCACAGCCCAACAAACAGAAATGTTGCCACGGTGGCAAGCGGAGCTTTAACCAGCGGCAGGACGATTTCCCACCAAATTTGAATGTGATTTGCTCCATCCACAAACGCAGACTCATCCAATTCTTTTGGTATTTGCGCCATTGCCTGCCGTAAGAGGAATACCATCGCCGCGCCGCCGGCGAAATAACCGGGAATGATGAGCGGATTGAACGTGCCGATCCAATCCAGCTTGTTGAAGAAAACATACTGAGGCACAATCAGTGCTTGCGGAGGAATCATCATCGTGGAAAGCATGAGGAAGAAAACAACATTCCGCCCAGGCCACTCCACGCGGCTGAAGGCGTATGCCACCGCGGCAATCGAGATCAGCGTGCCGGCAAGCGCGAGCACAACGTAGAACACAGAATTCACGTACGAACGCAGAAAATTTTCGTTCTGGAAAATGCTGGTGTAGGCTTCGAGGGTCGGGCTATCGGGAATCCACACGATGCCGGGTGAATTCGTCTCTTGCAATGTTTTGAGCGACGAGGAGATCATCCAGAACAACGGAAAACTCATCAGTATCGTTGCGCCGGTGAGCAGGACATACAGGAGAACACCTTTGATGATCGCCGCGTATTTCTTCATTTGAAGCCTAGTAAACATCGTATGTCACCCAGCGGTCTTGAAGCCTGAACTGGATGAGCGTAAAAACGAGTATGATGACAAGAATCACCCACGAAATGGCGGAACCGTACCCGATCTCGAAGTGACTGAAACTCGCCTGCCACAAGTAGTAGACCATCGAGATCGTCGAAGAGACGATGGGCTCGTTGTCGCGGTACAGCACAAAGATCGGTTCGAATATTTGCAGGGAGCTGATTAACCCGACCACCAAATTGTAAAAAATATACGGGGTGAGGAGAGGGAAGGAAATTTTCCAGAACTTTTGCCAGCCGGTCGCGCCGTCCACTTCGGCGGCTTCGTGCAATTCCTTTGGAATATTGTTCAACCCGGCGAGGAAAATCAGCATCATCGTGCCGCACCCCCATACCATGAGCAGGATGACGGACATCTTCGTCCATAGCGGGCTTTGCACCCAAAGCGGGACGCGGTTGTCGGCTGGGAAGCCCGCTTCGAGCACGCGCATGAGGAGGTTATATTTCCCTGTGTTCAGCCCAAGGAAGAAGCCGGTGATGATTTCCTGTCCATAAATCAGCGCACGGGTAAGATAGCCAAACAACGGAACGGCGATTGAGACTTCACGGATGATCTGATTGATAATGCCTGTACCGGTGTTCAACATCAGACGCCAGCACAACAGCACAGCCGTGTTGAAGCCGAGAATAACCGGGAGATAGAAAGCCATGCGGAAAACCCGCTCGCCGGGTCTTCTTTGATTGAGCAAAACCGCCAGAAATAGCGCCACGCCCATTTGCAACGGCAAGCCAATCACGGTCAGATATAACGTGTTCACGACCGAAGCGCGAAAACCTTCATCGTTGAACAATATATCCCGGTAATTCTCTAGTCCCTTCCACGAAGCCACGCTCCCTGAGCCAATGCGAAAATCAGTGAAACTCCAATACAGGGAAAATGACAGGGGAACGATGACAAAAATAATAAACCCGACAATCCACGGCGCGGCGAAAAAATAGCCAGCGAACGCGCTTTCTTGTTGTTTCGGAGAAGCGCCACGCATCCGCACTGCCCAGCGGGCAACAGACCCCAACCCATAACTACATACAACGATAAAGACCACCGTCACTACGGCAATGATCAATACGCTAAGATAAGGATTGCTAAACATATGATGTGGTTCAAAATTGCGAAAGTCTGGGCGGAGAATTTTCTCCGCCCAGACTTGAGTATAAACGATGAAACTTACTCGCCGAGCGCGTCGCTGTACTGCTGCTGGATCGTGTCGTTAACTTCCTGCGGTGTCAGCTCTTCGGTGATAAGTTTACCGAGCGCGTCCTGCATGATCGTGGATAGTTTTGCGGCTTCCTTGATGCCGGCGAAACCTACGCCATATTCAGCCGCCAATTCGGCTTCGCGCTGTAGTTGCGGAGAGTCGGCAACATAGCCATATTGTGCGTCGTTGCGGGCGGGAATCAATCCCATGGTTTCGTTCCACTTATGGTTAGCCTCCTTGCTGAAAGTCATCTTCAACCACTCAGCGGCAAGTTCCTTGTTCTGGCTGTAGTCCGCCACGGCAAGCCAGTCATTGAAGGCAAGCACGACAGGTCGGCTGTTCGGGAAGTTCGCCGGGTCGCCATGGAAGGGCTCGATGGAGATATTTTCCCAGACCGGGCGATCAAACGCAGGGGCGGCCCAACCAGAATGGGCGAGACAGACTGCCCCATTATCCTTACCCGTAGCGTCGTCCACATCGATGACTGATCCCTGACCGGTCGGGAGATTCCCTACCGCATCCGCAGCGGGACCGTATGTGGCTTGCCGCATGTCAAGAAGGAACTGAGTGGTGGCGAGCGCTTCCGCTGAGTCGAAATTCGGCGAGCCGTCTGCCTTGTAAAGTTCGCCGCCCAGTGAATAGAACACGAGCAGCCACCACTGCCAATCCGCCATGGAACCGGCATCCACCGGCACAAGAGCCTGCTGGGTCAGCGAATTAGTCGCCGGGTCAACCACGCTATTTGCCTCAGCGAACGAGATCCAATCTGCAAAGTTTTGCGGCGGAAGGGCGCCGGTCGCGAGGTCAGTACGGCAGAACACATAGCGGGGCGCCGTGAAGATCGGCAAGCCGCGCAGTTTGCCTTCGTACTTGGCGTTTTCAAGCGCAGGCCCGAAATTACTGATTTCATCCCACGCGCCAGCGCCGAGATACGACTCCATATCGGCAAGGTTTTCACCGTACAAGGTGTTCATTTCCGAGCCGAGGTTGATGATATCGGGACCTTCGCCAGCGGCAAAGAAGCCAGCGAAAGTAGTATCCCAACCGGACCACGAACCTTCGGTAATCTCAACCGTCACACCGGGATGAGCGGCTTCAAAGGCAGGGTTGATATCGCTCTTGAGCCAGGCGATGGTGTCCGGCGTGTAATCGAGCAGGTAAATCTTCAACGTTTTTGGTTCGTCAGCCGCCCCGCCGCATGCAGTCAACACCAGGCTGGCAAGCACCAAAACTGAAAGCAACGTAAACAGTTTCTTGTTCATTATTCTTCTCCTTGTGTATTTTCAATCGGAAACTTCAGATTGAGCGTGAATCAATGTCTCTGGATAATCTCCTTTCTGCTGGATGAATAGGATAATGGCAGTGAAATGTCAGTTCACCCGGCGTATACGCGTATCAACATCCTGTGCAAAGCGATGAACGAACTCTTGAATAAAGTCAACGGGGTCAAGGTTTGGGTTATGGATCAAGGGAGTCATATCCATCGCATACGACAGCCCGCTCGCTGCATCCACTTCGTGCGATTCAAAGTACGTCGCGTTTGCACGGCGACGACCCATCGAAGCAAGGTCATATCGCTTGCCACCCGCGATCTGTGAATCAAACACGCCGAGCAAAGCAAATTGAAGATTTTCATGGTTTGAGAAATTCATCAAGACTTTATCGGAATCGACCATCCAGTCCAGTGACCGCCAAACTTCGCAACCGACGAGTCGCGTCGGACGGTCAGCGGGTTTCAGTCTGCGGATCGCTTCCATCACTCGCAAGGCGACCGCTACATGTGTATCGTGCTTATCCGTAAGATTATGCGTATAAACGACCTGTGGTTTTGTCGCACACAATAAACTAATAAGATCCTCGACCGGTTCTTTGCGAGCTCCATCTTTGAGGATCGCGCTCGGATAGTCCAGCATCACCTGTGCCGAAAATTCACCGACATATGCCGCTTTACGCTGTTCGCGAAAACGCACCGCGCGCATCTCATCATCTTTGTAATCCTTATACAAACCGTTGCGCGGCGAACCTCTGCCGTCGGTCATAACGATGCCCGTAAACCATTTGTCAGCCTGCTGGAAACATTCGAGGATAGGCTGTGCTGACATAATTTCGATATCATCCTGATGGGCGGCAATACACAAATACGTGGTCTGCGCCAGCGCCTGCTCCGCAGGAACGCGATCGGGGATAAAGATTTCAGCTGTATCGAAATGAAACTTCATGCCTGCACCCCTTCCACCACCGGCAAACTCGCCGCAGCGACTGCTTGGCCCAGACGACGAGTTCTTTCGTCCGGCAAATGCAGTTCGATTTTTTCTAGTATTTCAGGGAATTCTGCTTCCAACACCTGCTTCACGCCTTGCAACAACAGTGCTCCAGCTTTGCCCGAAGTACAACGCCCTAATATCAGGACATGCCTGATGTCGTAGAAATCTGCGTAATGCGCAAGTCCATAACCCAAATAAACTCCCATGGTCTGCCAAATTTTGATTGCGCCTTCTTGCCCCACCTCTAATTGTTCCTGAACAAACTCCAATTTATCGGCATCAGTCGCATCCCTGGGGATTTCAATCTCTACTTTTGGCGCCAGCCGAAACACGCACTGTTGCGAAAAATAGGATGCACCACAACCCCGGTCACCAGACCATTCATCCACCGGCGCATTTGAGTTGTAATCAATCGGCGCAAACGCTAGTTCGTTCAACCAGCCCATGACTTTTCCGTCGGTGTTTACATACCCCGCCGCCTGACTAGAGCCTAGAGCAATTCCTAGTATTCCGTTATCTTCAATAGACATCGAACCGGCTAGTGCAGCCACATCCCCATCGTTGATAACCTCAAGAGGCACGCCCATTTCACCGCTAATGCGAAGGAACATGTTTTTGATCACGTCAAATCGCTCAGCCGAAATTCCTCGAAAAAGTGAGGCGACCATGGGGCGGTTGTCAATGAAAATGCCGGCCGAACTGCCGCCAATTGCATCTACGCGCGGTAATTTGCTCGCCGCGGTCTTCAGCGCGGCGTTGAGCTTGCCATAGTGGTAATCGGGGTCAGAATGTTTCCGAGGCTCCCAAACGATCTCCTCGCTGTAAATCAGAGCTCCATCAGCTACTGCACTTACTTTGAGATCTGATGCCCCGAGATCAAAGCCGATGCGGTATCCTTGCAAATTACGACCCAGCATTTTTCCTGTTTCGCGTGACGCAGGTACCTCATCCGGTCTGCACAACACCACGTCAAATGCCCGCTCGTAGACTTGTTCGACCATAAAGCGATAATCAAATTCTCGTTTACCACCAAGACTGTACTGCTTTAGGATGTGCTCCCCGATCCTGCGCGGTCCGCCGATGTAGATTCGGTACCCGCCGCGTTGCCAAAGGAGGAATTTTACGATTCGTTCGACATAATTGAAATTCTCCTCGAATCGTGGATGATCCTCTGCGAAAACCTTGATTTCAATTTGAGAGAAATTTCCACCGCTTCTTTCCAGCCCCACAACAAGCGGCATGAAGCTGGAGTCTACAGACCTTTCAACTGCCCGATTCATCAAGACTGCCGGGCGAAACTCTTCGTCCAAAGGAGGGGTAACGCGCGGGGCGATCCGCGGAAGGGTCATTTGCCCTCTTCAGTGAACAAAGGGGAATAGCCATCCTGCAACAAAAACGCGGACGCGCCGAGAATGCAGGCGCGGTAATCCAATGTCCCTAGTTCGAGTCGAGTCCCTTCAGACATACGCGTCAGAGCGGAGTTTTGCATCGAGGCCCTGACCGAATCCAACCACGTTGCGCCGAAGCGGGTCATATCACCCGTTAGTACAATCTTTTGTATGTTCAGCGTACCGATCAAGTTTGCCAGAGATATACCTAAGTAGTGCGCCGCCCGTTCGATGGACTCTTTGACGTCGGGATCGCCAGCCTCAAAGGCAGAATGAACTACGTCTAGCGAATGTAATTTCAATTGTTGCATTACAGCGCGAGCGCTTGAGATCGTCTCAAGGCAGCCGCGCTTGCCGCACCGACAGAGGTCCCCATTCTCTTGAACCACAACGTGACCTATCTCCCCTGCGCCTCCACCGTCTCCTTGAAATAATTGCCCGTTCATCAATATCCCCGCGCCGATACCGTGCTTCACATTTACGACGATCAAGTTTTCATCGGGCGAATGACGATTCCCGTATACGTATTCGCCGATCGCCGTCGCCTGACTGTCGTTCAGAACAAGCACCGGCAATTTGTACTTTTTCTGTAACAACTTTCCGAGAGGAAGGTTTTCCCATTCCAGATTGACCGCATTCAGAACAACACCATTGCGGGTGTTGATCAAGCCCGGCGCACCAACACCAATGCCAACCAACGGTTTGAATTTTTTTCGAATCAACTGGTCGAGGATTTGGTAAACAAGCTCGAGAGCCTTTTCCCCATTATCATCATGTACTTCGACTTCAACAGTTTCCTTGATCTCCCCTCTCAAATTGACGACTGCTCCAACGAATTTATCTTGAGCAAGATTGAGACCGATCAAATATCGTGCGTCTGCAATGACGCTCAACAAAATGGGCGTTTTCCCGCCGATCGATTCGCCGCGACCCACCTCTTCAACCAAACCTACGCTGAGTAGACCATTGACCACCTCGGAAACCGTTGTGCGCGTCAGGTTTGTGATTCGAGCAATCTCCGCACGGCTAATAGACGCATGCGAAAAAAGTGTCCTCAGTACCAAATCACGATTATGTTGCTTGGTCTGCTGGTGAGTAGCTTTCTTCACAAATCTCATCCTTTTTGTCTACACGAAAACAAAACTGGGATCAGCGGCGAGCACTAACTTTGTAAATTCAGTGGACAAACAAAGCGCATTGTACAGACTTCCCCACTGTAAGTCAAGACCCAATTCCTTGACAAATTTTAGGACGAGGGTATAAAATAATTTAGGTAAGACTAAATTTTATAGGACACGAATAATGACGGCGATCCAAATTACTGGTGTAGTAGCAATTTTCGGCGCATTGGTGTATTCCGTTGGCGATGTACTTCTGCTAGCCAGCAAAGTTAACTTGGATGAATACCCAAAAACTCAAGAGGTACTCGAAATTACTTTCAGATACCGAGAGGATGGTTGTACTCTCCCCTAGCCGCATGAGTTGGGGTGCCCTATTGGGCGTATATGCCACTCCTTTGGTAGTCGCAGGGCATTGGCAAATTGATCAGGGCTTGGGTGGTGCAGATGAAGTAGGCGTACTCGCAACGATCTTGTTGTTCGGAACCGCATCTGTCGTCGGCGCGTTTGTTCACGGAACATTTTATTACCTGGGTGAATAGGTGCATGCGCTAAATCAAGTGGATGAAAATTCACAGGGCATCATTGTCAATATGATCGAACGTCACAAGAGGTTGCTGATCGTCTCTTACGCACCGCTTCTTATCATGATTTTGATTGCTTCTGTTTCATTTTCGATTCTCGTCGCATCAGGAAAAACCTCTTTCCCTAGTTGGATGATTTATGTTAACCCGGCTACATTGACGATTGCCTGGCTAATCATAAAACGCGTTCTCCCTACACTTATCACGGACTGGACAGAAGGCGCAGGCTTCAATATTGCATTTTTCTTCTTCTTTCTTTGTACTACCATTTCACTTTGGAATTTATGATGAAACAATCTACTTCCACGCAAGACTATCTCAAAAGAATCTACGAGCTTACAGAAAACGGATTGCCCGCCAGCACCAATGATCTGGCGCGCGAGCTAAACATCAAAGCCGGTTCAGTAACTGGCATGATCCAAAAACTTGCCGGCGAAAAACCCGCATTGATTGAATATCAAAAACATCAGGGAGTGACCCTGACTTCGGCAGGAAAAAAGGCGGCCTTGGAGGTGATTCGCCACCATCGTTTGTTGGAAACCTGGTTGGTGCAAACGCTTGGCTATTCATGGGACGAGGTCCATGAAGAAGCCGAGCGACTCGAGCACGTGATTTCGGAGGATTTTGAACGTCGCATCGCTGCTGCGTTAGGGCACCCGCTTCGTGATCCACATGGAGAGCTAATTCCCACTTCCGACCTGAAAATGCCGCAGGATGAGTCAACTCCGCTTTCCGCATTACGAAAAAACCAATCAGGAAAGATTTTGTGCATCAAGGGCGCCGACGCAGAATTACTTCGATATCTCACCGAGCTTGGTCTAACCCCAAATACGTTTATCGATGTAACTGACTACTCCCCTTTTGACCACAACCTGACCATCAAAGTTGAAAACGAAACACATGTGCTTGGGTTGAGTGTCACAAGCAAGATCTTTATTGAAGAGACGTGATGCCATGGATAATATTTTCAGATTCTTATTGCCCGCGTTGGTCATCGGTTTCGCTCTTCATCGCGGATACTATGTCAAACGTCACAGCAGACCAGATGAAGAGACGGTCAAAAAGCGCGAGGAGGATTTGCCTTCGAAAATTGCTGGTCTTCTCGGCGTAATCGGTTTTGCTTCAGTAATTGCTTACACAGTTAACCCCACCTGGTTAAGGTTCGCTGAATTACCCTGCCCGGTATGGCTTAGATGGGCTGGTGTAGGGATCGCGCTTACAGGTTTTGCTCTTTTGCAGTGGGCACAAGTGACCCTTGCAAACAACTGGAGCGACCAGCCGAGACTGATGAAAGAGCAAGTGCTAGTTACCAATGGACCATATCAATATATGCGCCATCCAATCTACACCGCCTTCATTCTTATTTTGGGATCAACGCTTTTGATTTCATCCAACTGGCTCATTGGTTTATGCTGGTTGGGCATGACAATGCTTGAAGTCACATCACGTATTGCTTTTGAAGAAGACCTGATGATGGAATTTTTCGGTGAGCAATATCGTGAGTATATGAGAAAGACTGGGCGATTGTTGCCCAAGATAACAGACTAAAAAGAAAGAAGGTTAGACTTGAACGAAGACATTTTCCGCGTTCTAGGCGCCTTGATCCTTTTCACAGGCATAGGCATCTCAAGTTACTTCCGCCGAAAGGCAGACAGGGAAACAGGCGAAAAGCTCTCCCGCAAGGCTGATGGCAGTCTTCTGATGAACATTATCCGCCTCGGTGGATTAATCTTGTGGTTGACACCGGTTGCTTATCTTATCAACCCGCAATGGCTGGCTTGGGCAAAGACCGGACTCCCTGAATGGGCTCGCTGGCTCGGGGTCGGACTCGGTGTTCTCTGCACGTTTGGCATTTACTGGCTGTTCAGCAGTATCGGCTCAGGGATCACGCCAGTGAGCGCCACCCGCAAGGAACACAAGCTTTCCACTACTGGACCATATCGCTTCATCCGCCACCCGCTTTACACATTTGGAACAACATTCTTCCTCGCCTTTGGGTTGATCTCAGATATCTGGCTGATTATGTTGTTCGGAGTATTCACATTTATCGTCATGGCGATCCGCACCCCAATAGAGGAGGCTAACCTCATCGAAAAATTCGGGGATGAATATCGTGAATATATGAAACGCACCGGCAGATATTTGCCAAGACTGTTTTAGAGCTTGATCCAATGAAGAAACAAATCATTCTCACGATAACCACTGTCTTTTTCGTATCTGTCTTTGCTGTCTTGCGATTTGGTTCTAGCGGAGCCGCGCCTGCGACAACCGCCAGCTTCAAGAATAAAGTATTCCCTATTCTCGAAAGTCGTTGCGGTAATTGTCACATGGGTGAGTTCGTTAGTGCCGGTCTGGACATAACCACCTACGAGTCTCTCATGGCAGGTTCGCAGGATGGACCGGTCATCATACCCGGCAGCGCCGTAGACAGTCTGCTGATAGATAAAGTTATTGACGGCGACATGCCAAAGCGCGGCCCAAAACTTACGCCTGTCCAGATCCAAACTATCAAGGATTGGATTGACGCTGGCGCGCCAAATAACTAATCCCATTTACCAAGGAAGGAACTATGAACAGCAAACTATCAAGAAGAGATTTTCTCAAAGTGGGCGGGATCACCGCAGTTCTCGGCACAACAGGCGTCGTTGCCCTCAATCAGAACTCTTCCACCAAACGCTATGATCATGCGCACGCACAAGCCAACATCGAACACGGAGCGCACGTGATGCAACAAGGTGATCACGGCGATTTGCCCGGTACGGTCGGCGAGGTGGATCACGAAGCGAATGGTTTCAATCCGACCAATATTCTGACCGACTTCGATTACGGCGAAGTTTCTACATTGCCGAACGGGCAGACTCTACGCGAATATAAGGTTGTCGCGCTGAACAAGACCATCGAGGTTCTGCCCGGCCTTGAGTTCCCCGCGTGGACTTACAATGGGCGCATCCCCGGCCCCACGCTTCGAGCCACCGAAGGCGACCGTATTCGAATCCACTTTAGCAACGGGAGTAATCATCCGCACACCATGCATTTTCACGGCTTTCATCCCGCGGAAATGGATGGCGTACCCGGTACGGGACCCGGCGGACTCGTCGAAGCGGGAGGCAACTTCACGTACGAGTTCGATGCGGAACCGTTCGGTTTGCATCTTTATCACTGCCACGCCTTCCCGCTAGCACGCCACATCGCAAAGGGACTCTACGGCACGTTCATCGTAGACCCAAAGGGAGGGCGTCCGCCCATCCACCGCGAGATGGTCATGGTGCAACACGGGCTCGACGTGGACTTTGACGACGAGAACGATTTTTACGCCGTCAACGGAATTCCCTTCCATTATCAGAATCATCCCATCCAAATCAGGGCTGCCGAAAAGATCCGCATCTATCTCGTCAACATCCTGGAGTTCGATCTGCTCAATTCATTTCATTTGCACGCCAGTTTCTTTCACTACTACCCCACCGGCACGAGCCTTACGCCCGCCGAATTTACAGACACCATCATTCAAGGGCAGGCGCAACGCGGCATCCTCGAATTCAGTTACGAGCATCCCGGCATGTACATGTTCCATGCACACGTGACCGAATTTGCTGAACTCGGATGGATGGGGATGTTCCACGTTTTGCCATAGAGGTGACACCATGACGCAAACAAATTCTCAATCAACTGCAACTCGCTTCACCTTCCGGACATTCGTCCTGCTTCTCCTCCCCATCGTTCTTCTCGCCGGAGTGATCGCGCTCTTTCTCACCACCGGCGGTGGGCTGGACCTTGAATCACCTGTGCCGATCGAAGACCTGAACGTCGAACGCTATGAACTCGCACCAAACTCTGTTGAGATTCATGTACGAAACACAGGGCCCGAAGAACTTACGATTGCAACGGTGATCATCAACGAATCGGTGATGCCCTTTCAGGTACATCCCAGTCCGACAATTCCGCGCCTCGGGCGCGCCACCATTCAAGTCAACTACGCCTGGTCATACGCGGAAGCCTATGGCATAAAAATAATGACGGCTAACGCAGTCCCGTTCGAAGTTGATATTCCGGTTGCGTTCGAAACGCCTCAGCCAGCCGCCGCCACTTTTTGGGGCTTTACACTGATCGGCTTGTATGTGGGCGTCATCCCGATCTTCTTGGGAATCTTCTGGCTCCCCGCGCTCCGGACGTTGCGCAAAGAGTGGATGACCTTTTTACTGGCTTTGACCGTTGGTTTGCTGATCTACCTTGGCTTGGATACGTTTACGGAAGCGCTGGAAGAATCGGCAGAACTGGCAGGCACGTACCAAGGTATTGGATTGATCGGAATTGGCGCTGTTGCAACCTACCTACTGCTGGATATGGTTGGGAAGACAGGCTCGAGCAAGAAAGTCAATTCATCACAACGCCACTCGATTGCCTTCCGTATTGCGCTGGGAATCGGAATCCACAACCTCGGTGAAGGGCTTGCAATCGGCGCGGCATACAACGTCGGCGAAATTGCGCTCGGCACTTTTTTGGTTGTCGGTTTTATCATCCAGAATATCACTGAGGGATTGGGTATCATCGCCCCCATTTTGAAAGACCGCCCAAGCATCGGTCAATTGGCATGGCTAGGAGTGGTCGGCGGTGCGCCGGCCATCATCGGCGCGTGGATCGGCGGATTCACGCCATCCCCGTTTCTGGCGGTCCTCTTCCTTGCCATTGGCACAGGCGCAATCTTCCAAGTGGCAGTAGAAATCTGGAAGATGGTGCAACGAGACAACGAAAAACAAGCCGCGCCAATGATGACCTTCAGCGGCGTGCTGATCGGAATGCTCATGCTGTGGGTTACAGGGCTTATGATCAAATAGGGATAAACAAACCTTGTCGCTTGACAAGGTTTGTTTTCCAAGATAATATGTGAATACTTGTTCATATATTCAATAAACCATGACTTTACCAGAACTCAAAGCCATTCAACTCGCGGAACTCTTCAGCGCCCTCAGCGACGCCAGCCGTGTGCGAATCATCTCTTCGCTAATCGAAGAAGAGATGAACGTCAGTCAGTTGGCAGACAAAACGCAAATGAGCGAATCGGCGGTCTCACATCAACTGCGCGGGCTTCGTCAAATGCGGCTGGTTCGAGGACGAAAATCAGGCAGGCAGGTCTTTTATTCACTAGACGATGATCATGTGAAGAAACTTTATCACATGGGTTTGGACCATGTAAAACACGGATAATTTATGTACAACCATCACGCACACCCACATGTCGGTGACCCTGCAAATCAAACCACCAAGCGTCTCGCTCTGTCACTCGGGGTTACCGGCTTGTTTGTTATTTTTGAAGTGATTGCCGGGCTTTGGGGGAACAGTCTTGCACTATTGACAGATGCCGCGCATAATCTTACGGATGTGATCGCGCTGGGATTAAGCTGGTATGCGCTTCGGCTTACCCTTCGACCGGCTCATGCAGGGAAGACATTCGGCTACCACCGCGCGGGGATTCTCGCCGCGCTCGTCAATTCCACAACGCTGGTCTTGATCGCGCTAGGGATCTTTTATGAAGCCGGGCATCGATTCGTGAGTCCACCGGAAGTCAATACGTCCATTTTGATTGGCGTGGGCGGAATCGCATTTTTCATCAATCTGGGAACCGCCCTGCTTATCAAAAGAGGAAGCGAGAACGACCTCAATCTTAGAAGCTCCTTCTTACATCTTATGGGTGATGTTTTGTCCACGCTTGGGGCGGTTGCCGCAGGGGTCATCATTTTCTTCACGAATTGGAACTGGCTAGACCCGTTGGTAAGTGTATTGATCGGCTTGTTGATCCTGTGGAACGCGTGGGGCATTCTGCGCCAGACGGTAAACATTCTGCTCGAAAGCACGCCTGAGAATGTCGAGATGGAAACAATGGTGGACGATCTGATGAAGGTGGACGGTGTCCTCGGGATCCATGACTTGCACGTGTGGTGTATCAGCGAAAATATGAGGATGCTCACTGCTCACATCCAAACGCAGGACACGGCTATCAGCGCGAGCGCGAATCTACAAAATAGGATCAATGATGTTCTGCTTCATAAGTACGGCATCCGACACGCAACCCTGCAATTGGAATGCAAGGAATGCAAGCCTGCGCTGTTGTTTTGTAACATCAATGAAACTCATGACGTACACAATCCATTCCCCGAGGCGAGATGACCACCTCAAAATTTCAGACGCTGAACTTCACAGAATTTCCTATTGATGAGATGAAGAAACGCGCGACAGATTTTCGGCTTCACATGCAACGCCGCCGAACGGTACGCCATTTCTCGGATAGACCTGTCCCACGAGAAATTATCGAGCAATGCCTCACGACCGCGGGCACGGCGCCGAACGGAGCGAATTTACAACCCTGGCATTTTGTAGTGGTAAGCGACCCAAATGTGAAGCATGAAATTCGAGTTGCGGCAGAGGAGGAAGAGCGGGAGTTTTACAATCGGCGCGCGCCCAAAGAATGGCTGGAAGCGCTTGCGCCTTTGGGTACCGACGAGCACAAACCATTTCTTGACATCGCGCCGTATTTGATCGCGATCTTTGGAAAGAATCACAGCGAACTGCCGGATGGACGAAAAGTAAAGAATTACTACGTCCACGAATCCGTAGGGATTGCAACAGGCTTTCTTATCGCCGCGTTACACAACGCAGGCTTAGTCTCGCTCACGCACACTCCAAGCCCAATGGGGTTCCTCAACACCATCTTGAAAAGACCACCGGACGAGAAACCGTTCCTTTTGTTGGTGACAGGCTTCCCTGCGAAAGACGCGGAAGTTCCTGTCATCAGCAAGAAGCCATTACGAGAGATCGCGACTTTTATTTGATCGGGAAATCATCAGCTACTCCTCCCCCGCCATCAACTTGATCCGCTCCCACGGCTTCAGACCTTCGTCCTCCGCCAAAAGACTCTTCAGGTCGAACAACTCATCCCGCAACGCTGCCGCCCTCTCGAACTCGAGATTTTTTGCGGCTTCCTTCATCTGCTTTTCCATTTCGTGGATGATCTGCTTCAACTCATTGCGCGGCAGGTCACTTGCGGGCCGCGTCTTATACTCGCCGCGCATCTCCGCTACAGCCTTTTGCGAAAATTCCTCGGTCAGGTCGTGAATTGCTTTATGGATGCTGATCGGCACAATGCCGTTCTCTTCGTTGTATTTCACTTGCTTTGCGCGACGCCGATTTGTTTCACCGATCGCACGTTTCATCGAGTCGGTCATTTTATCGGCGTACATGATCACACGTCCGTTGATGTGGCGGGCGGCGCGGCCAATGGTTTGTATTAACGCCGTTTCGGAGCGCAGAAAACCTTCTTTGTCCGCGTCGAGAATCCCAACCAGCGAGACTTCAGGCAGATCCAGCCCCTCGCGCAGCAAGTTGATTCCTACCAGCACATCGAACACACCCAAACGCAGGTCGCGCAAGATGCCGACGCGCTCGAGCGTCTCCACTTCCGAGTGCAGGTAGTGGACCTTCATTCCCAACTCCTGCAAATATTCGGATAAGTCTTCGGACATCCGCTTCGTCAAAGTTGTGACCAGGACGCGCTCGCCTCTTTCGACCCTTTGCTTGATCTCGCCAATCAAATCGTCAACCTGCCCTTTGGTGGGACGCACCTCAACCTCGGGGTCAACGAGTCCCGTTGGGCGGATGATCTGCTCCACAACTTGTTCCGCATGTTCCAATTCGTAGGGACCCGGCGTGGCAGAAGTGTAGATTGTGGAACCCATCACATCTTCAAACTCTTCAAACTTCAGCGGCCGATTATCCATTGCGCTGGGCAGGCGGAAACCATATTCAACAAGGGTTTCCTTGCGAGCGCGGTCGCCATTGTACATCCCGCGGATTTGCGGCACGGTCATGTGGCTTTCATCAATCACGAGCAGATAGTCGGTCGGCAAAAAATCAATCATCGTCCATGGATGGGTGCCAGCCTCTCGGCGGTCGAGATGACGGGAATAATTCTCGATGCCCGAACAGTAGCCGACTTCCTTCAACATTTCGAGATCGTAGCGTGTGCGCTGTTCGAGGCGCTGAGCCTCAAGATGTTTTCCCGTTTCCTTGAAGAACTTTAACCGCTCATCCAACTCGTTTTCGATGTCGGCAATGGCATCTTTCATTTTGTCTGCCGCGGTGAGATATTGCTTGGCGGGGTAAACCGAAACCTCGTTCGGCTCCCCGAACACTTCACCCGTCACCGGACTGAATTGCATGATCCCTTCCACCTCATCGCCGAAAAAGGTGATTCGGAATCCTCTTTTATCTTCATAAGCAGGGATGATCTCCAACGTGTCGCCGCGCACCCGGAAAGCTCCTGTTTTCAAGTCCATATCGTTGCGCTGGTACTGCGACTCGATCAACTGTCGCAACAACGCATTGCGGCGATAAACCTCCCCTACTTTGAGCGTAACCGTTCCTTTCCCGAATTCTTCCGGGGAGCCCAAGCCATAAATGCATGAAACCGAAGCGACTATGATGACGTCCCGCCGCGAGATCAGCGCAGTCGTCGCAGCAAGGCGCAGACGCTCTATCTCCTCGTTGATCTGCGTCTCTTTTTCTATGTACAAGTCGTGCCGCGGGACGTACGCCTCAGGTTGATAGTAATCGTAGTAGGAAACAAAATACGAGACCGCGTTCTCCGGGAAGAACTCCCTGAACTCGGCGTACAACTGCGCGGCGAGCGTCTTGTTGTGCGCCATGATCAAAGCCGGTTTTTGCAGTTCCTGGATCACGGACGCGATGGCAAAGGTCTTGCCGGTTCCGGTGGCACCGAGTAGAACCTGATGCTTCTTGCCATTGCGCACTCCATCCACGAGTCCGCGGATGGCTTCGGGCTGGTCGCCCATCGGCTGAAAAGGGGCTTGAAGTTTGAAGTCCATGTGTCCTTGTCTGCGACTAAACGGATAATCTGAACGTACGTTCTATATTTTACCTCGAAACCTGTCTGTGTCGAGTCGGCCTTCGGAAACTGAATCAGCCTTCCCGTGTGACGGAAGCGGATGTCACAAGGAGGGCAGGAGTATAATCGCCCAAAACTTGAATAGGACAACCCATGAAAACAACGATAAGCATTCTCGGAATATTACTTTTCCTTGCAGGCTTGATTTGGTTCCTGCAAGGAGTCAACATCTTGCCCGGCAGTTACATGACCGGCGACCCTCAGTGGGCAATCAATGGAGGTATTGCCATGGTGGTGGGCGCCGGGATGTATGTTCTCGTAAAGCGAAATGGATAATGAAATAAGAGTCGGAGACCGCGTGCAAGTCCTCCTTAACTCCGCGTTTTGGAAGAGCGAAGGATGGTTCGATGGTGTTGTTATCCGTATTGACCCCTACTCTGCGCATCGCAGTTTTATCTGGGTTCAATTGGACGAGACAGCCGAAGCCGCGCTCGGAAAAGATCGGCTGATCTCCGTATTGAACCCGAAGAACATTAGGAAAGTTTAAGTGGTCTCATTCGCTCGGGGAAGGGGAGTAGAATCGCTGATAATTACAAGAATGACCGGAGCGCTTCCCTGCGGCTTTGAGGTTGTCATATGAAACAGAAAACTGCTCTTACCGTGTCCGTTCTCTTAAGTTCGACCCTCTTTTTAGTTGGCTGTGCGGGATTTATCTCAGCCGACGAAGAGGCGGTCAGCGGTGATTATGGCCCGCAATACACATTGGAAGAACACCAGTTGCGGACGTTCGAAGGGTTGTGGCAAATTTTCGGTGAGAACTACATTTACTACGAAACCGCAGACGCCGACTGGGCTGCCCTCCACGACACTTATGTCGCCCAGATCAACGAGGGGCTGACGGACGAAGAGTTTATCGCGTTGATGCACCAATTAGAGACGGACCTTCCAGCTGGAAGCCTCGTCTATCAAGCGCGCCCGGAGCGCATCGAATCTGACACAACCGATAACTCCACGTACGAGGGGATAGGCGCGTTCGTCGGGTTCGAGGCGGAGGAGACGCCGCGCATCATCATCCTCGGTGTCATCCAAGGGTCACCAGCTGAGGTGGCAGGAATCAAGCCACACGACAGCATCCTTGCGATTGACGGAAGCCCGGTGTTGCTTGAAGAGGGGTTGAATGCAGTTCAGCGCGTGCGCGGACCTGCAGGCACAAAGGTGACTCTCAGCGTTCTGTCACCGGGGCGCAGCGAGCGCTCAATTGAAGTGACTCGCGCCGAATTGATCAGCATCGGGAAACTCGAATCGTATCTCGTGGACGAAACAAATTACGGATACATTTTGCTCCCCCCCATCGCATACGAAGGCTTGCTCGCAGATCTGCTGGCCGCCATGCAGAATTTCACGACCAATAACACTCTTGATGGGCTGATCTTGGACTTGCGCGTGGCTGGAGCCACCGGTGGTTGGCCCCTCCAGGAATTACTGACTCTCTTCCACAATGGCGGCGTGGGCGAGTTTTACAACAGCACAAGGCAAGAACAAGCGGTTTCAGTACAAGGGGAGGACCTATACAGTTCGCAAACTGTGCCGTTGGTGCTTCTGGTAGGCTCGCACACACGGGGCTTTCCCGAAATCCTTGCGGGGAGTCTGCAAGCCAACGACCGCGCCATCGTCATCGGTGAGACGACGCCGGGCGCGGTGGAAACAACCACGTCATTTTATCTGCTCGATGGTTCGCGCATCTTCGTAGAGACCACATCATTCCGTTTGCCGAACGGGCAGGAGATTGGAACCACGGGAGTCCAACCCGATGTCGCAGTGGAAGCGGGATGGGACGAAGTCCTGCCCACCGATGATCCAGTCTTTCTCGCCGCGTTGCAAGCCCTCGAATCGGATGACAAATGAAAAAGATTATTCCCCTCCTCTTGATCTCGGCGTTGGCTACGGCGTGCCTGCCGCAAGATGTTCAAGTTCCGCAAAGTCCGTTGCTCCCGTTCCTCGAACGGAAATCCGGCTTGATCGCGTACGTTGGCGGGGACGGGAATATGTATGTTGTGGATCAAAGCGGAAAATCTCCACAGGCGATCACCGATGACGCTGATTTGGATGAAAGCGGGTCAGGTGCGGTTCGGTACTATCAATACCCGACGTGGTCACTGGACGGAAACCAACTAGCCTTTGTCGCTGTGGTCGGCGAAGGCGCCGAGCGGGCGCAATCTGAAATGTTCGCCTGGAACGTGGATGAAGAACAACTTGAAAAGATTTATTCAAGCGAAAACGAGCACCCGTTTTATTTATATTGGTCGCCAAACAATAACGCAGTAAGCTTTCTCAGTAGCGGCGCATCGGGGCAATCCATTTTGCTGCAGAGCATTTCGGTAAACGACGGTGAGCGCACCATTCTCGACGTCGGGTCGCCTTATTACTGGTCGTGGGCGCCAAATGGAAGCACCATGATCGTGCATGCCGGCGGGGCAGAGACATCGCCGGTCCCGGAACACATCGCATTTCTTCAAACGGATTCTGGAATCATCGAAGACGGCTTAGAAGCAGCTTCCGCTTCTTTTCAGGCCCCGGCTTGGTCGCCCGATGGAAGCCGCATCCTCCTCACGCGCGTGAACGACGAAGAGGAGAACGAGATCATCCTCGCCGACTCGGCTGGCGCTTACCAGGAGACCCTAGCCACCTTCGACGTCAACGCCGCTTTCGCATGGTCACCGGACAACCAGCTTGTAGCTTACATCGAAGGCGAGCAAGCGATCAGCGCCGGCACATTGGGAACGCTGCACGTGATGGACGTGAACGCCTCGGAAGATTTCTTTCAGGACGAGGATGTATTCGCGTTTTTCTGGTCGCCCAACAGCCGCAAGCTGGCATATTTCAAACCATTTCTCGTTGAGGGGTCAGGTGCAACCGGGCAACAATTGCTGTTACAACTTCACGTGTTGGATGTGGTCTCGGGCGAAAGCCAGGAGTTGTTCAACTTCCAGCCGTCGAACCAGTTCTCCGGTGTACTCCCTTATTTCGACCAATACCACCAGTCCGCAACGATCTGGTCGCCGGACAGCAACAACCTCGTTCTATCGTTTGTCGATGCAGAAGGAAATGCCGGCATCGCTGTTGTCGCGGCATCCGGTCAACTGGAACCGCGGTTGATCGCCTCAGGATTTCTCGCCTTTTGGTCTTGGCGATAGAAGCGTTCAAAACAAGACAGGTTGGAGAAATCTCCAACCTGTCTTGTTTTACACCTTTGACCTTGATTTTGTCTTTGACTTTGACTTAGGCTTTGCAGGCGATTTACCGTTCTTGCTATGCTTCCCATTTCCTCTCACGATGGTTTCCTCGACCAGCGCCCTGAGCAAAGGTTCACTATTGTCTGCCTCCGCGCCGTTCGACGCCGCGCGAATTACTTCGACACATTCCCTGCCAGTCAGGTCGTTGCGGTCCAGCAATGCCTTTGCCACAGCATGAACTTCGTCGCTATGTTTTGTCAGGATGACTTCCGTTTGCTCTTCCAGTTTGCGCCAGAATTTTTCAACCACTTCGGTCTTCTCTTTTGCCAGACCCGCGCTGATTTGCATGTCGAGCGGCGGACCGAAGTAGCCATAATGCGCCAACTGCCATAATCTTGCGCGAACATTCTGGAAGTCGCCCGTGGCGCCGGTCCAGTACTCGCCGAGGAATAACTTCGTCGCTACATGGCCTGCCATGGAAACCAGAATATCTGCGACGAACGTGCGCAAAGGCAGAGAGTAAATGTCGTAGTTGGGAACGGGTAGAACGTATCCCAAAGCATCTGAACGGCGAACAATACTCACCCGCACAATGCGCTCATCGGGTCGGAGATGATATTGAACAACGGCATGACCAGCCTCATGATACGCGATCTGCTTGCGTTGATCTTCCTGCATCTCCTCAACCGGGTTCTCCAAACCCATTGCTTGCTCTTGAAAGGCAAGTTCAATATCGTGTTGGGCAACTCTGTCGCGACCGTCGAACAGCGCCAAACGAACCGCGTCCTTCGTAATCGCGGACATGATTCGCGCCGGCGTCGCCCATGCGGTGTCGCTGACGATCGCTTCAATATCCACGGACTCGTCGGTCTTGATCTTATTCAAGTAATACCTGACCATTTCGCGGCGACCGGCGCGGTCCGGTTTATTCACGACGACGGTTCGGTCAAAGCGACCCGGGCGGGTCAGGGCTGGATCAAGGGCGTCGGGACGATTGGTCGAGCCCATGAAGAGAATGTGCCAGTCGCGCGGTGGAACCGGTTTCTTGCGCCACTGATACCAGCGGGCGCGAAGCTTCTCCCAACGCGACAGTTCGCCGATGCCATCCATTTCATACAGGAGGCGGGTAAGCGCACCGGTGCCGGCACCCATCATGCCGCCCATACCGCCCATCATGCCGGTTTGCCCGCCCATCACGCCACCGCGCGACATGCCCACTGCGTCGATCTCGTCAATATAGGCAATACACGCACCGTATTCTTTTGCGAGTTTGCGAGCCTGACCGATAAAGCGGATCATCTTAAGCACATCCACTCCCCAGAACATTGCGCGGAAGCCAGAACCTTCCATTGAGATGAACGCAATACCTGCTTCACCTGCCATCGCCTTTGCCAACAAAGTCTTACCGGTGCCGGGTTCGCCATAGAGCAGCAGACCGTTGATGAACTGTCCCCCCATCTTTTGGAATTGGGTTCGATCAGAAAGCAGCGAGATCCATTGGCGCACCATCTTCAACAGGTTAGGCTGCCCCTTGTAGTCGTCGAACGTGATGGTCTTTGGGTCACCGGGGCGGATGATCTCGACGCGCGAGCGTGCCATGAACCAGAAGATCGCAACGAATTGGATAACGACGAAGGCAATGGCAAATAGGATGCGAAAGAGTAGCGCTAGGAAAAGCAGGATGGCATTCAGCACTTCTGGATTGATGATCGCCCAGTAGACCAGTCCGTTCAAGGCTGACCAACCCAATAGTCCGAAAAAGAAGCGTGCAGGCTTCCCTGCCGCCGCCCAGAGGAAGACACGCAGCTGAATATAGAGAATCCACAACGCGAACAGGATGTATCCTGTAAGGATCAATCCATTTGCGATCAGAATGCGTGCGGTTTCATCTACGATGGCCGCTGAAACCAATACGTTCACGAAAGCCCATACCGCTATTGCAAATATCGTCCAAAAGCGCCATGAGCGCACGTTGCTGAAGATGTATCCTAGCCCTCCAAGAGACAGGGGGTTGAACCACCAGGCAATGGCGACGCCCAAAGCAAGAATCTCATCTCGTGCGGAGCGTGAAGCGTTCGAGGCGAGCACCCAAATCAGGGGTGTGGAAATGAACAGGGTAATAAAAAGACCGACCATCCACCCAATTCCCCCGTAAAAATCGCTGGAGGCTTTGGCAGTGAACGCGGCGCGGTTCTGCTTCGCCTTCTCGCTGCTCGGTTTAATTAGATCTTTCTTGGGAGCCTGTGGAGTCAATTCCGTCATGGACATGCGTCACCTCATTGGACATTTGTAACGGCGGAGAGTGTACTCCAAAAGCGTTTCGGGCACAACACGAACCGGGAACTCTCAGCCAACTCTAAATGACCGAAATCACTACTCGCCTCCCGCGACGGGATGGCTGGCTTGTATAATTGCGATATGGATTCTCTCCTGGAAAAAGCAGTCGCCGCGCGGGGTAACATGGACGCACCACATGATACCGCCGTCCGTCTCTTCAACGGTTTTACAGAGGGACTCCCGGAACTGGTGGTAGACCTGTACGGCGCGACCCTTGTATTTCACAATTACGCCGATGACCCCCAGGCCGGAATGACGTTCGTGGAGCAAGCAAAGGATTACTTGACAAGTCGCTACATGTGGCTGCGCGCTGGAGTACTCAAAACGCGGAACGGGAAAACGCAAGCCGAACGGCGCGGCGAGTTATTGTTTGGAACGACAGCGGATACGAAAATCCGCGAGCACGGCACCTGGTATGCACTTGACCTGACGATGCACCGCGATTCAAGTTTCTACCCTGACACCAGCCTCTTGCGCAAATGGCTGATGGAAAACATGCGCGGCAAAAATGTCTTGAACACGTTTGCCTACACCGGCAGCTTCGGCGTGGCAGCGCTGGCGGGAGGGGTGAGCCGAGTCGTTCACGTGGATCGAAACCGCCGTTTTCTTGAAGTAGCCAAGCAATCGTACGCGTTGAATGGATTCTCGGTCAACGCAAATGATTTCCTTGCTCAGGACTTTTTCCCCTCAGCTAGCCGCTTCAAGCACTCGAAACAACTCTTCGACTGTGTCATCCTCGACCCTCCTTTCTTTTCAGCCACATCGAAGGGCAAGGTGGATCAAGAGAAGGAAAGTATGCGCCTTATCAACAAGGTGCGTCCGCTCGTGACGGATGGAGGGTATTTGGTGGCGATCAACAACGCGCTGTTCGTCAGCGGGAGGGATTACATGCATACGCTGGAGCAGTTATGTAAGGACGGTTATCTGGAAATTGGGGAGCAGATCCCGGTGCCGCAAAGTTTTGTAGGGTACAACGTTGTCCGCAAGCCCGTCACCGACCCCGCGCCGTTCAACCACTCAACCAAGATCGCTATTCTCCGTGTAAAGAGGAGAGCATGAACAGCAAACAAATCATCGAGAACTTCTGGGCAACAATGGCCACGAATGATTTTCACGCCGCCGCTCAACTCTTGCACGAAGAGTACCGTCTCGAATGGCCCCAGTCGGGCGAAGTGATCCGCGGGCGCAAGAACTTTGCGTTGATCAACTCGAACTTCCCTGCCGAGGGGAAGTGGCAATTCAAGATCAATGACATCGTTGTTGAAAACGACGTGGTTGTTACAGACGTGTCCGTCAGTGATGGCAAGCGGCAGGATCGCGCCATCACGTTCTCATCTATTCGCGACGGAAAGATTTGGAAACAGGTGGAGTTTTGGCCCGAACCGTTCGAGGCTCCCGACTGGCGCGCACAGTGGGTACAACGGACTTAAGAGGAACTATTCTTCGCGCTTGCGCGAAAACGCAAATACAAGTCCGAGGACAAGCGCGGCAATGGCGATGCCTGCAACACTGAGAGTCATCTCTTGCGGACTCTTGGTGGTAATCACCCTATCAAGTTGAGTAGGGGATGAAGGAGACACGGACACAAGCGACGCCGTAGCGGTCGGTTGCGGCGTGATCACCGCCGAGGCTGCTGAAACAGGCGTCACCTGCGGAGGAGGCGTTGCGCCTTTCATGACGAGCAATTGCTGTCCCACATAGACATCCTCCGTGTGCCAGTTATTCAAACGCTGAATCTCCTTGATTGTGGTGCCATATGTAATTGCGATGCTCCAGAGCGTTTGCCCATATTGCACTTCGTGAATCACATCTCCACCCTGATTCGCGGTAACGACAATTACGGGCAATGAATATTGAGGCAGAGTTCCGTTTTCAGCCGCCAGCGTCGCGCCGGCATCGTACGCCTGTTGCGTAAGAGGGATGCCTGTGAGTATCGCGCTTGCATTCGATTGCATCAAGCCGCTGGTTGTCCGCAACGCAGTCTCGATCACGAAGATGTATCCATCTTCCATCGCAATGATGCCTGCGCCAATGTCGCTGCGAAACGGTGAGATCATGGTGTTGGTGTGAGGCTCATCACCGAGCCACGCCTGCACCGCACCCTGCGAAGTCCGCGCGGGTGTCCAGTTTTCAGAGCGATAGCCATCCTGCGAAAGATCACCCGAAAGCGGATATCCCAACGACATCATCCATTGACCGAGGGTCATGCCATTCGGCCGCCAGTGGCCAGGCAAGCCGGACGCGATCCCGTTCGCCTGCTCTTGTGCGATCTGCATCAGCACAGGATGCACAGCCAGCGCGTTCAATCCGCTTGCCAACCGAAGCGCATTGACTTCATTGATCAGTTCGGCGGGAGTTGGCGTAGATTCTTGAGCACCGACAATGCCGGACGGATCCAGCGCGAGAAGCAAAATCAAGAGAAAGGGCAATTGCTTCGACACTAGAATAATTTCCCTTGTTCAAAGGAATCTTCTGCGCCGACATCCCACGGCAACGGATCAATATTCATCCGCTTTGCCACGCCATGATGCAATTCCTTACATAAGAACGGGGCGATCAGGTTATCCGGCGAATGACAAAACATGAACACATCCGCGCCCGACCTCAATTCGGTTGCAAAATAACTCTCCCACTCTTCCAGCAACGGGCGATTAACTTCCATTTGCGGATGACCAATGTAGCGGACAAATACAAAATCGGAAGTGCGCTTCGGGACGACGGGGACATCTGGTTTGCGCTGGCGGGCTTCGAGTAAACTCTCATAGGTTGACCCCGCCAGGCTTGCATCCCCAGCCAAATCTCGAATCGGACGCGTGTCAATCGTCACGCGCGCCATGTTGTGCGTTTCCAACAGTTGATTCAGCGCTTCATCGTGCGGGGAATCGAACCAGTCCAAATGACGAACTTCCACCGCCAGCCGCACTGACGAGTCCCATGCGGCGAGAAACGCCTCAAGATCGCTGAACAGTTTAGGGCTGTAACGCGGCGGCAATTGCAGGAACATGGGTCCGAGGCGCGAACCGAGCCCGCGCATCACATCTACGAACGCGCGAGCGCGATCCGCATAATCCATCAACTTACCTTCGTGACTGATGGCTTTGGGAATCTTCGGGCAAAAGCGGAACGATTCAGGTGTCTGTTCGACCCACTGAGCAATTGTCTTTGCCGCAGGGATGGCGTAGAAGGTTGTATTGCCCTCGATGGTGGTCAGGCGTTTTGCGTATTCGCGCAGAAAGTCGCCGGGCTTTGTGCCTTTGGAGTAGAAATTCCCGACCCACCCCTTGAAAGACCAGATCGGACAACCAAGAAAGAGACTCACTCCAATATTATAAATACATTTTCACCCCCACCAAGTTCAACGTCAGCTGCTGACCACGCCGCCAAGTGCAAACCGCTGCGGCGAAACACCAGGCAGCGACTCGAATGCGGGCTTGGCAAAATAGTAGCCTTGAAAGAGTGCCACGCCTGCCTTGTCGAGCCAGGCATATTCATCTTCGCTCTCCACCCCCTCTGCCACAACGTCAATGGAGAGTTTTTCACACATGTGTTGCACGCCGGAAAACACGATCTGCTTGACTCTGTCTTTATGGATGCTCGATATCAAATTGCGGTCGAGCTTGATGTAATTGGGTTGATATTCCATCAGAAGTTTCAACCCCGAATGACCCATGCCGAAGTCGTCAATCGCAGTCTTGAAACCGAACTCCTTCAGGAGTTGCAGGTTACGCACCAGGACGCTGTGGTCGGTCAGGCTTTGGGACTCGGTGACCTCGAAGATGATCTTTTCGACCGGAAATCCGCTCCGCAACGAGGCTTTGAAGGTTCCCGTGATGTTCAGGTCAACCTGATAGAGCGCGGTCGTGAATAGGTTGATGTTGATGTTCCCAGCGACATTCAAGCGGCTCGCCAGCTCGATGATCTTCTGCCGGCACACATCGTCGAAAGCGGAGATATCCTCGTGAATCACCTGTGATAAGACCGAAGCCGCCGGCTCGCCGCGCGGTCCGCGGATGAGCGCTTCGAAGGAGTTTATCTCGTGCCTTTTCGCATCCACGATGGGCTGAAAAGCGAAACTAAAATCAATACCGATCTTCCCCTTTGAGTTACGGTCGAAGTCCTGTCTGAATGGTTTCACGATGCGGCTCCGCAGTTTTAATTGTCGAACTGCCGAGTCTCAACTCGGGGAATCTGCAGTGAGACAAACGGATTGTATCTAACGTCAGAGCGACTGGATATAGCATTTGAAGTAGTTTTGCGATGGTCATTTTTGACCGTTTGGGTTACGCACCAAGACTGAAGCCTTGTTACCCGATCCTGCGGGGTTTCAACGTTCGACCGCCGTTATAATTAGCGCGAAGCCCTGAAAGCCATACAACTAGCCGAATAGGCAAAACCGAGCCTGCTAATGGATATCAAGAAGACCCTCTATGTCACAGACCGCAAAGACTGGCGAGTCTGGCTCAAGAAGCATTACAAGACCGAAAAAGAGATCTGGCTGGTCTACCCACGGAAAGCGACCGGCAAACCTCGCATCGAGTATAACGACGCGGTAGAGGAAGCCCTGTGCTTCGGGTGGATCGACTCGATCATCAAGAAATTGGACGAGGAGCACACAGTTCAGCGCTTCTCGCCGCGCAAGCCGAAGGCAAAATATTCGCAAGCCAATATCGAGCGGCTGCGGAATTTGGTGGCAAAAAAGAAAGTAGTCAAAGAAGTGGCTGAAACACTGGGAGATGTGCTTAATCAGAAGTTCGTCATCCCGCCGGATATCTTGAAGGCGATCAAATCCAACAAAGATGCGTGGAGGAACTTCGAGCAGTTTTCAGATTCATACAAGCGGATTCGCATTGCTTTTATTGACGGCGCGCGTCACCGACCTGAGAAGTTCAAGAAGCGACTGAAGCATTTTGTCCAGATGACCGAGAAGAATAAGATGTTTGGTTTCGGTGGGATACAGAAGCATTATTGAGCACCTAGGAAGAATCTTGAGAATTAGAATGAAACCCGAAGAATTTATCGCTCATAGATATCTGAAATCAATTAGCTTGGGCGACGTTGTCTTTGAGCCATACAGGAACTCTCCTCCGGACTTTGCGATCGCGGAACAAATAGGCGTCGAAGTTCGGAGATTAAATCAACATTATTTTGGCAAAAGCAAACCGGAGGGTTTGGAATCGCTAGAGCACGCTATCAACCGCGCTTTCGTTGACGTTTTGAGATCTTTTGATAAGAACTATCAAGGAGAATCTTATTTTGTGAAAATCGAGTTTCAACGCCCGCTTGCCAGCACAATAAGTACAATCAAAAAACAAATGAGGGAAGCTTTATCGTATTTCTTAACCGAAAAGCATGCTGTTCCTTGTAATTTACAAGTCAATGACTTCGTTAGCTTCTACATCTTTCGCTCCGAGCCAGAAATTAGCCGTGTGTTTCAACCAGCTGGCCAGTTCGATGCAGATGGCGGTGGGAGTGTATTTCATATGTATTTTGACAATATTTCTTATTGCATCAAGGAGAAAAATTCAAAAACGAACAGATTTCTTTCAAGGTATGATGTCTGGTGGTTGCTACTAGTGGATACGATGTTATGGGTCTTTAGTGAAGAGCAAATCCTAGAGTTAAAAAATCAGTTGCCCAGTCTCGGAAACTTTCAAAAGCTCATAATTATAGACAGAGGAGGTCAACTTCTATTTGAATTCACTCCTCCACACTCACACTATCCACAATCCCCACGATGACCGAGATCACACACCCGTCGGGGATGCCCAGCGCCTGACGCGCGCCGTTCCCCTCCCGGTTGACGAGCACCGTATCGCCAATTCCAGCCTGCGAGTTATCGAGCGCGATGAAGTCTTCGTCCGCTTTCTCGCCGTCCACCAGCAAGGGCTGAACGACGAGCAATCGCCGATTCTTGTAGTGCGCGTGGCTGATGGTCGTGACGACCGTTCCGATGACTTTGCCGAGGATCATAATCTTATAGTGTCATTGCGAGGAGCGAACGGGTGAGCGACGAAGCAATCTCCAGCATAACGACGAGATTGCTTCGGGCTGTGGTTTCGATACGGGCGAGAATACACTCGCCCTACTCAACCACCCGCCTTCGCAATGACATGTGCTAGGTAAACCTATTCTCTCCAGCCTTCAGCGTATACTCAAACTCGCCATCGGGCTTCACTTCCAGCTCATCCACAATGCCGACCAGAGCGAGATCGATCGGCACGAACTTCTCGTCCCTCATCGCAAGCGCGGCTTCCCGCGACCGCACCATCACGCACAAGTCCCCTACCCCCGCGTGGACGACGTCCGCGGCGACTTGTAAAACGCCAAGCGGCTCGAGTCTCTTGTTCAGCGGCTGGACGAGGAGCAACTTCACGCCCTCGATATCAGGGTATTTGATCGTGCAAACGGCGCTACCTCTTACACGTCCGAACAGCATGGCTACTTCCTCCCAGTCACTTTGAGTGTGCGCCTGATGATCTCATCGAGCAATTGCTGCTCAACTTGATTACCAAGTTTCGCCGCGACTTTTTCACGGATCCGTTTTTCGAGCACGGACTCCCTCTCCGCCTTCGCTCCCTGCGGGAGTGCTTCGCGAGGAGAGGGGTCAGGGGTGAGGGACTGCGTAGGCTGAGATGAGGCTGAAGAAACTGAATCAATCTTCCCCATCCGCTGAATCGTTTTCGCTTCCGAAAGATAAGGCCTAACGGGCGCGGCGGGCGGCGATTCTGAATCCACGATCAACCCCAGTTTGCGCGCCTTTTCAAATGCGAGATCCGTCAACACAATTTCATCATCCACGCGCAGAGTTTTCACCCCACTGTCGAAAAGTTCCTCGATGTCTGTATCGGTATAGAATTTTTTACTCATGATTTGCGGAAGACGACCTTCCCATCCACTTCGAGCGAATCGATGACCGCCATGATGACCGCGTCAACCGGCGTGTCTTTGGTGATATTGGTCTGCCGCGCCGACGAGCCCGACGCGGTAAGCACCAGATCGCCGACGCCCGCATCCACCGTGTCCACTGCCACATACGGCTTACCAGATACCGCGCCCGTTTCGTCGGACTGCCGCAGGATGAGCAGTTTGCGCCCGTGCAGTTTTTCGTCTTTGATGGTAGACACCGTGGTCCCGATGACTTTTGCGATGAACATTCGCGCTCCTAATATTTGCTGGATGAAGAGCCCGCATCGTTCTTTGGGGATGCCTGATCGCCGGGACCCTGAATGATCTTCACCCCCGCGCTTGCGCCAATGCGTGTGGCTCCCGCGCGGATCATGCTCTGCGCGTCTTCAAACGTACGTACTCCGCCGGATGCCTTCACGCCCATTTGCGGACCAACAGCCTTCCTCATCAACTCCACATCGTGCACCGTTGCGCCACCGCCGGCGAATCCCGTTGATGTCTTTACAAAATTCGCACCTGCTTCTTTCGAAATCAAGCTCGCGATCGTTTTTTCCTCGTCGGTCAGCAGAACCGTCTCGATAATGACTTTGACGATCACGCCGTGCGCGTGCGCCGCTTTGACTACACCGCGAATATCTCTTGCCACTGTTTCCATGTCGCGCGCCTTCAACGCGCCGACGTTGATCACCATGTCAATCTCCGTCGCGCCTTGCCTGATGGCGGTCTCGGTTTCGAACGCCTTCGTTTCGGCAGACGTTGCACCCAACGGAAAGCCTATCACGGTGCAGACTTTGACATCTGACCCCTTCAATAATTCTGCACACAGACTCACCCACGTCGGGTTCACGCATACAGACGCGAAACTGTACTTCCGCGCCTCATAGCAGAGCTGGGCAATTTCCTGTTGTGTGGCATCAGGCTTGAGCAAGGTGTGGTCAATCATTCTGGCAATAGACAATTCCTGCGGAATCGCCCCCAGCGTGGACGAGACTCTCTCTGCCCCTGCACTGACCACATTACCCACATGGTCGAAGCACGTACGTACGCACAACCCATCCGCGCAATCGAATTTACAATGATACGTTTCGGGGTTGCTCGAACGCGTCTCCTCTTCCATCATAGCGGAGAGGACTTCCTGCGTGATGATTTCAACGAGTTGTTCTACAAGCTTTGGGTCGGGTTTAGACATTGTTGATTGTGTATTCGCTGGTTTCGATACGCGCCTTCAGCGCTACTCAACCAGCGGCTTATTTCAAATATGCTTTCTCCACCGATTTTATCTTATCCACGCGCTTTGCGTGGCGGTCGCCGCCAAAGTCGGTAATCAGCCACACCTTCACGATCTGCTTCGCTAAATTGACGCCGACGAGGCCCGCACCGAGGGTCAACACGTTCGTATCATTGTGCTCGCGGCTGTTGGCGGCAGACGAAACATCATACGCCATCCCCGCGCGCACGCCGGGAACCTTGTTCGCTACGATGCAACTGCCGATTCCCGCGCCGTCAATCATAATTCCGCGCCAAGCGCGACCGGTTCCCACCATCTGCGCCACGGCGTGAGCAAAGTCAGGGTAGTCCACAGGTTCTTTACTGTTCGTTCCCATGTCTATAACAACGAAGCTAAGCGATTCGATCTCGGTTTTGAGAATGCCCTTTAACTCGAAACCGCCATGGTCCGCTCCGAGAGCGACGATTTTCTTGCCTGACGTTTGGACAGACGCCGGTTCGGTTTGCGGTGAGCCCGCTACATTCCTGACTACGTTCTGCACGATCTGGCGGATTTCTTTGTCATCCATCGGGTTGATTATCGTCGTGATGGGGAGATGCGTCAAGTAAGCAAATCAGAATCGAGGAACCACTGGATTTATCAAGGGTTGTACAATTCAAAGGAGCTTATCATGACTCACGTACTCGTCCGATTTACCGTTGAAGACCTTGCAAAATGGAAGCCGGTCTTTGAAGAAGCGGCGGCCCTTCGCAAAGGTTTTGGCTCAATGGGAGTTCGCGCCTTCAGCAAGGCAGGTAGCCCAAACGAGGTCACCATCCTGGGCCACTATGAAGACCGTGCCAAAGCGCAGGAAATGTTTCAGTCGCAGGAATTCCGCGAGGCGACCAAACGAGCAGGAGTGATGGGTCCGCCGGAAGTGACATTCCTCGATGAGGTGATTAACCTGCCGGCGTAGTCTTGCCCGAATAGCCCTCCAGATGAATTTGGAGGGCTATTCTTTCAGTTTATAATCCCCGATATGAAGAGTCTTACCGCACCGACACCAAACGAATACGCCGAATTTTATGCGGGATACGTCCAGCGCGCGACGGCGCGAGGCGATGTGCTCGCCTCACTAGCGAAGCAAATTGACGAGATTCGAACCGCGCTTGGCACGCTGACCGATGAACAAGCGCTCTTTCGCGACGCGCCGAAGGAATGGTCCATCAAAGAGGTAATGGGACACCTCAACGATGTGGAGCGCGTATTTTCATACCGACTCCTGCGCGTTTCGCGCAACGACGCGACGCCCCTTCCCGGCTTCGAGCAGGATGACTACGTCCGCGAGGCTGGGTTTGACCAACACCCATTGAAGGACATCATCCAGGAGTTCGAGCATCTGCGTGGCGCGAACATTCTTGCCATCAAGAACTTGAGTGACGAGTCCCCGCTGCGAGTCGGCACCGCCAGCGGAAAGCCCGTCAGCGCGCGAGCGCTGATCTACATGCTGGTCGGTCACGTGGATCACCACATGGCGAGCCTGAACGAGAAATACCTGCCGAACGTTCGATGAATACGCCCTACTTTATCGAACCGTTCGTGGACACCGGACTCGGAAACTCGGCGTACCTGATCGGCTCTCACGACACCAAAAAGGGAATCTTAATAGACCCGCTTCGCGACGTGGACCGATACCTGTCTGCCGCTAGTCAGCGCGGACTAACGCTTACGCACGTTCTCGATACGCACCTGCACGCGGACTTTATTTCAGGCAACCGCGAGATCGCGCACCAGACGGGAGCCGTGATCGGCGCCAGCGCCGAGGCAGGGATCGGATTCGATCATCACCCCCTTGATGAAAGCTCGGTGATCGACTTCGGCGCGTTTCAAGTGCGCGTGATGACGACCCCCGGGCATTCACCCGAACACATTTCGTTCTTGCTCGTTGATGCCGACGGAGAGACACCAACTGCGTTGTTCAGTGGCGGAGCATTGATCGCCGGCGGCGCAGCACGCACGGACTTGCTTGCGCCGGAACTCACACATCCTCTGGCGCGTCAACTCTTCCACACGATTCATGACAAATTGCTGAATCTGCCCGAGGAAGTGAACGTCTTCCCCACACACGGAGCGGGCTCATTCTGCGTCGCGCCTGTCTCTTCGGAACGGACATCCACGATTGGGAAAGAACGTCAGACTAACGCGTTGGCTCTTGCAAACAACGAAGTAGAGTTCATAAGACGGTCTCTGATGGGATTGCCGCTGTATCCAACCTACTACAAATATATGCGCGAGATCAACCAGCGCGGCGCAAAGATTTTGGGCGGCGTACTGATTCTGAAACCGTTATCCGCAAACGAGGTAAAGTCGCTCGTGGATGAGGGCGTGGTCGTATTGGACGTCCGCCATCAGAAAGCATTCGGCGCGGGACACATCCCAAATTCATTTGGCATCCGCGTGGACGCGCCGCTCGTCGTCTGGGCGGGATGGGTGATTCCGTTCGGGAGTCGAATCATCCTGCTAGGGGAAGACGCAGACGAAAGGTCGGAGGCGACGCGGCAACTCATCCGCATTGGTTACGATGATCTCGTCGGTTATCTCGATGGCGGAATCGACGCGTGGGCGCGGGAATATACCGTTGAAACAGTCCGCAGTTTGAGTTCCAAAGAATTGAAAGAACAACTGAACGAAGTGACATTGATTGACGTGCGCCGACTCTCCGAGTGGGAAAGCGGACACATCGCCGGCGCGATCCACTTTGAAGGCGGGCGAATTCCGTGGGAGGAGCTGCCGTTGCCAATGGACAAACCGCTGGCAATTCAATGCGCGAGCGGCAACCGTTCGATGGTCGCCATTTCAGTCTTGAAACGGCGAGGGATACAAAATGTGATTCAAGTCGACGGCGGAATCAACAAGTGGAAGATGAACGGGTTTGAGGTCACTCAGATCGTCCAAAGTTGATTTCGTTGTAAATAAAATCGCATGGTAGTTGCGGGGCCAACTTTTACCGGGCGAGGTAGCCTTTCTACTTTTATCGGTATGCGATTTCCGCATGGGCCTGAGACGATACGAATCGGGTAACCCGATTCGGGTTGAGGTGTAAAATCGTAGCAGTGCATCTTTGTTGTCCGAAGAAGGAGTGAACCATGAATACGGTCTGGCGTTCAGCGATCCGCATAATCGTCTTCCTTGCTGTAGCCGTTCTCCCTGCGTGCATCCTACCAACGAGGACATTGCCTGGTTTTACGATCCGGATGGTTGACCCGGAAAACGGAGCGATCTTTACCCTCGGTCGAAGCCAAACCCTTTGGGCCGAAGCGGAATCGACCGCCGGCAGTGTGACCGATATGTATTTTTATGCTAATGGAAGGTTGATCGGCGAGGCTACTCTAGAACGGTTCAACGAGACAATCTATACCGGACTTTTCGACTGGTCACCGGAAGAGACCGGTGAGTTCTTCCTCCAAATCCAGGCAAAACGATCGGATCGCACCGTCTTTTCCGAAGCCATCCGCGTTTGCGTTATCGAATTCGATATTGCTCCCAACGCCGCCGGTTTCCTGAACTTTCCTCGCGGCTTCGGATATGAAGGTCCGTGCACGATTGAAGAACCGGGTCTTCTCGACGCAACGAGTAAGTTTCTTGAAATGACCATCTTTTCCACACCACACATTTTGGATTTTGTTCCCAGGGATGTTTTCTGCCCCGGCGCAAGGTCCCGAGTCGTCGAATTTCAGGCCCTCTTGACCGATCCAGCCGACCAGATCTCATTTGTCACGGTGGAGGTCTTTACGAACCCGGTATTGGTACCCAGCACCACTATCACAAGGCTGCTTATTCTGAATCACACTGGCGATGAACCCAGCGGCAGGGAAATTTATACTGGGGAAATGGATCTGGGAGGCACATTGGCATCGTACTTCCAGGACCCTGCTGGTGGCGCAATCTCCGGCGATTTACCGTGGTCGGCAAGGGCGTTGAGTCACAGCGGAGAGATTCTGATCGAGCAGAGCACGAGCATTACTGGTATGCCAGTTGATTGTGCAGGCACAACGATCCTCCTTCCCACCGAAACTCCCACACCTTCGGTTACACCGACTGCCACAACCACGCCAACGCCAACCAGAACCTTAATCCCTCCTTCGCCGACGAGGCGGCCAAAAGACGATCCTGCTCCAACCGTGTTCTGTCCCAATTGTCCATGAGTGACAACTGGAATTTGCCGTCAAAGTCAAGTCACGCAGACGCGCCCGAATAACTACGTAGCCCCAGTAACCACACGCCGCGCGCAAGCAATGCAAAGAACACGGTGAGACCAAAAGCAAACAACATGGTTTCGCTTGTGAGTCGATTTGTCATCGCTTCGGCAGGCACGGTCACGGCAAATGCAACGGGAACAAGAAATGTGAGCCCAGTGCGGAGCCAATCGGGGTACACGCCTACGGGCCAGCGCCCTGCCGCATACAAGCCTTCAAATAGATTGACGATCTCGCTGACGCGAATCACCCAGAATGCAATGGATGTGACCATCAGCCAGACGCAGTACAACATGGTCGCGCCCATGATCAACGCGGCGATGAACGCGAGCACTTGCAGCGCCTCCATCCCCGATTGAAGCTGGGCAACCGCCACCCCAAGCACCACCAAGCCGACGAGGACATCCGTGAGTTGCCAGAAGCGGAATTCGCGCACGCTGACCAACGTCTGCGCGTCGGCGGGCTTGGTAAGGGCAAAGTCCAATGTACCGTTGAGCACATCGTTCATCAGACGTTCCATGTTGGGCTGTATCGCCGAGCGGATGACGCCGCCCATAAGGATGTGCACACCCATCACCGCCAGCAGTTCGACGCGAGTCCAGCCAGCGAGGTTATCTACTTGGTCGAAGACCAGCGACAATCCGATCAAGCCCGTAGCCAGCGCGACGCTGGTCTGTAAGAGTTGAATAAAGAAGTTGACGCGATATTGCAGTTCGTTCATCACGCCGATGCGGAGGTAGTTCCACGCGAGTTTTATAGGATTCATGTCTTATTTCTCACCTTTTGTGTCATGCTGAGGCGTTCGTTGCCCCGAAGCATCTCCGATGCCGTAATCCGAGACCCTTCGGTCGCGAAGGACACGCTCCCTCAGGGTGACACATACTTTTCTTGTTGAAATATTCTTTGATCGGACTCGATCTATCCGCCTACAGCCGAGAACTGCCGGATGGCGGCGCGCCAGATCAAATTGAGGAAAGAAGCGCCGATCACGATCCAGAGCACCTGCATTCCCACGCCAGCCCACAGCTCCTCAGTAGACATCGTTCCGACGAGCGTTTCGATCGGAAAGAAGAAAGTCCATTTGAAAGGCAGGTACTCGGAGAGATTCTGCACCCACTGCGGCATGAGCGTCATGGGCACCAGGCGGCCCGAGAGAATCAATTCAAGACCGAAGTACAACTCGAAGATCGCGCTGACGCGCGTCGTCCAGAACGTGATCATACCGAGTAACGACAGCAACATCGTGCGGATGAGGTACGCACCCCAAATGGCGATGAAAAACACGATGGCTTCCATCCAGGTGACATCCAGGGTGGGCTTGAATACCCAGATGAGAAATGCCGCCAGCGGAAGCCAAAGCACGATCACAACCACCTTCCAACCCGCAAAAAATGCGATGTCGTTGTGAATGGGGTGCATCGGGCGCATCAACTCCATCGAGAGATTGCCCTCACGGATGCGCCACTCCCAACCGTACGGCGTGAACACGACGTTCATGTTGCGGACGAGAGTCCACACGATGTAATACGCGGCGAACGCGCCTGGGGTATATCCGCCGACCACGCCGCCTTGTTGATTCGCAATGGTTGACCAGACCACGAGATAGATGACCGGCTCGGCAATCATGCCGATCATGTAAAAGTAGTTGGCAACGCGATACTGAAACTGCTGGAGCATCGAAACGCGCATCGAGGCGAGATAAAACTCAATATATCGTTTCACGCGTCCTCCTTTTGCGAGAAGACCTGGTCAATTACGTCATCCACCGGCGCGTCTTCCACCGTGAGGTCTGCCACCTGCAATTCAGACAGTAACTTCGCTGTGACGTGGGAGGTCTGTGCTTTGGGCACGCGCAAGGTGACGCGTCCATCCTCTTTGCCGACCACTTCGCCGTACTTCGACAGATCAACAGTTGAGTTTTGAAGGCTGAGACTCAACGTTTTGTACGAAGAAAACTGACCGACGAGATTGCTCAAGTCGCCGTCGAATAAGATTCGCCCGTGGTGGATGACGATCACGCGCTTGCACAAGGCTTCGACATCTGCCATGTAGTGACTGGTAAGCAGAACAGTCGCGTTGTAGCGCTTGTTGTACTCAGCGACGAAGGAGCGGATGCGGCGCTGCATGGTCACATCGAGACCGATCGTCGGCTCGTCTAGGAACAGCACTTTCGGCTTGTGGAGCAGAGCGGCAACGATCTCCATTTTCATGCGCTCACCCAGCGACAGATTGCGGACAGGCTTTGTGACCAGATCCTTGAGATCCAGCAGTTCGATAAATTCATCCCGCGTGCGCTTGAAGTCGTCAAATGGAATTCCATAGACCGCGCGTTGGAGATCAAACGAATCGAGGGCTGGCAGGTCCCAGGTCAACTGGTTGCGGTTCCCCATCACGAGCGTGATCTGCCGGAGATAGTCGTGCGAACGAAGTCGCGGTTCATAGCTCATGACGCTGATCTTTCCTGAGGTCGGGTGCAATAGTCCGCTCAGCATTTTGAGCGTGGTGGTCTTCCCCGCTCCGTTGGGACCGAGAAAACCGACCACCTCCCCCGCCCGAACATCGAACGAGATTCCATTCACCGCCTTGACGGTTTTATACTTCCGCTTGAACAAGCTGACGACGGATGCTTTCAGTCCGCCTTCACGCTCAGGGACCTGGTAGTGCTTGGCTAACTCTGAAATTGAAACAACAGAGGACACAGTATGCTCCTATGATAGATGTTGGTGGTCGAGTGGTCCCGCGTGATCTTCGCGGGACGTATCGAGACCACAGCGATTTCATGCAATTATTCGTTTGGAGGTTAGCGGTGGTTTCGATACGCTCGCAAACCGCGCTCGCTGCTCAACCACCATTGTAGATTCCGCCCGCTTAAACACAAAACCGCAGGGCGAGTTTTGCGCGCCTGCGGTTCAGCAAAATATGACAACCGATCATATGACCGAACCGAAAGAAGGCACGCCGAAAAGCAAGTTAGATTGTGAATACATGGGCACACACCTCCTTTCAATTGAAGATGGGCGGAGTTTATCACAGCGCGCGGGGAGCCGCAAGCGCAATTTCTGGTATAATCCCCGCCCGTGACTGGTCCTGCCCAACGGTTTGAATAAAAACAGGCTGTGGGCACGGAGACCTGCGAAGTGCGGCGAACTTTGCCGCTATAAACTAGAGAAAGGAAAAGCATACGTCATGCCACTCGCGAAAGAAGTCAAGACAAAACTGATCAGCGACTATCATCGTCACAACAAGGATACCGGCTCGCCCGAAGTGCAGATCGCCATTCTAACGAGCCGCATCCAGCAGCTGACCGATCACTTGCGCGCGAACAAAAAAGATGAGTCGTGTCGCCGGGGATTGCTCAAAATGGTAGGGCAGCGCCGCCGGTTGCTCACCTACCTGCGCAAAGCCGATTACCAGCGCTATCTGGGCGTCACCGAGAGTTTGAACCTGCGTCACAAGTAAGTCAGTCTGACCCTAAAGGTCTTGTAGACCTTTAGGGTCTTATTTAGCCCTCACCCCTTCCCTCTCCCGAGGGGAGAGGGAGGACGAATCCGCTGTCAGGAATTGAACAGCGCGAACAACTTCTGTTGTTCACACTCTTCAGTCCCTGACGACAGGCGGAGACATTCGTGATGCGGGATGGTATTTCGCACCACGCAACAGGAGACAATTTAATGAAACCCGAATCAAAAAAGTATTCAACCACGGTTGGGAAGCAGACCGTCACGTTCGAGACCGGCAAACTCGCCGGGCAGGCGGGCGGCGCGGTGACTTTCGGCACGCCCGAATCCATCGTGTTCGCCGCGGCAACCATGGGCGACGTGCGCGAAGGCATTGACTTCTTCCCGCTGACCGTGGAATATGAAGAACGATTGTATGCCGGCGGACGAATCCCCGGTTCGTTCTTCCGACGGGAGGGCCGCCCCGGCACGGAGGCGATTCTCGTCGCCCGCCTGACGGATCGCCCTCTGCGTCCGCTGTTCCAAGACGGGATGCGGAACGAAGTGCAAGTCATTATGTTCACGCTCTCCTCAGACGGTGCGAACCCGCTCGACGTGCTTGCCATCAACGCCGCGTCTGCCGCCATCGTGATCTCAGACATCCCCTGGGGCGGACCCGTCGGCGCGGTGCGCGTGGGACGCGTCAATGGCGAATTCGTCATCAACCCGACCTACCCCGAAATGGACGCGTCCGATCTCGACCTGCGAATCGCGGGAACGAAGGATGCCATCCTGATGGTCGAATGCGGCGCGAACGAAATCCCCGAAGATGTTATGGTCGCCGCCCTCGAACTCGGTCACAAATCCATCCAGCCGCTGATCGAACTGCAACTCAAAATGCAGGCGGAACTTGGCAAACCCAAACGCGAAGTGACGTTGTTCGTGCCGAGCGATGAGGTCAAGAAAAAAGTGTTCGACCGCGTGAGCGGACCGATGAACACCCTGCTCGACAAGCCGTTGAGCAAGAACGAGTTCTACACCGGTATGAACGCCATCAAGACCGAAGCGGAAACCGAATTGTGCGTTGTGCTCGAAGGCGGCAACCCGGACGATTACATCCCGGTCAATATGTTCCGCGAGTCATTTGAACTCGCCGAGCAGGCAATTGTTCGCGAGCGCATCTTGAGCATGGGCAAACGTCCCGATGGACGGGCGCCGACGGACATCCGCCCGATCTGGTGTGAAGTGGGAATTTCCCCGCGCGCACATGGGTCAGGATTGTTCACACGCGGCGAGACGCAAATTCTTTCCGTCGCAACGCTCGCCACATTGGGCGAAGCGCAGGAACTCGATAACCTCAGCCCGATCAAAGACAAGCGATACCTGCATCACTACAACTTCCCGCCGTACTCCACCGGCGAGGTGAAACGCATCGGCGGACAAAGCCGCCGCGAGGTCGGGCATGGAGCGCTGGCGGAGCGCGCACTCGAACCGGTCATACCCGCGGAAGAGACGTTCCCCTACACCCTGCGTGTCGTGTCCGAAGCGTTGTCTTCCAACGGCTCGACTTCGATGGGCTCGGTCTGCGGTTCGACGCTGGCACTCATGGACGCCGGCGTACCGATCAAAGCCCCGGTCTCCGGCGTGGCGATGGGACTCATTACCGATGATTCCGGTCGCTACAAGATTTTGACGGACATTCAAGGAACCGAAGACCACCTGGGCGATATGGATTTCAAAGTGGCTGGCACATCGGCGGGCATTACGGCGCTGCAAATGGACATCAAGATCAGCGGCTTGAGCGCGCAGATGATGAAGGAAGCGCTCGAACAAGCGAAAGTTGCGCGCGCGTCCATTTTGGAGAAGATGCTGGCTGTCCTGCCTGAATCGCGCGCCGAGTTGAAAGAGCACGCGCCGCGCATCATCACTGTGAAGATTCCCGTTGACAAGATCGGCGCGCTGATCGGACCCGGCGGCAAGAACATCCGCGCGTTGCAAGAAGAGACCGGCGCGAAGATAGATATCGAGGAAGACGGCACGGTGTACATCGCCTCCGCCGACGGCGAGGGCGCGAAGATGGCGCAGGAACGGGTCGCGGCGCTCGGCGAGAGCGCGGTGGTCGGGAATATCTACACCGGAAAGGTCGTGCGCATCGCGGACTTTGGCGCGTTCGTCGAGATCCTGCCCGGCGTGGACGGGCTCGTACACATCTCGCAGCTTGCCTCGGAGCGCGTGAACAAAGTGGAAGACGTGGTGGGCATGGGCGAGGAGATCACCGTGATGGTGACCGACATCGACCCGCAAGGGAAGATTCGCCTCTCGCGTCAAGCCGTGTTGGAAGGCTGGACCGCCGAGGAAGCGCGCGAGAAGGATGGTCCGCGCAGGAGCGGCGGCGGACGACCCGGAGGCGGCCGCGGCGGGGATCGCAACGGCGGACGCGGCGGCGACCGGCGCGGGGGTAGAGATCGAAGATAGAAAGTGGCGAATGGAGAACGGACGGAGCGCAAGATGCTCCGTCCGCTTTTGGTTATGAATCGAGAGGGGATTTGACAGCCAGCCCGCCGCGTTGTAAGGCGTGGGTATAAATCATGGTGGTTTTTACGTCTTTGTGACCGAGGAGTTCTTGAATGGTCCGGATATCGTAGTTACTCTGTAGGAGGTGCGTGGCGAAGGAGTGACGGAAGGTATGAGGAGTGACGCGCTTGTCAATCTTTGCAAGGTGCGCAGCCTGTTTGACGGATTTCTGAATAACTGTTTCGTGCAGGTGATGACGACGAGCGATTCCAGTTTTCGAGTCGGTGTACATGGAAGTTGCGGGGAAAACATATTGCCATATCCACTCTTTATCGGCGTTCGGATATTTTCTTTCGAGAGCGAACGGTAGATAAACCGACCCAAAACCTTTGGATACATCCACTTCATGGATGTGTTCCACTCTTTGCAAATGCGCCTGTAGAGGTTGAATCAGACTCTCGGGCAGAATTGTAAATCGATCATTTTCGCCTTTTCCGTCACGAACAATGATCTGACGATTGGCAAAATCAAGGTCTTTGACTCGCAATCGCAGAGTTTCCATGATGCGAAGCCCACCTCCATACATGACTTGCGTAATAAGTTGCGGAACACCTGTCATTTTGAGGATTACAGCTCGCACTTCCTCTTTGGAAAGTACAACCGGCAAGGACTTTGCCTTTTGCGGGCGCAACTCCATAAGGCTGGTCTCGTCCAACTCGATATGAAGAACGTGGCGATATAAGAATAGAACCGCACTGAGCGCCTGATTTTGAGTAGAGGATGAAATCTTCTTTTCAGCAACAAGGTGGATGACAAATCGACGAATCTCAGGAATTCCCATTTCTTTCGGATGGCGTTTGTCGTGAAAAAGAATATAGGATTTGACCCAAAGAATGTAAGTCTTTTCTGTGCGGGCAGAGTATTGTTTTAGCCGCAAAGCATCACTATACTGTTCGAGGAGTTTTTTCCTCTTCGGGGATGGTATCGCTTTAGGAGCAGGTTGCGTCATATTATTGGCACTTTTGGAATGGAGGTTTATAATCTGTATATAGGCTATTATACAAAGAATTTGCCGTATAACCACCCCTACGGCGTCTTATACGGCAAAAAGTAGGATTAAGACATAGTTGAGCGGCTTGTCAAACTATCCCAGCGTGAGGCAATCAACTCACCAGCGCACCGCAAGTTAGAGAGGCAGGGCAGTGATAACAGACCTGAACAGGCAATTGCTCGAACACTACGAGAAGTTCCCGCTCTTCGGAATAATACTTTTCACTGAAGCGCATCCTCACGTTGTCAAGGCATTGAAAGACACGGACTACTATGCGGCCCTCAACGAAGTCAGCGGCGAACAAGTTGTAGTCTTTGCCACCATGCTTTTTCGCGGCGAGTATGATTACCCAAGCCCACCGCCCGACTCATTTGCGCTGATGCACCCGATATGGAAAGAACCCAAAGAGAACAAGCAGGTATTATCGTGGTTTGATATAAAAGACAGTCGAGACCTTCCGCTGTTCGTTCTATTTGGGGTAGATGACAATGAACTTCATTATCAGCGGTATCCGCTGAAATCTGCTTCTCCTCAAGACGTGTTCAATTCCCTGCAAGAAGTCTTATCTGCTGTATCCATTCGCACTCAGCAGAACGAAAACACCGACAGGAAAACCGTATTCAAGACAGCGCAGTGGGAAATCAAGAAACTTCAAGTCAAGCAGAAGTTGATGGATATTCTCGGAGCAATTTCACTTTTCAGAGGCGTCGCTGGCATGTGAACGCCGCCCAACACTGCATGGAGCGGACGGGGCTACCGCCCTGTAATTCAAGCGTGCTTGTAATACCTGCCCCGCCACTCATGCTTGCCGTTGGGCTGCAAAACGAACTTGAGATAATAACGAATGAATGCGGATAATGGAAATATTTACTCGGCGGAAATCGTCGAATTAATGAATGTTCCGCCAACACAATTCTCTGATGTAGTGGTTAGCAATGTGTCAGAACTCATGCAGCGCGGCTACTCTCCAGAACCATCGGAACATCCTTTCTTGGTGTGGCTCTGGAAGCAATTAGACGAAGGCGTGCGCTGCGCGGTTAGATTCGAGTTGTTGCCCTATTTCGATCCCCAGGGCTTTCAGGTAACAGTTCTCCGCCGCAGGCAGCGCGCTACTGTAAATCGGCGTCAGCCTTATGCGCCAGTAATTCTCGATTTGAGAAATGTAGCCAGCCTGCTGTTCGGCAAGGAGTTATTTGCCCCTGGTCGATACTATTGGAATTTTAGCGATGAAATAGCTTTAGTCCAACAGATAGCACAAGCACAAAGTGCAATTCTTGAATATGGTCTACCGTGGATTGAAGATCCACAATCCAATACAGGTAAGGTGAAAGCACTGATGCGCAAGGAAATGCAAGCGAAAAAGTGAGTCTCTGCAACCCATGCCTAACCCAGGCGTGCAGCCCAACACAGCGTTCTCAGAAACAGCTAAGCAGGGACGAGCTGTAAGCCAAACTTGGCTGCCTTTTTCTCCAGATACTTGAGTTGCTGTTGCTGGTAGCGTCGTTCATATTCGGCTGCGCTCAACG
>Ga0187893_10001030_pt1 | contig 69552 bp, 57 predicted proteins | sample MA1701074metaG_FD_139574 | JGI IMG/M metagenome (GOLD analysis project Ga0187893, IMG submission 139574) | White microbial mat communities from a basaltic lava cave in the Kipuka Kanohina Cave System on the Island of Hawaii, USA - MA170107-4 metaG ...
GCGTGCTTCACGCATTGCATTCGCCGGATTTCAGCCGCGTGAGGTTTGAGTTTCGCCTGTATTCATCGGGGGAATCGTCCCCCCAGGATACGCAGCGCCAAGTGTCATCCGGGAAATCCGGGGCCAAAACAACAAAGCCCAAAACCCAAACCGAAAAGCCCGAACTCAAGAAGCCCGAAGTCCAAATGACCGGGCGTCAGCCGTCAGCAGACCAACCGAAAGGCCGGTCCTCAACGCGCTGCTCGACCCTTGCTGCTCGCCACTCCTTACCCGGACGCGGCGGCCGCAAGCGGCCGACGGCCGGTACGTTCCTCGCGCTCGAGCAGCCCCTTGTCCAGGTGCAGCACGCGTTGGCCGTGGGCGGCCGCGCGCGGATCGTGCGTCACCATCAGGATCGTTTTGCGGAACTCCTCGTTGAGCAGGTTGAGCAGGTTCAGGATTTCCTCGGAGGTCTTGGCGTCGAGGTCGCCGGTCGGCTCGTCGGCGAGGATCACGTCCGGATCGGTGACCAGCGCGCGGGCAATGGCGACGCGCTGCTCCTGCCCGCCGGAGAGTTGGTTCGGGCGGTGGTCCATGCGGTCGGTCAGCCCGACGATCTCCAGCGCCGTCGCCACGCGGTTGCGGCGCTCGGCGGACGACATCCGGAACAGCAGCAGGGGCAACTCCACGTTTTGTGCCGCCGTCAGCACCGGGACGAGGTGATACATCTGGAAGATGAATCCGACGCGGCGGCTGCGCCAGGCGGTCAGTTGCCGTTCGCTCATTCGGTCGAGGCGCGCGTCGCCGACGCGGATCGTGCCGTCGGTCGGCGAGTCCAGCCCGCCGATGAGGTGGAGCAGCGTGCTCTTGCCGGAGCCGCTCGGCCCCATGAGGACGGCGAACTCGCCGGAAGGGATCGAGAGGTCCAGGCCGTGCAGGACGGGGACATCGAGCGCGTCCTTCCGATAGACCTTGTGCACGCCCCGCAATTCGATGTCCGCCGCGCTCATGCGATGCTCCGATCCCGCGCCCCAAGCGCGAATGCGGCATTGTACGCCGTCACCGCGTTCGGCTCATCCCCTTGCCCCACCAACCGACCCGCCGCGCTCCAGCGTCGCCCGCAGCGCTTCCCGCACCTTCGACGGCCTACCGCTGATGGAGGAGAGATGGTAGTCGAGCAGGTCGAACGCCCCGCGCACGGCTGCCGGAGCGGCCGGCGCACCGGGCTCCCGCAGGGCCTCGAGCGCGGCCCGCTCGACGCGGCGCTTCTCGACCCGCGCCGGCTCGCAGTCGCGGCAGAGCAGGCCGCCCTCGCGCGAGGTGAAGTAGGCCGCGCCGGCGCGGACGGGTCCGCCGCATCCGACGCAGCGGTTCAGTTCGGGCATGAGGCCGATCTCGTGCAGGAGGGTCCAGAGGTGGCGAGTGAGCGACGGCAGCGCATGCACCGCGTCGATTTCATCGGTGAATGCTACAAACGCGTCGAACAGGCCCGGGTGCGGATCGTTTTCCTCCAGCACCTGCACGGCCCGGTCGGCGGCGTACTGCGCGGCGTACGCGGCGGCCAGACCGCGCCGCAGCGCATCGAAGCGCTTCTGCTGCCGCCATTCGATCAGCGTGCCCAGTTGCGCGTCCGACCCGGGCCGGCGCGAATACACGACCGCGCCGACCTCGAGCAGGTCGATGCCGACGGCCGCCTGTTTCTTCGTGCCGCGCTTGACGCCGCGTCCGATCAACCGCTGGAGCCCGGTCTCGCGGCAGAGCACGGCCAGGACCTGCGACGTCTCGCTGTAGTCGAGCCGGCGCAGCACGATGCCGAAATCCTTGACCGAGGCCATGGCGTTTCCCGGCGCCGCGTGAATCCTAACGCCGAACGGCGTGACGTTTCACGATCCGAACCGCGACCCCGTTCAGAGCCGCAACCGTCCGGGAGCGGACCCGAGCATCGACCCGCTCGGCGGCGTAGTCCGGTCGCTGACGCGTTCGGCTCTGATTCCATCACTCCGCCGCTCGCGACGCCGGCTTGACCGGCGGGGACGATCCGGTACATTCGAGCCGACGATCGGCGGCGATCGCCGGCGTCACAACCCGAGGGGCCTCGCCCGATCCGCATGACCGACGAGTCACCGCCGCAGCCCCGACCCGAACCGACCGACGCCGAGAAGGAGACCGCCCGCCGCTGGTTCGAGCATGGGCGCAAGGCCGCCGACACGAAGAATTACGACTACGCGATCGACCTCTACCTGCGCGGGCTGGAGATCTGGCCGGAGGCGGTGGAGGAGGCCCTGAAGCCCCTGCGGGTCGTGGGCACGGCGCGGCGGATGTCGGGCAAGAAGGCCCCGGGTTTCCTCGAGGTCCGCAAGTACCCGACGAACGGCCGGGACGCGCGGCGGAATCTCGCCAACGCCCTGCACCTGTTCGCGCTGGATCCGGGGAACCCGGCGTGGCTGGAGGCCATCCTGATCAACGCCGTCGCCGCCGGCTGCCCGCTCGTGGCGCACTGGGCGGCGCCGATCCTGTGGGACGCGCTGGCCGGGGAGAAGAAGGTGTCGCCGCAGCGGTCGGCCGCGATCGTCCGGGCCCTGGAGCGGGCCGGAGACGCCTTCGAGCAACGGGGCGACCTGAAGGCCGCGAGCGAGACCTACCGCGTCGCCCAGTTGGTGGCCGACCGGTGGCGCAGCGCCTTTCCCGACAGCAGCGACGCGTCGAAGGCCGTCAGCGATTCGAGCAGCAAACTGACGATCGTGAACGGGCGCTTCGGCACGGCGGACGACTACCGCGAATCGCTGAAGGACGCGGCCGGGCAGCGCGACCTGCACGACCGGCAGCGGGTCGTGCAGCATGCGGACCGGGCGCGGGAGTTGATCGACAAGGCCCGCGCGGAGTACGAGCGGGACGCCGAAGCGACCGCGAAACTGCTGCACCTGGTCGACCTGCTGACGCGCACCGAGAACGAGGAGGACGAGAACGAGGCCGTCCGCCTGCTGACGGAGGCCCACCAGCGCCGCGAGCAGTATGCGCTGAAGGTGCGTGCGGACGACCTGCGGATGCGGCAGTTGCGCCGGGCGACGCGTGAGGCGGTGGCCGCGGCCCGCGCCGCCCCGGCGGATGCCGCGCTCCCGAAGCGCGTGCAGGAAGCGCTGGACCGCCAACTGGAGGCGGAACTCCAGGTATACGAGGAGCGCTGCGCGCACTACCCGACGGACATGCGCTTCCGCTACGAACTCGGGATCCGGTTCTTTGAGGCCCGCCGGTATGACGACGCCATCCCGCGGCTCCAGCAGGCCCAGGGGGAGCCCCGCCGGCGGAACCACGCGCGGCTTTACATCGGCCGCTGCTTCTTCGAGAAGCGCTTCTACCCCCAGGCGATCGACACGTTGGCCGCCGCGGCGACCGAGCATCCCATCCCGCACGACGACCTCGGCAAGGATTTACGCTACTGGCTGGGCCGCGCGCGTGAGGCCGCCGGGCAGACCTCCGAGGCCGCCGCGGACTATGGCCGCCTGATCCAGATCGATTACAATCACCGCGATGCCCGGCAGCGGCTGGAGCGCCTGTCCGCCGCCGAGCCCCAGGAACCGACTCATTCCTGAGCCGACCAGAAAGGAGCCGCCGTGGCCAAACGATCTCTCTCTTCCCAAAAGCGCGTTCGCCAGAACCTGCGCCGCCGCAACCGCAACAAGAGCCGCATCTCCGCGCTCAAGACGCAGGTCCGCTGCTTTACCGACGCCGTGGCGGCGGGCAACGTCGCCCAGGCATCGACCCAGTTCGTCCGCGCCAGCGCGCTGCTGGACCGGGCCGGACACACCGGGCTGATCCACCGCAACACGGCCTCGCGCCGCAAGGCCCGACTGGCGCGGCGACTGAGCCGGCTGAAGGCCGGCGCGAAGGGCTGACGCGTCCGCTGAGCGCGGCGGCGTGATCAGCGCATCGTGCGATGGAGGCCGACCAGCCGATTATTCGCGTGGGAATCGGGACCGACCTGCACCGGCTCGCGGCGGGGCGGCGGCTGGTGTTGGGCGGCGTCACGGTCCCGTTCGAACTCGGGCTGGCGGGACACAGCGACGGCGACGTGGTGCTGCACGCGGTGATGGACGCGATTCTCGGCGCGGCGGGCCTGCCGGACATCGGCGCGCAGTTTCCCGACGACGATCCGGCGCTCCGCGGCGCGGACAGCCGGGAAATGATGCGCCGGACGGTCGAACAGGTCCGCCGGGCGGGCTATCGGATAGTCAACGTCGACCTGGTCGTCCATGCGGAGCGGCCGCGGCTTTCGGCGCATAAGTCGTCGATCCGGGATTCGGTCGCGGCCCTGCTGGGGGTCGAGGGCGGGCGCGTCTCGATCAAGGCGAAGACAGCCGAGGGGACGGACGCGGTCGGCCGGGGCGAAGCGATCGCCTGCACGGCCGTGGCGGGGTTGAGTCGGTCCGAGCCATGACGCTGCGCGTCTACAACACGCTGACCCGCCAGAAGGAACTGTTCGAGCCGGTCGAACCGGGAGAGGTGGGAATCTACCTGTGCGGGCCGACGGTCTATCGGCCGGCGCACATCGGGCACGCCGTGGGTCCGGTGATCTTCGACGTCGTCAAGCGCTACCTGCGGCACAAGGGGTACCGCGTCCGCTGGGTGGTGAACGTCACGGACGTCGAGGACAAGATCATGGCCGAGGCGGCGGCCCGCGGCGGCGGCGTGAGCGAACTGGCGCGGACGCTGGAGCGGCAGTACGTCGATGCGCTGTCGCGGCTGGGCGTCAAGGCAATCGACGAGTTACCCCGGGCCAGCGAATACATCCCCGCGATGATCGAGCACATCTCCGGCCTCATCGAACGGGGGTTCGCGTACGAACAGGACGGCGACGTCTACTTCGACGTGAGCCGCGATCCGGACTACGGGAAACTGTCGAACCGCCGGCCGGAGGAGCAGTTCGCCGGCACGCGGAGCGGATTGGTCAGTCGATCCAAACGCAACCCGGGCGACTTCGCGCTGTGGAAAGCGGCCAAACCCGGCGAGCCGGAGGAGATGCGATTCGATTCGCCCTGGGGGCCGGGGCGGCCGGGGTGGCACATCGAGTGCTCGGTGATGAGCGCCAAACTGCTGGGCGAGACGCTGGACATCCACGGGGGCGGGATGGACCTGATCTTTCCCCACCATGAGAACGAGATCGCACAGTCGGAATCCCTGACGGACAAGCCCTTCGCGAAATACTGGCTGCACCACGGCCTGACGCGCTTCAATACCAAGAAGATTTCCAAGTCGGACGCCGAGATCCAGGAGGCGATGAAATCGCTGGAACTCGCGCCGCTGCTCGAGAAGCATCCGCCGGAACTGCTGCGCTTCCTGATCCTGTCCTCGCACTACCGCGCGCCGATCGACTTTTCGCAGGACACCCTTGAGGCCGCCGGGCGCGGGCTGGAGAAGTTTTACCGGTTGTTCGAACGGGTCGAGCGGCAGAGCGGCAACAGTCCGTTCGCGGCCACGGTGCGCACGGAGCACGTCCGGGAGCGCGCGACGGACGACGCATCCCGGGCGCTCGTGGCCGACATCCTCGCGGACCAGGTCCGCTTCCTCGAGGCGATGGACGATGATTTCAACACCGCCGCGGCGATCGGGGTCCTCTTCGACATGACGGCGCGCATCAACCGCTACCTCGAGCACGCGGCAAACGATCCGCAGGCGCAGGCAGCGGCCGCCGAAATGGCCGACGCGGCGGCGGCCACCCTGATCTTCAAGGGGCACATCCTCGGCCTGTTTGAGAACGCCCCGGAAAAGAAGACCAGCGGGACGCTGACCGACGACCTGATCGGCGTGTTGCTCGACGTCCGGACCCAGGCCCGCGCCGCCCGCCACTTCGAAATCGCCGACCTGGTCCGCACGCGGCTGGAATCACTGGGGATCGTGCTCGAGGACCGGGCGGAGGGAACGACCTGGCGGCGGCGCTGACCCGGAAGCCCCGACAGCGCCCAGGTTCGACGGTCAACACCCTGCCGGCCGGCCGGGACCTCCGCCCCCGTGCATTATTCCGATTCCGCCCGGCGGATGCGGGCCAGCAGCGCCGAACGCTGCGGATGGTCCGGCCGCAATTCCAGCGCCGCACGCCAGTGGACCGCCGCCTCTCGCGGCCGACCGTCCAGCGCGAGCGCGTCTCCCAGCGCGACGTGCCGGTCGGCCTTCGGCTCAATCTCCTGCGCCAGCCGCAAGTACCGAATCTGGCCCGCGAGGTCTCCGCGTTCGGCCATCGCCGCCGCGGCCCGGGAATAGGCGGCGGCGAGCCGCGGGCGGTCCAGCCCCGCGCCCTCCGACTGCCGCCGGCGGAGACAGGAAAAATAAGCGTCAAAATCATCGAGTTCGAGGTACGCGGCGGCGAGTTTCTCGTACGCGGCGTCGCGTTCGGGGCCGGACAGTTCCGCGACGGCGCGACGATAGGCCTCGGCGGCAGACCGCGGCCTGGCCGCCTCCTGCCAGGCCTTGCCGATGATCAGCCAGGCCTCCCCGGTCGCCCTTCCGTCATCGCCGCCGGTAGCGGGTGGGGCACTGGCGTCGTCGCGCCCCGCATCCGGAACAGGGATGGGCGCGGCTGCGTCGGCGCGCAGCGCCACGGCACGCAACGCGTGATACAGCGCGGCGCTCGAATCGCAGACTACTGCCTGGTTGTTCCCGGCCGCCGATTCCAGCACGACGGTCCGGTCGATGATCTGTCCCGGCTCCGGGGGTCGGCCCCCCGGCGCGGCGATCTGGACGACGCGGCATTGGCCGAGCAGGTTCCCGCGTCGCGCCGCCACGCGCGCCCATTCGAGATGCAGTTCGAAACTGTCCAGGCCCAGGGCGGCGGCCGCCTCGAACTGCTCCACCGCCTGCGCGTCCGACCGCAGGGCGGCCAGCGCGCAGCCGAGCCGCAGCCGCGCCGGGGCGTCCTCGGGCCGTTGACGGACGGCCCGCTGAAGCGCTTTCCGCGCGGCGGCCCAATTACCAAGGGCCGATTCGGCCCGCGCGCGGTAAATCAGCCGGTCGAACTCGTCCAAGCGGAGGTCCGAGCGCTCCAGCAGCGCGAGCGCCTCGTTCGGCCGGCCGCGTTCCAGCGCCGCCTCGATGGCCCGGACCGGCGCATCGTCGGCCGGATGCGCGAAAAGCAGCATCGCCAGCCAGAAGAAGAGCCATCCCATGGTGATCCCTCACGGCTACGCCGCATGAAGATAGGGACCCGCCTTCGTGAGGGCCAATCGGGCCGCAGGGAGCGGCCGGATTGCTGAGTTCCTGGTCGCAGACCCTCGGCGAGGGCCTTCAGGCCGACGGCGCTCGGATTCCCGCCGTACCGATTCGGCTGAGGCGTCCGATATAGGCAGCGGAGGCGCAAAGGCGGTTTTCGGGACCAGGGATCGAAGGACGTGTATTCTGGAACATGTTATCAATTCGATTGTTAAAGCAGTGGAGCATCCATTCGTCCAGCGCAGGGGGACTCACGGCAGTCCTCGGTCGCGCCGCGATGCCGGTTACCGGAAGCGTCCTATGCCACGCCGGAGCGCTGGCGATTCTGGCGGCAGCGGCCGGATCAGGAGCGGCGAACCAGCAATGGGCCGGCCCGACGGAGTTCGAGGCCGAGATCGAATTGGTTCCCAGGGCCACTCGGCTACTGCCGGAGCCGTCGCCGACCCGGCAGTACGTAGAAGCACCGTCGGCCGACCTGGCGGCAGTCCTGCCTCCGGCTCCGATTCCTCCACAACCTGGCGCACGAGACCCTGCATCCGGGACCGGGGCGACCGTGCAATACTCCTCGCCCGGTTCTGAAAGCGCAAGAATTGCGCCGCAATCGGACGACCTCGGTCGCCGCGCGGGGCCGCGCGAGGCCTCGGCGGGCGGGACCGGCCCGGCCGAGAGGCGCGCCGTCGGGCCCAACTCAGCGAGTACGGTCCGGCTGCCGGCGGGTGCGCTTGAGGGTCCGTGGGGGATCGGCGGACCCCGACGGAGCACGTACCTGTTCATCGTCGATTGCTCGGGTTCGATGCTCGGCTCATTGCATCTGGTGGAGCGCGAGTTGACGCGGGCCATCGGGTTGCTCGACCCGCGCCAGCGATTCAACGTCCTGGGGTTTGCGGCGGGCGGCGCGCGGCCGTTCTTCGAGGGATCGCTGCCGGCGACCTTCGACAACAAGCGGCGCGCGTTCGAGGCGATCCGCACGATGGATCCGGGCGGTCGCACCGAGCCGCTGGACGCTTTTCGCCGGGCGCTGCAGGAGCGTCCGGACGTGTTGTGCGTCGTGTCCGACGGGGGCTTCGGCGCCCAGGCCGCCGCCGTGCTGGACCTCGTGCGGCGCGAGAACGCCGACGGCCGCATCACCATACACGCCATCCTAGTTCAGCGCGATCCGCACGGCCCCGGGGGGCCGATCCTTCAGTCCCTTGCGCGGGCCGGGGGCGGGCACTATCGCCAGGTGTCGGATGCGGCGACCGAAGTTCAGGCATCCAGCAGCGAGTAACAACGTGCAAAGCACCGGACCATTGCCGCCGTACGTTCGCGTAACTCGATTCGCAGTTCGCGCCGCGCGGCGCGGGGGATGCGACGGCGGCGGGCCGGTCGCGGCATGGCCCGGACCGGCTGCGGGCCTGGTTCTGGCGGCCTGGCCGACCTCCGCCGCACTGGGGGCGTCGCCGCTGGAAGCCGGCGCGGCCGGCAGCGGCTCGTTTGTCGACCTGTTGTTCCGCGGCGCAGAGTTGCCCGGGGCGATCATCATCGCCATGTCGGTCGCCGCGGTGGCGATCCTGCTGGACCACCTGCGGGCGGTCCGCCGTCGAACGATCGCGCCCGCCGAGGTCGTCGACGCGGCCCGGGGGCTGCTGGAGGCGCGGCGGTACTCGGAGTGCGTCACGCGGCTCCAGGCGAGCGGGTCGATAGTGGCGGAGGTGCTGGTGGCGGCGTTCCGCCAGAGCCGGCGCGGGTTCGAAGCGGTCGAGCGGGCCGCGGAGGGCGGGCTGGAGGTCTGGACGTCGCGGCTGCGGCGGCGGGCGGACGGGCTGCACGTCCTGGGGCATCTCGGCCCGCTGATGGGCCTGCTGGGGACGATCCTGGGCATGATCCGCGCGTTCTCGCAGATGCAGGCGACGCAGGGTGCCTATCGGGCGGACGATCTGGCCGGCGGCATCGCGCTGGCGCTGGTGAACACGTTTCTCGGGCTGGTGCTGGCGATCGTGGGGCTGGGGTTGCACGCCGTCTGCCGCAATCGGGTCGAGGCGTTCATGACCGAGGCGGCGTTCGCCGTGCGGGAAATCCTTGAGCCGCTGCGGCCCGCCCCGTCGAACGACGCCGCCGCGGAGGGGCTGGATTCGCGACTGCGCGGACCGGAGCGTCCCGCGCCCCCGCCGCCGGCGAGTCGGCCGACGCCGCCGGACAAACCGGTTTCGCCGGATCGTGGACAACGGACCGGCCCGGCCGACCGTCCGCGCCGCGAGGCGCTCTTCGGCCCGGGCAGCGTGTGGAGCAGCGTCGGACCGGACCGATTCTCGGCGTAGCCGCGCGCCGCGCCGGGTGGTTTCCGGTCGGCGTCCTCCGCCCGCGAAAAGGCCCGAGCATAGGTACCGCCATGCCTTCGCACCGTCCCCTGATTCCGCCGCGCCCCGTACCCTCCCGGGTGATGAACCTCGCGCCGATGGTGGACATGCTCATGTGCCTCGTGATCTTCTTCATGCTGGCGGGACGAATGTCCGCAAGCCGCGGCGAATCCGTTCGCCTGCCCGAAGCCGGAGCCGCGCACGAGGCGTCCGTCCCCAGCGGCGCATGCGTCGTCGTCAGCGTCGTTCGAGCCGGTCCGACCGCGGCGCAATACGCGGTCGACGGCCAACCTGTGGCAGCAGGGGACCTGGGGGAACGCCTGAACGAGATCTTCCCGCAAGACAGGGCGGTCGCCTGTCTGGTGCGGGCCGAACGGGACCTGGAATACCGCCACGTCGAACCGGTCCTCGCGTCGTGCGCGGCGGCGGGCATCCAGCGGGTGACGTTCGCGACGGTCCGCCCGGAGGCGCCGTGATGCGCGTTCGACCGAGACCGGAGGGCTTCGATCCCGTCCCAAACCTCGCGCCGCTCGCGGACGTGATCCTGGTCATTCTGATCTTTCTGATGCTGGGGAGCGGACTGATGGCGTGGGACGACGAGCGGGCGACGCTGCGGGCAGATCTGGGGGCCGATCGAGACGTGGCCCCGACGCGGTTTGCGCCGCCGGTGAGGATCGAATTGCGGCCCGCGGGCGCTCCGCGGCCCGACGAATGCGAGATCGTGGTGATGGGCCGTTCGCCGCGCGAATCGACGTACGCGGGGCTGGAGCAACTGATGCGCGAGGCCCGCGCAGCCGGGGCTGATCCGGACGCCGGCGTCGTCATCGAATCGGCACCGTCGCTCGCGTATCGGCACATAATCGGGGCCATGGACGCGTGCGTCCGGGCCGGCTTTGGGCGGGTGCGGATCGCGTGCGCGGCACGCGCGATGACAGAAGGCGAATAGCGAGTTGGGCGATGCGGGCGGTGCGGCGTGATTTCGGATTCCCGGTCTTCTGATTCCGGGGTTTGGGTTTCGCGGATGACGGTATTTCGGCTCCCTGTCCGCCGGGGTCCGCAAGCCGCGCTCGTGCCGCGACGGGCTTCGGCGTTCGCGGCCGTGCTGGGAGCCATCCTGTTCGCGGCGCGGGCGGCACGGGCGGCGGATGAACCCGCGCCGGTCAAACCGGCGACACCGTCGACTCCCGCGGTGGGTCACCCGTCGCGCCCCGCGACTCCCTCAAACCGCACCAGAAAAAGGCGGAGCGACGAGGGGTGGCCGGCCCGGATCTCGCGCGACGCGGCGCTGGCAGCGCGGCTGATGGCGAAGGGAATGCCGGAATTGCTGGAGGAAGCGCTCGAGGGTCGCCCGGGCGTCACGCGGGTGCTGGTCGCGCGGGCGTACGCCGCCGCGTCCCGACTCGCCGGCCGGGCCGGACCGCAGCGCGAGGGGGACCTGAAACGCGCGGAAGACCACTACCGCGCGGCCTTGGAGGCCGCGACCGACCCGGCCTGGCTGGCCGAGCCGCGACAGCGATTCGCCGCGCTGCGGTGGAAGGTGGAACTGGCCGAATTGATCATTCACGAACGCTGCGCGGCCGAACTGGGCCGGTTCGACGCGCTGAGAGACCGGCAGCCGGCGTCGCCGGAGTTCGCGCGGATGCTGGACACGGCGATCACGGAGTGCATCGAGGCGGAGGCGGGCCTGGGCGAGTTCATCGACCTTCGGCGGCGCGACCCCGACGCCGTCGCGGCGCTGGGACTGGATGAGGCGCTGCATGAAGCGTCGCGCGCGGCATCGCTCAGCATGGCGTGGGCGTTGACCTACCGCGCCGCCATCGCTCCTTCGGATGACCCGCGCCGCTCCGCGCGATTCGGCGAGGCCCTGCGGCGATTCGAAGGGCTGACCCGGACGGGGCGCCGGACCGACGAACGGATGCGGGCGTCGATCGGGGCCGCGGTCACGTTTCGGCATTCGGGACGGGCGGACGAGGCGGTGAAACTGCTCGACGGGTTGCTGGCCCGCGAGCGCTCGTCCGACGCACGCGACCCCTGCCCGCCGGCCTTGCTCGCGCGGGCGCGGTACGAACGAGCGCGTGCGGCCTCGGCGCTGCGCCGGCCGGAGTCGGAAGAGCAAAGCCGGCGGACCGCAACGGCCGCCGGTCCCCGGTCGTTGCCGGATGCGAGCCCGGCGGGTGAACGGGCGATCAACCGCGTCGGCCGTCGGCCGTGGACGGCGAACGCGGCATCACCGGGAACGGCGAACGCCCGGGAAGGGACACCTCCCCTATCACGACCACTTCATGCGGGAATTGCGAGGGAAACCCACAAAGACCGGAAGGTGGTGGCCGAGCGCCTGCTCGCCGAGCGCAAGTTCGAAGAGGCCGCGACCGCGTTCCGTGCGATCCTGGATCGGCCGTCGCCGGGGGATGCGGCGGACCGGGAGGCGCTTCGATTCAACCTGGCGATCTGCCTGTCGCACGGTCCTGATCCGCGAGGGGCGGTTGAAATCTTCCTCCAGCTCGCCGAGCGAAGTGCGGACGCGGACATCGCGCGGCGGGCGGCGGAGCAGGCGTTGGCGGCGGCGCGCGGTGCGGCGCTGCGAGGCGGGCAGCCGCAGGACTTCGACGAACTGGCGCGGGTCTGCGGGTCGCTGTCGGGCCGGGGCCGGACGGCGGCGAATGAAGAAATCGCGTGGACCTGCGCGTGGGCCCTGGAGCGCGCCGGAAGGCCGGCCCAAGCCGCGGAGGCCTACGGGCGCGTGCCGGAGTCGTCGCCGCGCGGATGGGCGGCGAGATACAACGCGATCCGTTGCCGGCACCAGTCCCTGGTGCGGGAACCGGAGCGCCTTGAACCCGATCAAGTGTTGACCCAACTCTCCGCGATCGTTCGGGACTGGGACCGGCTGTCCGAGGAACTCGGCCGGCAGGCCGCGCTCGACGGGACGCGGCATGACGACCTCATGGACCTGCGACACCTTAGTTTGCTTGGCTCCGCGGAATTACTTGCCGGCCAGGGGCTGCGCCGGCCGTCGGAGGCGCTGCGGCGGCTCGAGGCCCTCGATCAACGCCGATTGACGGACTCTCTGCTCGAACGGGTCTCGCTGCTGAGGATCGCGTGCCTGGCCGACCTCGGGAATGCGGGCGGCCTCGCCGCCGCGGTCACGGCCTACGCCGGCGGATCGAGAGATGGCGAGTCGATCGACGCGCTGCGGTGGGTGGCGGGCCGGGTCGAAACGGAAGTCCAGCGGCTGGTCGCGGCCGACCCCCTGCTGCCTCCTGTTGTCCAAGGAGGTGCGGAGGGCTCGGAGAGGGAAACGGGCCGGACCGCGGAAGTAAGGCGTCTGGCGTCGGCCGGCGTGCCGGTGATGCACCGCGTGGCGGCCCGTTTGAGCGGCGACCCGGCTCGTGCAGCGGAGGCGGCCGCGGCCCGGTTCGGCGTGGCGCGGATGCTGCTGTACGCGGGGCAGGCGGTCGAAGCGCGGGCCCTGTTCGAGGAACTGACCCAGGCGGACCCGGCCAACTCCGCGTATCGGCGCTGCCTCCGCCAGTGCGACGAGCAACTCGCGCGGGCCTCCGGCGCGACCGAGGCCGACCGCAGGCGCGCCGAGCGCGCGTGGGCGCAGACCCTGGCCGATCCACGGCTGCGGGATCATGCCCCTGAGCAATACTGGGAGGCCCGCTACCATTGGCTGCGCTGGCAGTTCGACGCGGGACGGCGCGCGGAGGTCGCGCGTGGAATCGAGGCCGAGCGGGCGTGGTTCCCCGACCTGGGCGGCCCACCGTGGCGCGAGCGGTTGCTGGCCCTGATTCGGGAATGCGGCGCGTCGACGGCGGGTTCGGCAGGATTCCCGCTCCCGCTTTCGCGGGAGTGACGAGGTTGCGCGGGAATGACGGCTGGGGGCGGGTTCGGATGGATTCCCGCGTTCGCGGCAATGACAGGCGCGGCGGTCGCTTGTAGCCGGTTTCCCGCCGCCGCTCTACCATTCACGGAATTGGGACAGGTGAACGCCATGAATCCGACGGATACCGCCGTCCCGAAAAGCGCGAGCGCTCGATGGAGCGCGCAGGCCCCGGATGCGCCCGGCGCTGCCGCGGGCCGCGCGACACTGCGGATCGGACCGATCGGGCTGACCGGGCCGTTCGTCCAGGCGGCGCTCTCGGGCTACAGCGACGCGCCGATGCGGCGGCTGGCCCGGCGCTACGGCTGTCCGTACGCGCTGAACGAGGTCGTGCTCGACCGGCTGGTCCTCCAGGGCGGCCGCGCGATGCGGCGCGACCTGGCGCTCGCCGCCGACGATCATCCGGTCGGCGGGCAACTCATGGGCGCGGAGCCGGAGCAGTTTGCTGCGGCGGCCGATCACCTGGTCGGCCTCGGCTACGACGTGATCGACGTGAACTTCGGCTGCCCGGTGCGAAAGGTGCTGAATCGCTGTCGCGGAGGGTACCTGCTGTCGGACCCGGCGACGGCCGTCGAAATCCTGCGCCGTGTCCGCGACGCCGTCGGGATCCGCGTGCCGGTGACGGTAAAGATGCGCCGCGGCCTGGACGACACGCCTGAGAGCGAGCGGAATTTTTTCGCCATCCTCGACGCCGCGTTCGAACTGGGGCTGGCGGCCGTGACGGTGCACGGCCGGACGGTGCGGCAGCGCTACGTCGGCCCTTCGCAGTGGGGCTTTCTGGCGCGGGTGAAGCGGCACGTCGGCGACCGGACGGTGCTGGGCAGCGGCGACGCCTTCACGGCGGGCGCCTGCGTGCGGATGATGGAGGAAACGGGGGTGGACGGGGTATCGGTAGCGCGGGGCGCGATCGGCAACCCGTGGATCTTCGGTGAGGCGGAGGCGCTGCGGCGCGGCGAACCGCTGCCCGATCCGCCGACGATCCAAGCGCAGCGCCGGGCGATCGAGGAACATCACGCGCTGATGAGCGAGACCCATGGGGCGGAGCGTGCGCCGGCGCTGCTGCGAAAATTCGGCGTGCGGTACAGCGAACTGCATCCGTATCCGGCCGAGGTGAAGCGGGCGTTTCTGTCCGTCCGCACTACCGATGACTGGCGGGCCATGCTCTACCGCTGGTACGACCCGCAGGGCGACTGGCCGGCGGTCGTGCGCCGAGACCGGCCGGAGTCACTCATTGCCGCGGGGGCCGCATGGGATTGCGCGGAAGCGTGAGGCGAGCAACCGGGGGTTGAGACGAGCGGATCATTCCGCGAATCGCCGCGCGTCGAGGTTCAGGAACTCCAGGGCCGTTCCGGCGAGGAGGCGCGCCCGGGTCTCGGGAGCAAGTTCCTGAAGGGATTCGATCATCCGCCCCGGCTCGGCCTCGCCCAGCGGGAACGGGTAGTCCGTGCCGAGCGCGACGCGCTGCGGGCCCAGCGCGTGGATCAGGAACCGGAGCATCAGCGCGTCGTGTGTCAGCGCGTCGGCAAAGAACCGCGCAGGCGTGCCGTCGGCCTGGCGCAGGTAGTGCCTCGGCCCATACGCGTTGGCCACCGCGCACAGATCAGGCCGGGCGTCGAATCCGTGCTGGATCCGGCCCAGCGTCCCGATGAACGACCCGCCGCCGTGCGCGAAGCACACCCGCAGCCCCGGCGCCTTCTCCAGCACGCCGCCGAAGAGCAGCGAGCAGATGGCCAGGGTCGTCTCGGTCGGCATGCCGATGAGCCAGCCGAACCAATAGCGCTGCATCCGCCGCGGCGCGAGCATGTCCCACGGGTGCACGAACACCGCCGCGCCGAGTTTCGCCGCGTGCTGAAATACCGGCAACAGCGCCGGCTCGTCGAGGTTCCACTCGTTGACGTGCGTGCCGATCTGGACGCCCGACAGCCCCAGCGTGCGCACGCAGCGCTCCAATTCGCGGCAGGCCAGGTCGGGCGACTGCATCGGCAGCGTGCCCAGCCCCGCGAAGCGCTGCGGATGTTCGCGGCAGACCTCGGCCAGGTGGTCGTTCAGAATGCGCGACAGGTCCGCGCCATGTTCCGGTTTGGCCCAGTAACTGAACATCACCGGGACGGTCGAGAGCGCCTGGGCCGTGACGCCCGCGCGGCCGCACTCGTCAATCCGGCGCTGCGGATCCCAGCAGTTGTCGGTGATCTCCCGGAAGCATTTTCCGTCGATCATGATCCGCGCCCGGCCCGACTCGTGATGGTCGAGGGAAGGAAAGCCGCCGTACCCGTAGCGTTCGGCCAGGCGCGGCCACGTGCGCGGCAGGATGTGCGTGTGCAGGTCGATCTTCAAAACAGGGGTGCTCCGGCTGCGAACGACATGCGCTCGATTCTATCGCCGACGGGCCCCGAATGAATGACCGTGCGCATTCGGCGCGGTGAAGATCAGCGGGCCTCCGGCCTGTTCGGGGCGATCGTCCACTCCGCGGCGCGCTCGGCCGCCTGTCGGCAGGCATCCGCCCAGAGGCCGGCAAAACGCTCGTCGAGGCCGTGGTTTCGCAACTCCATCCGGCCAGCCAGGCCGGCGGCGGGCAGGTCAAGCGTGCGCCGCGCCCGGCCGTCGGTCCGGGCAAAGCGCGACCAGCGAAGCGTCTGTCCGCCGTGGTCCACTTCCAGCGCGTCGATGCCGATCTCCGCGGCGAGCACGCCCAGGCCTTCGACCAGTTGGGCCGGTTCCTCGGCCGAGGCGATCTTCAGCCGGGCCAGGGCGGCGGCCGCATGCGCCAGACGGGAGGCCTGACGGCCGCGGACCTGGTCGACCCAACCGCCCCACTCGAGGTATCCGAGCACCCGCACGCAGAAGAGCGCGAGCGCAAGGACGCCCGCCATTCCCAGGCCGACGACGAGGTGGTTCGCACTGCTCAACAGCAGGCACAGCGCCAGCAACACGATGCTGCCGACGTAGATCCGCAGCGCGGCCCCGCCCGCGCCATAGCCCGCAGACACCAACCGATGGTGAATGTGCTCGCGGTCGGCGACGAACACCGGCTGGCCGCGGAGCGTTCGGCGGGCGACGGTGACGACCGTATCGAAGATGGGGTATCCGAGGGCACAGAGCGGGACGAGGATCATCACGACGGTGTGCGCCTTCTGGGCCGAGTGCAGCGAACAGAGCGCCAGGAACATCCCCAGGCCCAGACTGCCCGTGTCGCCGAGGAAGACCCGCGCCGGATGGAAGTTCCACGGCAGAAAGCCCAGCAGCGAACCGGCCAGCAGGATCATCATGACCGCCATGTAGTAGTTCTGAAGATAAATGGCGACGAGGGCGTTGGCCGCCGCCGCCAGGAAGCCGATTCCCGCGGCCAGCCCGTCCAGTCCGTCGGTCAGGTTCACGGCGTGCGTGATCCCGACGATCCAGGCCACGGAGAGCACCAGCGAGAGCGGACCGAGCGACACGGAGCCGACGCCCGGCACGGTCACGGCCTGAACCTGAAAGCCCAGCAGGTAGGCCGCCAGCGCCAGCACGCACGCCGCCAGCAGTTTGGCCCGCGGCGGCAACCCGCGAAGGTCGTCGAGGACGCCGGTGAGGACCATGGCCGTCGTGCAGGCCATCGCGCCGAAGATGTACACGAGGTGTTCGCGCAACTGCTGCGACACGCGGTTGCCGAGTGAAAGGGCCACGGCGACGCCGACGAACGTCGCGGCGAAGACGGCCAGCCCGCCCATCGTCGGGGTCGGACGGGCGTGGTCCTTGCGTCCGCCGGGCCGGTCGAACCATCCGTTGCGGCGCGCGAGCGCGATGTAGACGGGGGTCAGCGCGTAACACAGGACGGCGGACCCGACAAAAAGCAGCACGTAACTCTTGTGGCGCAGCAGGACGGCGAGCCACTCCGGCCCGCGGCTGATCCAGTCGGAAAAGATCGGATTCTCGCGGAACATCTGGCGTCATCCTAACACGCCCGATAGGATGCGCCCCGCATTCGCAATCCGCGCGGCGAAAACCGGGGAGACGGGTCTTGGGCGTTCGATTCGTCATCGGTCGCGCCGGGTCCGGCAAGACGGAATATTGTCTGCGCGCCGCGCGCGAGGCGCTCGAGGCCGACCTGTGGCGCGGGCCGCGCCTCATCCTCCTCGTCCCCGACCAGGCCGCCGCGCAGATGGAGCGGGCGTTGCTGACGCATTCGCGGCTGCGGACGCTCGGGCGCTGCGACGTGCTGAGTTTCCGGCGGCTGGCCCACCGGGTGCTCAACGAGGCGGCGGCGTGGGACCGAGAGGCCCCGAATCAGTCCGGCGGTGGCGCGCCGCCCGCCGCGGCGCACACGCCCGGGCCGCTGCCCGTGACGCTGACGCCGACCGGGCGCGGCATGGTCCTGCGCTACCTCGCCCGCCGACATCGCGCCGCGCTGCGTGAGTTCGCGTCCGTCGTCGACCGCGCGGGATTCATCGCCGGTCTCTCCGACGCCGTGGTGGAACTGATCCAGGAGTCGGTCGCCCCGGACCGGCTTGCGGCCGCTTCGGCCGGACTCGACCCGCTCTCGGCCGAGCGGCTGCACGACGTCGCGCTGCTGTACGAGCGGTACCTCGCCTACCTGGGAAGCGAGCGGGTGGACCCGGAGGGCGTGCTCGAACTGGCCTGCGCCCGGCTCGACGCCGCGCCCTGGCTGCGCGGCGCGCGGCTGTGGGTCGACGGCTTCGCGGGCTTCACCGCCCAGCAGGTGCATCTGCTTGCCGCGCTGGCGGCCCGCGCCGCCGAGACGCACCTGACGCTGCTGGTCGACCCGCGGGAGTCGTTTGTCGCGTCCGACGCATGGGCGCCCGACGATCTCTCGCTCTTCGGGCGCACCGAGCGCACCGCGCGGGAACAACTCGTGCCCGCATTCCGGGCCGCGGGCCTGGTCATCGACCCGCCGCTGATCCTCGGTCTCGATCCGCCGCCGCGCTTCACGGACGCGCCCGCGCTCGCCGGCCTGGAGCGCGGATTATTCGCCACGCCGCCCGCGACGCCGGACGCGGCCCCTGCCCCGGCCACCCCCCTGCCCGCGGAGGCGCGCGGGCCCTTCCGCATCGTCGAGGCCCCCGACCGCCGCGCCGAGGCCGCCGCCGTCGCGCGGGAGATCGTCCGCCTCACCCGCCACGCGGAACGCCCGCTTCGCTACCGCGACATCGCCGTCATCGCCCGCGACCTCGAGCCGTATCACGACCTGCTCTCGGCTGCGCTGCGGGAACACGACGTGCCGTTCTTCATCGATCGCCGCCGGCCGACCGCCCATCACCCGCTTGTCGAATGCGTCCGCGCCCTGCTGGCGCTGCGATCCGGCCATCCGCAGAGCGGAGAGGCGATCCCGCTCCTGCTGAAGACGGGACTGACGCCGCTGAAGGACAACCACGCCGACGCGCTGGAGAATTACCAGCGGGCGTTCGGCCTCTACTCCCCGCAGTCGTGGAGCGGCGCGTGGCGTTTCGATCGGTCCGACGATCCGTCGTCGCGGCGGCGGAACGATGCGGCCCTCGCGAACCTGTCCCGCCTGAACGAGGCACGCCGCACGCTGCTGACCGCGCTGGGTGACTGGTGGGCGCCGACTCCGACCGCGGACGAACGGGCCGACGCCGCGCCGCCGCCCTGCCGGCGGACGGCCGAGGCACTCTTTTTCGTCTTGCAGCGTCTGGGGGTGCCGCGGCGGTTGTCGGCCTGGGTCCGGGCCGCCCGTGACGCGGACGAGGCCCGCGAGCATGAGCAGGTCTGGGGGGCCTTCGCCGCGCTGCTGGACGAGGTGGTCGGCGCCCTGGGCGACGAGCCGATGCCGAGCGACGAATTCGTCTCGGTGCTCGAGGCCGGCCTGGCGGACTTCACGCTCGGGCTGGTGCCGCCGACGCTGGACCAGGTGCTCGTGGGCGCGATCGAGCGCAGCCGGCACCCGCCCCTGCGCGCGGTGTTCGTCATCGGCTTCGCCGACGGCGCCTGGCCGCCCCCGCACGCCGCCGAGGAATTGATCGGCGACGACGAGCGCGACCTGCTTCGCCGGGGCGGCGTGGCGCTGCGCCCGCCGCGCCGCGCGCGGATGCTCGACGAACGGCTGTTTGCCTACATCGCGCTGACGCGTGCGTCGGAGCGGCTGTGGATCAGTTACCCGTCGACGGACGAGCAGGGCCGGCCGATGCTTCCATCGCCCTACCTGGACCACGTCCGGGCCTCGCTGGGCCGGGCCGCTCCGCCGCACGAGGTCCTTGCGCCCATCGGACACCGGATGTACTCCGACGAGGTGGCGACGACCGAACAGATGCTGACGGCCCTGGGCGCGGGGCTTCGGGAGTTTGCAGGGGCGGCGGACATTTCCCCTTCGGCCGCCGTGGTCCCGGGGGGGATGGAGGATTGGCCGGCGCTGTACGAGCGCGCCCGGCGGGAAGAAGCGCTCCGGCCGCCGCTGCGGCGCGCCCTGGCGGCGCTTTGCCCCATCCGGCCGCCGTGGCCGACGCTCTCGCCGAACGCCGCGGCGGCCCTGTGCCGGAATCTGCGGCGCGTCTCCGTAACGCAACTGGAATCGTTCGCCTCCTGTCCGTTTCAGCACTACGCGGCCTTCCACCTGCGGCTGCACGAGCGGGAGGAACACGGACTCGGCAGCCCTGAACTGGGCCTGCTGTACCACCGCATGCTGGAACAGTTCGTCCGGGAATTGATCGAGAAGCGCGAACGCCTTTCCGACCTGTCCGATGCCGACGTCCGCCGCCGGCTCGCCGGCATTGCCGCCCAGGCGGCCGAACTCGCCGCCGAATGGGGACTTGACGAGGCGCAGCAGGCCGCGCTCCTCCGCGACACGAACCGCGAACTGCCGCCGGCCGTCGCGGCCCAGCGGATCGCGGATGAGTCCGGCCTGCATCCGCACGCCGTCGAAGCCACGTTTGGCGGCGGCGCGGAGGACGACCTTCCGGCGCTGCGGATCGACGCGGGCGACGGCCGCACGGTCGACGTCCACGGACGAATCGACCGCATCGACCTGCTCGACGCCGGCGGAGAAAAGCGGGCGGTCGTCTTCGACTACAAGCGGTCCCGCAGCGATCGCAAACCCGACTGGTCGCGGGTCGTGCACGGGTTGTCCCTGCAACTCACGGCCTACCTGCTGGTCCTGAAGGACCACGGCGACCGACTGGCGCCGGGCGCAGCCGTCCGGCCGGCGGGGGCGTTCTTTGCGCCGCTGCTGGACGGATTCACGCCGCTGGCCCATCCCGGCCAAGCGCCGCGAGCGCGGCGTTACCGGCCGCGGGGAATCATCGATCGAGACGGCTACAGGGCGATCAATCCGCAGGGCGACGCGAACGAGTACGGCCCCTGGCTTTACGAAACCGACACGCTCGAACGCCCCGACTTCGACGCGATGCTGGAGCGCGTGCGGGAACGGATGGGGGAACTGGCGGGCGAGTTGGTCTCGGGCACGATCCAGGTCGCCCCCGCGCGGATCGCCGGGGGCCCGCTGCCGTGCGCGCACTGCCCCTATCGGGCGGTGTGCCGCTTCGAACACATCTCCGGGCTGGCGCGGTCGCTGCCCTCCTCGGCGCGCCCCGACCCTGGCAACGCAACTCCGCCCGACGCCGGGCCTGCGACCGGCGCGGACAAGCCGCCTCCGCCGCGTGCCCCGCGAGCGAAAAGGTTGAGCGCCGACCCATCGCGGCGAAAGCCGCCGGGGGACGCCCCGTGAGCACCGGCCTCCGTTTGACGCCCCCACAGCGCCGCGCGATCGAAACCCTCGATCGCGGGCTTCAGGTCTCGGCCGGCGCGGGCAGCGGCAAGACCGCCGTGCTCGCCGAGCGGTGCGTCCACTGCTTCGAGGCCGATCCCGGCTGCACCGTCGACCGCGTGCTCGTGGTGACATTCACCGATGCGGCCGCGGACGAGATGCGGACCCGCATCGAGCAGTCGCTGCGCGCCCGGCTTGCGCAACGACCGCACGACCGGCGCCTCCGCGAGCAGATCGCCCTGGTGGCGGCCGCACCGATCTCGACGCTGCATGCCTTCTGCCGGCGGCTGCTGGCCCGGTTCGCGGCCCGGGCGGAGATCGACCCCGCGTTCCGTGTCCTCGACGAGCACGACGCGGCTCTGCTCCGCCACGAGGTCCTCGACCGGTTCTTCGATGACCTGAACCGCCGCGCGGAGCGCGACGACCTCGCCCGCCGGCTCGACACCCTGATCGCCGAGACGGGCGAGGGCCGCGACGCATCCATCCGCGGCGTCGTCGACGCGCTCGACCGCATTCTCGAATCGGTCGTAGACCGCGACGACTGGCTCGACCGGGCGCGGGCCCGATTCGCGTCCGAATCGCCCGACACGCTGACCGCGGATTGGGCGGCGGCGCGGCGCGACTGGCTGCGGGAGGAACTTTCGCTCCTCGACGACACCGCTCAGTCCGTCGTGTCGGCCGCCGGGCGTCCGCCGGCCCCGCTCGCGGAACCGGTCGCCGCGTCGCTTGCGGATCGCGCCGCCGAAATCGCGCGCTGGCATGCGGCGCTGGCGGACGAGGAGGATCCGGCCGGGATCGACGCCCTTTGCCGGCGCATCGCCGCGCAGGACTTTCCTCGAAAGCCGCGGCGACCGCGCGGGCTGGATGAGGGTCCGCGCGAGGTTCGTGCGGCCTGGGACGAGGCCGATCGGCTTTTCGGGGAACTGAAGGGCAAACTCGATGCGTTCCGCAAGTCGCCGCTGATCCGCTTCAGCGGAGCCGACTGGGCGGCCGGCATCGCGCGCACGGCGTCCGCGGTCCACACGCTCGTCGACCTTGTCGGCCAGTTCCGCCGCCGGTACGACGCCGAGAAGCGCCGGATGTCCGCCCTCGACTTCGCCGACCTCGAGCGCCACGCCCTGCGGCTGCTGCGCGATCCCCGACACCCCGATCGGCCGACCCCGGTGGCGCTGCGGCTCCGCGAGCGATACCTCCACGTCCTTGTCGATGAGTTCCAGGACATCAATCCCGTGCAGGCCGAAATCCTCGCCCGCGTCAGCCGCGAGCGCGACCCCGACGCCGCTTCCAATCTCTTTGCGGTCGGAGACGTCAAGCAATCGATCTATTGCTTCCGGCTGGCCGAGCCGCGGCTGTTTCTGCGCCGCGACCGGCTTGGCCGGGAGCCGAACGCCCGCGTCGAGACGATCGACCTGACCGCGAACTTCCGCAGCGACCGGCCGATTCTCGATTTCGTCAACGCCCTGTTCGAGCGGCTGATGCGGTCGGACTTCGGCGAGATCGAGTACGACGACCACGCCCGGCTCCGTCCCGGCGACGACCGCCGGCAGGATGCCCGCGGTCCGCGCGTCGAACTGCAACTGCTGCCGGCGGCGCCGGCGGCCGGTTCCGACGAAACGGCGGCGGGGCCGTCGGCGGACGGCGATGAGGACGAGGATGAGGCGGACGACGCTGCCAGACCGCCGCGCGGCACGCTCACCGTTGAAGACCTGGAGCGGATCGAGCGCGAGGCCTACTGGATCGCCGACCGCATCCTGGCCCTGCGGCGGGAGGAGCCGGCCCTGACCCTCCGCGACATCGTCGTTCTCATGCGTTCGCCGGGCCCGGTGGGGCCGTTGTTCGTCCGGGTGCTCCAGCGGCGGGGGATTCCAGTCCAGGCCGACCTGTCCGGCGGAGTCTTCGAGTCCGCCGAGTTCCGCGACCTTCACGCGCTGCTCCAACTGCTCGACAACGCGCAGCAGGACATCCCGCTGGCCGCGTTTCTCCGCTCGCCCCTGTGCCCCGACGGGCTGACCGATGACGACCTCGTGACCATCCGGCTGTCCGCGCCGACCGGCGCGCCGTTTCACCGCGCCGTGTTCGACTATTCCCGCCGCGGGGCGGACGATGCGCTGCGCGCGCGCCTGGCCGACATCCTCCGACTCCTGCGGGACTGGCGCCGCGCCGTCCGCCGCAGGCCGTTGCCCGACGTGCTCAGCGAACTGCTGACCGACACGGGCTACCGCTGCCACGTCTCCGGGCTGCCGGAAGGTCCGCAGCGCCTGATGAACGTCCAGTCGCTGCACGAACTGGCCCGCCGCTTCGGAGGATTCGCGCGGCAGGGCCTGCATCGATTCCTCGACTTCCTGGACGACCTGAACCGGCGCGGCGCCGACCTCGGCGCGCAGATGCCCCACGCGGCGGATGCCGACGCGGTGCGCGTCCTGTCCATCCACGCCGCGAAGGGGCTGGAGTTTCCCGTCGTGTTCCTCGCCGACCTCGGCCGGCAGTTCAACCAGGAAGACACGAAACGCGGCATCCTGTTTCACCGCGATCTCGGCCTCGGCCTGCGAGCCGCCGACGCGGTCCGCCGCGTCGTATTCCCCGCGCTTCCGCACCAGATCGTCGCCCGCCGCATCCGCGCGGACGCCCTGGCCGAGGAGATGCGGATCCTCTACGTCGCCCTGACGCGCGCGCGGCGGCGGCTGATCCTCGTCGGAACGACCCGGGCCGCGGGATACCCAGAGAAACGAGCAGACGGATGCGTCGGTCCGCTGCCGCTCGTCCGGCGCGCCCGCGCCCGGCGCCCGCTCGATTGGATTCTTCCCGCGCTGGCCGCTTTTCCGGCGAACGCCGTGCAATGGCCCGACGAGGACGGGGGCCGAGACACACCATCGCCTGCCGGCGAGGTGCTCTGCCGCGTCTCGCGCACGTCACCCGAAGAGATGGCCGATTGGTCGCTCGGACCGACGCACTCCCCGGATCGCCATGAACGGCTGAGGCGCTTTGCCGCCCTTGAGCCCTATCCGGCGTCGTCCGCCGATCTCGCCCGCTTTGACGACCTCTTCGTCCGGCTGAATCGGCGTTACGCCCACGAAGCGTCCGCCCGGCTGCCCGCCGTCATGGCCGCCAGCGAGTTGAAACAGCGGTTCGACCCGCTCCGCGATCGGGAAGACCCCGCGGCGCCCGGCCCCGTCCGCCGCCTTCGGCCGCTGGCCGCGCCCGAGTTTGTCCGCGGGGGCGTTGGTGCAGATGAACCGTCCGCCGTCGGTCTCGCCACGCACCTGCTGCTTCAGCGCGTCGACCTCGGTGCGCCGTGTGATCGGGCCGGCCTCAGGCGGCAACTCGATGAACTGGTCGCCGCCGGGCGGCTCACGCCCGACGCGGCCGGGCCGATCGACCTCGAGGCAGTCGCCTGGTTTTTTGGGACCGACCTGGGCGGACGCCTGCGCGCCGGCGCCGCGTCCGTCCGCCGCGAGACGCCGTTCGTCTATGCCCGCAGCGTCGACCGCCTGGGGCCCGATGCGGCCCCGCGCGCGGGCGGCGACTTCATGGTCGTGCGGGGCATCATCGACTGCCACCTCGTCACGCCCGCCGACGTCGTGCTGATCGATTACAAGACCGACCGCATCGCGGCGGATGCCCTCGCCGGGCGCGCCGATCTCTACCGGCCGCAACTCGACGTGTACGCCGAGGCGCTGGAGGCGATGATCTCGCGGCCCGTGACGCAGCGCTGGCTCGTGTTTCTCGCCCCGCGGGAACTCGTCGCCCTTCCGCCGTCGTGACGGGGCACGCGCCGCGCCGGCCGCGACGTTGACGCCGGCAGCGGGATCGAATAGACCGACCCAGCCGCGGCGGCGCGGCGCGGAGGCGACCATGCCGATCATCCGCGAACCGAAAGTCTACCTCGTCGGCCGACAGACCATCGACGACGCCCAACTCGACCGCTTCCTGGCCGACCACGACGTGTCGGCCTGGCAGACCGACGCCGACGTCGCGGGGCACAAACTGTGCGAGGTCGCCGGGCGGGTCTGTTACATGTCGTTCGCCCGGCCCCGCCCCGGCGGAAACGCGGCCTACCTGCGGCACATCCTCGAGGTCGGCCACGGCAGCGTCCTGGAGCACGCCGTTTGGAACTTCATCATCGCCGGCGTATCGCGCAGTTTCACCCATGAACTGATCCGCCACCGGGCCGGTTTCGGCTACTCCCAACTCTCCCAGCGCTACGTCGACGAGAGCACGGCCGACTTCGTTGAGCCGGACGTCATCGCCGGCGACGCCGAGTGCCACGCGATCTTCGAGCAGGCCGTCGCCGACGCGCACGCGGCGTACATCCGCCTCGTCGAGCGCCTGAGTGCGCTGCTGGCCGGCATGGAGGATAAGACGATGCGCCGCAAGATGGCCCGGCAGGCGGCGCGGGCCGTGCTGCCCAACGCGACCGAGACGAAGGTGTTCGTCACCGCCAACGCCCGGGCGTGGCGGCACTTCATCGAGTTGCGGTGCAGCGAGTTCGCCGAGCCGGAAATCCGCAAGGTCGCCGCCCTCGTCTGTGAAGCGCTCCAGAAGGACGCGCCGCACCTGTTCGGCGATTATCGCTTTCGAAACCTGTCCGACGGCTCGCGCGTCGTCGAGACGGACTTCCGCAAGGTGTGACGGCCGCGGCGGCGTCGTTATTGGACGAACGCCGAGGCCAGAAAGGTCCGCAGGCGAGCCGCGAGCCTCCGAGCGTCCCGCAGCGGGCACTCCCACACGACTAATACGCGCCAGCCATCCCGCCGCAGCCTCCTCCCCGCGCGGCGATCGCGCGCCGCGTTTCCTTCTAGTTTCGCGCGCCAGAACGCGACGCGCGATTTCGGCACTCGGCGACCGTTAAAGCACGCGTGACGGTGCCAAAAACAGCCGTGGACGAAGACAACGCATTTCCGGCGGGCGAAAACGATGTCCGGACTGCCGGGCAAGGTTCGTCCGTGCAGGCGGAAGCGGTATCCGAGCCAATGCAGTAAGCTACGCACCGCGCGCTCAGGGCCGGTGTTGCGACTCCGGACGAGAGACATGCGCTCGCTATGCTGCGCCCGCCTTCTTGTGCGTCTTGCACCGTTTTTTTGCCCCGGCGGGGCGACGGCATGTAGCCACGGGTGGAGCGCAGCCAGGCGGCAGCCGGGCGGAGCCCGTGGACGGCGGATTCGATTCTCGATACCGCCCCGGAGGGGCGGCGGAAGCGCGCGGGAGCGGAACGAATCAGTCGAACACATAACGCTCGTCGAATTCGATCTCATGCGCTCGGAGAAAGCGCAGCAGTTCCGTCTTGAAATCCTCATTCTTGTGGTGCTCGGCCTGACCGGCGATGTACTTTTTCACGGCGTCCTCCTGCGATTTACTGACCGAGAACACCGAGTACCCCTCCTGCCACGCGAATTTACCGAGCGCGGGGAGCGTGTCATGAATCCAGCCGGACGACCGCGACTTGACGGTGCGCAGCAGATTCGAGATGGATTCGTCCGGCCGCCAGCGCAAGTATAGGTGAACGTGATCGGCGACGCCGCCGATGTCGTAGAGCACACCGCGCTCGGCCCGGATGGTGCCGCCGATGTACGGATAAAGGCGTTTGGCGATGTCGGGGGTGATCCACGGTTCGCGGTGCTTCGTGGAGTAGACGACGTGCAGCAGGATTTGCGAGTACGTGCCGGGCATGGCGGTCCCTTCTGCGTGATGGGCGTTTCCTCTGCCCCTTCGGGGCAGTAGGAGAAGAGGATGATAATCCCGCGTCCACGGGTTCCGCTCGGACCTTGCGGGCCTCGCTCCACCCGTGGCTACACCCCGACGCCCCGTTGGGGCGTTCAGACACACAGCGCGTGGCAAGGTGCTCCTGGGTAAACTCCCTCCGCTAGGAGAGTCCGTAGTGGCGATTTCTGGTCCAACCTCGTTCAGCGTCGGCTCGTTCTACTCGAGCGAGGAGATACAGGCTGCGCTCAAAGTAGGCAATGCGGGCGGCATTCGCATGTCGATAGCCGACGATCGCTCCGTGCGGCGGGCTGTGATTCTGACTTCGCTGCCCACGGCGCGGCAGCTTTCCGAGAATCCGTACCACGACCGCATCGAGAATGACATCCTCGTATACACCGGCGCGGGGCGCGAGGGCGAGCAAACGCTCGGCGGCGTAAACAAGCGTCTGCCTCAGCAGCTCGATGTGGACTTTCCGGCCTACGGGTTCGTCCTCGTCGGCAGCCGGCGCGATGCGTCGGTTGGGCCGAAGCGCTGGCGGTTTCTTGGACTGCTTGAATACCTCCGGCACTATCCCGACACGCAAGCCGATACCGGCGGAAAGGTCCGCAAAGTCTGGATGTTCGAGATGAGGATTCACGCGCGACCGGATTCAGTGACGGTTGCCGAGGATCAAACGATCACGGCTCGCGTTTTGACGGAATCGCGCAACGCAAACAAGCAAACCGGCGAAGACCGGGAGATCGGGAAATGCCCGTTGGTCATGCCGTCGGTCGGCGTGGAATTCGATCCCGCCGAGATCGAGGGCATCCGGGGCCGCTTGCTCGCCAAATCTCCCGAGCGATTCGAACATTTCGTCAAGGATTTGATGCTCGCCACCGGATTCGTGAACGTCACGGTCACGAAGTTCGGCCAAGACGGCGGCGTGGACGTGAACGCCTATTGCAGCGCGGCCATGTGGCCTGTCGAAAACATGCTCGTGCAAGTGCAGGCGAAGCGATGGTTGCACACAGTCGGGCGAAAGGAGGTGGCTGAGTTGCGCGGAAGCCTTGAACCGTTTGCACGTGGCGCGGTGGTCACAACAAGCCATTACAGCCGGGCGGCTGTAATCGAAGCATCCAGCGCCGGTAAAGAGCCGATCGTACTCGTCGATGGTTATTCACTTGCGCGCATCGTGGCGCGACTTCGCCCTGACCCGGAACGTTGAGCCGTCGGATAGGCGGACGCTCTGAAACGGAAACACGCTAGCAAGCGCCCTGCCAAGTTCATTGACGACTTCATCCGGCAGCGTCGTGCGTGGGGTCGACTTGCTCGTCGTTCTTTGCTTCAGATACCGGAGGACGCGAGCTGCCGCGCGAACGAGGGGTAGTTCGTGCCGGGGCATCCGGAACGGCCCAACTGCGTCCACAAGTCTTTCGATGCTCAGCTTGCCGGCTAGCGCATCGCGGTATGTTTCGTACATCGTGACGTCATTGTCGGTGTCGTAAACGCAGTAGACATACTCGTGATTCTCGTCGCGAATGCGCCCGGATTCAGGCGCATCATCTACGACACAAAAACCAAACCCCAATCGCGTTACGCGCGAGCCACGAGATGCTGACTTTCGTGCCGTCGTCATGGATTCGCCTTTTCGTCAATGAGTTTTGTCGCCCCTCACGTTCTCAAATAGGAAGGCCTTCGGCAAGATCTCCCGATTCTCGCAACCGGCGTGCGGGAACATGTTGCGCCGATCGTCCATGCCAGCGTGCTTGCCGCCAATCGAGAACGGCTAACAGGGCGGACCGCCGGACACAAACTCGATTGCACCGGCGTGCGGCCGAAAGTCGTACTGGCTCACATCCCCTTGCCATACGCGCCAATCCCGCCCGTGGGCCATGCCCGCGGCTTTGTTTCGGCGTATCGTGTCGCACGAGTTTTGATCGCGCTCTATGACGACTTCGTGATCGAATCCAGCGTTTGCCGTCGCGAGGGCGAGTCCGCCCGCGCCAACGAATAGTTCGATCGATTTCATGCTGCCGCGCTCCAGATCGGACGCGCCGCATCGTAGCGAACTTCACCCGAACCGCAAGACCGCGACGGGAAAAAACTTGCCTCCGAACCAAAGCCGCTCGGGAGCATAACCAATGCCGCTCCCAGTTTGCCCCGCGTGCCGGTAGATGGCTCGGGTAGCCGGGGGGGGCGCCCGTCCGGCGTGGGCGGCGCGAAACGCGAGTGGGCCAGCGAATCCGAACGGCAGGTACATTTTCTTTAGCCGACTATTTGCCCGGACCCGACGCCGACGGTCCCGGCTGCTGCCGGGCCGACATGAACTCCGACGGCAAGGTCAACGGCGACGACATCCAGCAATTCGCCGCCGCGCTGGTCGGCCCGTAGCGTCCGAACTCCGGGTCGGACGCGTTTGCGATGGACAACGGCCGACCGGGACGTCGGCCGCTACGATGGCCGACCCCCTTGACCTTGCTCCGCAACGTCAAGGGCAAACAGGATTCTCGCACCAGCGACTCGCGCGTCGTTGAAACGGACTTTCACAAGGTCTGACGGCGCCGCGTCGGTATCCCCCCACTCTCACAGGCACGGATCGAGTATCAGAGCCGCCGGAATCCCGGCCTTTGACGGGCTGACGGGTTTTGTCTCCAATCGCCGCCGATGTCCGCCCGCCGGCGACTCCCCCAGGACCCCGACGAAATCCGCATGTCCTTCGGAGATCACCTCGATGAACTCCGCTCCTGCCTCATCCGCGCGCTGCTGGGGCTGATCGCGGCCGTCGCGTTCTGCTTCCATTTCGGCGACCGCATCATCGGCCTCCTGACCGCCCCCTACTACGCCGCCATGCAGGAGGCCGGCTTCGAGCCGCGCCTGGTCCAACTCAACCCGATCGAGTCGTTCACGGAATACGTCAAGGTCGCGGTCGAGTGCGGACTGGTCCTGGCCGCGCCGTGGGGGCTGTACCAACTCTGGCGGTTCGTCGCCGTGGGCCTCTATCCCGGCGAGCGGAAGATCGTCCGCTGGTTTGCGCCCACGTCGATGGGGCTGTTCGTGGTGGGCGCGTCGTTCCTGATCGTCATGGTGCTGTTCGGACTGTTGAAGTTCCTCATCGGCATCGCCGCGTGGTTCCCCATGCCGGCCCCGGAGGGCAACTGGCTGACCCGCTATCTGGACACCCGTGCCCGCCCCGTCACCACCCGCCCCGCCGCCCCGCCCCAGCAACTGCCGGTGCTCAACGAGCCGCCGCCGAATCCGCGGCATGGCGACGCCTGGATCAGCCGGCCGGACAATTCACTCAACGTTCAGGTCGACGGGCAGCGCTACACCATATCCCTCCGCCCGGCGGCACAGCAGCAGTTCGTTCAGCCGTTCTTCAGCATCTCGCACTATCTCGGCTTCGTGACGGGCATGTGCCTGGCCTTCGGGCTGGGCTTCCAGGTTCCGATCGTCGTGGTCTTTCTCATCACCACGGGGATCGTCCCGGCGGAACGGATGTCGGCCGCGCGGCGCTACGTCATCCTCGGCATCGCCGTGGCCGCCGCCTTCATCACGCCCACGCCCGACGTGGCGACGATGATGCTGCTGGCCGTGCCGATGGTCGTGCTGTTCGAATCGGGCCTGCTGATCGGGCGGCTGCTGGCGCGGCGAAAGGCGGCCGAGGCCTGACGGTCGGGGAGCGGCGGGCCGTCGCGGCGAACGCAGGAGCGAACGATGGACACGCGCTGGTACGAGACGTTTTTCAGCGGGATCGTGCTGGACATGTGGCGCTCGGCCGTCACGCCCGAGCAGACCCGGCGCGAGGCCGATTTCGTCGAGCGGCAACTCCGGCTGCCGCCCGGAGCGCGGGTGCTGGACGTGCCGTGCGGGCTGGGGCGGCACGCGATCGAATTGGCCGCGCGCGGCTTCCGCCTGACGGGCGTCGACCTGTCGCAGGAGGCGATTGCGGAGGCCCGCCGCACCGCCGCCGAACGCGGCGTCGAGGCCGAGTGGCTTCAGGCCGACATGCGCGACCTGCCGGCGGGCGGCGCGTTCGACGGCGGGTACTGCTTCGGCAACAGTTTCGGCTACCTCGACCCGGACGGGACGCGGGCGTTCGTCCGGGCGGCGGCGGCGGCTCTGCGGCCGGGCGGGCGGTTCGTGCTGGACTACGGACTGGCGGCCGAGTTGGTGCTGCCGCGGCTGCGGGAGCGGGAATGGGCCCAGTTCGACGACGTGCTGTTTCTCGAGGAGAACCGCTATCACGCCGCGGAGAGTTGCGTCGAAACGAAGTATACGTTTGTCCGCAACGGCCGGGCCGAGACCCGCACCGGTCTGCAATGGGTCTACACGGCGCGCGAGTTGCGGGAACTGTTCGCGTCGGCCGGTCTCTGCGTCGAGTGCATCTTCGGATCGATCGAGGGGGACCCGTTCCGGCTCGGCTCGTCGGGACTGCTGCTCGTGGCGTGGAAGCAATGACGCGGTCGGACCCCGCCCCCATGTCCGCGCCGAGGAAGCACGACGACGCGCGGCTTCAACCCACCCGTAACCTGCGAACCCTGTCTGCTGTCGAAGGTTCTTCTCGCTGCAGCAGTTGACCAGCGCCCCCGTATGCCCGGTACACCCTTGCGCGGGGATGGTCAATCTCATCGCCTATCGATATCCAGCCATCGCGCGAGTACCGGGCGAATAGTTCCACGTATGGTGACCGGCTACAAGATTCGATCACCCGATACAACTCGTCGGGTTTTCGCGAGTGTTCCCGCTTGCGACTCATGACGATGTTCGGCTGCCGACGGCCCGGCGGCGCAGTTCGATTGAACTTCCCTCGCACGCCGAAAAGAACCAGTTCGGTGACGTTACGGAAGTAGAATCCAACGCCGCGACGGTCCGGGCCTCCGTCTTTGCGAATTTTGTACCAGACGAGATTGGTCTTGTAGTCGAACCCCCAGGCCGCCATGACCCTCAATCCGTACTGCAACAGGGCATTGGGGACCCATAGGTATAGATGGCACCGCTGGCTGGCAATCTCCGGCACCGGAAGCCGCTCAATCTGGTCAAACGAAAGCGTCATGTAACGATTGAGCCGTCGGTGTTCTGGTGCCATCTTGCCGGTTCGATTGGCGAATCGCCAAGGCGGGTCGGCCAGAATGGACGCGGCTTTTAGCCCGCGCAGGGAAAGCATCTTATCCATTAAACGCTCGTACGAAATCGGCTCTTTGGTGTTCATCGTTCCGCGCCCTCGACCAATCGCCTTCGGATTCCAAAAACTATGACAGGGCAGCCACCTCCTCCGCCACCCTCAATTCGGGGAAGCAACTTCGACATCCATGTCGTCGTTGTTCCGTATTTCGACCAAACGCCCAGTTCACCGAACAATGCCGCGAGTTCGTTGGACTTGGTGATGATGACGCCGACACTGATCGCCCGCAGATCGAACAGCAATCGAAAGTTGTTCAGGTCGCGGTCGTAAAACGGATCTTTGTTGCTCCACTCGATTTCCAATGCGACACCGTGCTTGAAGCAATCCACCTCGTGCGTTGGGGACTCCCGTCGTTGCCCGTCAAGCAGAATCGCCGTGTTCCAACGCTTCGGCGCCCAGCCGCGAGTTCGCAACGCCTCGTCCAGTGCGATCGCGGCCCTGCTCTTTCCTCCTCCCGCTTCTAGAATGTCGTGCCTCGAGAGGCGAAACCGCCGCAGGACGTCGATGATGTCGTCGAGCTGGTCGGGAAAATCCTGCACAAGGACCGCAGCCGCGTGTTTCCACTCGTGCACTTCGTACAAACTTAGGATATCGTTAGGGATCTTCCCAGTCAAGGAGCGATCGGACAGAACGCAGAACCGATTGCTCTGCTTGACGAAACTCAATCGTTCCTTCGACACCTCGGCCCGAGTCCTCCGGTCGTTTCCTTGTGCTCAACCCTACGTCGCGCCGCTAACACCGGCCGGCGATCGCTTTGCCGCGCGACCGTTACGCGTCACCGCGCCGGTGCCGCCGCGACCGGCTTCCCGCGCGCCGGCTGCGCCGCCGCTCCCGCCCGCGCCGACAACAGCACCGCCGCGATCCGCTCTATCGCCCAGTCGATGTCCTTCGGTTCAATGACGAGCGGCGGGGCGAGGCGGATGACGTTTTCGTGCGCGTCCTTGCACAGCAGCCCCTTCTCCATGAAGCGCTCGCAGAACCACCGCGCCCCGGGGTAGCCCTCGCGGACTTCCACGCCGATCAGCAGGCCGCGCCCGCGGACCTCGCGGACGGCCGGCGCGTTCACCTCCCGCAGTTTCGTGCGGAAATACTCGCCCAGTTGCCGGGCGCGGACGTCGAGCCCCTCGCTGCGGATCAGTTCCATCGCCGCGCGGGCCACCGCGCACGCGAACGGGTTGCCCCCAAACGTCGAGCCGTGGTCGCCCGGCATGAACACCTTCATGATCTCCCGGCTCGTCACGATCGCGGAGATCGGCGTCACGCCGCCGCCGAGCGCTTTGCCGAGGCACATCATGTCCGGGCGCGCGGCGACGCCCTCGTGCTGCCAGGCGAACCGGTCGCCCGTGCGGCACAGGCCGGTCTGGATTTCGTCCGCGACAAAGAGGATGTTGTGCTTCGTGCAGATCTCGCGGACGCGCTTCAAATACCCGTCGGGCGGCACGAGGATGCCGCTCTCGGCCTGGATCGGCTCGACGAGAAACGCGACGGTCTTTTTGTTGATCGCCTTCTCCAGCGCGGCGGCGTCGCCGAACGGCACGAGCGGGAAGCCCGGCGTGAACGGTCCGAACCCGTCGCGGTACTGGGCGTCGGTGCTGAAACTGATGATCGTCACCGTCCGTCCGTGGAAGTTGTTCCGGGCGCAGATGATCTCCGCCTGGTCGCGCGGCACGCCCTTGACCGTGTAGCCCCACTTCCGGGCGGTCTTGACGGCCGTCTCGCACGCCTCGGCCCCGCTGTTCATGGGCAGGACCGCCTCGTACCCGCTCAACTCGCACAGTTCCTTGCAGAACGGCCCGAGTTGGTCGTTGTGGAACGCCCGCGAGGTGAGCGTCGCCCGGCGCAGTTGGGCCGTCGCCGCCTCGATCAACTTCGGGTGCGAATAGCCGAAGTTCAGGGCCGAATAGGCCGACAGCATGTCGAGATACTTGTTGCCCTCCACGTCGGTCACCCAGCAGCCCTGCCCCGACTGGATCACCACCGGCAGCGGGTGATAGTTGTGCGCCCCGTACGTCTCGGCGACTTCAATGTGTTGAGCGGTGTTCATGGTCCGTTCATCCGTGAGGTCGCGGCCGGCCGCCGCCCCGTCCGCGAGGCCGTGCCGGTCCGCCGCGCTGCGGAATTCTAGCCGAACGGCGCGGGCCGCAAAGGGCCGCGCAGCCGCGTTGTACGCCGCCCCGCCGCAAACGTAGAATGTCGATGTGTTCCGCCGAGTTCATCCTCCCGGCCCGCGTCCGGTCCGCCACTCTCCCCGCGGGGGCTGAATGTATTTCCTCGTCGTCGTTGCCTTCGCCCTGCTGCTGACCGATGGCCTGCCGTCCGAGCGCTGGAACCTCCTCCCGCTGCGGCCCGGCGACTCCGGCCTCGCCGCCGCGCGTCCGACGCTCGCGGTCGCGCTGAGCGGCATCGTCGCCGTCGGACTGGCGGCGCGGGTCTGCAACTTCCTCGCGCTGCGCCGGCACGACGGATCGTCGCGCGGCCTCGACCGGCTCGCCGAGACGTCGGTGCGCGGGGGGCACGTGGTGCTCGGCCTGCTGGGCGGCTTCGTGGCGTTCCATTTTCTCTGCACGCCGTGGATTCCGGTGGTGCGCTTCCGCTGGGGCCTCGGACAGTGGCCGCTCGCGGCCGAGGTCGTCCTGATCGCCCCCTTCCTGGCCGCGACGGTCCTCTCGTGGGTCATGCTCTACCCGGTGGACCGCGTCATCCGCGCCGCGACCCTGCGCGTGCGGATGCTCGAAGGCGCGCCGCCGCAGCCCGTCTGGGGCCTCGGACGGTACCTCGACTACAAGTTCCGCCACCAGGTGCTCGTCATCGCCGTGCCGATGCTGATAGTCATCCTTATCCGGCACTACACCTCCGCCCACCGGGAGGGCCTGGCGCGGGCCTTGCGAATCCCCTGGGCCGCCGACGCGCTGCTCGGGCTGGCCGCCGCCGCGGTCCTGTTGATCGCGCCGGCCCTGATCCGCGTGATCTGGTGGCCGAGCGCGCTGCCGCCGGGCGACCTGCGCGACCGGCTCGAGCGCCTCTGCCGCCGCGTCGGGCTGCGCGTGCGGAACATCCTCGTGTGGGACAGCGGCGCGCTGATCGTCAACGCGGCCGTGATGGGCTTTGTCGCGCCGATTCGCTACGTCCTGCTCTCCGACGGGCTGGTCCAGTCGATGCATCCGCGGCAGATCGAGGCGGTCTTCGCCCACGAAGCCGGCCACGTCCGCCACCATCACCTGCCCTTTTACCTCGTCTTCGCCCTGTGCAGCATGATGATCGTCGGCGGCGCGCTCGAGGGACTGGTCCGGCTGGCCGACGTCGACGACGCCACGCTGCAACTGACCGCGATGGCCGCCACGCTGCTGATCTGGGGCGCGGGCTTCGGCTACGTCTCGCGGTGCTTCGAGCGCCAGGCCGATGTGTTCGGCGTCCGGGCCATCGCCCCGGACATCGAGCGCTGCTCGGACGACTGCGCGGTGCACGGCCCGACCGCGGCCGGCGTTGAGGCCGCCCACGCGACGGCCGCCGCCGGTCCGCCGCCGACCGCCGCCCTGTGCGCGGGCGCGACGCATGTGTTCGGCTCGACGCTCCTTCAGATCGCCGACCTGAACGGCATCCCGCGCGAAGCGCCCAGTTGGCGTCACGGCAGCATCACCGCCCGCTGCCGCCTGCTGCACGACCTGGCCCGTTCGCCCGCCGCCGCGGCGCGATTCGACCGCCGCCTCCGCGCGATCAAGGTCGGGCTGGCGCTGGTCGCGCTGGTCGGCGCGGCCGGGGCGGCGTGGCTCTACTGGCCCGCCGAGGCAATCCGCGCGCTCTTGCAGGGCTGATCCGCCGAATGTCCGCTCCAGTTCGATCGCGTCTCGGCTCACGTTAAGACGGCCATGCTGATCACCGTGGCGGCCGCGGCCCGGCGCGCGGAGCGGAGTCCGTACTGCACGACGGCTCAGGACGCGACCTCCGAACGGTCGATCCGAAACGACGGTCCGTGCTTCGGGCCCGGACCGGTCCCGATGCCCGACGGCTGGACCTTCGCGTTCGAGTCCGGGCTGATTGCGCCATTGGACCGGACTGAACACGGCAGCGCGACGGCCCGCGCGGCCCCTTTCGCGTCCGCGCGGTTTTCCCTACGATCCGGAGTTCGCACGGCGCTCGGCGTGGCGGCCCATCGTTGCCGCGGCCCGCCGCGGACCGGAACACTCGTGATGGCGGCGTTTGAGCCCGTACTGACGCGGCGGTTCGGCGTAGAGGGCATTCGCGCGCTCGAGGTCTACCGCGCGCACGGCGGATACCGCACCGCCGAGAAGACGCTCAAGTCGATGTCGCCCGAGCAGGTCGTGGAGGCCGTGACGGCCGCGAACCTGCGCGGCCGCGGGGGCGCGGGCTTCCCCGCCGGCGTGAAATGGTCGTTCCTGCCGAATGATCGGCGGGTGACGTACCTGTGCGTCAACGCCGACGAGTCGGAACCCGGCACGTTCAACAACCGCGTGCTGATGGAGTGCGATCCCCACCAGGTCCTCGAGGGCATCCTCATCTCCGGCTACGCCACCCGAACCACCGTGGCCTACATCTACCTGCGGGTCGAGTTCCACGAGCAGTTCCATATAGTCCAGAAGGCCCTCGACGAGGCCTACGCCGCCGGCTTCTTCGGACAGAACATCCTCGGAACCGACTTCTCGATGGAATGCTTCATCCATCGCGGAGCGGGGGCCTACGTCTGCGGCGAGGAGACCGGCCTGATCGAATCCCTGGAGGGCAAGCGCGGCTGGCCGCGGATCAAGCCCCCCTTCCCCGCCGTCGAGGGTCTGTTCCGCAAGCCCACGGTCGTCAACAATGTGGAAACGCTCGCGTGCGTCGTCCACATCCTCGAGCGCGGCGCGGACTGGTTCAAGTCGATCGGGACCCCCGGCTCGGCCGGACCGAAACTCTACACCCTCAGCGGCCCCGTCAAGCGCCCCGGCGTCTTCGAGGCCCCCCTCGGCATCCCCTGCCGCGATCTGATCTTCGGCGACGATTTCGGCCGCGGCATGAGCGACGGAAAGCGCGTCAAGGGCTGCATCCCCGGCGGCCTGTCCGTCGGCGTGCTGACCGAGGCCGAACTCGACTGCCGGCTGGACTTCGACGACGTCCGCAAGTATGGCCTGCTGGGCCTCGGCACCGCGGGGGCCATCGTCATCCCCCACGATGCGGACATCCGCCAGGTGCTGATGAACGTCGCCCGCTTCTACGCGCACGAGAGTTGCGGTCAGTGCACGCAATGCCGCGAGGGCACCGCCTGGACCTACAAGATCGCCCTGCGCATCGCCCTCGGCGCGGGCCGCTTGCAGGACCTCGACCTGCTCGTCGAGATCAGCCGCAACATGGGCATGATGAGCGGACAGTCTATCTGCGGCCTGCCGGACGGCGCGGCGTACCCCATCCGCACGATCGTTGAAAAGTTCCGCGGCGAGTTCAAGGACCACATCCGCGCCCAGGAACCCCGCCGCGCCGAGACCGTTCTGCGTCGGATGAACCCCGCGGTCTACTCCCTTCCGATCGTGGGCGCCGCACCCTCCGCCCAGACCCGGCGACACGCAGATTCAAACCCTCCCGTGCCGGCTTCGCGGCCGGGCGCGTGAAGGCCCCCCTACCGCCGCTCCGCCGCCGCGATGAGCGCCTTGGCGCGGGCGACCGCCTCCTGCCGCGCGAGCAGCGACGAGGCGTCGGAGACCTTCATGGCCTCCGCGGCCTCGAGTTCGCGTCGGGCCTGGGCCGGGTCAATCTCCTCGGCGGCGACGGCGTGTTGCGTCAGGATGGCGACCTTGTTGTGAATGACCTGGCAGAAGCCGCCATCGATCACGAACCGCTTCGACCCGCCCGCCGCCAGGTCGACCCGCAACTCCCCGATGCCCAGTTGGCACACGATGGGTGCGCGGTCCTTCAGCACGCCGGCCATGCCGTCGTGCTGCGGGTAAACGATCGCCGTGACGTCGGCCTCGAGGACCGCGCGCTCCGGCGTGACGACCGAACAGTGGATCGGGCCATTGCCTGCCATGCCGGACTATTAGCCGATCTCCACCCGGCCCGCAAGCCACCGCCGGACGCGCGTACCGGGCCGCAAACGGACGCCGATGCAGGGTCCTCCGGTCGCGGCGTGGCGTCCGTCGCCGCGGCGCGATAGCATCGCCGGGCGCGCCGGGCCGCGCTGCCCCGAACACGCGGGGCGCCCGCCCGGGGAAGGTCCTCGACCCATGCCCAACATCATCATCGACGGCCGCACCGTCTCCTGCCGAGAGGGCGTGCCCGTGCTGCTCGCCGCGCTGGAGGCCGGCTGGGACGTACCGCATTACTGTTATCACCCCGGGCTGTCGATCGTCGCCTCGTGCCGGCTGTGCCTGATGGAAATGAAGATGCCGCACCCCAAGACCCAGGAACTGGCGTGGTCGCCGCGGCTCGTGCCGAGTTGCCAGACGCCGGTCCGCGAGGGGCTGGAGGTCCGCTTCGATTCGGACGCCGTCCACGCCAACCAGCGGCACTGCATGGAGTATTTCCTGCTCAATCACCCCCTCGACTGCCCCGTCTGCGACCAGGCGGGCGAGTGCTGGCTCCAGGATTACAGTTTCCAGTTCGGTTCGGCCACCAGCCGCATGATCGAGGCCAAGACCGTCAACCCCAAGAAGGACGTGGGCAGCCGGACGCTGCTCTACCAGGACCGCTGCGTCATGTGCTCGCGCTGCGTCCGCTTCTGCGACGAAGTGACCGGCACGAGCGAACTCTGCATCGTCAACCGCGGACACCGGACCGAGATCGACGTCTTCCCCGGCCTCCCGCTCGAGAACGCGCTTCAGGGCAACGTCGTCGACATCTGCCCGGTCGGCTCGCTGCTCGACAAGGACTTTCTGATGCAACAGCGGGTCTGGATGCTTCGCGGTGCGGACAGCGTCTGTCCCGGCTGCTCGACCGGCTGCGCGATCCAAATCGACCACCACGAGGGCCGCATCTGGCGCCTCAAGCCGCGTTGGAACCCCGGAGTCAACGACTGGTGGATGTGCGACGAGGGACGCTTCGGCTGGAAGTACGTGCAGGACCCGCGGCGGATCACGCGGCCCTTTGTTCGCCGCGGCGCGGAGTCCGAACCCCTCGACTGGAGCGAGGTCCCCGTCCTGCTGAAGACGCGCTTCGAGGCGGCCCTGTCGGCCGGCGACGGGGGCGGTCTCGCGGCGGTGCTGTCGCCGTTCATGGCCTGCGAGGAGGCGTGGCTGCTGGCCCGCTTCGTGCGCGGCTTGTCGCCGCAGGCGGTGCTCGTGCCCGGGCCCGTCCCGATCGAGGGCGAAGACCAGCGCTTCCCGGTCGGTCGGACCAACGGTCATCCGCCGAAGTTCACCATCCGGGCCGAGAAGTGCCCCAACCGCCGCGGCGTGCAGCGGATCATCGACGCCGCCGGCGGGCCGACGTGCACGTTTGAGGAGTTCTGCGGCCGCGCGGGCAAGGGCGAGTTCGCCGCGGCGTGGATCGTCGGCGCCAGCCCGCGCCCGGACGGGCCGCCGAAGGAACTGACGGCCGCGGCCGACAAGATCGGCTTTCGGGTGGTGCAGGACCTGTTCCCGGGCGATTTGACGGCGGAGGCGGCGGTGGTTCTGCCGGCGTGCGCGTGGGCGGAGCGCGAGGGCAGTTTCATGAATCACGCGGGTGTGGTGCAGCCGTTCGCCGCGGCCCTTTCGCCGCCGGAAGGCGCGCAGCGCGACGGGCAATACCTCTACGCGCTGGCCGGCTTTGAGGGGCTGTATCGCGCGGCGAAGGTGCGGGAGCGCATGGCGGCGGAGATGGCGGAGTTCGCCAAAGTACACGTCCCGCCGCCGACGCCGAAACACGCGCATTGAGTCCACAGGCGGCACGTGGGCAGTTTCCCGGCGTTCGGCTGCGTCGACAAAAAAGTTGGCCGACGAATGGAGAACAAATGAGATGAGCCGATCGATCGACTGGCACTACCACCGGAACGGCTGAGCGTCCTGCGGGCGGGCGCAGGGGTTCCTTGCGAAGCAGCACGTGACGGTTGGCGAGACGGTAGACGCCCGCAAAACGCGGCTCGGCCGGGCAGACGCCCTGCGCCTGGCGAAGGCCGCCGGCCGGGTGGTCGTGTCGCGCGGCAGGAACGTGACGATCTTCGATATGAAGTCCGACCCTCCGGACGACGCCACGCTGGCCGCGGCCCTGCTCGGCCCGACGGGCAACCTCCGGGCCCCCGCCGCCCGCGTCGGTCGAACTCTGCTTGTTGGATTCAGCGACGACGCGTACCGTTCCGTGCTGCGGGCACGGTAACGCGGCCCGGCGCAGAAGGAACAGGACTCATGTTGCGCAGCATTCTGGCGGTCGTGCTGGGGTACGCGGCGATGATGGTCTCGACGATGCTGGTCGTCTACCTGCTCAGCGTCGGCTTCGGCGTGATGTCCGAGTCCGAGGCCGCGGCATTGCCCACCGCGTACGTGGTGGCGAACCTGGCCGGCGGGCTGGCCTGCGCCATGCTCGGCGGCTTTGTGGCCGCCTGGCGGGCGCCGCGCGCGCCGAGGATGCACGCCGTGGTGCTGGCATGCCTGGTGTTTATCCTCGGCGTGCTTTACGGCCTCACTGCCGAGCGCGGCGCGCAGCCCACGTGGTATCTCGCGCTGCTGCCGCTGCTGGCCGCGGGCGGCGCATTGCTGGGCGGGCTGATCGCTCCCACCGGCCGCACCAGCCGCGCGACCTGACGGATCTTCAACACCCGGTTCGTTGGCCGGGCCATGCCCGCGGACGCAGCGGCAGGAGAAGCGCCCTCTCCGCCGGAAGACGCGACCCTGCCGCAGTTCGGTATGATCCCGCCCGACGGCGGGCCGGGGCGGACCGCCGCAGGACGGCACCCGGCGCATGGCCCTCGTCACCCTCACCACCGACTTCGGCGACAGCGACCACTACGTCGCCTGCATGAAGGGCGTCATCCTCCAGATCGCGCCGGACGCCCGAATCGTCGACGTCTCCCACCGCGTTCAGCGCCACGACGTCGTCCACGGCGCGTTCGTCCTGCGGCAGGCCTTCGAATACTTCCCCCGCGACTCCATCCACGTCGCCGTCGTCGATCCCGGCGTGGGCACGACGCGACGGCTGCTGGCCTGCCATTATGCCGGCCAAACCGTGCTCGCGCCGGACAACGGCCTGGTCTCGCTCATCCACCGCGACTTTCCGCTGCACGACATCCGCTCGATCGAAAACCCCATGCTCTACCGCCGCGAGGTCAGCCGCACTTTTCACGGCCGAGACATCCTCGCCCCCGTGGCCGGGCATCTGGCGGGCGGCGCGCCGCTGGCTGCCGTCGGGCCGCCGATCGCGCAACTCGAAATCCTGAACCTGCCGCGGCCGGTGATCCTTCCGGACGGCGGCGTCGAGGGGCAGGTCGTCTATCACGACGTGTACGGCAACCTCTCGTCGAACATCTCGCGGCGGGAACTGGATCACGTCCTGGCGACGCGGCCGTCGGCGGAGGTTTATGTCGGGCCGCTGCGCGTCGGCCCGATCCGCCGCACCTACTCCGACGTCGATCCGGGGGAGATCATCGCCCTGATGGGCAGCAGCGGCTGCGTGGAGGTGGCGATCAACCAGGGCAGCGCCGCCCAGCGTCTGCGGGCCGGGCCGGGCACGAGCGTCATCGTTCGATGATCGATAGTGCCCCGCGGACGCCATGTGTGCGGGCGCGGAAGCGACCCCATCCGAGTCAGGGGCGCAAGCCCGTGGACCGCGGGCTCGCGCCCGCGGCTCGGAAAAGACAGGGTGTGCCGCAGAATCGATTCGTCTACGTTGGAGGGTGGCCAGGTAACGCCCGGCGGGCCTTCGGTCACGGCCGCGCGGACTCACCCAACACGGCGGCGATGCGCTCCGGCGTGACGGGCGAGATGACGCCGCGGTCGGTGACGATCCCCCGGATCAGGTCGGCCGGCGTCACGTCGAACGCGGGACAGTAGCACGGCACGTCCACCGGGGCCGTCAGCGCGCCGAACCCGCGACGGACCTCGTCCGCGTCGCGCTGTTCGATCGGAATGGAGCCGCCGTCCGCCACCGAGAGGTCAAACGTCGATCGCGGGGCGGCGACATAGAACGGCACGCCGTGCGCCCGGGCCAGCACGGCCAGCCCGTAGGTGCCGATCTTGTTGGCCGTGTCGCCGTTGGCGGCGATACGATCGGCACCGGTCAATACGACCTTCACCCGCCCCTCGCGCATCACCTGGGCCGCCATGCTGTCGCAGATGAGCGTCACGTCGATACCCGCGGCCATCAGTTCCCACGCCGTCAGCCGCGACCCCTGAAGCAGCGGCCGAGTTTCGTCGACAAACACGCGGAAGCGCCGCCCCTGTTCGCAGGCCGCGTAGAGGACGGCCAGCGCGGTGCCGTACTCCGACGTGGCCAGCGCGCCGGCGTTGCAATGCGTCAGCACGCCGCACCCTTCTGCAATCAGGGCCGCGCCGTGCCGCCCGATCGCGCGGCACATGGCGGCGTCCTCGTCGCGGAGGGCGTGGGCCTCGGCCAGCAGCGCGGGGCGGGCCTCGTCGAGCGGGCGGCCGGCCATTTCGTCGGCCCGCCGAAGCATCCGTTCGATCGCCCAGCGGAGGTTGACCGCCGTGGGCCGGGCCTCCGCCAGCCGCGCGCACGCGGCCCGCAGCGGCCCGCGCCAGTCGCCGGCGGGTGGCGCGGCCGCGATGGGCTGCATCGCCAGTACAACGCCGTACGCCGCCGCGCAGCCGATCGCCGGCGCGCCGCGGACTCGCAGGCGCACGATCGCCTCGCGCAGCGTCTCAACGTCTCGGCAGGAGACCACCACCGTCTCGGCGGGCAGGCGGGTCTGATCGAGCAGTTCGAGCGTGCCGTCGATGCCGCCCCGCCACCAGAGCGGACGGATCGGCTCCGCTGCGCGTTTGCCGGCCGGGTTGGTCGTCACGGCCGCCCTCATTCGCCCAGCGGAATCTCCGGCGCGACCTCGGCGAGAATCTCGACCTCGACGCACGCGTTGACGGGCAACTCGGCCACGCCCACCGCGGCGCGGACATGCCGGCCCGGCTCGCCGAACACCTCGAACATCAGGTCGCTCGCGCCGTTGGCGACTTTCGGCTGGTCGTAGAAGCCCGGCGCGCTGTTCACGAACACCGCGAGCCGCACGATCCGGCCGATACGGTCGATCGAGCCCGCCGCCTCGGCGAGCGCCGCGAGGCCGTTCAGCGCCGCCTGTCGGGCCGCCGCGCGGGCCTGTTCGAGCGTCAGGTCGCGGCCGACCTTGCCCGTCGCCTCCAGTTTGCCCGCGACGTAGGGGAGTTGGCCGCTGCACAGCAGCATGTTCCCGCAGCGGGTGGCCGGAACGTAAGATCCGATCGGCTTCGACACCGGCGGCAGCGTGATCTTCAGTTCCTTCAGTTTCTGCGACGGGCTCATCCGCAATGATCCTCCTTCCGCGTCGTTCGCGATTACGACGCGGGTGTCAACCTGACGCCGAATCGACGCGCCCGAAAGGACGCGGACGCTCAGTCGGCGCCTGCATTCCGTCGCGCTGCACTGCCGTCGCGCCCCTCTCCGTGCGTCTTGTCAGACGGGTTCGGGATTTGATCGCCGGCCGTGCCGCGTTCGTCCATGACAACGTCCGTCCGGATCTCGCGCAGCCGCTGAAGGACTTCATCCGGTTCGCATTCCTCATCTTCAAACGGCTCGTCTTTAGCGACGTCCGGTTTGCCTTCCATTGCGGCCGGCGTCTCGCCGGCCGACGCGTCGCCGCTGCGCGCAGCCTCGTCCGGCTCGTCGGCGGCCCGGCGGTGGTCCCATTCCGACCCGACGGTGATCGGCTCGGCCGACAGGAGCACGACGATGATCGGACCGAGCGGGTCGGGCTGTTCGACGCGGACGCGGGCCTGGCGGATCAGTTCGAGCAGCGCCAGGAACAGGCCGATCATCTCCGGTTTGCCGCGCCCGACGAACAGCGCGGCGAACGGCTGGTTCCCGTCGCGGCTCAGGCGGTCAAGAATGTCCGCGGCGTGCAGGGATATCGGCGTGTCGTCATAGACGACGTCGTGCGTCGCCCGGTCGCGGCCGATCGCCACGAGCAGTTGATTAAACGCGGCGACCAGGTCCCAGATCTGCACGTCCTCGAGGTCGACCTCCGTCGGGTCCCGCAGCAGCGGGCGCAGCGGTCCGCGCGGCCAGCGCAGGGCCTGCTCCTCGGCCGCGTCGCCCAGTTGCCGCGAAACGTCCTTGAAGCGCTTGTATTCCAGCAGTTGCCGAACGAGGCCCATCCGCGGATCGACCGCCTCCTCAGCGCCCGCTTCCTCCACCGGCGTGGGCAGGAGCATCCGCGACTTGATCTCCATCAGCACGGTGGCCATGACGACGAACTCGGCCGCCGCGTCCGGGTCGATATCGCGCAGGCACTCAACGTACTCGCAGTACTGGCGCGTCACGACGGCGATGGAGATGTCGTAGATGTCCAGTTCGTTGCGCCGGATCAGGTAGAGCAGCAGGTCGAGCGGGCCGTTGTAGACGTCGAGTTGGACCTTGTAGTCCGTCACGATGACGGATTCTACCGGCCGCAGCGCATCGGTCCAATCTGCGGCGCGCTCCGGACACCGAAAGACCCCGCAGGCCATTGCCCGGGGGTTCGATCAACACGGTTATCGTCCGGCGGAACTCCGGTTCAGGGCCGCCGTCGCCGGAGCAGGAGCAGTCCGCCCAGCCCCAGCAGCGCGGCCGTGATCGGCTCCGGGGTGATCACGAACGCCAGGTCTACCCCGGTGACCGGGCCGTCGAGCGTGGTCCACATCGGTACGTCAGGAGGGTTCATCCAAGTGGGAAAATTCCCAAAGGGCATGGACCCGGAGGTCTTCCAGCCCCACTCGGACACATTGCCGGGAACCGGCTTTACCCAGACTGTGATCCCTAACCAATAGGTCTCCCCTTCGTCTTGTATGAATGGGTCTGGGATTGACTCGATATTAATCTGGTGGAAGAAAAGGTGGTCGGGTGGGGGAAAAATGAACGGGCCGTAGGGGTTATAGAAGCCCTGCTCGCCTATGCCACCATCCACGATCGAGAACTCTCCGGGAATAAAAAACCTCGTCCACAATAGGGCGCCGGGAACGGTGCCCGGCCCCGGGAATCCCGCATAGATATCGACGCTGATCGCGTCTATCCCACCGGGCTCGTCAAATAGCCAGGAGCCCCAGAAATGGATGTCGTCGACCGGTCCGGTCTCGGTGCACAACCAGTCGTCGGCCACGATCTTCGTTCTCGGACTCATAACATAGTTCATAGCATGCACGTCCCAGCCAGACGGGTCCGGCAACTGCGGGTAGTGCATCTTGTACGGATCGCCTGGGGCCCAGTCGGCCACGGCGGCGGGCGCGGCGATCAACACGAGCGCCGCGACACTCGCGCGTCTTAGCGGCGACATGTTTTCCAAACCCCTCTCCCCTCCAGTCGAGCCGACCGAGCCCCGAGGGCGGGGCGGTACTCAATGTGTGACTTCCCCATCGTACCGTCCCCGGGAAGCGGGTCGAAAGACGGCTGTTCGGCCGACACCCGCGGAGAGCCCCTGCCACGGCGGGGGCCGGCCGTAAAAGGTCGGTTTAAGTTGGGTACGTTCCGACCCGGGGGAAACGCCGTGCTCATGGGACTGTGTCAACCCCCTGCGGCACCCGCCGCGGCGGGTGCAAACACAGGCCCGTCGGGCTCACACCTGCTCGCCCTCCGTCGGTGCGACAGCAGATTGTGAACCAGCGTCTTGTTCCCGCAGCGATGCGCCATCCAAGCGAGGGGTCTCGCGAGCGCGGCCGGGGCCGGCCACGCCGCTAACGGTCAGCCGGGCGCGTCTCGGGCGCAAGCAGCAGCCATTCGCGCACCGCGGCGTCGGGCCACTCGCGGCTCAGGCATCGACCCGTCTTGCCGTCGCGGCTCAGCACGATCTCGCTTCGATGCGGCGAGCCGAGCGGCGAGCCGGGCGGGACGACGTAGCACGCCTCTTCGCCTCGCCAGACTGGGATCGACCGCCATTCCTTTTTGGGATCCACTGCGTCGTTCAGTACGATGGTCTCGCCCGTGACGAGATCGAACCGCCGCACCCGACCCGACGGGCCGGGCAGCAGGACCTCCCGCCCGTCCTGACGAAACTCAAACACCGGAAGCCCGGGATCGACCGCATCAAGCAGGTCCCGCGGCAGGATGCGGGCGACGGTGCTGCCCGCGCGGGGGTCAATAGCGAACAGAGTCCACGCTCGCGGCATGTCGCGGGCGCTGGCCGGCAGCGTCACTTCAGCCGCTGAGAAGACCAGTCGGCCGTCGGCGAGCCAGACCACCCGCGCAGCCGGGTTGAAGAGGATGCCCGCGCGGTCCTGCTGCAAAGCGGGTTCGGCGAGCAGGCGGCCGTTCTCGTCCGCGACGGCCATGGTAGCAACCGCTCCGAGGACGACCGTGTCGTCCGACTCGCGGGCCGGGAGCGGAGCGTAGAGATACGCCAGCGATCGGCCGTCCGGACTCCAGTCGTGCGCGGGGGCGACATTTCGGGCGGCGAGCAGCGGCGGGGCCGAGCCGTCCGCGGGGCTGACGACGAGATCCTTCGACGGCCCGTCGGGGTGGCCGTTGAAGGTGACGAAGGACACAAACCGGTTGTCGGGCGACGCAACGGGGCATTCGATCGAATCGAGCGACTTGAACACGACCGGGCCGGGCTGCGGCCGGCCCTGCGCGACGGAGAACACCTGAAGATGCGCGACTTCGGCCTCGATCTTCGCCAGGTCGGACCACTTTTCGCCCATGTGCTCGGCCAGCCCCTGCGGCTTGACGTCGCGGAGAAAGAGCATGCCGGCAACAAGCATGCCGCCGGTGGCCTTGGGATGCAGGTCCGGCTCGAACTTTTCCCAGTCGCCGCGGAAGTCAAGGAGTTGGGCGCGCAATTGATCGGAGGCGGCGATGATGCGCTGCCGCTGTTCGGGCGAATGCAGCGGCTCGATCTCCTTCCACTCCCGGGCTTTCGTCGTATGGACGCAGACGACCCGGCGGCTGTCGGGCATCCAGGCGACGCGCTGGGCCGCGATCGGCAGCGGGTCGGTCAGTGCCCCGCCGGGGGTGCACAGCCGCAGTCCGTCGGACGCGATGATCGCGGCCCGCGAACCGTCAGGCGACCAGACGATCCGCCGCTCGGGCAGGCATCCGGCGAGCATCGCGCAGGAAAGCAGCAACGTGACGGTCTTCATGCGCATCATGAAACCTCTCCAATCTGCGGCCGTCGCAGCGGCGACGACCAGCGGACCTCTACCTGCGGAGAACGACCTAGCGGCGCGGCGGCGAGGCGCGACGGATCGAGGTGCCAGATGCCCGCGGGCAATCCGGGCGACCGACTGCGCGGCGCGCCGGCGTCGTCCGGCTCGACGATGACCGGCCCGTCGGCACGGGACGGCCCCCCCTGCACGAGGCCGAGTGGATCGGGGGAGCGCCGGGCGGAATCACCGCGACGGTCGGCGTAGTAGTGTCCGGCCAGGAATGCGAGCGCTACCCCGGCCGCCAGGGCAAGCCATCGGCCCGCTGTCCCCGCCGCACGGGGTCGCGCCGACCGCACCACGGCGGCCTGGACCGCCCGGCGCGGAAACGGCGGCACGTCCGCCGCCGTGACCCGCACCGGCTCCTCGGCCACCGCACGCCGGGCCGCGTCGACCGCGGCGATCAGGTCGGCGAGTTCGGCCCGCGCGGCCGGGTCGCGCGCCAAGTACGCATCGAGCAGCGCGCCCGCGTCGTCGGACAATTGGCCCACCGCGCGGTCGAGCAGCAGACGTCGCAGGGTCTCGGGGTTCATACGTCAGATCCCGACGCGGACAGTGCGGCCCGAACGGCCTGGCCAAGCCGGGCGACGGCGTAATGAATGCGCGAGCGGACCGTGCCCAGCGGCAGTCCCAGCGCCTCGGCGATTTCGGCATAACTCAGGTCGTCCCGCAATCTCATTTCCAGCGCCTCGCGGTGTTTGGCGGACAGAGCCCTCAGTTCCGAGCGGACGATGTCCCCGCGCGGGTCGGCCGGCTGCGCGGCCCGCTCCGGCACCACGTTCGGTAACGGCGCGCTCGTCCAGCGCCGCAGCCGACGACGGGCGCCCCCCGCGATGTTTCGCGCCGCCCCGAAGAGCCAGGCCCGCTTCGAGTCGGCCTCGCAAACGCGCGGCCAATGAACGGCGGCCTGCACGAACGTTTCGTGGAGCAGGTCCTCGGCCTCGCCCGGCCGTGGCTCGATCCGCCTCAGGTATCGCAGCAGCGCGGACGCGTGAAGGCGGTAAAGCGATTCGAGTTCCGTCATGGCGTCGGTCATCGCCCGTCCGCGGCGTTGGGCCTGGGTACTCGGTTGTCATGCTACTGGGTAGCGCGGGGGGCGGAAAAAGTTCAAAACCACGCGGGAGGCGGGCGGAAAAACGGCCGAGCCGGGCCCGAGGCCCTTCCATGCCGCTCCGGAGAAGGGGGAACGGCGGAACGCTTGACGATGGCCGGACCGGGCGGGCGGTCCGTCAGTTGACGGTGGCGGAGGTCCGGGCGAGCAGGGCGCGGGCCTCGTCGGCCCGGGCGGAGTCCGGATCGAGTTCGGCGATCAGCCGCCAAGTGGCGTTGGCGCGGTCGACCAGCCCCGCGTTCTGCAGCGCCAGGGCCAGTTGGGCGCGGAACTCGACGTCGTCCGGCTTGCCCTCCACCGCGTGCTCAAACTGGTCGATCGCCAAGTCGAAGCGGTGACGCTGCACGAACAGCAGTCCCAGTTGATAATGCACGTCCACGCAACCGGGATCGAGCGTCGAAACGCGCGACAGGACGCCCACGGCCTCGTCGACCCGGCCGCGCTCCTTCAGCGCCAGCCCGAGTTTGACCAGCGCCTTGACGTAACTCGGGTTGATCCCGACGGCCGCGCGGAAGGCGTCGATCGCGCCGGTCGTGTCGCCGCGGTTGCGCAGCAGCAGGCCGAGCCGGTAGTGCAGGTCGGCGTGGTGCGGCGCACTGGCAATGGCGTCCCGCAGGCGGCGTATCTGCATCTCGATGAGATCGCCGACGAGGCCCGGAGTCGCCGGCGCGTCGACGGCATCGGTGAGATAACGGTCGGCCTGGACCGCCAGCGAGGCGCGCAGGTGCGTGCGGGCCATCTCGGAGAACAGCAGCGTGCTGTTCGGCTCGATCGCCGCCGCCATGTCGAAAGAGGCGGCCGCCTCCTGTTCGCGGCCGGCCAGGTGTTGTGCCACGCCCAGCCCGACGTATGCCGTCATCAGCCGGTCGTTGATCTCCGTGGCGAAACCGAACCAGCGGGCCGCGTCGAGGTGCCGCCCGGCGTGGAGGTGCTGCATCCCGAGTCTGACGTTGGCTTCGAGGTAGTCCGGATTGATCTCAACGGCGCGGTGCAGATGCCGAAGCGCGGCCTCGTCGTTGCCGATCTGCCCGTAGAGTTCGCCCAGGTGGGTGTGGGTATCGGCCGACTCGGGATCGCGTTCGAGGAGCAGGTGCAGGTGTTCCACCGCCTCGCGCAACAGCCCGGCCTTTTCGTAGGCGACGGCCAGATCGTGGCGCGCCTCCCAGTTGCCCGGTTCCAGCGCCAGGGCGTGCAGGTAACGATCGATGGCTTCGCCGTGCCGTCCGGTCTGGACCAGCAGCCCCGCCAGCGTCAGGTGCAGGTCCATGATCTGCGGATCGAGTTCGCAGAGCCGCTCGTAATGGGCGATCGCCTCGTCGAACCGGCCGGCCGCGACGGCGATGGCCGCGAGCCGCTCCAGCGCGTTGCGCAGCGTGGGGCAGAGGGCGATCGCGTCGCGGTAATAATCGACCGCCGGTTCGGTGCGGCCGCGCCGTTCGTGGCAGAAGCCCAGCCCGAAAAGAACCGCCGGCTGCGTCGGGGCGAGTTTCTGGGCGCGGCGCAGGCAGTCGATGGCGGCGTCGAGTTCGCCCAGGTCGTCGAGCGCACAGGCGAGTCCGGCCAGCGCGGTCAGGTCGTCGCCGGCGGAGGCCAGCAGCGTCTCAAAGGTCTGCCGGGCGGCGACGGCCTTGCCCGCCCGAAGTTGGGCGACGCCCAGCGCGAGGCGCGCGTCGATGTCGTTGGGGTTGTCGCGGACGCGCTGGGCGAGTTCCGCGATCGGCGCCTCCTCGAGGCCGCGGTCCAGCAGCGTCGAAAACGCGCTGGACAGGTTGACGAGCAGCCCGCGCCCCAGCATCTCCAGCAGATAGGCCATGACTCCCCCCACCGTCTCAGGCGGCCTCCAGTTCCTGCAACGCGCGGCGGGCTTCCGCGTACGCTCCGTTGAGTTCGAGCGCCCGCTGGAACGAGCGACGCGCCTGATCGTCGTCTCCGCTCCGGCGATAGAGTTTGCCCAGCAGGAAATGTACGTCCGGATAGTCGCCACCCCGGCGGATCGCTTCCTGGAGGCGGTCGATCGCCTCGTCGGTCCGGTCGGTCTCGACGTACAGACGGCCCAGTTGAATCAGCGCTTCGACGAACTGCGGTTTGACCCGCAGGGCCCGGTCCGCCGCGAGGATCGCATCCTGCCGGCGGCCGAGCCGCGAATAGACCCGGCAGACGTGGTAGTAGAGGTCCGCGTGTTCCGGATCGCGCTCGAGTGCGCGCTCGAGCGTTTGGACGAGCACGGCGTAAATCTCCGCGTCCACGCCCGTCTGCGGCAGCGCCAGAAACGCCTCCACGAAGTCCGGATCGACGTGGATGATCTCGCCCAGCCGCGCCATCGCGATCTCGTCCGGCGGCGCGCCTGCCGCAGCGGCGGCGGGGCGACGTTCCTTCTGCTCCCACTCCGGACTTCCCACCGGCTCGCCGACCGCGGCCGCCGCCTTCATCGCGTAGGCCAGTTGCAGCGCCAGATAGGCGTCCTGCGGCCGCAATTCGTGCGCGGCGCGCAACTCCCGCGCCGCCTCGGCGATGCGCCCGGTCGCGCCCAGCGTCAGCCCCAGATGCTGCCGCGCGTCGGCCGACAGGGGCGCGAGCCGCACCGCGCAGTTCAGCGACTCGATCGCGGCGGGCAAGTCGTCCGCGGCGACATGGAGCAGCCCCAGGTGCAGGTGGTAGGCGGCGTATTGCGGTTTGTGAAGCGTGGACTGGAGCAGGATGTCGATCCCGTGTTCGAGCCGTCCGCTCTTCCACGACGCCAGCGCCAGTCGGATCGGCGTGTCCGCGTCGCCCCCGCCGACGTCCCATTGTTTCTCGAATTGCTCGGCGGCCAGATCGAACCGGCCCTGCCCGACGTAGCACGCGGCGAGGTAGCGCGTCAGATCCGCATCGGCGGGGTTGATCGCCGCGGCGGCCTGGAGATGTTCGATCGCCCGGGCATGTCGCCGGCCGCGGAGTTCGGACAGGCCGCTCTGAAGATGGGCCCGGCCCAGGTAAAACCGCGCCAATGTCCCCGGCAGATCGCGCCGATCGGCGATCCGCGAGAGGATGGCGATGGCCTCGGCCGGGCGCCCCTGTTCGAGGGCCGTGAGCCCGGCCTGGTACTGGGCGTTGGCGGTGGCGAGTGTACGATAAGGAACGGGGGCTTCCGACATGGTGTGCTCCGGGCGACAAACAGAGCAGCGACCCCCATCAGAGCCGCGCCCGGTTCTCATCGTTTCGATGGCCTGCGGACATCACAAATAAAAAAGCGCGCGGAATGACGGCGGCGGGCGGTCCGCCGTTATTTCGCCGCCCGCCGTGGGCGGCGCATTGGGGAGGGAGACATAACTAACGATCGCGGCGCGGGCGTTGCCCCGGAGCAACGGCGACCTCACTCCGCGGCGGCCTTGGCCTTGTCCTTCTTGGACGGTTTGGCGGGCTTAGCGGGCTTGGGGGGCCTGGGCTTTCGCGGGACCCCGGCCGAGCGGCCGATCAGCCAGCCGACGACCCACGCCAGGGCCGTCAGCCCCGCCGCCGCGCCCGCGAAGATGTACAGGTTCGCGCCCGAATCGACGAACCGCATGAACGCCGGCCAGACGCCCTGAATCTGGCTCGTCGCCGCCAGCCCCGTGACGAGCAGGAATACCGTCGCCGACACCGCCAGACCAGTGAACGCGGGGGCCATCGGGTCGGCGGCCAGCGCGACCGCGGTCGGCCGATAGACCGTCTCGATCGCGGCGGGGGACCCCTCGTCCTCGACCACCGCGGCCACGTCGGACGACTCCTCGGTCACGGCAAGTTGCGCGTCCACCGTGCCGGTGTCGCTGTCAATCGTCTCGGACTGGGTTTCAGTTTCGGACCCCTCGCTGGGCGAGATCACGTCCAGCAGTTCCGCGCCGAGACTCGTGTCATCGCTCTCGCGCGGCAGATCGAGCAGTCCGCTTCCGCTGCCGACCGATTCCAGCGCCAAGTCCGCATCCGACACGGGGGCGATCCGCGTCTTGGCCAGCGGATCGGTCTCGGACCGCAGCGATGCGTCGTCGAGCACGGCCACGGATGAGCCGCTCCGCCCGGCGGCGCTGCCGGCCGGGCCGGCCCGCTGCGGCTCATCCAGCGCGATCACGTCGGACGCCGACAGGCCCGTATCATGCGCCGCTTCGTCCAGGGCCGTCAGGTCAATGTCGCTCGGTTCGGTCAGGGCGAGTCCGCCGGATTCGATCAACTCATCGGCCGATCTTCCCGCGGCCGGCTTGGATGGCGCCGGGGCAGGGGCCGGCGTCTCGCTGCGCGGATCCGAAGGGGAAAGCCCGAGGTCCAGGTCGGCGCTGGACTCGTCGAGTCCCAGGAGGTTGATGTCGCTGGTCAGTCCCGGCGCGGCGTCATCGGCGACCTGTGCCAAGGCAGGTGAGCCCTCGCCAATCGTCAGGTCGACCACCGAACTCCCCTCGTTGGCGACGAAGCGCTCCACGTCCTCGATCAGAAGGACAGGCCGCCCCTCCTGCTCCTGTGACTTGAATTTCCCCTGCGAGATCAGTTCGTTCACCTCGTCCGCGCTCATACCCAGCACGTCGGCCGCCTCTTCCAGCGTGTAGTATTGCTTGGCCATTGGTCTGTCCCTGCCGTCTCAAAGTCCCGCCGCCCGGCCCACGATTCCGTCGCCGCGCGACTGTTACCACGTCCCGTCGGGTGACCCGTCCGGCCCGCGTCCCGGCGCCGGGCGCGCCTGGTCGTCCGCGCCCTCGGCCGGTTTCCGTGGCGGCTGCGCCGCGGGGTCGTCGCGGCCGGTCGCGGCGGGTTCGTTGGCGGCGGCCGCGCCCCCGGCCGGCGCGACGCCGAGCATCGCCGCCCGGTTCCGGGCGTTTCGGGCGCGCTGGAGCAGTTCCTCAACCTGCTGCGGGCTGGGCTCGTCGCAGTTGTAGTTGTCGAGGTAGCGGTCGTAGATGAACGAACGGGCGGCGACGAGTTTCAACGTCCGCTTGCGCGGCACGTATTCATAGACCCACACGTTTCCCGAGTCGACGTCCATCATGAACAGTCCGTACGTATCCCGGTCGAGTTGTCCCGTGAACGCATGCAGTCCGCGCGACCCGACCAGCGTGTTCTGCGCCAGCGCCGCCGGCAGCCCCGGCGGCCCGCTCCGCATCAGGAGCAACAGCGCGATGGCGGCCAGCCCGGCCGCGATCAGCCATAGCCCCGTCGGCCGCGCGGCCCGCACCTGGTAAACGACGATCGGCCGCGCCGCGTCGCCTGGCGCCGCAGAGCGCCCGGTGGGCGGGGAATCCGGCGCGATGTTTCGGGTCGTGGACGCACCGCTCATGGCCGCTCCTCGTGCGCTGGTTTCCCGGGGCCGCTCGCTGCCCGCCGAATGCGGCGGTGTCCGGGCGGAAAGCATCCGCCGAATCGCCTGCAAAAGCCGCCCGAGGCGACCGGCCTTCCCCGCCTCACATTATATAACGTATTTCGGCCCTTCGTCGGACGGGGTTGCGTGCTGTTTGCGAAGCCGGGCGGCGGGTGGGCAACCGGCGCCACTTACCGCCGCCGGCCAGAGGTTCCGGCGGCGCGGGTTCCGCCCTTCTTGCGGTTTTTTTTGCGCTCCAGTTCGCGTCTCAGGGCGTGTCCCAGTCGGCGGACGGCGGTGTCCACTGCGGCAAATACGTCGGCCCCGCGCTCCTCGATCATCAGCGCACCGGTGGGCCGCATCTTGAGGTCGATCCGGCAGAGTTTATCGACGCCGCCCCGCGGCCCGTTGACGTCGGCCAGGCGGACCGTGATCCCCATGATCCGCCGGTCGAAGCGGCCGAGGGCGAAATCCAGCCGGCGTTCCACGTGGTCTCGAGTCTCGTCGTCCAGTCTGAGTTTCCGCCCCGAGATTGTGACGTGCATTCCTCAGTCTCCTCTCTGGCCGGTCGGCAACGCCCGGGGGAATCCGCTCCCTCCCGGTCGCGGCTCGACTCAGGCGCGGCGACGGGTCCGGTGATGCGCCTCGCGCCGGTCCGTACGACTGCCGGGGACTCTACATAATACGATACGTGTGTCCAACCCGCGGGGTTTGGGGTAGGGAGGACCGAACCGTCGGCATCATCGGACCGACCGGGGGCTCGCGCCCCCCAACGGCACTGCGCACGCTTGGCCAACCGGCCCGGATTCTGTGATTTCGCCGCCGGCCTCTTGGCGGACGCCGGCCGATGAACGATGCTGGCGCTGGCCCTCGGTCGCGGCCGGGGGGTAGCGATGCCATGAATCAGAGCGAACCTGTTTCCGGCTCGGCCCCGTTCGGCGCAACGTCTGACGCAGAACGGAACTTGAAGAACCCGCTCCCACACGGTCGCGGCTCGGAGAATTTAAGTCGCGGCGCGGATGACCAGGGCCAAGTCCGAACCGCGGCGGCGCTCACGGCGGTCTGCCTGGCGGCGTCCGTCGTGTGTGGGCTGCGCTCCGACGGCGTCCACCATTTCGACGATCTGACGCACCTGCTCTTCGCCAAGTGGGCCGCCGACTACCCCGCCTACCTGGTGCACGACTGGGGCCGACCGGGCTTCACCGTGCTCTACTTTCTTCCGGCCCAACTCGGCTGGCCGGCGGCGCGCGTCTTTTCCGCGCTGCTTTCGGCGGCGGCGGCCTGGATGGCGTTTCGCATCGCGCAGCGGCTCGGCTCGGGCCTGGCCTGGATCGTCCCCGCCGTGACGTTTCTCCAGCCCCTCTTCTTCGTCCTCTCGCTGACGACGCTCACCGAGACGGCGCTCGCGTTTTACCTGACGGCAGCGGTGTATCTTGCGGCGCGCGGCCGGTGGACCGCCTCCTCCGCGGTCCTCTCGGTCGGGTTCGTCACGCGGCACGAAGCGCTGGTGTTCCTGCCGCTGTGGCTGATCGCCGCGCGGCGGAAGCGCGTCGCGCTCGCCCGGCTGTGGCCGCTGGTCTGGGCGCCGCTGGTCGTGAACGTCCTCGCCCGGCTCGCCGGCCTGAACGCCCCCATCGACCTGTTGTTCAACGTCTTTCCCTCCGGCGACTACGGCCGCGGGGGGTGGTTGACCTTTTTCTCCCGCTCGATGGAGGCGTGGGGACCGGCCCTGTCGGCCCTCGGCTTCGCAGGACTCTCCTTCGTGTGGACTCGACCCGGCGGACTGCTGGTCGCCGGTTCGGCCGCCATCTACTTCGCCGCGCAGACGGTGATCCGCGTGCTGGGCGCGTTCGACGCCGGGGGCTATCCGCGGTTCCTCGTGCCCGTCTCGCCGCTCACGGCCGTCGCCGCCGCCGTTGCGCTGGAGTCACTGGCGGCCCGCCCGATCAAGGCCCGTCTCCGCGCCGCAAGGCGAACGGGGGCGATGTTCCTGGTGCTCTGGATCGCGATGGAGGTCCAACTCCGCCGGCCGGAGACACCTGCCTTCCTGCCGGAGATTCACGCCGCGAAGATCGCGGTGCGCGTCGCCACCGGCATCGTGGCCGTGCTGGTCGCGGCGGCGTGGTGGTTCGGCCGCCACGGACCGCGCGGCGTAGCCGTCGCGCGGCGCGTGGGGACGGCACTGACAGCCTCGCTGGCGATCCTGGCGGGGCTGGCGTTTCACGAACTGGCGGGCGTCCTGCGCATCGGCCCGGGCGAGCAGGTCGCGATCGAGGCGGTGTCGTGGCTCCGCGGGCATGGATACGGTGACCGGCCCGTGCTCAGCGCCCACGTGTACGTGGACTACCTGCTGGGATACGTGCCGCCGCCGCATACGCCGGGGCTTCGGGAGCGGGTCGCCGCCGCGCCGGTCGGATCGATCGTCCTCTGGGACCGGCAGTTCGCCCCGGCCTCGGCGGTCGGCTTCCACCACGAAGACGTCGAAAACCCGCGGGCCTTCCGGCCGCTCCATGCGGGCCGACCCCTGCCGCACCAGACGGAGCCGCAGATTCGGCTCTATGAGAAGATCGGCCCCTGGCCGTGACCGGACCTCCGTGTTCGACGGCCAAGAAACCGGTCCGGGTTTTTGGGTGTCCGATCCGGGGGCTCGTCCGTCTACAAGTACAGAGGACCCGCGACCGACGAGTGAACGACGCAGGTCCGAACGCCCTCTTCTCCTCCTCCTTCTCAGCCGTTCGGCACGGCTGCCCAGCGCAGCCGTGCCGTCGCGCGCGCACGGGGTGAGTCCGCCGACCCGGGCCGGCGCACGCATCAAATGAGTTGGGAGATCAGCAGATAAAACAGGCCCGCAAGTCCGGCCGAGACCGGGAGCGTCAGGATCCAGGCGGTCACGATTTCGTATCCGACCTTCCAGCGGACGCTGGTGAGTCGATGCATCATTCCGACGCCGAAGATCGCGCCCGTGATGGTGTGGGTCGTGGAGACGGGGATCCCGAAGGCGGAGAGGACGAGGATCGTCGCGCCGCCACCCGTCTCGGCGCAGAATCCGCCCATCGGGCGAAGTTTTGTCACGCGGTGTCCGAGCGTCTTGATGACCCGCCAGCCGCCGGCCCAGGTCCCCAGGCCGATGGCCGCATGACAGGTGAGGATGATCCACCACGCCGGCTCTCGTGCCGTCGGGTCGCCGCTGTGCGTCGCGTACAAGGCGAGTTGCGGCACGCTCAGCAGCAGGGCCATGATGATGCCCATCGTCTTCTGGGCGTCATTGAGGCCGTGACTGAGACTGTAGGCGGCGGCGGAGGCGAGTTGGAGCACGCGAAAGGTGCCATCGACCTTGCGGGGGTGGGTCTTCCGGCAGAGCCAGGTCGTGACCCAGATGAGCACGGCGGCGAGCACGACCCCGATCAGGGGGGAGACGACAATGAAGATCGCCACGAGTGCAATTTTGGCCCAGATCAGGGCCGCGACGCCGGCCTTGACGAGCGCCGCGCCGGCGAGGGAACCGATCAGGGCGTGCGAGACGCTGATGGGCAGGCCCAGTTCGGTGCACACGACGGTCCAGACGATGGCGGACAACAGGGTGGCGAGGATGAGGTGCGGATCGGCGACGCCGGGGGTGAGCAGCCCCTTGCCGATTGTGGCCGCGACCTTGGTGTTGAAAAGAAAGGCCGCGATAAAGTTGAAGAACGCCGCCCACAACACCGCCCAGCGCGGCGAGAGGACGCGCGTGGCCACGACGGTGGCGATCGAGTTGGCCGCGTCGTTCATGCCGTTGGCGAAGTCGAACACCAGGGCGATGACGACGATGACGACGACGTAGGTGATCATGCGGCCGGGATCACGCGTTCTTGAGGACGATGGCCTCGATCGTGTTGGCGATGTCGTCGCAGCGGTCGATGGCCCGCTCCGTCCGGTCGTAAATCTCCTTCAGTTTCATGACGAGGATCGGGTCGCGGGCGTTGTTGTACAGTTCCGCCACGGCCGCATGGTTGTTGTCGTCGCCGACGCTCTCCAGCCGGCGGATCTCGATCAGCAGTTTCATCAGCCCCTCGGGCTGCTTGAGGCGGCGCAACTGGCCGACCGCCTGACCGACCAGGCGGCAGGCCTCCAGGAGCACGTCGGCCTGCTTGATGAGCCAGCCGGTCGGCTCGGGGACCTGGTAGAGCGCCATGCGTTTCGAGGCGGCGTCGATCTCGTCGATCACGTCGTCCATCCGCTTCATCAGCGCCTGGATGTCCTCGCGGTCGAACGGCGTGACGAAGGTCTTGTCCAGTTTGTCCAGCGTCGCGTGGGCCACGTCATCGCCTTCGTGCTCGAACTGACGGATGGTCCGGATGTGCTCCTCGCGCCGGCCATAATCGTGCATCAACTGACGGTAGGCCTCCGCGGCGCGGATCACGTAGTCGGCCGCCTTTTCCATCAGGTCGAAGAACCCGGTGTCGCGGGGCATGATGCTGAACACGGCAGGGGCTCCTGGGCACTCGGGGGTTCGAAGGCGCGTCCGACGCGGCCGCGCGGCGGGCATGATAACGGCCGGTCGGACGATTTCCAGCGATGCACCTCTCCGCCGCGTTAAGATTGCGCAAAAAGCGCACAATGGGGTCAGGAGGAACGCGGGCCGGTCCTCCTGACGCCCATTCTTCCCCTCGCGAAAAACACGGTCCGACCGTCCGGCCGCGGAGTCGCGAGCGTAATCTCCGCCCGTCAGGATGCGATGACCGGACGATTAAGATTGCGCCAGAACGCGCCGGTCGGCGGGCGGGGGGGACGCCGAGGATCGGCGGCGCGGGGCGGACTGCGCGTCATCAGGTGCTCACGCTTTAATCGGCCCTTGCCGGCGAGGGGGCGGCGTCACAGCGTGGACGCCCTTGCCGGCGCGGCGGCGTCAAACGAGATAGGCCGGATCGATCCGCAGGCGGGCATTGAGCGCGGCGGCGGTCCGTTCGTGGCCGGTCTTGCCCATCAGGGCATAGGTGTAGTCCTTGCCAAGTTGAACGGCGGGCTGATCGTAGGCGTCGACGTTGAGCAGCAGGCCCATGATCGAGGTCGCGGCCTCGTAGAGATAGAAGAACGACCCGACCGCCTCCGGGCCGATCCGCGGGAAGCGGACCTGCAAGCACGGACGGCGGCTTTCCACCAGGGCCAATTGCGTCGCCGCCTGCTCGCCGGCGATCAGCCGGCTCATGGACGCGCCGCCGAGATAGGCGAACGTCTCGACGCCGGGCAGGGCGGCGGGGATCGTCACGTCGCGGTCGAAGCGCTCTGCGACGAGGAAGGTGAAGACCTTGTCGTTCGGACCCTCTCGGTAGAGTTGGACCTGGGAATGCTGGTCGGTCGTGCCCAGGGCCTTGAGGGGCGTGGGGCCGGCGAAGACCTCCCGCCCGTCCAGCGACACGCGTTTGCCGAGACTCTCGGCCCAGAGTTGGCGGAACCAGTCGGCCAGGTCTCGCAGTTGCTGGGCGTAGGCGAACATGACGTGGAGCCGCTTGCCGCGCTCATAGAGCCGGTAGTGAATCGCCGCGAGCAGGGCCGCGGGGTTTTCGCGGAGGGAGTCGCGGCTGACGGGCTCGTTCATGGCCGCCGCCCCCGCCAGGACGCGCTCGATGTCGATCCCGCACATCCCCGCGCTGAACAGGCCCACGGGCGAGAGCACCGAGAACCGCCCGCCGACGCCGTCGGGCACCGGCAAGGTGTCGTACCGCCGCTCGGCCGCGAGTTTCCGCAGCGCGCCGCCCGCGGGGTCGGTGGTGACGACGAGTCGCTCGCGGGTCGCCGCGGGTTCGAGGCGGCGTTCGAGCAGGTCGAGAACGACGAGGAGTTGGGCCGCGGTCTCGGCGGTCTCGCCCGACTTGCTGATGACATTGAAGCAGGTGGCCGCCAGGTCCGGCTCGATGAGGTCGAGCGTCGAACCGACGAGGACGGGATCGACGTTGTCGAGCACGAAGAGGCGCGGGCCGGGGCGGCGGTCGTCCGGGAGGAGGTTACAGGTCGGCGGGTTGAGCGCGGTGTGCAGCGCGATGTTGCCGAGGGCGGACCCGCCGATGCCGAGCACGACGAGGTTGCGGCAGTTCGGTCGGTGGCGGGCGACGGCCCGCTGCACGTTGGCGAGCATGGCGGCGTCACGGGGCAGGTCGCGGTAGCGGCGCTTTCCGGCCTTGCGCTCCTGCTCGATCCGCCGGACGATGTCGGCGATGCGCGGGGCGAGGGCGTCGAGTTCGGCCGGGGCGAGGCCGTGCTCCGGCCCGACGGCGTCGGCCAGCGCGTCGCGGTAATAAACCTGCACGACTTCGGCGGCGTTCATGCCGGACGATCCCACGCGAACCGGATGGTCCGGCCGGCAGTCTAACGCCGGGCGGCCGGCGGGGCGAACGGGGGAAAATTAGTCTTGACTACATAAAGTATCTTAGACTATAATCCGGACAACCGGAGGACCGTCATGGAAACGTTTCTCGAACGCTATTTTGCCGCGGCCTTCGTGCTTGCCGGCCTGTCGCACGCAGTGCAGCCCCGGGCGTGGGCGGCCGCGTTCGCGGCCCTGCGGCGAAGCGGGCACGCGGGGCTAATCATCGCGCTGGTCACATTGCCGCAGGGGCTGGTGGTCGTGCTGGGCCACAACGTGTGGACGCTCGGCGCGCCGCTGATCCTGACGCTGATGGGCTGGGCGATGACGGTCAAGGGGTCGCTGTACCTGCTTCTGCCGGCATTGCCGGACCGGGTCATTCCCGCCGAGGTGCAATACCGCCGGTACATGATCCCCGGGGTGGTGATGGTCGCGATGGGCCTGGCGCTGGGGGCGCATGTGCTGCGGGCGGGATAACCGGCGCGGAACGCATTATGGAACAAGGAACAACGAGATCGGGAAACCCGCTCCCACACGGTCGCCGCTCGGAATGAGCGTAGCGTGAATCGGGCGCGACCGGCACCCTCACCGTTGCGCCGGTGGCTGCGGCGGCCAGAAGACGTAATCGTCGGACGCCGCTTCGGCTTCGGCGTCGTCGCCCCAGCGCGGCGCGTGCACGCCGCCGTCGTCGCGGGCATTCTCGGAGACGGAGTAAATGATCGGCCCGTCCGGTCCGAGGCGGTAGCCGAAGTCCCGGCCGCTGAAGGGATCGATCCGGTCGAATGCGATCTGCTCGGCGGGCAGTTCGTCGAGCCGGTCGGGGGGCCGGCCGTGCCGGGCCTGGAACGCCGCTACCTCATAGGCCAGCCCGGTCGCGCGGCGCGAGGCCTCGGCGCGGGCCCGCAGCGTCGAGAACCGGCCGAGCGAGGGCGTGATGGAGCGGGCGACGGGATTGCCGCGGTGACGGTCGGCGAGTGCGTCGAAATCCGCGGAACGGACCCGTGGATAGCCCTCGTGCGCGAGTTGCGCAACCTGGGCGTAGTAGCGGCGCATGTCGCGGGCGACGGCGGCCGGGTCGACCTGAGTGAGGGCGGCGGCGTCCAGCAGCGACGGCGGCCCGTCCGTTGAAGACCCGACGATTCCAAAGAACCGGCCGGGGTCGAAGACCGGACCGCCCAGCGCGCCGCGAGCCGTTGCATTCTGAAGCATATCCATAGCGAACGCGGACTCGCCCGCGACCCAGCGGGGCGGGTCGGCGGGGGCGGGATACGCGAGCAGGACGGCGCGGGCGGCGGCTACCTGATCGGGGGAAAGCAGGCCCTGGTGGAGCGCCTCGCGGGCATGGTGCAACACCAGGCCTCGTTCAGCGACTCCAACGAGGTCTTCGATGATTGTGACGCCGCGGCTCATGTGGTTGGCGGCTGCAAGCGACGTCTGCCACGCCTCGATCATCGCCCCGGCGTCGACTCGCCCGTCCGTCAGGCGCCACGAGTTGGACAGGGTCTGCTTGACCAGCGCCCGGTGACCTGCAAGGTCCGGCAGCAGCAGGCCGATAAGCAGGTTCGGCGTCGAGTCCGGGCTGAAGCGGATCGGGGTGGCGTAGTCCGTATGCGCGGCGGCGGCGCGGAAGCGCGCGACGTAGGCCAGCGAGCGTTCGTAGTCGGCCTCCCACGCCGGGCGGTCGTGCGGCGACCAGGGCCGCGGGCCGTCGTTGTAGTCCACGTCCGAAAGCATGCCCGTGAACGGCGGCAGGGCGCGGACGAAGCGGCCCTCGGCGTCGGTAGTGGTGATGATTGCGGAGTAATACGGCGCGGCGTCGTCGGCCGGAGCGCCGGCGGCCTGACGGAGCCACGCGAGGTAGTCGACGGGCGAGTCAGAATCGGGCTCCGGAGCGAGGAGGGCCTCGATGCGCGGGTCGATCGGCACGGCGAGGTCGTCGTCGAAGCGCGAGGGATCGAGTTCCGGTTCGAGGGCGCGTCCGGCAGCGGCCGGCATGAGCCACGACGCGATGCGAGCCGCCGTGCTGAGCGCGTTTGGCCGCGCGGCCTCCGCGGATTCCGCCTTCGAGGTCTGGGCCGGGGCATCGGTCGCGGGAGGGGAACCCTCGTTCGATGCGGGCCGGGCGTCGTTGAGGGGTGCCGGGGGCGCGGGAGTTGCGACGTCGGAGTCGGCCTTTGCGCCGGCATCGGCGGAAACCGGCGAAAGCGCCGCGCGGCGGTCAATCGTGCCCAGAACGATCAGCGCCCCCGTGTTGTCAGAGACGGAGGCGGCGTCGCGGAGCGCCAGCGGCAGTCCGCCCGCGCCGACGGTCCAACGGCGGCCATCGGGCGAGGCGAGGAGGCGCGGGCCCAGGCGCGACGCGACGACGGCGCGCCAGCGCGCGACCCGGTCCGCCCGTTCGGGACGCACCAACGCCACGTCCACGGCGCGCTGGAATTCCAGGCCATCGAGGGAACGCGCATGAATCAGCACGTCGGGGCGGCCTGCGGCCCGCGCGAACAGATGCGTTTCGGTTCCGGCGCGGAGCACGATCGGATCGTCCAGTGCGGCGTCCGGCCGGCGAAGGCGTTCGCCCGGCTCGAGCCGGTAGGTGGGTCCGTCGTCGGACGAGGCGGAGGCAATGTACGCCGGCGCGTCGGCGGGCCGCAGTGTGAAGTAGAGCCGCACGCGGCCGTCGGGTTCGGCCAACGGCGCGGGGTCCTGCGGGGGTCCGCCGCCCGCGGGCAGCCCGCGGATACGGATCGGCTGCGGGGCGGACCAGGTCCGGCCGCCGTCGCGCGAGCGGGAATGGGCCAGCCCGTCGCGACCGTGGCCCGCGTCCGCCGTCGCGCGGTGAAAGACGGCGAGAAGCGATCCGTCAGGCAGGGCGCAGAGGCCCGGTCGCGCGGCGTCGGGGATTGCGTCGGCGGCAAGCGTTTCGACCGGGAATCCGTCGCGGCAGAGAAAAACCGAGATCGTCGGCCGGAGATTGCCCGTCGGCGCGAGGCGATCCGGTTCGGAAGCCGGGCGGGTCGTGCTCGGATCGACGGCCTGTGCCGCCGCGCAGGACAGCAGGAGCCAGACCGACCTGGCTGCCCGCGATGGCTGCCGCCAGAAAAGAATCACCGGCTGCACCCTCCGGCCACCCGCTCGGGCTCGTTCGATGGTGACCCGGAACCAGTGTACCGCCCCGCCAGCGGGATTGTTAAAGAGGCGGGTGGCGACTGCCGCGGGTCGGGCCCGGCGGAACGGCCCGATACGTCGCGGCGCAACGGGCCCTTGAGAACGGTGTCGGCCCACGATCCGCCGGGCACCCGAGGGGTATGACGGAGGTCAGCGACAGACCGCGCCGCTCCAGCGTGCATCTGCCCGGTCCCGAGCGGGTGCACGAATGACGCGCCGGGCCTCGACGACGGCCGGTGCGGGGACGCGGACGCCCCAAGCCAGCCCGGCCGCTTCGAGCACGCGGATGACGCCGTAACTGAGGTCGAACTCCCACCAGCGCAGGCCGTGCCGGGCGGACGAGGGAAAGGCGTGATGATTGTTGTGCCAGCCCTCACCGAATCCGAGGATTCCGAAGAGGGGGTTGTTCCGGCTCTGGTCGTCACTGCCGAAGGGCCGTCCGCCCCAGAGGTGGCAGACCGAGTTCACGCTCCAGGTCACATGGTGCAGGACGAACATCCGCGCCAAGCCGCCCCAGAGCAACCCGAGCAGAGCGCCGGGCCAACTGCCGGTGAGCAGTCCTCCGGCGACCGCCGGCAGCAGCAAACCCAGCGCGACCCAGGCGCCAAACCAGTCGCTGATTCTGCGTAACACATGATCCCGGCGCAGGTCCCGGACGTAGCGGGCCTGATCCGTGGGATGGGGCTTCAACATCCAGCCGACGTGGGCGTGCAGGAAGCCCATCAGGACGCCCCGGACTCCGCCGCCGTGGCTGTGCGGCGAATGCGGATCGTCTTCCCGGTCACTGTGGCGATGGTGGCGGCGATGGACGGCGACCCAAGTCAGCAAGGGACCCTGTGCGGCCATGGAACCGAGGACGGCCAGCGCCCACTTCAGGGGTCGCACCGCCTGGAACGAGCGATGGGTGAACAGGCGATGAAAGCCGACGGTGACCCCGAGGCCGGTCAACGCGTACATGCCCGCCATAAGTGCTAAATCTATACCAGAAATACCCCGTCCCCATGCGGCGACCATTGCGGCCAAGAGGCCGAGAAACGGGCCGACGACGACCGCGAGCGTCACCACGCGCTCGGCGCGGACGGACTTCCGTGGGGGCGGGGACACCGAAACCTTCATGAGCGCTCCTGAAGACTAGTATCGGACGTGCGGCATCCGCGAATGATGCGCAACCGGACCCAGGGCTCCGTCGCGTAGCCAATCACCCCGTGGCAAAAGCAAACGGGGGATCGGGCACCCTGTGCGGCGCCCCCACCGCCTCGAATCGGCCCGCTCAATAGCGCCGGGGACCGAAGCCGCGACCACCCCCGCCGGGACCGCGCTTCTCCTTCGGCCTGGCCTCGTTGACCGTCAAGGCCCGGCCGTCGACCTGGAAGCCGTTGAGTGCGGCGATGGCCGCCTGGGCCTCCTCGTTGGTGCTCATCTCGACGAAGCCGAAGCCCTTGCTGCGGCCGGTGTCACGATCCGCAATCACCTGGGCGGATTCGACGGTACCGTGAGCGCCGAACATCTGCTCCAGGTCGGCCGAGGTGGACGAGTAGCCGAGATTGCCCACATACAGTTTCTTACCCATGGAACTGTCTCCTGAACCGGGGCGATTTGACCCGCCGTTACTTTCGGGGCCAACTTGAAAGGGGCCGACGACGGCCCATCGGAAGGAACATCGAGGGGGCTGAAAGGTACGAGGCTTCTACAGTGACCGCGACCCGCAAGACCCGATCGGGAGATCCAACCGGGGAAGATTATAAGGCAGGGCCACGAAAGGGCAATGACGGCGGGGAAGATTATTCGGGGCGGCGGGCGGGGGCCGATCCGGCCGAGCCGACGCCCCTTCGGGCCTCAGGACGGCAGGGTAACGGCCGCTTCCCGCACGGCGGGCGTCGACGCTCGAACCGTCACCTGCACCGGGGCGGATGCGGGTGCGATCGGGAGAGCGTGGCTGGCCGGGCCGCCGCCAGCGCTGCGCATCGGGATCGAGCCGGCGGGAACGGCGGTGCGTCGCCGGATCGGCCCGCGCATCAGCCGCAGCATCCAGCCGAAGGTGCGTCGGATGGTGTGCAGGGTGCCCCACATGCCCACGACCTGCATCAGCGCGTCGGCGAGAAACAGACGGCTCTTGGGGCGGACGAGCGCCAGCAGGAATCGCAGAGGATTATAGAAATAGAGATAGGCGCACATGATGTTGAGTTGCTTGCGCCACGGCTTCGGGTGCTCGGAGGCCACGACATAGTTCGCGTCCAGCATGTAGGGCTCGACGCGCCGCCCGGCCGCGCTTTCGTATGCCAGGCCGGAGGTGAACGCGCCCTCGTACAGTTTCGAACCGGTGGCCGGCGTCATCATCAGGACCTGGAGCGAGATCGCCCCGGCCTTGCGCAGCAGCCGCGCCTGGTTCAGGAGTCCGTACGCCCGATCGCGCGTGCGCAGCGGCTGGCTGTCATGGTGCATCATCATCGGCATCGGGCAGATGCCGCGCTCCGACAGCAGTTGGAACGCCTCGGTGGTCTTGTCGACGCTCTGGCCCTTGCGCACGAACGTGGCCGTCATGTCCTCCACGCCCAGCCAGAGCGCCCGCACGCCGGCCGCGCGGATGGCGGGCAGGTGCTCGCGCAACTGGAGCGTGTCGTGGACCGTGACCTCGGTGCCCCAGCGGGCGATCTTGCGCATGGGCCGGCCGTCGACCTGGGTGCGGGCCAGGGTCTCCACGATGTCCAGCGTCCGCGGCTTGTAGTTGAAGAAGTTGTCGTCGGTGCCGAAGAAATACCGCATCCCGTAGAGGCGGTGCAGTTGGGCGAATTCGTCCGCGATCCGCGCGCCGCTTTTGACGCGGTGCTGGCGCTGGTTGTAGGCCGGGATCGGGCAGTAGGGGCAGTTGAACTTGCAGCCGAACGTCATCACCACCGAGGCGATGGGGCTGTACCGCCGCACCCGCTCCGGCGGCAGCGCCCGCGGGCCGAGCGCGGCATCACGGCCCGGGGGCTCGAGCAGGCCGAACCCCAGGATCGGGTGGGGCAGTTCGTCGAGATCGCCCACCAGCCGCTGGATGCCCGTGTCGACCAGTTCCCGCGCCGCGCCCCGCTTGTCGGTCAGGGGGTAGACCAGCCCGGGAATCTGGTCCAGCAATCCGCCGGCCCGCGCCCGCAGGAACACGTCCCGCAGCGAGTCGCCCGGACCGCGAAGCGAAAGGAGCAACTCCAGCAGACTCAGCAGCACAAACTCCTCGCCGGTCACGGCCACGTCGGCGCCCCACGGATCGTCCGCGTCGGCGCTGAAGACGTCCCACGGCTCGTACACGGTCTTCGCGCCGCCGGCGATGATCAGCGGGCGGTGGGCGGGGTCGATCCGGCAGGCATCGCGGATCAGTCCCTGGCACGCCGTGGAGTGAATCTGCATGCTTGAGACCATGAACAGGTCCGGCACGCGGCCGTCGAGCCGCATCTGCGACGGGCGGAAGCGGGGGTTCCACTGTTGCAGGACGATCCGCGTCTTCTCAAAGCCCGCGTCGGCCATCGCCGAGCCGATGGCGCGGACCCCGGCCGGGGCCATCCGCAGGTCGGCGTAGATGAACGGCAGCATCCGCGTCCGGTGGTCGAACGCGCAGGCGATGACCGTGGCGAGGTCGTGCCGGCGCGACAGCCGCCGCAGCCGGCCGCGCAGATCAGTCAGTTCACCGGGACGGAGCAGTTCGTCGCCGCGGTCTCGGCGGGGCAGTTCCATTTACGCGCTCCGGTTCCTCGCCGTGGCGGCGTCCGGCCGGTGCGATCGGCCGCGCCGACGCGCCGCCCGCTCCGTAACGCCGTACGCAGATGTTGTCGGTGTTTTCCGACCGGCCAAAGCGGCGGTAGTATAGATCGGCCGGACGGATGAATCCAGTCCCGGTCTCCTCCGGTGCCAACGGCAGGCCCCCGTCCGCAGTCGGCCGGCTTGCGCCCGCGGCTCGGATTCGTTTGCGGGCGGCATGGGGGCGGTGCCGCGCGTCGGTTGCAGTCCGCCGATTCGATCACGGCCCGCGCTGCCCTATACTCGACGACCATGACCCTGCGGACCCGCACGCGGCTGTGCATCACGCTCATCCTGCTGGGCCTGGCGAACTTCATCGGGTACGCCACTGCCTACGCCCTCATCAAGGGCGATGCCGCCAACGGCCGCGTCGAAAACGGCCGGTATTTCGTCCGCGGGCACTTCATCCACGGTCCGGACGGCCGCGAGCGGGAAGTGAGCCGCAGTGTCTGGATTTACAGTTACGCCCATTCGATCACCATCTGGCCGACGGTCGCCTGTATCCTGTTGTCGATGCTCGCCCTGTCGCGGCCGCTGATCGTCGCCGCGTACAGCGATGGGGCGATCCGCGGCGGCCTGCTGGTCGGCATCATCGGCGGCGTGATCGTGGTCGTGACGGGCGGGCTGACCCTGTTTTTCGTCGTCGATTTCGTACGACACCTGACGCGTTACGGTTGAGGGCCTGACCGGATGACCCGACGAATACTGACGGCCGCGGCGCTGACCACCTGTTTCGGGCTGACGTGCACTCGGCCGGAGGCGACGGGGCGCGCGAGTGACCGGGCCGACGCCAGACTGGCCGCGCTGTTCGAGGATTACTGGGAGTCACGCCTGCGCGAATCGCCGGCGCGGGCGACCTATCTGGGCGACCACCGCTACGACGACCGGCTGGAAGACTACTCGCCCGAGGCGCGGGCCGCGTACCTCGCGCGGAGGCGGAATTACCTGGAAGTCCTCCGGACGATCGATCGGACAGCCGTGGGCGACCCACAGCGTCTCAATGCCGAGGTCTTTTTCCGCGTGCTGCTCGACGACCTCGACGCCGCCGAACTGCCCGACGATCTGATGCCCGTCCGCCAGCAGGACGGCCCGCACATCACCCTCGCGATGCTGCGCATCAGCCAGCCAATGGCCAGCGCCGACGAGTGCCGGCGCTACGCCGCGCGGCTGGCGGCGTTTCCGGCACAGGTCGACCAAATCATCGAACGGATGCGAGAGGGAATCGACCGCGGTCTGGTTCTGCCGCGGATCATCGTGCAAAAGGCCCTGCCGCAAGTAGAGTCGCAAGTCGTCGCGGACGCGCGCTCCAGCGAGTTGTACCGCGTCTTTGCCGATCGGCACGCCGCGACCGACGACCCCGTCCGCGTCGCCGTCGATGACGACATGGCCGACGCCGCGCGGGCCGCGATCGAGGGCTACGCGCGGCTGCGCGACTTCGTACGCGACCAGTACATGCCGGCGTGCCGCGACACGGTGGGCCTTTGCCATCTGCCCGGCGGGGCGGCGATGTACGTCCGGGCGGCGCGGCTGCACACGACCACCGCGCTTGCGCCGCAGGAAATCCACGAGATCGGCCTGCGCGAGGTCGAACGGATCGGCGGCGAGATGCGCGCGATCATGTCCGAGGTCGGCTTCGAGGGCACGCTGGCGGAGTTCTGCAACCACCTGCGGAGCCGGGCGGACCTGCACGCCCGAAGCGGCGAGGAACTCATGAGGCGTCACCGCGAAATCCTGCGCCGCAGCGACGCGCTGCTGCCGAAACTGTTCGGCCGGCTGCCGCGCACACCCTACGAACTCAAGGAGATCGAGTCGTTCCGGGCCCCGGCCGCCCCGGTGGCGTATTACTACCCCGCACCGGAGACCGGGTCGCGCCCCGCCTACTTCTACGTCAACACCTACGAGCCGACGAAGCGCCCGCTCTATACGATGGAGGCCCTCGCCTACCACGAGGCCATGCCCGGCCACCATCTTCAGATCGCCCTCGCCCAGGAAAACCGCGGACTGCCCGCGTTCCGGCGGCACGCCGAGTTCACCGCCTTCGTCGAGGGCTGGGGGCTTTACTCCGAACGCCTCGGGTTCGACCTCGGCGGCTATCGCGATCCCTATTCGCGGTTCGGCCGGCTGACGTTCGACGCGTGGCGGGCCTGCCGGCTGGTGGTCGATACCGGCATGCACGCCCTGGGCTGGACGCGGGCGGCCGCGATCGACTTCATGCGCCGACACACGGCCCTGGCCGAGATCGACATCGAAAACGAGATCGACCGCTACATCGCCTGGCCGGGGCAGGCGCTGGCGTACAAGATCGGGGAACTGGAGATCGCGCGGCTGCGGGCGGAAGCGGAGCGCGACCTGGGCAAGCGCTTCGACATCAGGGCCTTCCACGACGAACTGCTGTCGGCCGGGGCGATCCCGCTGGACCTGCTCAACGACCGGATGGTGGCCTGGAGGCGGCGGCAATCGTCGATCCGGTCCTGATCAACCCGACCCGGGCGGCGAGACGCCGGCCGCTACGGGCAGCCGCTGACGCAGGCGTGCGTCACTTCGTGTTCGCAGTTACCCTGTTCGATCTTGATGGGTGAGGCCGACCGAGAAGTGAGGGCGAACCTGTCGCCGATGTCGATGCA
>Ga0187893_10001031_pt1 | contig 69548 bp, 55 predicted proteins | sample MA1701074metaG_FD_139574 | JGI IMG/M metagenome (GOLD analysis project Ga0187893, IMG submission 139574) | White microbial mat communities from a basaltic lava cave in the Kipuka Kanohina Cave System on the Island of Hawaii, USA - MA170107-4 metaG ...
CCGCGTAACCCGGGGGCAACACGGCCAGAACGGCGATGAGGCCGAGGACGGCCGCGCCGGCCGGTCCGAAGGAGGCCAAGGGGTGAAGGCGCTAGAGCCGCGTCAGGGGCAGGCGTCGGCGACGCGCTTCAACTGCGCGTCGAGGGCCCGCAGCGTCTCGTGGCTGGCCTGCCCCTTGACCTTGCCGAAGCCCTCGCCGAGCCGCTGGCGCGCCTCGGGCAGCGCGGCGCGTGCGGCGTCGCAGTCGGCGGCGTTGTGGATCACCTGGTTCACGGCGGCGCTGACGCCCTTCAGTACCGCCTCGTCCTGGCTCACCTGCTTCATCTGCCGCTCGCGCTCCTGGAAACAGCCGCCCAGGCCGAGGCAGAGCGACACGGCACCGACACAAACACCACGCTGGCTCATGTCTATAATCCTCGCGCCGATCTGCATGCCGGGCAAGGTGACGCTCGCGGTCACGTCCGGACCCATCGCCGGGCGGCGCTTCGAGTTTACGAGCCACCAGACGTTCCTCTTCGGCCGCGCTCCGGATTGTCACGCGGAGTTGCCCTCGGGGGACACCTCCGCGTCCCGCCACCACTTCCTGCTCGAGGTGAATCCCCCCGCGGCGCGCCTGCGCGACCTGGGCAGCCTCAACGGCACCCACGTGAACGGCGTGCGCCACGGCGGCCGGGCCAAGGGCCAGAGCCCCCAGCACTCCAAGGGCCGCGAGCAGGCGCAACTCGACTTGAAGCACGGCGACGAGATCCGGGTCGGGGCGACGGTCTTCCGGGTCGAGATCGAGGGCGCGCCGGAGGGAACACAGGCGGCCCGGGTGCCGCCCGAGGCCGGAAGCCTGGCCGGCTACGAGCTCGGCGCGCTGCTGGGCCGGGGCGGCATGGGCGCCGTGTACCTGGCGACGCGCCGCTCGGATGGCCGGCCGGTGGCGCTCAAGGTGATGTTGCCCCAGGTGGTGGTGGAGCCCGCCGCCCGTGACGCATTCCTGCGCGAGATCGAAGTGACGCGCTCGCTGCGGCATCCCCACATCGTGGAGCTGCTCGACTTCGGCTACGAGGGCGAGGGCTTCTTCTTCGCCATGGAGTTTTGCGCCGGCGGCAGCGTATTGGGCCGGCTGAACGAGCAGGAGGGCCGGCTGCAGCCGGCCGAGGCGCTGGACCTCGCGTTGCAGGCGCTTGAAGGCCTGGCCTTCGCCCACGCCCAGGGCTTCGTGCATCGCGACATCAAGCCCGACAACATCCTAATCGCCGGCGACGGCAGCGTGCGGGTCACTGACTTCGGCCTGGCCAAGAGCTTCGAGCAGGCCGGGCTGTCCGGAATGACCGCCACCGGCACGGTGGGCGGCACGCCCTACTACATGCCCCGCGAGCAGCTCATCAGCTTCCGGGAGACCAGGCCGGCCAGCGACGTCTGGAGCATGGGCGCCACCTTGTATCACCTGCTGACGGGCCAACACGCGCGGCGCTTCGAGACTGGAGTTGACCCACTCGGCGTGATCCTGCACGGCGGCGTGGTGCCCGTCCGCGAACGTGATCCCAGCCTGAGCGTCGAGTTGTCCCGCGTGGTGGACCGCGCGATCGCCGACGATCCGGCCTCGCGTTTCCCCGATGCCGGTTCGTTTCGGGAGGCGTTGATCGGAGTGCTCCTGCCATGACGGCCGGCCACGTGGCGGCCACCTGTCCGGCCTGCGGCGCGCGGTCCGAGCACGTCCCGGCGGCGCTCGTGGGACGCAGCGTCCGCTGTCCGCGCTGCCGAGCCGTGTTCCGGGCCGAGGCGGCCGGAGCGGAGCCCCCGGCCACCCGGCCGGAGTTGCCTCTCGCCACCACGCCGGAGGACGTCGCAGCCACGACGCCGGAGGCAGCCCCGCAGCCCACTCGAGCCCCGGCGGGCACGGGCGCGTGGAGAGTGGGTGACGTGATCCTCGGCCTGTACCAGGTCACGGCGCTGCTGGGCCAGGGCGGGATGGGACGCGTGTACCGGGTCCGCCACCGCCGCTGGGATCTGGACCTGGCCGTCAAGACGCCTCGGCCCGAGGTGCTCGAGGCGGCCGGCGGCGTCGCGGCCTTCGAACGCGAGGCCGAGACCTGGGTCGGCCTGGGCCTGCATCCCCACGTCGTCACCTGCCATTACGTGCGACGCCTGCAGGGGGTCCCGTGCGTGTTCGCCGAGTTCGCGGACGGCGGCAGCCTCCACGAGCGCCTGCGCGAGGCCGCGCCGCTCGAAGTGCTGCTGGATCGCGCGATCCAGTTCGCGTGGGGCCTGCACTACGCCCACGAGCAAGGCCTGGTGCACCGCGACGTCAAGCCCGCGAACGCGCTGCTCACGAGGGACGGCCTGGTCAAGGTCACGGACTTCGGCCTGGCCCGGATCGGCCCGCTGCCGTCGCTGAAGGCCGTACCGACCGAGGGCGGCACACTCGTGGTGGCGGGCGGGGCCGCCGGAACGCCGGCCTACATGTCTCCGGAGCAACTCGCGGGACGGCCGCTGACACGCCGCTCCGACCTGTGGGGCTGGGCGCTCAGCGTGCTCGAGATGTTCCTGGGCGGGCGCCGCTGGCAATACGGGACGGCGGCCCCGGCGGTGCTCGAGGACCATCTCGCGGGTGGTGGCGAGCCGCGGCTCCCGTCGTCGGTCATCGAGCTGTTGCGCCGGGCCTTCCAGCAGGAACCCGAGGCGCGCCCTCACGACCTGGCGCAGGCGGCGGCGGTGTTGGCCGACGCCTACGCGGCGGTGTCGGGTCGGCCCTACACGCGGCTGCGGCCCGTGGCGGGGCAGGGCACGGCGGACAGCCTCAACAACCGCGCGGTCTCGCTCCTCGACCTCGACCGGACGCCCGAGGCGGAGCTGTCCTGGCGGAGGGCTCTCGAAGTCGAACCCCAACACGTCGAGGCCAGCTTCAATCGCCTGGTCCACGACTGGTCGCAGGGCCGCATCGACGACGCCGAGCTGGAGCGGCGTTTCGGCGAGACCCTCAAGAGCCACGTCGCCGACCCGCAAGCCCACCACCTGGCGGCGCGCCTGCACCTGGCCCTGGGTGAGTTCGGCCGCGCTTTGTCCGACCTCGACGAGACGCTGCACCGCGGCGGGCTCGAGAGCGACCTCTTCCGCGAGCGCGCCATCGCCCAGGCGGCCCAGGCTGCGGCTCACGACGACCACGCCGCTTTCACAGTGGCGCGAGCCAGCCTCGAGCAGTCACTGCGCCTCGAACTACCCGAGACCTCGGGGACCAGCCCGGACCTCGACGCCGCTTTTCGCAGCCTAGTGCCCGGACAGGAGCGGTCGTTGACGCTGCGCGGGTTGTCGGGCGCCGCGGCCACGATCGCAGTGACCCCCGATGGCGCCCAGATCGTGGCCGGCGGGGGCGGCCGCGAGGCGCGGGTCTGGGGCCGCGACGCCACGGCCCTGCGCAAGATCGTCTCGGAGGACGGGAGGCTGCGGGCGCTGGCCGTGACGGCCGACGCCCGCCTCCTGCTGTGGGCCGCCGAGGAGGCGCCGCTGCGCGTGTTCGACCTCGCCCAGGGCCGGCTCGTGCGTGCCCTGCCGCGCACGGGCGGCTCGCTCCTGTGTCTGGCGCTCCTGCCCGATGGCCGTCACGTCGTCGCCGGCTCGAGCGACCGCACGCTGCGCCTGTTCGATCTCGAGGCCGGCCTGTGCCTGCGCAGCTTCGAGGGCCACGAGGACGCGGTGCTGGCGGTGGCCGCGGGCGAGACGCGGATCGCCTCCGCCAGCCGGGACGGCAGCCTGCGCGTCTGGGACAACGCGACGGGCCGGGTTTTGGCGACGTGGCGCGGGCACACCGGCCGTGTCCAGGCCGTCTGCCTCGACGAGCCTCGGCGCCGGCTGGCGTCGGGGGGCGAGGACCGCAGCGTGCGGCTGTGGCCCTGGGACGCCCCAAGCGAGCCACGCGTGTTGCTGGGGGCGACCCAGCCCGTCACCGGCGTCGCCTTCGATCACTCCGGGCGTTTCCTCGCCTGGGGCGGCCCCGACCGCAGCCTGCGTTTCTACCACCTCGAGCGGCAGGTGTTGCACGCGGTGCTCAAACTCGACGCCGGGATCCACGCCCTGGTGTCCACACCCGACGGCCTGGTGGTGGGCCACGGGGCGACGGTGTCCAGGGTCGCGATCCCCGAGCAGCCGCGTCTTCCCGCGCCCGCGTTGGCGCGGCCGGTCAGCTCCTCGGAGTCCGAGCGTCGCCAAGCCGCCTTCGAGCAGGGCCTGGCCGAAGCCCGCGCCGGCCTCGAGGCGGGAGACTTGGAGCGGGCGCTCCGCTCCGCCCGCGCTGCCCGCGCCGTCCCCGGCCTGGCGCGCAGCGAACCCGCGCTGGCGCTGTGGGCGGCGCTGCTCGAACACCTGCCGCGCGCCGCGCTCCTCGATGCCTGGGAGGAGGCGCCGCTCACGGAACACGGTGATCAGGTGCTCGCTCTCGCCTCGGGTCCGGGTCTTCTGGCCTCCGGCGGATCGGATCGGGTCGTGCACCTGGTCGCGCTCGGCTCCAGCCCAACCCGCCTCCTCTCCGGCCACGAGGGACCGGTCTCGGCTCTCGCCCTCTCGAACGATGGCCGGCGCGTCGTGAGCGGAAGCTGGGACACGACTTTGCGCGTGTGGGACGCGAAGAGCGGCCTGGCCCTCGCCACCTGTGCGGGCCACACGGGTTACGTGATCGGAACCGCGTGTTCGCCGGACGGACGCAGGCTGGCCAGCGGCAGCCTGGACCAGACCCTGCGCCTGTGGCGGGCCGACGGCGCCCTGGAGCGGGTGTTGCCCCACGATGCGCCGGTGGCGGCGGTGGCCTTCAGCCCCGATGGAAAGGTGGTGGCCAGCGCAGGCTGGGACGGTGCCGTCCGGCTCTGGAGCGCCGCAGCAGCGCCGATCGCCGTCCTCTCCGGCCACGTGGGCAACGTCACCGCCGTGGCCATGGCGCCAACCGGTCCGTTGCTGGCGTCGGGCGGCGCCGACGCCAGCGTGCGGCTCTGGGATGCGACGACCCGGCGCGAGATCGCGGCGCTGCCGGGCCACCAAGGTGAGGTCACGGCGGTGGCCTTCACGGGGGACGGACGTTACGTCGTCTCTGCGGGCCGCGACGCGACGCTGCGGATCTGGAGCGTGGCCCTGCGCGCGGCGATACGCACCTTGCCCCATCCCGCGCCGCTCACCAGCCTGGCGCTCGAGCGCGGCGACCATCGCGTGTTCAGCGGCAGCGTCGACCGCCGTGTGCGCGCCTTCCGCCTGGATTGGGAGCCCGAAACGCCGGAACCGCGGCTGCGTTTGAAACCCGAGAGCCTGCGCCAGGTCCCAGCGGCGCAGGCGCAGCGCGCGCCCCTGGCGCCCGTGCGCGCCTGGGAGGCTGTCGAGCGCCGGGCGCCCACGTTGCAGCGCGCGCCTGCCGCCGTGCGCCGACCGATCCCCTGGGGCACGGCCGCCAGGGCCGTCGCCGCGGCCTTGGTGCTGGGCGCGAGTTTCCTCGCCTGGCGCGGCCGCCGAGCGGAACTGCACCTGGTGGAACCCGTGGTCCGGGCGCTGCAGGCCGAGCCGGACCTGATCCGGCTCGAGGCCTTCCAGGATCAATGCGGGAACGCCGGCGCCGGCGAGCTGCTGGAACGCGTGTCGTCCCCAGACGTGAGCGCCCCGGACCTCGCGTGCCTGGCCGCGTTGCGGGATCCCGGGACGGTCTCGGCGTACTTCGCGGGGGTCAGCCTCGAGGACAACGACGCGCTTCGGACGAAGCGGCGGCACCGCGAAGCGCTCTCGCTGATGGTGGGCCTGGGCGAGGCCGGGGCGCCAGCCCTGTGTGCTCACCTCTCCGACGCTCGCGACGGCGTGCGGGGCATCGCCGCCCTCGCCCTCGCGTTGCAGGGCACCGACGCTGCGCGGGCCTGCCTCGCGGGTGATCTCGAGGATGCGCGGGCGCGCGCCGCTGCCGTCGCGGCTCTCCCCCAGCTGTTGGCCCGCGCCGGCCTGGGCGTTGCGGACGGCTTGGCTCTGGTCGCAAGACGCCTGGCGGATCCGGACCCATCCGTACGCCAGGCCGCCCTCGGCGCCCTTTCGGTGTTCAGCGAGGCCTTCGCGCGTCCACTTGCGGAGGCCGCACGCAACGACGTCGATACCGGCGTGCGCCAGGCCGCCGAGGTCGCGCTCGCCGCCATCGATGCCGCGCGCCGCGGCGAGGCCCTCGAGGGCAGGTAAGCTCCCGAGCCGGCGGGAATGCCGCGCCGCCGTGCTACGTTAGCCCCCCCGACAAGGAGCGAGGCCTTTGGACAAACACGGCGTGAACCTGAGTCTTGCCGGCCAACGCGCGATCGTGACCGGCGCCAACTCCGGCATCGGAGAAGGCGTGGCGAAGGCGCTCGCCGGCGCCGGCGCCAAGGTGGTGGTGAACTGGGTCAGCGGCGAGGATCGCGCGGCGCGTGTGGTGTCGGAGATCCAGGCCGACGGCGGCACGGCGATGGCGATCAAGGCCGACGTCTCGAAGGAAGACCAGGTCCAGGCCATGTTCCGGAGCACCATCGAGAGCTGGGGCTCGGTGGACATCCTGGTCAACAACGCGGGCCTTCAGCGCGACGCGAAGTGCCACGAGATGACGCTGAAGGACTGGCAGTTCGTGATCGACGTCAACCTGACCGGGCAGTTCCTGTGCTCGCGTGAGGCGATCCGCGAGTTCCTTCGGCGGGGACCCGCACCCGAGCTGTCGCTGGCCCTCGGCAAGATCGTCTGCATGTCCTCGGTGCACGACGTGATCCCATGGGCGGGCCACGTCAACTACGCCGCGTCCAAGGGTGGCGTGATGCTCTTGATGAAGTCCCTGGCCCAGGAATACGCCGACCGCAAGATCCGCGTGAACAGCGTCTGCCCCGGCGCCATCAAGACGCCGATCAACACCGATGCCTGGGCGACGCCCGAGGCCGAGCGCGAGCTGCTGAAGCTGATCCCCTACAAGCGGGTCGGGGTGGTCGAGGACATCGGGCGGGCGGCTGTGTGGCTGGCGTCGGACGCGTCGGACTACGTGAACGGCATCAACCTCTACGTGGACGGCGGCATGACGCTTTACCCCGGCTTCGAGTCCGGCGGCTAAGGCGCACGGCGGCCAGCCACCAGCAGGCGCTCCGCCAGCTCCAGGGCGAACACCGGCCAGTAGGCCATGGGCCGCGGGCGGCGCGCTCGCGGCCCCTGGGGCCGGCAGCTCAGGATCGCGCCGCGCCACTGCGCCGGGATCGCGGCACGCCCATGGACTGCGCCGAGCAGGGCGCCGGCGATGGCGGCGTTGGTGTCGGTGTCGCCGCCGCGTCCTACGGTCCGCACCACGCCCTCCTCGAGGCTGGGCGCGTGCACCAGCTCGTGGAAGGCGTTCTGCAGGGCGAAACGCACCCAACCTTGATCCGACCCGTCGCAGACGGGGGCACGCTCCCGGGCGGACTCGAGGCTCTCGACGACCTCGGCGCGCGCGCTGGAGCGTGACGCCCAGTCGAGGGCAGCGCCATACACACCCGCTGGGCCGTCTCCGGTGCGGATCGCGTGGGACGCGGCGACCACGTACGCGGCGACGGCGTCGCGGCACACGGGGTTCGGGTGGGTGAGGGCGCTATCCTCGCGTGCCAGCTCCGCGGCCGCGTCCGGCGGCAGCGCGTGGGCGAAGATCGCCAGGGGGCTGACGCGCATCAGGGAGCCGTTGGCCTGGCTGTCGCCCACCAGGTAGCCGCTGAGCGCCGAGCGTGTCGTGGTGCCGACGTCGAATGGCCCCGACCGGTACCAGCGGCGATACGCCTCGAGGACGTCCTCGGGATCGAAGCGGCCGCGGGACACGATCGAGCGGGCCAGCGCCAGCGCCATCTCGGAGTCGTCGGTGGGTTGCCCGGCCAGGGTCTGGAAGACGCCGCCGTCCTCGAGCCGCCGCAGCCCGTCGGGGTAACGCGCCGCCACCTCGGGGGCCGCCTGGAACTCCACCAGCGAGCCCAGGCTGTCGCCGGCGAGTTGGCCCAGCAGGCAGCCCTGGGCACGAGCGAGCAGGGCCGGGTCGGCCACGGCCTCACCCCGGCGCAGCCGCACCGGCCCCTCGGCCTCGTCCCGGCTGGCCGACCGGCCGCTGGGCGTCCAGGGGCGCTCCCGGAGCATGGCGGCCACCGCCGGGCGGCCCGCGAAGGCCCGGGGCGTTCCGCTCGAGCCGTCCTCGAGGTACTCGACCGGCGCTCCATCGTCGGCGAGCAACACGGCTCCCGAGGCGTTCAGGAGGGCGTGGCCCGCCGCGTAGTCCCAGGCCCCGGGGGCGAACAGGGACACCGCCGCCGTCGCTTCGCCGGCGGCGACCAGCGCCAGGCGGTGCGCGATGCTCGGGATCGACCGGTAGCGAGACGGCGCGCAGTCGCGCAGGTTCATCTCGGGGTCGCGGTCGGCGCCACCCGAGACCAGGACCACGTCGAGGGGTCCGAGGTGGTCGGGGAGCTGCGCCGCGATCGGCTCGCCGTTGCGCCGCAGCGGCCCGCAGTGCTCGGCCCACGCGAACAGGTCGCCAGCGTCGTCGGGATAGCCGAAGGCGAACACCACGCCCAGGACGGGCCGCCGGTCGGCCAGCAGGCCGATCGAGACCGCACTTCCCCGCCGCCCCTTCAGATAGTCGCGTGTGCCGTCGTTGGGGTCGACCAGCCAGATCGGCTGGCCTCCCCGGCCGGCGACGCGACCCGTCTCCTCGCCGAGATACCCCCAATCGGGGAAGGAGCCGACCAGGGCGCTTCGGATCTGTCGCTCGGCCTCCACGTCGGCGTCGGCCTTTTCCCCGTGCCCGCGGGGGCCGTCGGGACGCTGGAAGTCCGCGCGCAACAACGCGCCCGCGCCTCGCGCAGCCCTCACGGCCAACTCGAGGGCTCGATTCAGGTCCGCGGCAGTCATGATCGTGACTTGGCCGCCTCGGCTTCCGGGCTCGAGGGTCGGAAGGCGTCGCAGCGTGTGACGGGCTGGGGCGGGTAACGTTCGAGCACGGGACAATAGATGAAGACCGCCCCGCGATCGCTGCGCACGTAGCGGGGCGGCGCCCCGCAGCGATGGCAAAGGCTCTCAGGGAACGGCGGCGGAGCGGAGGGGTTCAGAACTCGGTTCGCCCCGGGTGGCGCAACTCCTGGCGCCGGCGGTCGCGCCGCTCCAGGACCTCGGCGGCGCTGCGCAGCGCGCCCGAGTCCTCCTCCTGCAGGCCGTAGACACGACCGATCTCGTCGACGTTGCTCTGGTCGGGGGTGGACGTCGTGCCGCCGGGCGTCTCCTCCCCGACGTACTCGTTGGCGAGGCTGCGGTCGTCCGGATCGCCGACCCGGATCGTCTCGTCCTCGTGGGGAATCTCCAGGCGGCGCAGGACGCGGGGCAACACGCCGGTCCTCAGCGCCTCGGCGGCCACGGCCGTCGGCGAGTCGTTGCGGGGCGTGGCCTCGTCGGCAACACGAGCGCGGGCCAGCAACCTGCGCCGCCCGTCGCCCCGTCCACGGACCAGCTTCGCCCGCAAGCGGCCTCCTTCGCCTTACGTTGACCTCATCGCCTGCCGAGGTCAAGCCTTTTTCGTTCGGCGCGCCGAGCCTAGAATGGAGGGATTGCCCCATGAGCGATTGCACCACACGAGGCATCCGCGTCGAGGCGCGCGGCTTTTACGTGTCTGAGCGCAGCAACCCCGCCGAGAGTTACTACTTCTTCGCCTACACGATCCGGATCTCGAACCAGGGCGACGAGACCGCGCAACTCCTCAGCCGCCACTGGATCATCTCGGGGCCCGACGGGCCGATCGGCGAGGTCCGCGGCGACGGTGTCGTGGGCGAACAGCCGGTGCTCGAACCCGGCCAGTCCTTCGAGTACACGAGCTTCTGTCCGCTGCAGACGGCCCTCGGCTCCATGCAGGGCAGCTACCAGATGGTGCGGCCCAGCGGGGAGCGTTTCGAGGCCGACATCGCGCCCTTCAGCCTGGCCGTACCGACTCAGCTCAACTGACGAGCGTGCGCATTCCGCAGCAGCCCCCGGCGCGCCGATTCCGCGCGCGCTGGCTCGTGGCAGTCGGGGCCCTGCTGGGCCTGACCGGGGCGGAGCTCATGTTCTCGATCGTGTCGGGCTCGGCCTCCCTGTTCCCGCCCTTTGGCTCGCTCGGGCCCGTTGGCTTCGCGGCCCGAGCGCTGGTGCTGGCGGCCTTCATGTGGGCGCTGCGATTTCGGCCCCTGCCGCTGTGGCTGCTGCTGCTGCCCGCCCTCGGCCAGCTCCACCTGGCTGGAGGCCGCCTCGGCGGCGATGGCGTCATGTACTACGTGCAGCTGCGCTCGCTGCTCAAGGACGGGGACATCGATCTCACCAACGAGTACACCCACTATGAGTTGATCGACCGGCCGGACCTGCGCGTCCCCACCGGCACCGGCCTGCGGCGCTCGATCTTCTCGGTCGGCCCCGCGCTGGTCTGGGCGCCCTTTTTTGCGGTCGGCGAGGCCGTGGGCCGATGGGAGCGGGCCTCTGGACGGAGCGTGGACCTCTCGGGTTACGGACCCGTACACGTGAACGCGGTCGCCCTGGGCAGCCTGCTCTACGGGTTCGCGGCCCTGCTCGTCATCCACGCCCTGCTCGTGCGCCACTTCGGCCCGGGCCCTGCCCTCGGCGCGGTGCTGCTGCTGTGGGCCGGCAGCTTCCTCCACTGGTACATGGTCCACCAGCCGACCATGTCCCATGCGCCCTCGGCCTTCGCGGCCGCCTTGGTGATCGGGTTGTGGGACCGTACCCGCACCGCCAGGACCTGGCGCGGCGGCGTGGTGCTGGGCCTGCTGCTTGGACTGGCCATGTGCCTGCGCTGGCAAAACGGCCTGCTGCTGGTCCTGCCCGGCCTCGACCTGCTGCGGGCGCTCTGGCGGCGGACGGCTGCTCGGTTGGCGGTCGCCGGCTCCGCCGCTGGCCTCGCGGCGGGGGCGCTCCTGGGTGCGTTGCCGCAGATGCTGGCGTGGAACGCCGTGTACGGCGTGTGGCTCCTCCCGGAGCCGCCCCACGGAGCCGACTTCCTCCGCCTCGGCCATCCTTACGTTCTGCAGACGTTGTTCTCGTCGCGGCACGGGCTGTTGTCGTGGACGCCGCTCCTGTGGGCAGGTTTCCTGGGCTACGGGCCGCTCCTGCGCCGCCGGCCGACCCTGGCGGCGCCGCTGCTCGTCCCACTGACGCTGATGACGTACCTGAACATGTGCTCGGGGGACTGGTGGGCCGGCGGCTCGTTCTCCAACCGCCGCTTCGACAGCCTGCTCGCCCCCTTCGCCCTCGGGATCGCGGCCTGCCTCGAGCTCGGCGCGGAACTGCTGCGCCGCCGGCCGCAGGTGGCGCTGGCGCTGCTGGCCCTGCCGGTGACCGTCTGGAACGCCGGGTTGTGGGAACAGGTGCGGCGCGGCTGGGTCTCACGCGAGCACGGCGTCGCCTTCCCACGTTTGTACGGCAACACGGCGCGGCTGGTCGCGGACGCCGCCGGCAGCCCGTCGACCTGGCCCGCGAGTTGGATCTTCGCAGCGCAGCAGCGCCGGCCGCCGGGCCAATACGACCGCCTGGTCGGGCGTTACCTTTTCTATCGCCAGAACAACCTGGGGGGCCTGGTCGACCTCGGCCAGCCAGGGGACGAATCGATGTTGGGAGAGGGCTGGGGTGAGGCCGAGGAACAGTTCGCGACACGAGGCCGCCGGACCAACGGGACGGCGCGCGTGTTCGCCCCGCTGGACGTCCCTGAGGCTCTTCAAGTGGTGTTCCGCGTCGCGGCGCCTGGCGAGCCGACACTGGTGTCCGTGAGCGTCAACGGGCGCCACGCCGGCCGCTTCGCGGCCGGCCGGAGCCTGGCGGAACACACCCTGTCCCTGGGCGCGGCATGGTGGCGTCGCGAGTTGAACTCCGTGGTGCTGGACGCCGGCGCGATGCGCCTCTACGTGGACCAAGTCCGGTTCGCGAGGGCCGCGTCCTGAGCGGGCGTACGCGGACGGCCTTACTCGCCGTCCTGCTGGGGCTCCCGCTCGCCCTGCTGGCGCAAGCCATCCCTTCCGCCGAGCGGAGCATCGCTCTGCTCGCGGCGTTGCCCGTTCTCGCCGGCCTCGTCGCCCTGCAGCATGTCCTTCGTGGTCGGGTTTCGGACGACGCGGGCCTCTGGACCCTGGTGCTGGCCGTGTACGGCACCGGGCTGTACCCGATCCTGGCCCACGCGCCGGATCCGCGCCGGGCGACTGCGTTCCTCGTGGCCTCCCTCGGCCTGCTGGCGGCACCGCGGGCCGCAGCCTGGACGCCGGCCCGTTACGCCGTGTTCGCGACCGCCGTCGTCACGGGCGGCGCCATCGGCGGATCCATCGGAGGGCCCCCCCAGGCCCCGGACCTGCTGCGCGCCCTGTTCGGGTCGCGCGACGGCGTGTTGTTCTGGGCGCCCCTCCTCTGGGCTTGCCTGCCGGGCCTGGTGATCCTGCTGCGCAAGGAAGGTGGGCGCGCGGCTCCCCTGGTGGCCGTCTCGTTGGCCCCGTTTGCAGCCGCCCCGTTCCTCGCGGCTGGGGGTAGCAGCGAGCGTTACGACTACGCGTTGCCTGCCCTCCTGGTCGGACTGGCGGCCGCGCTCGACGCGCTCTGCTCCCTGGTCCAACGTCAGCCGGCATGGCTGCTGGCGGTCCTGGGGACGGCGCTCGGCGCCTCCAACCTGCTGTTCATGGAGCAATACCGCCAGAGCCCACGCCGCGACCAGACCGTCTCGTTCGCGGAGGTGAGCGAGGTGAATGCCCGCCTGGTCTCGAGTGCGGTCGGCTCGCCCCTGGCCTGGCCGGCCAACTGGTTGTGGAGTGCCCGGCACGGCCTGCCCGTCGAGCGCTGGGACCTGCTCTCGGGCCGGCGACTCGACCCTTTCGCAGCCGACGCGGTCGGCGTCGACGTGGGAGACCAGGACCAGGACGCGGCGTTCCTGTTCGACGGCTGGGGCGTGCGCCACTTCTGCGCGGACGCCGTGTGCCGGCAGGTCGCGGGGCGCGCCGAGGTCGTCCTGCCGGTCGAGGACGCGGGTCCCCTGTGCCTGAGCGTGCGCGCCGCGGGCGCGGGCGTGCTGCGCGTCCACCTCAACGGCGCTCCCGTGGGCTCGACCACGCTCGGGCCCGAGCTGGCGTGGTCCACGCTGCCCGCCACGCCCTGGCGCAAGGGACCGAACCGCGTCGTCTTCGAGACACCGGCGGGAGGCCACGCGCTTCTCGACCAGCTGCGCCTCTCGACACGCGGGCGCTGAACGAGCCGCGCCCCGGAGGGCGCCGTCGAGGCCGTGGATCAGCCGCCTTCCCGCAGGGCTCCGCGCACCGATGCCACGATCGCCTCCAGGCGCCTGGCGTGGCTGCCTCGCCAGTAGAGACGGCCACACGAGGCGCACTCGTGGAAGACCTCGTAGCAGCGTCGGGTGTCGGCCGGGAGGCGCTCGAGGACCTGCGCCTTGTCCACGAGGCGCAGCGTGTCGTTGCAACGAGAGCAGCGGGTGAAGGGCCGGATCAGGCCGGAGAGGTCGAGCCGCCGGACAACTTCGGCGAGTTGCTCCCGCGGGCGGCGGGCGCGCACGAAACAGCCATGGCTGACGATGCGACGCTTGAGCAGCTCCCGGTCACGGGTCAGCAGGACCCGGCGCTCCGAGGCCGCCAGTGATGCGAGCCGCTCGTCGCCCGCGTCGTTGCGGTACCACGCGTCGAAGCCGCACAGCCTCAGGTAACGCGCCAGGGCTCCCAAGGGGACGTCCACGGCGAAGCGCGGCTCGCGCAGCGGCCGCTCCCGCAACCGCACGAGCGGCGTGACGTCCAGCGCCTCGAACATCGGGTACACGCTGACGCGGTCCCCATCGGTCACGGGATGGCCGAAACCCACCGCTTCGCCGTTCACGAGGATGATCTCGACCTCCGTGTGCGGCACTCCCAGGGACTCGATCAGGTCCTTCACGGAGCGACGCCCGTCGAAGGCGTGCACGAACTCGAGCTTCCTCTGGCTGCGCGGCAGGAAGTCGTTCAGCTCCTCGTAGAAACGGAAGCGGGCCTGCGCCATGAGCGGGCGAGCACGGATTCTAGCGCGGCTGGCCCGCGGCCCGTGGACGGGCCCCCGGCATGCGGCTACGCTCTCCGCGGACCTGCCAGCCACAACGAGGTGCTCCATGGCCGAAGGGCCCGGCTCCGTGCCCGAGATGTTCCTGCACCGCGTCCGCACGACCCCGGACGCGACCGCCTTCCTGTACCCGCGCGACGCCGCCTGGAAGACGTTGACGTGGCGGCAGACCGAGGAACGCGTCCGCGCCATCGCCAGCGGCTTGCGCGCCCTTGGGGTGAGGGACGAGCAACGGGTCGCGATCCTATCCGGAACCCGCCTGGAGTGGATCCTGGCCGACCTCGGCATCCTGTGCGCCGGCGCGGCCACCACCACCCTCTACCCCTCCAACGCCATCGAGGAGTTCAGCTACATCCTGAACGACTCGGGAGCGGTGGCGGTCTTCGTCGAGGACGCCGCGCTGCTGGACCGGCTGCGCACCCAGCGTGAGACGTTGCCATCGGTCAGGAACGTCATCCTGTTCCAGGGCGAGGCGACGCCGGCGGACTGGGTCCTGAGCCTCGAGGATCTCGAGACGCGGGGCCGGGCCCACGCCGGTGTGCACCCGGACGAGTTCGAAGCCACGATTGGCCGCATCCAGAAACACAGCCTGGCGACCCTCATCTACACCTCGGGCACGACGGGCGATCCCAAGGGCGTCGAGCTGGTCCACGACAGCTGGGTCTACGAGGCCGGGGCCGTGGCGGGCCTCGGCATCCTCTCGGCCGACGACCTCCAGTACCTGTGGCTGCCGATGGCCCACATCTTCGGCAAGGTGCTCGAGGCCGCTCAGATCGCCGTCGGTTTCCCGACCGCCGTGGACGGCCGCGTCGACAGGCTCGTGGACAACCTCGCGGTCGTACGCCCGACCTTCATCGCCGCCGTGCCGCGTATCTTCGAGCGCGTCTACAACAGGATCGTGGGCCAGGCCCAGCGGGCCGGCGCGACGAGACTGGCGCTCTTCAAGTGGGCGGTGGGCGTGGGCCGTCGGGTCTCCGCCCACCGTCAGAGCGGGAGCCGCGTGGGCGCCTGGCTCGCGGCCCAGCACCTGCTGGCCGACGCGCTCGTGATGCGGAAGATCCGCGCCCGCTTCGGCGGCCGGCTGCGATTCTTCATCTCGGGGAGCGCGCCGCTGTCCCGCGAGATGGCGGAGTTCTTCCACGCCTGCGGACTCCTGATCCTGGAGGGCTACGGCCTCACGGAGTCGAGCGCCGCCAGCTGCGTGAACCGGCCCGAGAGCTTCAAGTTCGGGACGGTGGGCCCGCCGCTGGCGGGCACCGAGCTGCGCGTGGCCCCGGACGGCGAGATCCTGCTGCGAGGACGCGGCGTCATGCGCGGCTACCGCGGGCTGCCGGAGGCCACGGCCCAGGCCCTCGACGCCCAGGGTTGGCTCCACACCGGCGACGTCGGCGACCAGGACGCCGATGGCTTCGTCAGGATCACCGACCGCAAGAAGGACCTGATCAAGACCTCGCTGGGCAAATACGTCTCGCCCCAGGCCCTGGAGAACCGGCTGCGCGTCGAGAGCCGCTACATCAGCCAGGTGGTGATCCATGGCGAGGGTCGCGCCTTCGTGTCGGCGCTCCTGACCATCAACCACGAGGAGCTGCGCAGCTGGGCCCAGGAGCGCGGCCTGGGCCGGCTCTCCTACGGCGAGCTCGCCCGTCACCACGAGACGCGGCGGCTGATCGGCTCCGTGGTCGAACGCGTGAACCTGTCGCTGGCGAAACACGAACGGATCCGGCGCTTCGAGCTGCTGCCCCAGGACTTCAGCGTCGAGACCGGCGAGCTGACGCCGAGCCTCAAGGTCAAGCGCCGCTTCGTCCAGACGCGTTACAGGGACGTCATCGAGTCGTTGTACGACCAGACCCTCGAACGCATCTAGGCGCGACCCTCGGCCAGCCGGGTCCGGATCTCGATCTCGGACGTCAGCGTCCGATGCACCGGGCACCTGTTGGCGATCTCCAGCAGCCGCGCGCGTTGCTTGTCGCTCAGCGGCCCCAGGAGCTCCAGGTCGCGTTCGATGCGGTCGAGTTTTCCCTGCTTCGTCTCGCAGGACTCGCAGTCGGCTGCGTGGATCTTCGAGTGCCGCAGCCGCACCGTGACGGACTCGAGGGGCCACTGCTTGCGGCGCGCGTACATGCCGACCGTCATCGAGGTGCAGGTTCCGAGGGCGGCCAGCAGCAGGTCGTAGGGGTTCGGACCGGTGTCGGTCCCGCCGGCGGAGACCGGCTCGTCGCCGGCGAGCCGGTGGCGACCGGCTTGGATCTCGTGGGCGAACCCGGCTGCGCTGCCGCTGACGACCACCGTCCCGGCGTGCGGCGTTTCGTCGCTCATGCCTGCAGAGGTTATCCCGCCGCTGGCGCGTTGTCCCCGGAGCGCTACGGCTCGTCGCGCAGGGCGCTGACCTGGCCCGGCGTCAGGGCCATCGTCTTGCCACCGAAGGTCTTGCCCACATACGCAGCCACCGCCGCGATCTCCTCGTCGGAGAGGGCGTCGAAGCCCGGCATCTGGTTCGTATGACGCGGCCGCTCCGCCGGCAGCGCCGCCGAGCCCCGGAGCAGCACCCTCACCAGGGTGGCCGGATCACCCGCGGCGACGGCGCTGCCCAGGAGGGCGGGCTGCATGCCGCGAACGCCGCTGCCGTCCTGCATATGGCAGGCCGCGCAGCTCTGCAGGTAGACCGCCGCCCCCAGGGACTCGTTGGGCGAGACCGGCGCCGCTGCGCGGGGCGTGTTGGCGCTCGTCGTCGCCGGCTCGCGGCTGTCGCCCGTGTAGAGGATGCGCCAGACGCGGCCCTTCTCGGAGTCCGCGACGTACAAGGACCCGTCGGGTCCCACCGCGAGGCCGGCCGGTCGGAAACGTGCGTCGCGGACGTTCGTGAACTCCCGGACACCCGCGAAGTCGTCGGCGAAAACCTCGTGGCTCCCGCGGGGCATCCCCTTCTCGTCGAACGGCACGAACGCGACGTTGTAGCCCTGCTGGGGTCGCGGGGCGCGGTTCCACGAACCGTGGAAGGCAATGAAGGCGCCGCCACGGTACTTCGCGGGAAACTGGTCGCCTGCATAAAAGGCCATCTGCAGCGGCGCCCAATGCGCGGGGAACGCGACCAGGGGGTCGGGGAAGCGGTTCGGCTCGGCCTGCCTGCGGTTGTCCCCCCCGTACTCTGGCGCGAGCATGCGCGCCCTCCTGACGGGGTCGTAGTAGCTGAAGGGCCAGCCCAGGTCGGCGCCCTCCTGAAGGATGTGCATCTCCTCGGCGGGCAACTCGGCGTTGTCCGCATCCGAGTAGTGCTGAGGTGCGACGGTGCTGAGCTGGTCGCGCCCCATCATCACGACGAAAAACGCGTTGGAGACGGCATTCCAGGCCACGGCCAGGACGTGCCGGTGCCCCGTGGAGAAGTGGAAGCCGTCGGCCTGAACCTGCCCGGCCCGATCGGCATCGAACCGCCAGAAACCGCCATGGGTCCTCAGGAACTCGGTGGGGTCCTTGCCTTTCGCGCCCAGCGTACGGTCGGGGTCACCGTAGGCGTTCGAGGGCGACCCCACCTCCACGAGCAGACGCCCGCGGGCGTCGAAGGCGAACGCTTTCGCGGCGTGCTGGCGCTCGTCAGGCAAGCCCGACACGATGGTCTCGGGCTCGCCGCTGGGCACCAAGGCGCCGGGATCGAGCCGATACCGATGAACGGCGCTGTTCGAGGAATGGTAGAGCCAGCCGTCACGGACCGCGATGCCGGTGCCGCCGCCGGAGCCGAACGACCGTATGACGTCGGCGCGGCCGTCGCCGCTGGTATCACGCAGCGCGACGATCCCTGCGTCACTCGTCTTGGCGTAGAGATCCCCGTTGGAGGCCACAGCCAGGAAACGCAGGGAGCCCAGGTTGTCGGCCACCACGAGAGCGCGGAAGCCGGCCGGCAAGCGGATGGCGCCGTCGTCCGGATCGGGAGCCGGCAGGGCGGGGCTCTCGCCGTGGGCGAACGGCAGGATCAGGGCCAGAACGGCCAGCGAGACACCGGTCAGGACCCGGATCCGGGAATTCCCGCCCCTGGGAACGTACCGAGTGGAGCGGTTCGTGGGCGCCGACGAGAGCCGGTCGATCACGTAGTCCAGTCGAAACGGTATCGGCATGGTCTGTCCCCCTTCTGTGCTCCGGTGGCGGTCGCTGCTCGTCTACCGGGGTTCGACAGGCCCCGCGCCCGCGCCACTCCGGTCCACGGCGGCGGCGATCTCCCCGAGGTCCGCTGGGGTGAGCTCGAGTGTTCCCGCCCGGATCCAACCATCCACCTGCTCGGCAGAACGGGCGCCCACGATCGCTCCCGACACGCCGTGCCAGGCCAGGGTCCAGGCGACCGCCACGGCCGAAACGCTCGTGCCATGGCGTCGCGCGATCGGCTGCAGCGCGTCGCGCAGGGCGAGGTTCCGGCCCAGACGTGGCTGCCGGAACTCGGGCGACCGCAACCGCCAGTCGCCCTTGGCGAAAGCCGCGGCCCGGTTCGCGTCGAAGCGGTCCGTCAGCAGGCCCGATTGCATGGGGCTGTATCCGATCACGCCCGTGTCGTGAGCCGCAGCCCAGCCGATCTCCGCTTCGGCCGCTGTGCGATTGATGAGAGAGAAGGGCGGCTGGAGGGAATCCACGTGGCGCAGCGCCTCGCACCGCCCGAGCAGGTCCAATCCGAAGTTCGATACGCCGGCGGCCCGCACCTTGCCTTGTTCGACCAGGCGCAGCATGGTCCCCCAGGAGTCCTCGACGGTGGTGCCACCCTCGTCGGGCCAGTGGAACTGGTAGAGGTCGATCCGCTCCACTCCCAGTCGTCGGAGCGACGCCTCGCACTCGGCCTGGATCGACCTGGGGTCGAGCACGCGGCGTGGCTCCAGCATCGGGTCGTGCTCGTCCCAGACCAGGCCACACTTGGTGAAGACCAGGGGCCGCTCTGCGGGCGGACGCTCACGCAACAGACGTCCGACCAGCTGCTCCGAATGGCCGAGACCATAGACGGCGGCGGTGTCGATCCAGCTGACCCCCTGTTCGAGCGCGCGCCGCATGGCGGCCAGGGACTGCTGGTCGTCCTGGGGGCCCCAGCCGTAGCGCCAGTCGCCGCCGCCGATCGCCCAGGCTCCGAATCCGACCCGGGTGATTTCGAGCCCGCTGGAACCAAGCCGACGCGTGGGGAGAGCCCCTCGGGTCAAGCGATGCCTTCGGTGAGGGAGGCCGTGACCTCGTGTAACGTGACCCGGTCGGTGCGCGCCTTCTCCCACTCGTGCAGGGTCAGCCCGTACGACTCGAAGAGCGCCCGGATCTCGGCCGAGCGCCAGCCCACGATCTGTTCGAGGATCGGCACGACGACGCTGAAGGCGCTGTCGCTGAGGACGGTGCTCTTGGCGATCCTCGCCAGCAGCCGGTTCTCCGACACCGCGATCGTGAAGCCGTCCCGGCTGTTGACTTGCAGCATGACGTGCACGTCCGAGCTGCCGTCGCCCACGTAGATCGTCCGGCTCGGCTCGGTGCCGAGCTTGCGCTCCAGCTCCTCGAGCACCGAGACCTTTCCGTAACCCGCCGTCACGCGGAGGATCGAACGAACCTCTCCGGAGAGCGGGTCGTATTCGAACTCCGTCCCGAAGATGTGCTCGGCCGAGACGACGCCGGCGAGGGCCGCCTGGATCACTTCCTTCGGCGCCGCCGAGACGACGTAAAACGAGAACCGGTAACCCTCGATGCCCCGATCCAGAAACTCGACGAGGGCCGGGATGTCCTTCCTCAGGCGCACCCGCCGCCCCGCCTCGGCCAGCTGCTCCTGTCGAACGCTCCGGAACTCGGGGTCATGACGGATCAGGTAGGCCAGCTCTCCTCCCTGCTGGACGAGGTTGGTGCGGGCAAGGCCTGCGACTTTTTCCTCGAAACCCGAGACCCCGATGAGCTCGCTCAAGACGACCCCCGAGTCGTTGAAGCTCAGCGTCTGGTCGAAGTCGGAGACTAGCAGGAAGTGCTTTGTTGGGCTGGAGTTTGGAGTCATTTTCGTCCCCCGGCTCGCACCGATGTCGCTGGCTGCGAGCTCGTTCACTATCGCAATGATACGGGACATTGTCAAGACAAGTTCAGGACTGCATTGTGACTTTATGTTCTCGATATTCTCATTGTTGTTATATCATTTCAGCATGGCCAGGGATCCGAAGACGCCCAAACATCGGCTGGTCTACGGGGCTCTCGAGCAGGACATCCAGGCCGGCCGGTGGAAACAGGGGGAGCGGCTGCCGAGCGAGGCGGACCTCGTCCGCCAGTTTGGCGCCTCGCGTATCACGATCGGACGTGCGGTGCGGGACCTGCAGCTTGCGGGGCTGGTCGAGCGGCGTGCCGGCTCGGGGACCTACGTGAAGGCGGCCGCGCGATCAGGCGCCCTTTCCTTCGGGCTCTTGATTCCCGAACTCGGGGAGACGGAGATCTTCGAGCCGATCTGTCAGGGCATGATGGCGTCGCCTCTGGCCCGCAGGCATGCGCTCGTCTGGGGCAGCCTCAACGGCGGCGGTGGCACCAAGGAGGAGCAGGCCTGGGACCTGTGCCGCCAGTACACCGAGCGTCAGCTCTCCGGCGTCTTCTTCGCTCCCCTGGAGTTCGCGCCGATGAAGGACCAGACGAACCGGCGCATCACCGAGGCCCTCGACGCGGCACGGATACCCGTCGTTCTGCTGGACCGGACCGTCGGCCGCTATCCGGAGCGAGGCCAACACGACCTCGTCGGGCTCGACAACAGGCGGGCCGGCTACGTCATGACCGAGCACCTCCTGCGCCTGGGCTCGCGCCGGGTTGCGTTCCTCGGAGTGCCGAACGCCGCGGCGACCATCGATGCTCGCGCGGCCGGCTACCGCGAGGCGCTCTTCGCGTGGGGCGCCGCCTTCGAGCCCGCCTTCATCCATCGCCTGGACCCCGCGGATGCCAGGAGCGTGCGCACCCTCATGGACTCCACGCACCCGGACGCCATCGTCTGCGCCAACGACCGGACGGCGGCCCGGCTCATGCAGACGCTGATCGAGCTCGGCCACCAGCTGCCGAAGGACGTGCGCCTGGGCGGAATCGACGACCTCGACTACGCGAGCCTGCTCCCCGTGCCCTTGACAACCATCCGCCAGCCCACACGGCAGATCGGGGCGGCCGCCCTGGCGGCGATGCTCGACCGCGTCTCCGGAGCCGACCTCCCCACGCGCGACATCCTGCTGCACGGCGCCCTCGTCGTACGCAAGTCGTGCGGGACGCCGGGCGCTTGACGCGGGAAGGCCGTTGCTAGCGGCGTCCCTGCCCTGGCATCTCGGGCGAGGGCAACTTCAGCACGGCCCCCGCCAGGACCTCGACGCCGTCGAGGTGGCCGCTGGCCAGGGGCGTCTCCAGGACGACGTGCGCGTGGATGCGCGAACCGTGGTGGGTGAAGACGCCGGCGTGGGCCTTGGAGTAGAAGCCCACCAGGCGACCCCGCGCCCGCGGGCGCTCTTCGCGGATCGCGAGGGCCGCGTGGTCCGCAGCCTCGCCGTCCACCGCCCGGCGGGCATCGATGGTGTGGAACTGCACCTGCGCGAACTCACCTTCGACCACGAAGGGAAACGGTCTCTCCACGTCGAGGCCGGCCGCGATCGCGCTGGCCTCCACGAATCCCGCGAGCTCCGGCAGCGCCACGTCTTTCGGCACCGGAACCTGTTGCCAGGCAGGCACGGCCGCGTAGACCAGCAGCGCCGCACCTTCGTCGGTCGCCGCGCCCACCAGCGTCCGGCTTCCTGCCCCCTCGGGAACGGACAGGTAGAGCCGCCCCTCCACCAGTGTGACCTCGCCCCTCAAGCCGGCCAGGGCGCCTACCGCGACGGCGCCATCCGAAAGGTCCAACTCCGCGAGGGCGATCCGGGACTCGGTGCGCCCTTCGTGCATCAACTCGGACAGGCTGCCGAAGACCTGCACGCCCGCGACTCCACAGGACGACACACGTTGGTCGAGGCCACCGAACAGGGCCAGCATGATTACGAGCACGAGCATGGGACCTCCAGCCCCCGGGTCGGCGAGGCCTGGTCAGTCTGACAGGCGCAGCGGCCCCAAGTCCTGTCCACAGCTCGCGCCGCCGGCCCCGGCCGGCGGGTAGATGCGCCCTGTCGCTTCGGGCTCCCAACACGCGTCAGTCCTTGGCGATGGGACCGAGCCGGTAGCCCTTGTATTTCATCTTCTCGGCCGCCTCCGCCAGCTCCCGAACGGCCGCGTTCGTCGAGGCGTCCGCAAACGTGGCCAAGGTCGCGTGGTCACCGCGGGCCGCGGCGCGCGAAGCGTCGTCGAGGGCGCGGGCGTAGCTGCGCATGGCCTCGGCCAGGGCCCGGTTCTCCTCCACAACGTCGGAAGGAGGGCGCGCCGCGGCGAGCTCGTCGGCCGCCTCCCGCAGCGTCCGCTGGGCGCCGGCGATCTCCGCCGCCAGCGCCGCGCCCGAGCGGCCGCGCGTCGCGCGGAAGGCCGCCTGGACCCGCGCATAGGCCGTTTGCACCTTTAGCTCGTACGCCGGCTTCGACAGGCGCACCTCGACGGCCGGTGAACTCGCCGCTGGCGCGGTCAGGAGCGCCGCGACGGCCGTGGTCAGACAGTAGACGCTCAACTGGCCCTCCTACTCGTGTACGGTCAGGTTTCCACGCGTGAGCGCGCCCGACCGGTGGTAGCCGTTGCCGAGGGTGATGGAGAAGCTGTCGCTCGCGCCGGTGCCCTTGCCGTCGGTCACCGCGACCGTGAACGTCGTCGGCTGGTCGCCGTCGTATCCGCTGCCGGTCACCGACGCCGAATTCGCTGAGCAGCTCACCGAGGCCAGGGACGTGGAGCGGAAGTCGAGGCCGGCGCCGGAGTCGCGGTAGGCCACGTGTCCGTGGAGGTTGGCGTGGGCATTGACCGTGAACTTGCCCTCCTGGGGCCCGTCGGCGATCGAGCCACCTCCGGTGACCTTGCAACCGCTCGAGCCGCCCCCGCCGCCGCCGGCCGTGAGCAGGAAGTCGAACGCCGGGGTGTTGTCAAACGGGTACAGGAACGACTGGGCGTCCTGCACCGGCGAGACCACGTTGCCCAGGGACCACGCCGTGGCGTCGTAGAAGCGGGAGCCGATCGTCGCCGGAACCTCGCTCGGCCTCTGAAGGTGCCCGGTGGGCCCACTCAGCGCCCGCAAGAGAAACCGCGGCACGCTCAGCCGGATGCTGCCCGTGGCCGCATCGACGGCTCCCTGGATGGGCGTATCGCCGGGGTACGCGAGGCACTTCTCGCTGTTTCCACCTGCATCCACCGTGCACGGCGAGGCGGCGACCGTATAGTCGTTGTAGCCGAAGGTGAAGCCCTGGACGGGGTTCCAGCGGGCGCTGGCGGCCGCATCCTGGTGGCCGTTCGTGAAACGGAACACCCACAACAGCGACTGCGCACCAGTCGCCGCCTGGGTTTCCGCCAGTGCGTCGTCGGACAGGTCGGCCACCCGCATGGTGACGGTGAAGCCGCCGTCCTCGATCGCCGAGCCGTCCACGAGGTCCACCTCGGGCCCAACGGCCACGATCGTGAAGTCCGCGGGAAGCTCGTTCCGGGTCGCCGGGTCGGGCGGCACGACGAGCGGGGCCAGGGTGGAGTAGGACGAGAGCGCGTCGCCGGCGGGGTCCACGTCCGAGGCGCGAACGACCGGCTTGGCCGGCGTCAGGCTCGAGCCACCCAGCGTCGGCCCGCCGGTCTGAGTGACCGCCATCGTGGAGGCCACGTGGCCGCCGGCCTCGTCCGGCTTCTTGTTCGTGCGGTTGAATACTGCCGTCAGCTTGTCCGTGACCGGGTTGTAGTCGATCGCGATGAAGTCGGCCATCGAGCGGTCGCCGGGCGGCACCGACAGGTCGCACCCCAGGCCGTTGAGACACACCGAGTCGTAGTGGAACGGGTGGGTGGTGGCCTTGACCTGCCTGAAGGTCGGGGGGTTTCCCGGGTCGGTGGAGAGCATGTTCGTCGAGAGGCTGACGTAGACGTCCCAGGAGGCCTGGAAGGTGCCGAGGTTGGGGTTGCCGTTCGTCTCCGTTCCCAGGAACACCACGGCCACGCGCCCGGGGGCGCCGCCGGCCGTGACCCACGGGAACACGGTGGAGCGCACGGCGTCGCGGTCCGCCTGCACGCGCGGCCCGAAGCCCGGATCCGGTGAGGCCGCCGACAGGGGCGTCGTCGCCGCCTGGTTGCACTTGGCCGCGCCGCCGAAGGGGAGGGCGCGCACGTAGGTGTGGAAGGTCGCATTCTCGCCGTAGGCCACGTAGATGTTGCCGGCGCTGTCGTGGTCGGCGCTCGCGAACAGCGTCCCGGTCCCGGGCACGAAGTCCACCTTGCACGCGTTCCAGGTGCGGCCCTTGTCCCGGGACACCGACAGGCCCACCAGGTCGCCCGCGACGCCGCCCACGGTGGCCGTGTCGTCCCAGGCGAAGTACACGAGGTCGTGGGCGTCGTCGTAGCGGATGGGCCCGGGGAACCGCGGGCTGGCCGCCCCCACCACCGCCCCGGTCACGTCGTAGGTCAGCCCGCGGTCCGTCGAGCGCAGCACCACGGTGTTTCGCGGCTGTTGCTGGTTGTAGGTCATGAGGACGTCGGTCTCGCTGACGAACGTGAGCCACTGCCGGTCCGCCACGGCGCCGGCGTTCGTCACGCCACCCGTGAACTCGAAGCCCGCGGTGGCGAAGCTGCGCCCGGTGTTGGGCGACACCGCGGTGGCGAACCCGGTGAGCGGGCCCAGCCCGGAATACGCGAGGTCGTAGGCGCCCACGTCGTTCGGCTGGTGGCCGAAGGCCAGCGCGCAGTCGCCCCCACCGCCGGCGGCGAGCTGGCCGCGCGGGGGCAACCCCAGCAGGTGGAACGACTCGCCGCCGTCCGTAGACACCTGCGCGTACTCGGCGAGCTGGGAGGACCCGGAGGGGCCGCAGGAGTAGATGTTCCCCGCCCGGTCGATCTCGACCAGCGGCTCCGACTCGTCACGCTGGTTCTCCGTGGCGACCGACGCCGAGAAGGCAAGCCCCTGGGCCGGCGCGGAGGCGAGCACCGGGTCCTTGGCGCGGGTCCTGACCGTGAGCTCGCCGCTGTAGTTCACGGGCACGCCGGCGGCGAAGGCGCAGGCGAGCACCTTGTAGGTGCCTGGCGGCAGGCTCTCGCCCATCACGGCCTCCTCGGGTGCTCCGCCGTCGCTCGAGCCGAGCGCCGCGCCGCTCGGGCCGAAAACGGTGAGGATCTCGTCGTGCAGCGCGTCGTCCCACGTGATCCTGAACGTGAAGTCCGCGGCGAGATTGTCGTAGAGGCCGTTCGGCACGCCGATCGTGATGGTGTGCACGTCGGAGAGGACCTCCGGCACCGACGCGCAGCTGCTGGTGGGGTTCGCGCCGGGCAGGATGGTGCCCGTCCAGGTGTGCGTCACCGTGTCGCCGCTGATGGAGGAGACGGCCAGGCTGCCCGACGGGGGCGTCGACGCCACGACCGGCGCCAGGGACGTCAGCACGGCGAGAGCCGCCGCCGCGAACGCGAGAGCGTGGGAACGAACCATGATCACCTCCGGCCATTCAGCGCGATGGCCGGAGGTTAGGCCCGTCCCCCGTCGCTTGGGAATAGGGTGAACACCCCAGAACGGGCGTCGGAGAGACCTCAATTGCGGTTCAGGCCTGCTGTCGAGGACAGACCTGGTGGCTCCGCAGCGTGACGCGCGGCTTCAGGCGGGAGTTCGCCAAGATGGCGTCCGTGCGCACCCCTCGGGGTACGTGGACGCGGCCCGGCTAACCCTCACGCGCGACCGCTGCCTGTCGGACCTCCTTCCCGCTTGCCGCACCACCCGGCCCTGCTCGTCGAGCGGCACGCGCACGACCCAGGCAGGTCAAGCACTCAAACCAGCGGGCCGAAGCGCCGCAGCTGGAGCACCGGGTCCGCCACGGAGCGCGAGGCGACGAGGTCCACGTCCAGCTCCGCCACCCAGTCGTTCAAGCCCTCCGCGTCCACCAGCATCTGCTGCACGCGCCAGCTGGCTCGGTCCTCCGAGACCTGGACGTGTGTGTGGCGCAGGTTGCGGGCTTCGGGGTCGAGGCGCAGGCCCACGTGCTCGACCCGATGAGCCTCGCGCGCGGCGCTCAGTCGCGCCGGCGTCCAGGGCTCGCCGTCGGCGTCGCTCGCCGAGTCGAGGACGGCGAGCGCGGCCTCGTCTTGTCCGATCGACCAGGCGCGCAGCAGGGCGAAGATCCGGGTCCGAATCGCGGCCGTGAAGACCTTGGTGTCGCGCGTGATGTCGGGCGGCTGCTCCGGGCCGGGTGGGCGCAACTCGGCGCCGCCGGCCCCGATCGGCCGCGTGCTCGGGTCGCGCATCCGCTCCCACTCGTCGAGCAGGCTCGAGTCGACCTGGCGCAGCATCTCGCGCAGGTACAGCTCCATCTCGAGCACGGCCTCCGTCTTGGCCGTGTCGGGCACGCTCTGGCGCAGGACCCGGTACACGCCGTGCAGGTGGCGCAGCAGCAGGCCCTCCACCCGCTCCAGGTCGTACTCCTGCACGTAGTCGGAGAAAGAGCGGAAGCCCTCGAACATCTCGCGGGCCACCGACTTCGGCCGGATGTTCTCCTCCCCCACCCAGGGGTGGCGCTCGGCGAAAACGTTGAACGTCGTGTAGACGAAGTCGCGCAACGGCTTCGGGTGCTCCAGCTTCAGGAGCTGCTCCATGCGCTGGTCGTAGTCGAGCCCCTCGGCCTTCATCTCGGCGATCCTCTGCCCCTTGAGCTTGTCGAGTTGCTTGCGCAGGATCGGCTCCGGGTCCTCGAGGATGCTCTCCACCAGGGTCAGCAGGTCGAGGGCGTGGGTCTCCGACTCCGGCTCGAGCAGGGCGAGGGTCTCGAACAGGTAGAGCGAGAGCGCCTGGTTCATCGAGAAGTCTTCCTGCAGGTCGACGTTGACGCGGAGTTTCGAGCCGGCCTCCGCGGGTGGGAGGATCTCGACGATGCCGCGCTCCAGCAGGGCGCGGAAGAGTTGCCAGGCGCGCTTGAAGTGCGCCTGCTTCGCCCGCTCCGTCTCGTGGCTGTCGCGGATCAGCCGCTGCATGGCGCGACAGCCATCGCCGCTGCGCGAAAGGACGTTGAGCAGCATCCCGTGGGACACCTGGAAACGCGACGCCAGCCGCTCGGGCGGGGCACCCATCAGCCGCTTGAAGGTCTGCAGGTCCCAGTTCGCAAAGTTGTGTTCGGGCGGCTTGCGCTTGACCACCTTCTTGCCGCCCTTCGCCTTCTCCTCGAGTTTCCTGTTCTCGATCACGTGCTCCGGCGCCTGCGCCACCACGAAGCCGCGCTCGTCGAACCCCTTGCGCCCGGCGCGGCCCGCGATCTGGTGGAAGTCGCGGGCGGACAGGACCGCGGTCTTCTGGCCGTCGAACTTGCACAGCCGCGTGAACAACACGGTGCGGATCGGCACGTTGATGCCCACGCCCAGCGTGTCGGTCCCGCAGATCACCTTGAGCAGCCCGCGTTGCGAGAGCTGCTCGACCAGCACGCGGTACTTCGGCAACAGGCCGGCGTGGTGCAGGCCGATGCCCTGCTTCAGCCACCTGCGAACGGCGGGGCCGTAGGGGCTCGTGAAGCGGAAGCCCTGGATCGCCTCCGCCACTGCGTTTTTCTCCTCACGGGTGCACAACTCCAGGCTGGTGAAGTCCTGGGCGCTGTCGGCGGCGTCCTTTTGCGTGAAGTGGACGACGTAGACCGGCGCCTTGTCCTCCTCGACCAGCTGCTCCAGCATCCGCGGCAGCGGGATCTCCGAATACGCGTACTCGAGCGGCACCGGCCGCTCCACCGACTTGACGGTCGCCGTGGGGCGGCCGTTGCGCCTGGTCAGGTCCTGCGCGAAAAACGTGACGTCGCCCAGGGTGGCCGACATGAGCAGGAAACGCGCCTGCGGCAGGGTGAGCAGGGGCACCTGCCAGGCGACGCCGCGGTCGCGGTCGGCGTACCAGTGGAACTCGTCCATCACCACGTCGTCGACCGCCGCCCGCTCGCCCCCGCGCAGCGCGAGGTTCGCGAGCACCTCGGCGGTGCAGCACAACACCGGCGCGTCGCGATTCACGGTGGCGTCTCCCGTGGAGAGGCCGACGTTCTCGGGCCCCAGCTCCCGGCACAGCGCCATCCATTTCTCGTTGACCAGCGCCTTGATCGGGCAGGTGTAAACCGATCGGCGTCCGTGCGCCAACGACGCGAAGTGGAGAGCCGAGGCGACCAGAGACTTTCCAGAGCCGGTGGGCGTGTTGATGATGACGTTCTTGTCCTCGAACAGCGCGAGGACGGCCTCCTCCTGCGCGGGGTAGAGGATCAGGCCCCTGCCGGCGACGAAGTCGAGGAAACCTCCGAGCAACGCGTCGCTCGTGGCTCCGTTCGGAGGCAGCAGGTCAAAAAGCGGACTGGCCATCGACGGCTCATTTTGAGCCACTTCGACCGCCGCAGGTTGGCCTCGCCGCTCGCGGGCGGCCCGGCGCCCTTCAAAATCCCGCCCGATATCCGGTAAGGTATGCGAGCCGGTCTGGAGCCACGAGGGAGGACCGTCATGACCGACGACGCTTCCGAGAGCCTGTTGGATGACAAGGCCAGGCTGCGCCGCCAAGCCTACGACGCGCGCAACGCCCAGCCCGACAAGGACACGGTGTCCCGGACGATCGTCGAGGCCTTCCTGGCGCTGGCGGAGTACGCGGCGGCCCGCACGGTCATGTGGTACCTCGACGTCCGCTCCGAAGTGCGCACGCGACACCAGCTCGGCGCGGCCCTGGGTCGCGGCAAACGCATCATCGTCCCGTATTGCACCGTGGACGAGGCGGGCGCCAACAAGCTGGGGTTGTGGCCGCTCGAGAGCATGGACGAGCTGGTGGTCGGCAAGTGGAAGATCCTGGAGCCGCCCAAGGAACGCTGGGGCGAGCCCGGCAAGCAGGCTCAACCCGAAGACCTCGACCTGGTGATGGTGCCCGGCGTGGGATTCTCCCGGGACGGCGCCCGCATGGGCAACGGCCAGGGCTACTACGACCGCCTGCTCCACCAGGCCCGCCCTGACGCGCCTCTCGTCGCGCTGGCCTATGAATGCCAGATGTTTCCGGAGCTGGTGATGGACCCCCACGACGTGTACATGGACAAGGTGATCACCGAGAGGGCGGTCTACGAGGGACGTGGTCGGAAGGCGCGATGAGCCGCGCCGGCGTCAGGGACTCGCTCGCAGCGGCCGTTAGGTGGCGTGGAGCGCGATTCCGGGCCCGTAGTATCCTCAGGGAGCGTTTGCCCATCATGCCGACGCCGTCTCCCCGATCCACCCGATCCCCGTGGAGGGTTCCATGAACACGGTCGCTGGAGCGAGCCGTCGATCCCCCCGGCTCAGCGTCGTCGCCGTCGCGATCCTGGGCGCCGGAATCCTCTCGCTCGCCGCCTGCGCCAGGGGCGAAAAGAAGACGCCGCTTCCCGAGGTTCCACTGGCGGAGAAGCCGGCCTTTCCTCTCGAGCAGCACCTCGAATCGAAGGAGATCGCGGCCGGCAAGTACACCCACACGCAGCTCTTCGAGGCCGGCGACAAGCTCTTCCACACGGCTTACAACGGGCTCGACGGCGTCGGCATGCAGCGTACGGTGGGCGGCAAGCCGCTCCACCGCTTCTCCACCGGTCCGGCGGGCGGCGGGCAGCCGATACCGCTCGCCGCTCAATCCTGCGGCAGTTGCCACGCCGTTCCCTTCGGCGCGGGAGCGGGGCTCGTGCACACCCGCGTCATCTTCGACCCGGACCAGAATGGCGAGCCGCCCTTCAGCCCCCGCGACACGATCTCGCTGTTCGGCGACGGCGCGCTGCAGCTCCTGGCTCAGGAGATGACGACGGAGCTCCTGGCGGCGCGGGAGGCGGCGGCCGACGAGGCCAGGAAGACGCCGGGCGTGGCGGTGGAGCGTGCGCTCGCCGCCAAGGGGGTGGGGTTCGGCTCGCTGGCCGCAACCGCCGCCGCGAGCGGCGAAGTGAAGTTCGACCTCTCGGGCGTCCGCGGCGTCTCGCCCGATCTCGTCGTCCGGCCCATGGGCTGGAAGGGCAGCGTCGTCTCGGTGCGCAACCTGGTGGTGGCCGCCTCCAACTTCGGCATGGGAATGATGGGCGAGGAGTTCGTCTGGCGGCTGCCCCCGGACGCCCAACCCGACCCCGACGGCGACGGCGTCACGCGCGAGCTGTCGGTCGGGGACATCACGGCGATCACTGTCTACAACGCGGCACAGGAGGCGCCGGCGGAGCTCGCCCGCCTGGCCGCGTTGGGCCTGGTGGCGGCGCCTGATGCGGCGGCTCTCGCGCGTGTCGAGCGCGGCCGGGCGCTCTTCACGCAGGCCGGCTGCGTGAGTTGCCACCTGCCCGAGATGCGGCTCGCCAAGACCGTCTTCGAGGAGCCCACGCTCGACGGCGGCGGGCGTTACCTTGACGGCTTCCTGGCCGGCAAGGACCCCGGCTACGATCCGGCGCGCCCGGTGCGCTTCGACCTGCTGACCGATTCCCAGGCGCCGCGCATCGAGGCCCACCCTGCCGGCGGCGCCGTGGTGCGCCTGTACGGCGATCTCAAACGCCACGACATGGGGCGCACGCTGGCGGAGGCCGGCGGTCCGGTGGCCCCCTTCGACGCGACGCTCACGCCGCTCCAGGTCGACGGCAAGCCCGCGCTGGTCGGCGCCAGCGAGTTCCTGACCCCCGAGCTGTGGGGTGTCGCCGACACCGGGCCCTACCTCCACGACGATCGCGCCGGCACCCTGGCCGAGGCGATTGCGATGCACGGCGAGGACAAGCCCCCCGCGGCCGGCGAGCCGGGCCGCAGCGAAGCCCAGGAGTCGCGCGACGCGTATCTGCGTCTGACCCCCGACGAGCAGGGCGCGATCGTGGCCTTCCTGAAGAGCCTGGTGACGTTCTCGGCCGAGGGGCGCTGAGCTGGCGCCGGGGCGAGCCGCGCGCGCCGCGGCGGCGCCAGACGTCCGGACGGCGCCGCCAGTCTGGCGCCGGGCGCGACCGCTGCTCGTCGCCGGGTACCTGGCGTTCGTCGTGGCGGGTTTCCTGACGCCGTGGCAGCCCCGCGTCTTCTGGACGATGCTGCTTCCGCTGCTGGTGCTGTTCATCGTGCTGGTCGGCTTCCATCCCTGGCGCTCGCTTTGCCCGCTCGCCGCGCTGGGCGAGCTCGGCCAGCGGCTCGGCGCCTCCTCGCAGCGGCGTGTGCCGGCCTGGCTCGAGGACGCGCACCTGGTGCTGCCCTTCGGCGTGTTGGCGGCGATGCTGCTGCTCCGACTGCTGGCGACCAACGGCGACGGCCGCTGGCTCGCGTGGCTGCTGGTCGGACTGGCGCTGGCGGCGATCGCCACCAACTGGATCTTCACGGGCAAGACCTGGTGCAACTTCGTCTGTCCGGTCGGGGTGGTGGAGCGCATCTACACCGATCCCTCGCCGCCGCGCGGCGCCGAGAACTCGCAATGCGCCCGCTGCACGGCCTGCAAGAAGTCCTGTCCGGACATCGACCAGGAGAACAACTACTGGCGCGAGCTCGCCGGGAACGGCCGGCGCTTCGCCAGCTACGCCTTCCCCGGCCTGGTGCTCGCCTTCTACAGCTACTTCTGGCTGCGTGCGGGCGACTGGGAGGTCTACTTCGACGGCCGCTGGACGCAGCAGCCGGCGACACGCGAGCTCCTGCTCGGCGCCGGTTTCTTCTTCGCGCCCTGGCTGCCGGCCGTTTTCGCCGCCACGCTGACGCTCGGCGGCTTCGCGCTCGCCAGCTTCGCGCTTTTCGTGGGGATCGAGGCGGCGACCCGCAGGCGCGGCGCCGACCCTGAGCAGCATCGGCATCGGCTGCTGTCCCTCGCCGCCTTCGCCGCCTTCAGCCTCTTCTACCTGTTCGCCGGCGCGCCGACGCTGCGCAAGATCCCCTACGGCGCGAGGGCCCTCGCCTTCGTCGCGCCGGCGGTGGCCGTGTTGACGCTCGCCCGCCGCTGGAACCGCAGCCGCGGGGGGTACAACCGCGACAGGTTCGCCGCCAAACTCGTTCGCAGCTGGCCGTTTCCAGGCGAGCCGCCCGCCGATCCCCTGGAGGCCTACGCGCGCATCCAGGCCAGCGAGCAGGCCCGCGAACAACTGCTGGCCGGCTACGCCCAGGCGCTGCGCGACGCCCTGGCGGACGGGCTGCTCGACGAGAGCGAGGCGCGGCTGCTCGACGAGATCCAGCGCCAGTTCGGGATCTCGCCGCGCGAGCGCGAACGCATCGTGGCGCAGCTCTCCGAGCGGGAGCGGCAGCAACTCGCCTCGGGTCGCGTGTTGACCCTGGAGGAGCGCCTGCAGATCGAGACCTACCGTGCGGCGTTGACCGAGGCGTTGCTCCGCTCGGCCCAGGAGCTCGAGATCGACGCTCTGCGCCGGACCTTCGGCGTGAGCGTCCAGGATCACCTGGCGCTCGTGGCACGGCTGCGCAGCGGCGGCGGGCCACTCCTCGAACGTGCGCGCAGCGAGCTCGACGAGGCACGTTGCCGGCGCGACGACCGCCTCGCGCTGGCGGGCGCACCCGGCGGCGAGAGCGGGGAGCTGCTCGGCTTCCTGCTCGCGCGGGCCGAGGAGGCCGCGCTGGCGCGGCTCTACGACCTTCTCGCCCTTCTCGGCGACAAGCGGGCGGTCGAGAGCCTGCGTCCCGGCCTCGTGAGCCGCGAGGGCGAAACACGCGGCGCCGCGCTGATGCGCCTCCGACAGGCCTGCCCGGCCGCGCTGGAGGTCGTCGAGGCGCTCGAAGCCATGCTCCTGGAGCCAGCCGCCGCCGTTGCGAAGGACGAAGGGGAGCGGCTCAGGCGCCTGGCCCGGCTGGCGCTCGACGCCGACCCGTTCGTGCGCGCCGCCGCCGCCTGGAGCCTCGCGGCCAGCGGCGCCCCCCAGGCGAGCGCGGCTCTGGTCGCGGCGCGGGCCGACGGCGATCCGCTGGTCCGAGAAGCCGCGGAGACTCCGGCCGAGGCCGCAGCTGCGGCTTTGAGCATCGCCGGCCCGCGCATCGCTCGTATGCAGGCGCTCAGGGGGGTGCCGCTCTTCGCCGAACTCGACCCCGACGACCTGCTCGACCTCGCCGAGCTGGCGCGGGAGGAGGAGGTTCCCGCAGACGGGATCCTGTGTGAACAGGGCCGGCCGGATTCGGGTGACCTGTTCGTCGTGCTCTCCGGCCGGGCGACGGTGGCCGTGCGCGCCGGCGACGACGACCACGAGATCGCCGAGCTCGGCGCCGGCGAGGTGGTGGGAGAGCTGGCCCTTCTCGACGGCAGCCCGCGCAGCGCCACGGTGCGGGCCCACCGCGGACGCCTCCGGGTGCTGCGAATCCCGGCGGCCGCGTTCCGCGATCGCCTGCTGCAGCGCGGGCGTGTGGCGCGTTCGTTGCTGCTCACGCTCACGCACCGGCTGCGGGCGCTCGCGGGCCGCGTGGCCGCGTCGCGGACGCCCGTGACACCCGGCTAACGGGCCGGCGCCGTTACGGCTTGAGGCTCAGGTTCAGCACCGCCGCTTCGCCGTCGCGGACGCTGATCTTCGCCGCAACCGGCGCGAGCTTGTCGTGCACCGCCTCGATTTCGTAGCTCCCGGCGGGCAGCCCCTGGATGGCGAACGAGCCGTCGGCCCCGCTCACCGCGTGATACGGGTGCGGGACCACTGCGATGAACGCCCGCATCCAGGGGTGCATGTCGCATCGGACCGGAAACAGGGCCTCCGGCTTGTCGAAGCTCCGGGAGGCCTCCATCCCCTTGCGCGGCTGCGCGATGTTGAAGGCCGCGTTGGCGGTGGCGAAACCGTGGACGTTGTGGAAGGTGCCGTCGCTGTTGCGGATCTTCAGGACCTGGCCCACCTGCAGCACCAGCACCGAGGGGACGTACTCGCAGCCCTGCTGGTCCAGGAGGGCGGGCTCGGACGGCGTGGCGTAGGAACCGCCGAGTCCGCTCTTCACGTAGACGACCACGTTGGCCAGGCCGCCGTCCTGGACCTCGAAGGCTCGTCTCTCGATGCCGGCAGGATGCAGAGCCTGGCAGGCCGCGTCGCTGGAGACCGGCATCTTGACCGGCGCGGGGGCGGCGCCCTCGAAGGACACCTTGCCCGACACGGAAGCGGTCCCCGGTGCCGGCTGGGCGCTGGCGACGAGGGCCGGGGCGCCCGCAAGAAGGCTCGCAACTGCCAGCGTTCGCATCAGCGCCGGATTGTGGGTGGGCGGTTCGGGACTGTCAAGGCTCCCCGCGGTGGACAGCGCTGCGCCTTGACGCTAGGCTTCGGCCGCGATGGCCGCACCCGGCCGCTCGGCTTCGATCCTGCGCGCGCTGCTTTGGCTGGCCGGGGCCTTGGCCGCAGCGCCGCTGCATGCCGACCGGGCCCTGGATTTCCGCCTCTTCGAAGCCGCTCGCGCGGGAGACGCGGCGACGGTGGCCGAGCTCTTGCGCCAGGGCGCGGTGGTCGACGCGCGAAACCGCCTCGGCAACACGTCGCTCAACCTTGCGGCCCAGGGCGGTCACGAGGCCACGGTGGCGCTGCTGCTCGCACACCAGGCGGATCCCGGAAGGCCCAACCTGCGGGGCGCGACGCCGCTGATGGGCGCGGCCTTTGGCGGCGCGTTCGAGGTCGCGCGCCGGCTCATCGAAGCGGGCGCGAGCGTGGAGCCGAGCGACAACACCCAGAAGACGGCCATGGTCTACGCCGCCGCCAACGGACACGCCCGGATCGTGGGCCTGCTTCTCGACCACGGAGTGGGCGTGAACCGGCGTTATCACAACGACCTCACGGCCCTGATGTGGGCCGCCGGCTACGGGCACACGGAGACCATCCGGCTGCTGCTGGAGAGGGGAGCCGACCGCCAGCTCCTCGACAACCGCGGCAAGACGGCTCTCGCGATGGCCCTGGAGAACGGTTACGCGGAGGCCGCCACGCTCCTGGAAGGACCGGCGGCCGCGAGCGGACGTGGCCGGCCGGATCAGTAGAGGCCGGCCAGGTACTGGGCGATGTTCTCCACGTCCGCGTCGCTCAAGGTGCCGGCCACGGTCGTCATCGTCGCCGCGTCGTTGGTGCGCGCCCGGGTCTTGAAGTCCATGAGCTGCTTCTTGACGTACTCGAAGTGCTGCCCGGCCACCCGTGGGACCTCGTTTGCGCCCTGGTAATGCCCCTGATGGCACATGGTGCAGAGTGTGGCATCGGCCAGGTCCTTGCCCCGGGCGGCCCGGGCGGCGTCGGGCTTGAAGCCACTCGCGATCGGTTTCTGCTCCGCGTAGTAGCTGGCGACGGCCAGCATGTCCTCCTTGCTCATGTTGGCCACCACCGCGGTCATGTCGGGATCCTGGCGCCGGCCCTCCTTGTAGTCCTTGAGCTGGCGGTAGGTGTATCTCAGGGTCTGGCCCGCCAGGATCGGGTAGAGAGGATCCGAGGATTGACCGCTCGGACCGTGACAGCCCGCGCAGGCCTGCGCCAACTGCTGCCCGCGCGCGGGTTCCTGAGCCCGCACCCACGGGGACAACGTCGCCACCAGCAGCGTGAGCATCGTGGCTCTCTTCAATCCTCGCTCCTCCTCTTCTAGACGAAAGAGCGGCCGCCCCGAAGGGCGGCCGCTGGCGCGGAACGTAGTCTCGGGTCAGTCGTTCAGGCTGAAGACGAAGACGCTGTTGCCGCGCTTGTAGTTGAGCTGGACGTTGCCCCCCGCCGCCACGGCGATGTACTGCTTCCCGTTCACGCTGTACGACACCGGCGGAGCGTTCACGCCCGCCCCGCACTGGAACTGCCACAACGTCTCGCCCGTGGCGGAATTGTAGGCCTTCACGAGCCCGTTGCCCTCGCCGGCGAAGACGAGGCCACCGGCCGTGGCCAGGGCGCCGCCGATCATCGGCTGCTGGGTTTTCGCGGTCCACACCACCTTGCCGGTGTTGTAGTCCACGGAGGCCACGTTGCCCCACTGCTCCTCGCCCGGGATCACCTTGAAGGCGCCGCCCAGCCACAACTTGCCGGAAGGATAGGGCGTGCTCTCGACGTGATACGTCATCGGCTGGTGCAGGTTCACGGCGAAGGCGAGACCCCGATTGGGATCAACGGCGATGGGCGACCACTCCACGCCACCGTTCGCGCCCGGCAGCATGCGCGCTCCCTCCTTGGTCGGCAGGACCCACATGTTCTCCTGTGGGACCATCGCCTCCGAGAAGCGGATCAGGCCGCAGGTCTTGCGGTCGTGCACGTACACGTGCCCCGTCTTCCCGGCATGCAGGATGCCCGGAACCACCTTGCCGAGCTTGTCCTTGACGTCCACGAGCACCGGCGGGCTGACGGCGTCGAGGTCCCAGACGTCGTGGGCGATGTACTGGAAGTGGCAGGCGTACTTGCCGGTCTCGAGGTCCACGCCCACCAGCGAGTCGGTGTACAGGTTGTCCCCGGGACGGATCGAACCGTCCAGGTCGGGTGAGGGATTGCCGACCACGAAGTAGATCTTGCCGGTGGCGCGGTCCACCGCCGGGTTCTGCCACACGCCGCCGCCCAGGGTCTTGTATGGATCACCGAGGGTCGCGAGGGCCGCCTTCTCGGCGGCGATGTCGCGGAGCATGTTGCGTCCGGTGGCGTCGTGGGTCGCCCACACGCCGACCGAGTTCTCCGGGATGGTGTCGAAGGTCCAGATCAGCTTCCCGGTGCCCGCATCGAAGGCCTTGACGAAGCCCCGGATCCCGTATTCACCCCCGTTGGTGCCGATCAGGACCTTGTTGCCGACGACGGTCGGGGCCATGGTCTCGCTGTAGCCGGCCTCGGGGTCCGCGATCTGGGTCTCCCAGAGCAGCTTGCCGGTCTTGGCGTCCAGGGCCACGAGTTTGGCGTCCAGGGTGCCCATGAACAGGCGGTTGCCCGCGATGGCCACGCCGCGGTTGTTGGGCCCGCAGCAGTAGGTGGTGATGGGCCCCATCTTGTGCTTGAAGTGCCACAACTCCTCGCCGGTCGCAGCGTTGACCGCGTAGACGTGGTTGAACGAGGTGGTCAGGTACATGATCCCGTTCACCACGATCGGCGAGGTCTCCATGGACTCCAGGACCTCGGTCTGGAACACGAAGGCCGGACGCAGCTTTTTCACGTTGTCGGTGTTGATCTGCGTGCCCGGGTAGTAGCGGGTCTGCTCGTAGTTGCCGTTGGTGTGGAGCCAGTTGCTGGCGTCGCTTCCGGCGCGGTCGAGCATCTGCTGGCTGACGGTTCCCATGTCGCCGTAGAGAGTGGCTGGTTTCACCTCCTCGCCGAAGGCGGAGCCGGCGGCGAGGGAGAGCATGGCGCACAGCGCCGTCAGGGAGGCGAAGCTGCCCCTAGCGTAGGTGCGAACTCTGTTCACGCTGTTCCTCCTAAGTTTCCTTCATCGCGCGATGTCACAAGAAGGCTCCCCTCGCCTCGATCGCGAGGTGGTCCCTGGCCGATCCACGTTTGGGCTCGCCGGGCGACGTTGCCGCGGCTACCCCTGGCCGGATGCGCCCCCGGGCATGGCTTCCTCGTGTTCCTAGAGTGGTGGCGCAGATTATGGTTCGATCCGACTTGGGCTTGCAAGGTCCGGCCTGTGGCCGTCGGTCATGCTAGATTCGGCGGAAGAGCCAGCATCAGGATCCCATGTCCGAGCCCAACGCCACGGCCCGCTCCGCGTCCGCCAACGGCCGCGCCTCCGCCGGACACGGCTTCGGCACGGCGCCCGTGTTCCTGGCCAGCATCAGCACGATCCTGGGCGCGGTCCTGTTCCTGCGTTTCGGCTACGCGGTGGCCCACGCGGGCGTGCTGGGCACGCTGCTAATCGTCGTGCTGGGCCACGCGGTCACGCTGCCGACGGCCCTGGCCATCGCCGAGATCGCCACCAACCGGCGCGTCGAGGGCGGTGGCGAGTATTTCATCATCTCGCGCTCCTTCGGCATCACCATCGGCGCGGCCATCGGGGTCTCGCTCTACCTGTCCCAGGCCGTCTCGGTGGCCTTCTACATGATCGCCTTCGCCGAGGCCTTCCGGCCGCTCGCACCCTGGTTCCAGTCGGCGACCTCCCTGGGGTTCGATCCGCGCCTCGTGTCGTTGCCCGGCACCCTGCTGCTGGCGGGACTGGTGATCGCGCGCGGAGCCGACGTCGGGGTCAAGGCGTTGTGGCTGGTGGTGGCGGCGCTGGCCGCGTCGCTGCTGCTCTTCTTCCTGGGCGGCGCCCCCGACGGCGTCGAGGTCGCGGGCATCAACCTGACCGAGACCGTGGCCGATCCCGATCCGTTCATGCTGGTCTTCGCCATCGTGTTCCCGGCCTTCACCGGCATGACCGCAGGCGTGGGGCTCTCCGGTGATCTCGCCAACCCGCGCCGCTCGTTGCCGCTCGGGATCCTGTCGGCGACCGTCGTGGGCATGGCGGTGTACGTGGCGCTGGTGTTCAAGCTGGCTGGCTCGGCCACTCCGGAGATGCTGGCCGGCGACCAGCTCATCATGGCGCGCATCGCGCTCTGGCCCCCGATCATCCCCATCGGCCTCGCCTGCGCGACCATCTCGTCGGCCCTCGGCTCGCTCCTGGTGGCCCCGCGAACGCTGCAGGCCCTGGCGGCCGACGGCGTCGCCCCCTCGGCCGCGGTCAACAGCGCGCTGCGCCACGGCGAGGGCAGCGCCAACGAGCCCCGCAACGCGACCCTGGTGACCGTGGCGATCGCCCTCGTGTTCGTGGCGGCCGGCAGCGTGGACTTCGTGGCGCGCATCATCTCTATGTTCTTCATGGTGACCTACGGCGCGTTGTGCTCGGTCAGCTTCCTCGAGCACTTCGCCGCGCGGCCCAGCTATCGCCCGAGTTTCCGCTCCCAGTGGTACCTGAGCCTGCCGGGAGCGCTGATGTGCCTGTTCCTGATGTTCCAGATGGACCCGCTCTACGCTCTGGCCGCGCTGCTGGTGATGATCGCGCTCTACCGCGCGATCGAGAGGGCACGCGGCGCCGGCGATCTGTCCGCCATCTTCCACGGCGTGATGACGCAGATGACGCGCCAGTTCCAGATCCGCCTGCAGCAGGCCGGCAGGCTGCGCTCGAGCGGCGAGTGGCGGCCCAGCATCGTGATGGTCGACGCGCGCACCTTCTCGCGCAGCGCGCCGCTGCACTTCCTGGGCTGGTTGTGCCACCGCTTCGGCTTCGGCACCTACCTGCACTACATCCAGGGCCAACTCGACCCCGAGCACTTCAAGGCCAGCCGGCGCGAGCTGGCGCGGCTCATCTCCCTCACCCACTCGCGCGGCAGCGGCGTGTACGTCGACACCATCGTGTCGCCGTCGATACAGTCGGCCCTGGCACAGAGCCTGCAGATCCCGGGCGTTTCGGGGATGGAGAACAACACCGCCTTGTTCGGGTTCTCGACCCACGACGAGCCCGAGGCGCTGCAGCAGGTCTACGACGGCTGCCAGCTCGCCACCGCGGCGCGCATGAACAGCCTGGTGTTGCGCCACGGCGACCACTTCTTCGGCAACCGCGCCGAGATACACATCTGGCTGACCTGGCACGACTACAAGAACGCCAACCTGATGATCCTGCTGGCCTACATCCTGCTCGGCCACAAGGACTGGGAGGACGCCGAGATCCGCATCTTCGCCGCGTTCCCGCAGGGCGAGGTGTCGGAACAACGCAGGCGCCTCAAGGAGATGATCGACGCGGGCCGGCTGCCGATGACCGAGAAGAGCCTGCGCATCATCGGCACCGACGACCAGGTGGACTTCAACAAGCTCGTGGAGCAACGTTCGGCCGCGGCCGACCTGGTGGTGTGCGGCTTCACCGACGAGCGCATGCGCGAGAAGGGCCCCGAGCACTTCCTGCGCCACGCGGCCTTGCGCGACGTGCTCTGGGTGCAGGCACAGCAGCAGCTCCTGATCGAGTGAGGCCGGTTGGAGCCGGCGTCGCGGAGCGCGTGACCGAGCTCAGGGCTAAAGGCGCATCCTGGCCAGGAGCGCCCGGAAACGGGGGTCGGCCTCCAGGCTCCGGAGCAGCGGGTCACCCTTGAGCTCCGCCAGGCCCGGATCCCGCTGCGCGAAGGCGCGCTCGAGCCATTCGAAGGCCGCGTCCGCCTGGCCCCGGAAGGCATAGACCTCGGCCACCTGAAACGCCGCGGTGACGCTGTCCTTCTCGACGAGCTCGACCAGGGCCGCGTCGGCCTCCTCCTTCCGCCCGAGGGCGTGATACGCGACGGCCAGCCCACAGCGGCCCCACGAAGGCTCCTGCTCCCGCTTCATCTGCTCGAGCGCGGCCTGCGGCTTCGACCGCCCTAGGAGGACGAGGCCGAGAGCCCGCTGCACGTTCGGATAGTTGGGGTTCAGCTCGATGGCCTTGCGGAGGGCTGGCCCTCGAGCCGCTCCATCACGATGAAGGGGTGGCCCTGGTGCACGCCGACGTCGTGCACCGTGCAGATGTGGGGATGATTCAGGGCGGAGGCCGCCCGCGCCTCGGCCTGGAAACGCTCCAGCGCCTCCGCGTCGCCGCTCAGCTCCTGGGCGAGCAGCTTCAGGGCCACGTGCCGTCCCAGCCGCGTGTCCTCGGCCTCGTACACGACGCCCATCCCACCACCCCCGAGCTTCCGGAGCAGCCGGTAGTGGGACAGCGTCTCGCCGATCATCGTCAGGGCCTCGTCATAGCGGCAGGCGCATCTTCTTCAGGAACGCCTTGTAGCGCGGGTCGGCCTCCAGGCTCTTGAGCAGCGGATCGCCCTTGATCTGTGTGAGACCGCCGTCGCGCTGGGCGTAGGCCCGCTCGAGCCAACCGAAGGCCTCGTCGGTCTCTCCTCGGAAGGCATGGACCTCGGCGATCTGAAAGGCGGAATCGTGTTGGTTCTTTTCGACGAGCTCACCCAATGCGATGTCCGCCTCCTTCTTCCGTCCGAGGGCGTGATACGCGAGGGCCAGGCCGAACCGATGCCAGATCGGATCCTCCTCCCGCTCCATCTCCGCGAGCGCGGCCTGCGGGTTCGACCTCGCGAGTTGGATTCGGCCGATCGACATGTGGGCACTCGGGTACTTCGCTTTCAGCTCGAGGGTCTTGCGGACAGCCGCTTCGGCCTCGTCCAGCCGGCCGGCATACCAAGCGTTGAGGCCGACGTTGTAGTGCGCACGGACGTTCAGGGGGTCGAGCTCGACGGCGCGCCGGCCCAGATCGATGGCGTCCCCGAAGCGGCCCAGCGTGGCAACCAGGCTGGACGCACCCCGGACGACCGTGGCGTTTCCGGGCTCGAGCTCGAGGGCCCGCTTGTACGCGGCATCCGCTCCCGACCAGTCCCAGTCGTAGCTCCTGCGGATCGAGCCGAGAGCCGCATGAGCTTCGGCCAGGTTCGGGTCGAGCTCGAGGGCCTTCTCTACCTCCTGACGCGCCTTTCCGAAACCCTCGGCGACAGGGGCGTAACCGGAACCCGCCTGGCCACTGTGGGCATCGGCCAAGCCCGCCCAGGCGCGGGCATTGCCGGGCTCGAGCTTCAACGCCTGCTCGTAGTAGGAGACCGCCTTCTCCAGGTCCTCCCGGCTCCGTCGGTCGCGGAAATACTTCCCCTGCAGGTAGAGGGTGTAGGCCTCGGCGTTGCGGCCAGGCGCGGGCGAGGGCGTGCCCTTTCCCAGCAGCTTCACCTTCAGGGCGCTCGACACCGACCGCGCGATCTCGTCCTGCACCGCGAAGATGTCGCTGAGCTCCCTGTCGTACGTGTCCGACCACAGGTGGAACCCGTCCGCCACCTTCACGACCTGCGCCGTGATGCGAACGCGGCTCCCCGCCTTGCGTACGCTCCCCTCCAGGATCGCCCCCACGTTGAGCTGCCGGCCGATGCTGGCGATGTCCCCCGTCCTGCCCTTGAACTGGAAGGACGAGGTGCGCGCCGCCACGCGCAGCTCCGGGATCCTGGCCAGGACGTTGAGCAGCTCCTCGGCCAGACCGTCGGCAAAGTACTCCTGGTCCTTTCCCGAGCTCATGTCCACGAAGGGCAGGACCGCGATCGAAGCCGTGCCGGCCGCCTCGGGAGCCCCCGACTGCGGTCCGCCATGCCTCGCCTCGCGGCCAAACCAGACACCCCCCGCCACCGCCAACACCAGAGCCGCGGCGCCAGCGCCGACCCAGAGGAGCCGACGCGACGGCTGGTGCGCCTTGGTAGCCGGTGCCACGCCGCTCGCCGACGTCACCCGGCCCTGCGTCGTGTCGCGTCGCAGACGCTGAAGATCCGCCCGTATTTCCGGGGCGCTCTGGTAGCGCAGCGTCCGGTCCTTCTCCAGCGCCTTCCCGATGATCCGTTCCAGCTCCACCGGTACCCGTCCGTTGAGTCGCACCGGCCCCACCGGCTCCCGGTTGAAGATCGCCTCCAGCACCTCCCCGGTGCTCTGCCCGCTAAACGCCAAGACACCCGTCGCCATCTCGTACAGCACCGCGCCGAACGAGTACAGGTCCGTCCGTGCGTCCAGCTCCTTCCCCCGCGCCTGCTCCGGTGACATGTACGCCACCGTCCCCAAGAGCGTCCCCGCCTGCGTCAAACCCTCCGGCAGACTCCCCGTCGCACGCTCCGAGTCCAGCGTCCCTCGGCTCAGGGTCTGCTTCGCCAGCCCGAAGTCCAGCAGCTTCGCCTGCCCGCGCTCCGTCACGAAGATGTTCGCCGGCTTGATGTCCCGGTGCACGATCCCCTTGGCGTGCGCCGCCTCCAGCGCGTCCGCGATCTGAGACCCCAGCTCCAGCACCTGCTCCGTCTCCAGCGGCTTGCCGCCGATCCGGTGCTTCAGCGTCTCCCCCTCCATCAGCTCCATCACGATGAAGCTGTGCCCCTTGTCCTCGCCGATGTCGTGGACCACGCAGATGTGGGGGTGGTTCAGGGAAGAAGCGGCCCGGGCCTCCCGCTTGAAGCGGTCCAGAGCCTCCCGGCTCTCGTGAAGCTCCTCCGGCAGAAGCTTCACCGCCACGTGCCGCTGAAGGCTCAGGTCCTCCGCCTCGTACACCACACCCATCCCACCGCCTCCGACCTTCCTCAGCAGCCGGTAGTGGGACAGCGTCTCGCCGATCATCGCGGGTCAGGTCCCTCTCGAAAACGCCTGTCGGGGTACTCGCCCGCAGGAGTCCGGAAGCAAGATCTCAGCGGGCGAGAGGACGGAGGAGGCAAGCGGGAAGGATTCGGAGAGCAAGCTGCCACCAGCCCACCCGCACCAGCATGGAGGTCTGGACCGCCGTGCGCGAAGACATTCACGGACGCCCCCCTTTGGAGAGGCAGCCGGCTACACGTCCCCGTTGTCCGATTGTTGAACCGAGACACTATGCCTCGTGAGCGGCCGAAGTCAACATCACGCAAGCGGGTAGCATCTCCGGGGGTGTGGTCCCTCCCGGATCGCCCTCGTCGGCGCGAGCTACACCGGCGAGGCGATGGTGTTCGTCGCGAAAACGGCCGGCCTCCAATCCTCTGCGCCAGGGATCTCCGGGCCGGAACGAGACCCGAGAGTCCAGGGGACAGCGACCGGACCGGGGCCGGTTCTCGTGGAGGAGTTGGTGGCCGCTGTGAGGTGACAACGGCGACGCCATCCGCCTTTTCGTCATGGCGCGGGGAGGGTAGTAGATCTGGGTTGGCCTAGTTGGACTGCGGGAGCATCGTTGTCACGCCTTCGCATCTCATTCGCGCCAGCGGCAGAAAAGGCGTTGCCCGGTTGGCGAAAACGTGCTGTCATGAATAGCCGTCGAGTCCGGCGCTCCCCGCGCAGGGATGGAGGTTGGCCATGCAGCGACTGCCTCGCTCCTCGTTCTCCTTCGTCCTCTCGACCAGCCTCGCGCTCCTCGCGGCCGCGCCGGGCACGGCCGCCCCGCCGGGTTCCCTGCCCTGTGCTGCGGAAGCGCAGGCGGCGGTGGCCGCCGTCCGAACGCTGATCCTGGTCAGCGGCCTCGCCGACGGCAACGAGAACGCGTTCCTTGCGAAGCTCGACGCGGCCGAGAAGTCGATCCAGAAGGGCAACGCAAACGCCGCGTCAGGGCAACTGGGCGCGTTGCGCAACCAGGTGGAGGCCTTCGCCGCGAACGGCAAGCTGAGTGCGGATGACGCCCAGGCGATTCTCGAGGCCATCGAGGTCGCCCTGGCGGTGCTCGAGAGCTGCTCGGGCACGGCACGGCTCGCCTTCTTCAACGTCCGTTCGGGCGACAGCGAGAATGGCCTGTTCTGGGTCAACCCCGTGGCGCCGTACGCGGCCACACGCGTGCTGTTTCGAACCGACACCTATCCGAGCGGCGTGACTGATCCCCAGGCGACCCATCTCGGCCCCTTCCCCGGAAGCCCTGGGGTGGTCGGCAGCACGACCCACACCGGGCTCGACAACGGAACGACCTACTACTATGCCGCGTTCGCCGAGGACGGCGCGGGCGTGGCCTCGGCGGCGCGCACGTCGCGGGGCCGGCCGGAGGATACGTTGGGTGCCTTCCGCTGGGCCTACACGATCGGCCGGCCTCGTCCTGTCGCCGCGGTCAACGGCTCTTCGTTCCCCTACATGGCCTTGTCCGACGACGCCCTCCACGCGATGCGTGTCGTTGACGGCGGCTGGCCATCGTCCTGGAAGCCCGCGGCGATCGCGGCGCCGGCGGCCGCCCGGCCCACCACGCTCCCGTTCGCGATCGGCGGCCAGCGGATGTCCTTCGTCGGCAGTCGCACGGGGGTCGTGCACGCCGTGAACGCGGATAGCGGAGCGCTCGTGTGGACTAGCCCCCCGCTCGGCGGGCAGGTCCTTTCGTCGGTTTCAGGAGCCTTCGCAGCTTTCGGCGAGACGGTAGACTACCTGTTCGTCGGCGTGCGGACCCCGGCCGGCGGTGGCCGTTTCCACGCCCTGAACCCGCTCAACGGGACGATCCGTTGGAGTTTCGATGCCGGCGGGAGCCTGGGAGCGGTGGTCACTCAACCGTCCGTCTCCCCGACGACCGCGACCACGCCCGGCCGCATCTACTTCGCCAGCCGCGCCCGAGGCGGCACGGACACCGTCTGGTGCCTGCAGTACGCGCCCGCGTCGTTCACGGTCGTCTGGTCGGCCAAACCGGGCGACGTGAACACTTCCCCCACGGTGCGCATGGGGTCCGTATACGTGGGCACGACGGCCGACGAGCTCCACTCACTCGATGCAGACGACGGCACCGTGCGGTGGCCGACGCCGTATGCGACCGGCGACGGGCCCATCTCCCTCTTCGTCTTCCGTCCGCTGGGCACGGACCGCCTGTACTTCAGCACGGCCAACGCGGCTCACGCCCTGACGGACATGGGCTCGGCGGCCGTCGCCTTCTGGACGGCGCCTGTGTCGCTGCCGAACCCCTCCGTGCCGGTCCCGGTCGGGCCGAATGTGTACGTCTCGGCGGCGGACGGCCGCCTCTACCAGATCGACCAGACGGCGACTACACCCAGTCCGATCCCCGTCAGCGTCGGTGACCCGTCGGCTCCGGCGGCTCTCGGTCAGCTCACGTTCGACAATTCGAACGGCATCGTCATCGTCGGCTCGGCCGACGGGATCGTCTACGGGCTGCACTTCCCGTTCGCGCCTTGATACACGTGGGCCGAGGAGCCCGGCACGATCGCGCGACGAAGCCGCTCACCGACACCTGAACTCGATCGCCTCCTTCTCGTCGCCGTGCCGTTCCAGCGCTCGCAGCACCTCGCGGGTCCGTGAACAGCGACCGCTCACGATCGGCGTGTACTGGACACCCGCCAGCGCTGCCCCCGGGCGGCCGAGGCGCCTGACTCGGAGCCGACTTCGCGTTCCCCGAGAGCCCGTGTAGTCTGAGCCCTACACGGAGGGGATGCCGGCTGATGGCGGGTGGCTCGTCCACCGCCTATCCTGCGGCGACCCGCCAAGGGAGGAACCATTCCCGACATGTCGAACCCGATACCCGAGGGCCTGGCGACGCTGGGCCACGTCCGGGGCGTTCGCGCGCTGCTGGCCGAGGCGGCGACGAGACGACCGGGAGCGCCCATTGGCTGAGCCGGTGCGCGAACGGATCCTCGTCGTTGTCGACGACGCCGCCGGCCGCTCCGTGCTGGCGCGCCTCCTGAGACAGGCCGATTACGACGTGATCGAAGCCGCCAGCGGGTACCAAGCGCTCGCGCGCTGCGCCGAGGGGCCGGATCTGGTGGTCCTCGACGTCAAACTCCCGGACCTCGACGGCTTCGAGGCCTGCCGCCGGATCAAGGCCGACGCCGTGACCCGCGCCATCCTCGTGCTCCACGTGTCCGACGCTCTCGTCGAGGACGAGGCCAAGGTCCGAGCGCTGGATTCCGGGGCCGACGGCTACCTCGCGCAACCCGTCGATCCCCACCTGTTCCTCGCCCATTGCCGCGCACTGCTCCGCATCCGTCGAGCCGAGCGCGCGCTCGCGGAGCAGGAGGGTCGCTTCCGGCAGATCCTCGAGAACCTGGATGCGGTGTTTTATCTCGTGAGCGCCGACGGGTCACAGGTCTTCTACGTCAACGCCGCCTTCGAGACCGTCTGGCAGCGCAGTCGGGAAAGCCTGTATGCGAATGGGCGTACCTGGCTGGCTGGCATCCATCCAGAGGACCAGCCTCGCGTGCTTGCGTCCGTGCAGCGCCGCTGGGCCGGGGCCTCCGAGTCCTGGGAAGACAACTTTCGCGTGCTGCGACCCGACGGCAGCGTACGTTGGGTATGGGGCCGTACCTTCCTCGTGCATGATGCGGACGGCGCCGCCGACCGGTTCGCCGGCTTCGCCCAGGACATGACCAGGCAGCGCTCGACCGAAGAGGCCCTGCATCGGCGGGAGGAGCAGATCCGGACACTGGTGGCTCACCTCCAGGCGGCGCGCGAGGACGAGCGCCGGCACGTGGCGCGCGAGATCCACGACGAGCTGGGCCAGTCCCTGACGGGACTGAAGCTGGAGCTGGCCTGGGTCGCGCGGAAACTCGCCCGCGGTCGGCCAGCGCTGGCGCGGCGAATTGGGGAGATGTCGGCTCTCACCGACGCCACGATCCAGGCCGTGCAGCGGATCTCGACGAACCTGCGCCCCCGCATCCTGGACGATCTCGGCCTGGTGGCGGCGCTCGAATGGCTGGCGCGGGACCTCTCCGCGCGAACAGGGATGGCCTGCCGATTCGAGACCGGGCTCGAGCGGCTGGACCTGCCGCCGGCGGTGGCCAGCCACGTCTTCCGTCTGTTCCAGGAGGCCTTCACCAATGCCGTCCGCCATTCGGGGGGCTCGAAGGTGGTCGCCTCCCTGGCCCGCGACGACGGCCGATTGGTTGCGGAGGTGCAGGACGACGGCGGCGGCTTCCCCGAGGCAGTGCTCCGCGACCCGCACTCGACGGGCCTCGCCGGCATGCGCGAAAGGGCCCGCTCGCTGGGCGGCGAGATCGCGTTCCTGGCGGCTCCTGGAGGCGGCACGCTCGTCCGCTTGTCCTGTCCCATTCCCGGTGGGCCGGAGGCCAGCGTCGCATGATCCGCGTCCTGATCGCGGACGACCACGCCATCGTCCGCCGCGGGCTCCGGCAGATCCTGAGCGAGGAGCGGGACCTCGTGGTGGAGGCCGAGGCTGGCAGCGGGGACGAGTTGCTGCGGGCCCTGGCCCAGTACTCCGTCGACGTCGTGGTGCTGGACCTGAGCATGCCCGGACGCAACGGGCTCGAGGTGCTCGCGGATGTCCGCCGCGAGCGGCCGAAGTTGCCGGTCCTGATCCTGAGCATGCACCGGGAGGACCAGCTCGCCGTGCGCGCCCTAGCGGCCGGCGCCGCGGGCTACGTCAGCAAGGACAGCGCCCCCGTCGAGCTGCTGCAGGCCATCCGCAAGGTGGTCCGCGGAGGGCGTTACGTCAGCGAGACGCTTGCGGAGAGCCTGGCCCTCCAGCTCCAAGAGGCCCCGCCGGACGTGGCCCGGCTGTCCGACCGCGAGTTCGAGGTGTTGCGGCAGCTGGCCGCTGGACGGCGCGTCAAGGAGATCGCAGCAGACCTCGCCCTGTCCTCGAAGACCGTCAGCACGTATCGCGCCAGGATCCTGGAGAAACTCGAGCTCAGGACCAACGCCGACCTGACACTCTTCGCGGCCGCCCGGGGGCTCGTCCCGGGCGCGGAGGTGCGGTAGGACGTTCCCTACGTCGAATAGGCACAATCCCACGCCGTGCCGCGTCCAATGCCGATGGCGCCGTCACCGCCACTGGCCTAGGGTGCCTGAGATAGCCTCGCGAGCCCCGCATTCTTGAGGGCGGATCGAGCGATCATGCACTCCCTACGCGCGAAGTCCGCCGTCTTTGCGATTGCGGTCGCGTTGCTCGTGGGCGGCTCCGTGTTGTCGTACCGCAGCGCCCAGCGCTCGGTCGACGCCGGACGCTGGAGCCGCCACACCCAGGAGGTGACGGCCCAGCTGCATCAGGTGCTGGCCCTACTGGTGGACGCGGAGACTGGAGCGCGAGGTCTTGCGCTCACCGGCGACCAGAGCTTCCTCGAGCCGTACGATCGTGCGCGCGCCCAGCTGCCTCAGGAACTGGCGCGGCTGCGCACCCTCACGGCGGACAACCCCAACCAGCAGCGGCGACTCGACCGGCTCGACCCCCTGGCGGCGGCGAAGCTGCGACACCTGGCGCGGACCATCGAGCTGCGCCGGAGCGAGGGCCTGGGAGCCGTCGAGGGCGGGCACCTGGTGGAAGGCAAGCAGCTCCTGGACGCGGCCCGGTCGGTTCTGGCCGAATTGCTGGAGGAGGAGACACGGCTCCAGGGCGAGCGGGACCGGCGCTTCGAGTCCAGCGCCGTGGCGCTGAATCAAGCGCTGCTGGCCCTCTCCGTGGTCGGGCTGGTGCTCCTCGGGCTGACGTTCCTGGCCCTCGCCCGCGAGAACGCGATGCGCGCGCGCGCGGAGGTCGGCCTGCAGCAGGCCAACGCGCAGCTCGAGCAACGCGTCCGCGAGCGGACGTCGCAGCTGGAGGCGGCGAACCAGGAGCTGACCCGCGACATCGCCGAGCGCCAGCGTCTGGAGCTGGCGCTTCGCGCGTCCGAGCTGCGGATCCGCACCACGTTGGACTCGATGCTGGAGGGGTGCCAGGTCATCGGCTTCGACTGGCACTACCTCTACATCAACGATGTCGCCGCGCGGCAGGGCCGGCAGTCGAAGGAGGGGCTGATCGGCCGGAGCCTGAAGGACGCCTATCCCGGGATCGAGGGCACTGAGTTGTTCGGCGCGCTGCAACACTGCATGGAGGGCCGCCTTCCCTCGCGCCTGGAGCACGAGTTCGCGTTTCAGGACGGGTCCAGCAGCTGGTTCGAGCTGAGCATCGAGCCGGTACCGGAGGGTATCTTCATCCTCTCCGTCGACGTCACGGAACGCAAGCAGGCGGAGGAGCAGCGCGAACGCGCGATCCAGGCGCTGCGCGAGAGCGAGGCCCGCTACCGTCGCCTGGTGGGGAGCATCCGGGAGATCGTGTTCGCCGGCGGCCCGGACGGGACGCTGCTGGCGAGGAGTTTGACCTTCGTGAGCCCACAGGTGGAGGACGCCACAGGGCACCCGTCCCGGGAGTTCCTGGCCGACCCCGGCCTCTGGCAGCGGCTGCTCCACCCCGAGGACGTCCCCAACGTCGCGCGGGACACCGAGCGGGCCTTCAGCGAGCGGCGGCCCGTCGTGCGTTTCTACCGCATGCGCAACGGTCGCACCGGCGACTACCGCTGGATCGAGGACACCTTCGTCCCGGACCTGGGCGGCAACGGTACGCCGCGAGGATTCTTCGCGACCGCTCGAGACATCACGGATCGCTGGCGCGCGGAGGCGGAGGCCGAGCGGGAGCGCCGGCGTAACGAGCTGCTGCTCAACTGTGCCGGCGAGGGCATCTACGGCCTGGACCTCGAGGGCCGAGTCACCTTCATCAACCCGGCCGGCGCGCAGATCCTCGGCTACACGGTGGACGAGCTGATCGGTGCGCCGATGCACGCGACCTGCCACCACACGCGCGCGGACGGACAGCCGTTCCCCGTGGAGGAATGCCCGATCTACGCCACGCGCAGCCAGGCTCGTGTCCACTCGGTCAACGACGACGTGTTGTGGCGCAAGGACGGCAGCGCCGTTCCCGTGGAGTACGTGAGCACGCCGATCCAGGGCGAGGAGGGCGAGCTGGCAGGGGCCGTGGTCGTGTTCCTGGACATCAGCCAGCGCCGGCGGCTGGAAGGGATGGTGCAGCAATCGCAGAAGCTCGAAGCCATCGGCCGCCTGGCTGGCGGCGTGGCGCACGACTTCAACAACATCCTCGGCGTGATCACCGGCTACGCAGAGCTGATGCGGCGCCAGATCGGAGAGGAGCACCCGGCACGGCCCAGGCTCGAGCAGGTGCTGAAGGCCGCGGAGCGGGCGGCCGGGCTCACCCGCCAGCTGCTGGCCTTCAGCCGCAGGCAGGCCATCCAGCCTCGCACCCTCGACGTCAACGCGCTGGTGGCAGACCTCGACAAGATGCTGCGCCGCCTGATCGGCGAGGACGTGGAGCTGGAGCTGAGGCTCGGCGCCGAGCTGGGCGTCGTCAAGGCCGACCAGACGCAGATCGAGCAGGTGGTCCTGAACCTGATCGTCAACGCGCGCGACGCCATGCCCAGCGGCGGCGAGCTGACGATCGAGACCGCCAACGCGGAATTCGACGCGGCCTACGCGGCGGCGCATCCTCCAGCCCAGGCCGGCCGCTTCGTGATGCTCTCGGTCACGGACACCGGGATCGGCATGGACGCGGAGACGCAGCGGCAGATCTTCGAGCCCTTCTTCACGACCAAGGGGCCTGGGGAAGGCACCGGACTGGGGCTGTCCACCGTCTACGGCGTGGTCCAGCAGAGCGGCGGCCACATCTGGGTGTACAGCGAGCCGGGCCACGGGACCACCTTCAAGGTGTACCTGCCCCGAGTGGACGCGCCACTCGAAACGCTGGGCGAGGGTTCGCCGCGCCCGCTCGCGCTGGGCGGCCGCGAGACCGTGTTGCTCGTGGAGGACACCGAGAGCCTGCGGGAGGTCGTTCGTGATGTTCTCGAGGAACGGGGCTACTCGCTGCTCCTGGCGTCTCACGGTGAAGAGGCGTTGGCGCTCGCGCGTGAGCACGCGGGACCGATTCACCTGCTGCTGACCGACCTGGTGATGCCCAAGCTGGGCGGCGCGGACCTGGCGAGGCAGCTGCGCTCGGTGAGGCCGGAGATGCGGGTGCTCTACATGTCCGGCTACACCGACGGCGCGATCTCGCGCCAGGGCGTGCTCGAGGAGGGGAGCGCGCTCCTCGAGAAACCGTTCACCAGCGAGCGCCTCGCCCACGCGGTGAGGGTGAGGCTCCGGCATCGTGATCCGGGAGCCACGTGACGACCGGGCCAAGGTCGCCTGAGCCAGGAGCAGAAGTAGACGCCCCTTGAGGGAGATTGACAAAAGCCGAGCCGACGCCAGCCACCACCACTTTGAGCTCGACTCATTTTGCGGATAACCACCGCTGCCGCAACCAGCACTCGAGTGGTCCCAGCAGCCACGACTCAGTCGCGACGCCCCCGCACAAGCCATTGACTTCGCAAGCGGGCGCGCGTACGGTTCGCGCTTCGGCTCGATCTCTGCCGGGCGAGAGCGCTGCGCTTCATGCGCCTGGCGGCGATCGGTCCACAGCGGGCGAGCCCATATGACCGGCACGTATCACCCCTGGTTGGTCGTGCTGTCGGTGGCGGTAGCGGTGATCGCCTCCTACGTCGCCCTGGAGCTCGCGACGCGCGTCACCGCGGCGCAGGGCCGCAGCGCCCGGTATTGGCTGGCTGGGGGCGCCCTCGCCCTGGGTGCAGGCATCTGGTCGATGCACTTCATCGGCATGCTGGCCTTCAGCCTGCCGATCCCGATGCACTACGACGTGTGGATCACCATCGCCTCCATGCTGGTGGCGGTGGTGGTCTCGGGGTTCGCCCTCTTCACGGTGAGCCGGACGAGCCTGGGTGCGCCGCGGCTGCTGGGGGCGGGGCTGCTGATGGGGGCCGGGATCGCCGGCATGCACTACACCGGCATGGCCGCCATGCGCATGCAGCCTTCGATCCAGTACGATCCCTTCCTCTTCACGCTCTCCATCGTCATCGCCGTCGTGGCGTCGGTGGCGGCGCTCTGGACGGCCTTCACGCTCCGCTCGGACGGCGTGGCGCACGTCCTACTCAAGAAGGTGGGCAGCGCCCACGTCATGGGCGCGGCGATCGCCGGCATGCATTACACCGGCATGGCCGCGGCACGTTTCGCGCCGGGCAGCGTCTGCCTGGGAGGCGAGGCTACCTTCGAACCCGCCAACCTGGCCGTGACCATCGGCGTGTGCACCCTTCTATTCCTGGCCGCGACGATCGCGCTCGCCGTGTTGGACTCGCGTGTGGCGGGGCGCACCGCGCACATGGCGGAGACGCTCCGGGAGGCCCATCAAGCGGTGGAGCAGGCGAACCGGGAGCTGGAGGCGAAAGTCCAGGAGATGGCCGAACGCAACCGCGAGCTGGTGCTCCTGAGCGAGCTGGGCGAGCTCCTACAGGGCTGTCTGAGCCCCGAGGAGGCGCATCAGGCACTGCTGGCCAAGGCGCCGGACCTCTTCCCGGGCAGCTCGGGCGCGCTGCTCCTGCTCAGCAACTCCCGGGACGTGCTCGAGGTGGCGTGTTGCTGGGGAGAATCTCGATTGGGCGAGTCCTTGTTCAGGCCTGACGACTGCTGGGCCATGCGGCGGGCGCGCCTCTACTCCGTGAGCGAGGGCAACTCCAGCCTGCCGTGCCTACACATGGCAGGGGCGACGTCGAAGGCCTACGTCTGCGCGCCCCTCCTCGCGCAGGGCGATGTGTTGGGCGTCCTGCACCTGGCTCGGCCCGACGGCCGCGCTTTTCCAGAGCGGATGGTCTCCGCGGCGGCCGAGCACAGCGCTCTCTCGCTGGCCAACCTGCGGTTGAAGGAAAAGCTGCGCCACCAGTCCATCCGCGATCCGCTCACCGGCCTGTACAACCGGCGGTACATGGAGGAGTCCCTGGAGCGCGAGATCAAGCGCGCCGTCCGGCGCGGCCTGCCGGTGGGCATCCTGATGGCCGACGTGGACCACTTCAAGCGTCTCAACGACACTTTCGGCCATGCCGCGGGCGACGAAGCGCTACGCGTGCTGGGCAAATTCCTGCTGGCGAACCTTCGCGGCGAGGACATCGCGTGCCGTTTCGGCGGCGAGGAGCTGACAGTCATCCTGCCGGACTCGCCGCTGCTCTCCACCCAGCGCCGAGCGGAGCAGCTGCGGGAACGGCTGTCTCAGTCGCCGCTGCGAATCACGGAGACGGAGGAGCTGAAGGTCACGCTCTCGGTGGGCGTGGCGGCCTTCCCCGAACACGGGTCGACCGGCCCGCTGCTGCTCCAAGCGGCCGATGGGGCCTTGTATCTCGCCAAGAAACGGGGACGCGACCGGGTCGAAGTCGCCCCGGTGTCGTTGGCCGCTCCCGAACAGGGCCTCCAACCCGGCGCCTGATCAGCGTGGGCCGACGTTCCGCCGGGCCGCCTGAAGGGCGTGTACTCTCACCAGCCCCTCCGTGCGCGAAGCGCCGTGACGTGGGCGGTGTGGTGGAGGCCGTGCCATGCGTAGAGCTGAATCGCCTTGTCGACGGTCATTAGGCCGCGCTGGGGGTGGCTGAAGGCGCGCTCGAACTCGGCCTCCGAGAGCGAGTCGAGGAGGATGCTCCAGCGCTCGTGGAGTGCGGCCAGCAGCTGGAGCGAAAGCTCGGGGCGCGCGTTGCGGCCGTCGGCCGTCTCCGCCCAGAGCGCCTCCTCGTAGGTCTTGATGGCCGGTGTGTCCTCGGTCAGCGCGAGCTTGAAGCGCGCGAAGCCGTTCAAGTGCGCGTCGGCGAGGTGATGGACGACTTGTTTCGACGTCCAGCCACCGTCTCGGTACGGCGTCCCGAGCTGCGCCTCGTCGAGGCCGGCCACGGCCTCGGCCAGCCTGCGGGGCGTCTCGGCCATCTGCCGGATCCACAGGCGGCGCTTGCCGGGTGTGACCTGGGGGTCGAGCTCGAAGTCGCCGGTCGGATAGCGTAAGTCGTCAGGGCGCTGAACGAGGGGAGATGCCATGCTCGTCTCCTTCTTCCCGAGCGAAAATACGGACCCGAGGGCTCTCACACCACTCGAAACTTGCGGTTGAACCCGCGATGCGGCCCCCGACGGGCGGGAGCGGAACGCGGCCCAGCTGGACGATGGCGTGGTCTACGGGGAGGTGCCGCTCCGCCACGATGGGGGTCTGCCCGTAGGCTGGTGCTGGTGGGAGGATTCGAACCTCCACTGTACCGATTTTAAGTCGGCCGCCTCTGCCGTTGGGCTACACCAGCGCCAAAGTAATCCTACGCCGCTTCGCGCTCGGCGCGGAACACGGCGAGCATCGGCTCGTGGAGGGGGACGTTCGAGGCCAGGGTCTCGTCGGCCGCGAGCCCGAGCGGAGCGCCGTCGAAACGCGTGATGCGCCCGCCGGCCTCCTCCACCATCAGGGCGCCGGCCAGGACGTCCCAGGGCTTCAGGCCCTCCTCCCAGAAGCCGTCGATGCGGCCCGCCGCCAGGTACGCGAGGTCGAGGGCCGCGGCGCCGTCACGACGGATGGCCCGCGCGTGGCCCATGAAGCGGTTGAACAGGCGCAGGCTGCGCTCCAGGTCGTTCCGCAAATCGTACGGGAAGCCCGTCACCAGCAGGCTGCGCAGCAGCTCGTGTGAGTGGGAGACGGTGAGCCGCGTGCCGTTCAAGTGCGCCCCGGCGCCCCGCTCCGCGCTGAACAGCTCCTGCTTGATCGGGTCGAAGACCGCGCCCGCCACCAGCTCGCCGTCCCGGGCCAGCGCCACCGACGCGCAGAAAAACGGGTACGCATGGGCGAAGTTGGTCGTGCCGTCGAGGGGATCCACGAACCACACGAAGCGCGAGCCGGTGCGCTCGATCGCGGTCTCCTCGGTCACGATGTCGTGGCCGGGGAATCGCTCGCGGATGAGCGCGAGGATCACCGCCTCGGAGGCGCGGTCGACCTCGGTCACGAGGTCGATCTCGCCCTTGTGGGCGATCTCGATCTCCTGGCCGTATTTGGCGCGCTGCACCTCCCCCGCCCGCAATACCGCCTCGGTGGCGGTCGCGATGTGAAGCCAGCTCATGACCCGCGATTGTAGCGGTTCCTGCTAGGATCGCCGCCCGAATGACCACTCCGGCGCGCGACACGCTCAGCCCTCGCGGCCTGCTCCTGTTGCTGGCGTTGACGGCGGCGCTGCTGCTGTTCCGGATCGGGGCCCTGCCTCTCGTCGGCCCCGACGAGCCGCGCTACGCGCGCGTGGCGGTCGAGATGCAGCGGGCCGGTGAGTGGGTGAGGCCGACGCTCCAGGGCGAGCCCTGGCTCGAGAAGCCTCCGCTCTACTACTGGCTGGCGGGCGCCGGCTATCGCCTGCTCGGCGAAAACGAGACCGCCGCGCGGCTGCCCTCGGTACTGGCAGCGCTCGCCCTCGTCGGCTTCACGGCGCTGCTGGGCGCGCGGCTGCTCGGAGCGGCGGCCGGCCTCCAGGCGGGTTTCCTGCTCGCCACGGCGCCTCTCGTCTTCCTGTATGGCCGCGCGGCGTCCATGGACATGCTGGTGGCGGCGGGGATCACCGGCGCCGTGGGTTTGCTCGCCCTCGGGTTGTTCGGCGTGGCGGGTCGCCTCGCGATGCCGGCCGCCTACCTGTGCGCCGGCCTGGCGACCCTGGCCAAGGGTCCGATCGGCTTCCTGCTGCCGGGCCTCGTGATCGTCGGGTTCGCCGCGGCCACACGCGACGCCGGCATCGTGCGGCGCGCCCTCTCTCCCCTGGGCCTGCTGCTGTTCCTCGCCACGGCAGGCCCGTGGTACCTGGCCGTCTACGCCGTCGAGGGCGCCGCTTTCGTGGACGTGTTCCTGCTCAACCACAACCTGCAGCGCTTCTCGTCCACGATCCACAACCACCCCGGCCCCGTCTTCTATTACGTGCCGGTGGTGGTCGGCCTGCTGTTCCCCTGGTCGGGTCTGGTGCTCCCGGCCCTCGCCAGCGTCGCGCCGCGGCGCTCCCGGGTGGACCTCTTCCTGTTGTTGTGGTTCCTGCTGCCGTTCCTGTTCTTCTCGGCCGCCGGATCGAAGCTGCCCGGCTACATCCTGCCCTGCCTGCCGCCACTCGCCCTCCTCGCGGGGCGCGTCCTGGCGCAGGTCGCGGCCGGTGGGTCTGTCACGCTGCCGGCGGCCACCGGGCCACGCGCCATCGCCCTCGTCGGCCTGGCGCTGGGCGCGCTGCTGGCGGCCGCTCCGGTTCTCGCCCGCAACCGCGAGCCCCTCTGGATGCTGCTGCTGCCGCCGGCGCTGTGGGCCCTGGTCGCAGCCTTCATGGCCTCCCGGGCCTGGGACCGGAAGCCCTCCACCGCGCCGAGCGTGCTGCGCGTCGGCGCGACGGGTTTCCTGCTGCTGCTCGCAATGACCGCGCCGCCGGTCGTCGCGCGCCACGAGTCCGGGCGCGAGTTGTTCCTCCCGGCTCGTGGTCGCGAGGTGCTGGTCTGGGGCGCCTGGCGCACGGCGTGGATGGCCGGCTACTTCTACAACGACGGCCGCGTGCGGGAGGTCTCGGGCCTGCCCGGCGTGCTGGCCGCCCTGGAGGCGGGCCCGGCGCTGGTGTTGTGTGGTCCCGCGGAGAGGCGGCTCTTCGAGAACGCCCCTGGCCTGGCGGCGCTGGTGTTGGCCGAGGGTCCGCGCGGCAACTCGCTGCTACGCGTCGGCAGGAGGTGAGGCGGGCCGGAGGAGCCGGCAGGGCCTGCCGCCCGCCGGATCAGCGCCGAGCGGCCTCGGTCTTGGCTTCGCTGGGCAGGCGCTTCAGCAAGCGGACCAGCGTGCCGCCCCCGCGCGGGAACGAGTAGCTCACTTCGTCCATGAACGACCGCATGAAGAAGATGCCCCGGCCATCGGCCTTCAGCAGGTTCTCGGGGGCGACCGGGTTCGGGACCGCCCCGGGGTCGAAGCCCCGCCCGTCGTCCCGGACCTGCACTTCGAGCGCGCTTGGAAGCAACGTGAACTCGAGGGCCACCCGCTTCGACTCGTCGAGCCGGTTGCCGTGCTTGATGGCATTCACCACCGATTCGCGGACCGCAACGCTCATGTAGTGGATGGCGTCCTCGTCGAAGCCGGCGATCGTCGAGATCTGGGCCAACACCGTCTGGACGGTTTCGAGCATGTCGATGCGGCTGGCGACCTCGAGCCGGACCACGCGGGCGTCCTTGGCCTTCATGGGGGAAAAACGCGGGCACGCTAGCATGTCGGTCACGAGCGGTCAAGCTCCAGCCCCTCTGTGACTTGCGGGCATGTTAGGATCGGCCGCCAGACGTGCGACTCCAGCCCGCCTCCCACTTCCGCGGCGCCTTCAGGTTGCCCGGAGACAAGTCGATCTCCCACCGTCTCGCGATCTTCGGATCGCTTGCCCGGGGTGAAACCCGCATCGAGAACTTCTCCTCCGCGGCCGATTGCGCGTCGACGCTGCGCTGCCTCGAGGCCCTGGGCGTCCGCATCGAACGCGCCGGAGGCGTCGTGTCGGTCCACGGGCGCGGCCCCGAGGGCCTCGGGGCGCCGCTTCGGCCGCTCGACGCGGGCAACTCCGGCTCGACGTTGCGCATGTTGACGGGTGCGCTCGCCGCCCGGCCCTTCGAGACCACACTGACGGGCGACGCGTCGCTGTGTCGCAGGCCCGTGGAGCGCGTAGCGGCACCGCTGCGCGCCATGGGGGCGGGCGTGGACACGACCGAAGGCCGGCCGCCACTCAGGCTGCGCGGCGGCGCGCTGCGCGGCATCGAGTGGCGGCTCGAGGTGTCGAGCGCGCAGGTCAAGACCGCGATCCTGCTCGCCGGCCTACAGGCCGAGGGACCCACCACGGTGATCGAGCCGGAGCGCAGTCGCGACCACACCGAGAGGCTGCTGCCGCTGTTCGGCGCGGAGCTGGAGAGGGACGGCCTCCGAACCGTGGTGCGGGGCGGGGCGCGCCTGCGTGCCGCATCGGCCAGGGTGCCGGGTGACGTCTCGAGTGGCGCGTTCCTGGTCGTGGCGGCCCTTGTCCTCCCGGACTCCGAGTTGACCCTCGAGGGCGTGCTGCTGAACCCTGGGCGCACCGCGTTCCTGGAGGTGCTGCGTCGGATGGGCGCCGACCTCGAGGTCCAGGTCCGGAGCCATGAGCCCGAGCCGGTCGGCCGGATCCTGGCCCGCAGCTCCCGGTTGCGGGGCGTCGAGGTCCCCAGCGCGCTGGTGCCCTCCCTGATCGACGAGGTGCCGGCGCTGGCCGTGGCCGCGGCACATGCCGACGGCCGCTTCGTGGTCAATGGCGCCGCCGAGTTGCGGGTCAAGGAGAGCGACCGCATCGCAACACTCGTCGAGGGCCTGCACGAGATGGGTGCCCGCGCCGAGGAGCTTCCGGACGGCCTGGTGATCGAGGGCGGCCGCCCGCTCCGCGGCGCTCGCGTGCGCTCCCGCGGCGACCACCGGATCGCCATGGCCTTCGCCATCGCGGCTCTGGCAGCGGCCGGCAACACGGAAATCGACGACGGCGAGTGCGCCTCGGTCTCGTTCCCGGAGTTCTGGAGCGTGCTCGAGGCGGCGCGTGGCTGAACGTGCCGCTCCGCGCCGCATCGTCCTGGTCGGCTTCATGGGTTCGGGCAAGACGACGGTGGGCCGCCTGCTGGCGCGCGAGCTGCACTGGGGTTTCCTCGACATGGACCGCCGCGTCGAGGAGCTCTGCGGCCTGAGCATCCCCGAGATCTTCGCGAGCCGAGGCGAGGCCAGCTTCCGCCAACACGAACGCGAGGTCGCACTCGAGGCTCGCGGCCTGGAGGACCACGTGGTGGCCGCGGGCGGCGGGGCCTTCGCCGAAGCCGCCACTCGCGCCGTGCTCGCGGACGGCGCGCTGAGCGTCTGGTTGTGGGCTCCCCTCGAGATCATCCTCAGCCGCGTGCGCCTCGACGGCAGTCGACCCCTGGCGCCGAGTCATGAGAGAATCAAAAGTCTCTTCGCGGAGCGGCAGCCCTCCTACCGCCTGGCCGACTGCCACGTGGACGCCACCGCGGGACCGGAGGAAGTGGTGCGGCGGGTAAGGCAGACCGTGGGCCGATGAAGTACCTGATCCTCTCCGACATCCACTCCAACAAGGAGGCGCTGGAAGCCGCGCTGGCGCGGGTCCGGCGTAAACCCTGGGACCGGGCCGTGTTCCTGGGGGACCTGGTGGGCTACGGCGCCAACCCCAACCAGACCGTGGATCGGCTGCGCAAGCTGCGGCGCCTGGCCGCGATCCGGGGCAACCACGACAAGGTCTGCTCCGGCATCGAGAACGGCGAGTTGTTCAACCGGATCGCCCTCGAGGCCGCCATGTGGACGCGTCGGAAGCTGACGCGCACCAACCTGGCCTGGTTGCGGGCCTTGCCCCAGGGCCCCCGGGTGGTGGACGGCAAGTTCGCGATCGCCCACGGCACGCCCCTGGACGAGGACGCCTACATCTTCGGCGAGATCGAGGCGCTGAACGTGTTCCGCCAGACGACCTTCGACGTCTGCTTCTTCGGGCACTCGCACTTTCCCGTGATCTTCGCGCTCTCCCCCGACGCCATCACCACCGTGCTCACCGTCGCGCCCTCGTTCCGCTTCAAGCTCGAACCCGGCGTGCGTTACCTGATCAATCCCGGCTCCATCGGCCAGCCCCGCGACGGCAACCCGCTGGCCTCCTTCGCGATCTACGACGCCGAGGCGCGCACGGTGCACATCCACCGCGTGCCCTACCGCGTCGAGCAGACCCAGGACAAGATCCGCAAGGCCGGCCTGCCTCGGCCGCTCGCCGACCGCCTCGCCCTCGGTCGCTGACGACCCGGCTTCGGCCGGGCGCGCTCGGCGGGAACGTCCAGAGCTCGTTCGCCGCGGCCAGCGCGGGCCGTTCGGTCAGGGATCCGCCGCCCTCGGCGCGTAGTAGAAGTTGGCGGGGTCCCGGGCGATGTAGCGCTCGAGCCGCTCGTAGGAGTGGGCGGCGAAATACGCGTCGAGCTTCTCGCGGTTCGCCGGCTTGGCTTCGATGCAGCACAGCTGGGGCTTGAAGCGGTCGATGTCGAAACCCGCGAGGGCCTGCAGCTCGCCCCCCTCGATGTCCATCGACAGCAGATCGAACCGCGCCACGCCGATGTCGTCGAGGAGCTGGGTGAGAGTGATCGTCGGAGCCTTGATCTCGTCGTACTTGACGCCCTTGCTCTCGTGAGCGGCCTGGGGTTCGACGCCGGAGACCCCCGGTCGGTCGGCGCGATAGAAGGGGATCATCTCACCCGACCGGTCGGTGACCGCGTAGTGGCGGAACAGGCTGCGCGGCCGGCGCTTCTTCCAGGCCGCCGCGTAGTCGGGGAGCGCGTCCACCCCGACGCCCCTCCAGCCGAGCCGGTGCTCCAGGTAGAAGGTGTTGCTGTGGCGGATGGGCCACGCGCAGCCCACGTCGACGTAGTAACCGCCGTGCCGGTCCTGGAAGAAGTCGCGGATGATCAGCTCTTCGTCGTGTTGGGAGTACTGCTTCTTCTGCGTGCCGAGAACGTCGATCCGCGGGGTGTCCTGGGCCGCAAGGGCGAAGGCGGCCGAGCCGATCAGGAACAGCGACAGCCTCCGCATCACAGCGAGTTTACCAGAGCCGCCGCCTAGGGCCGCCGAACCAGGGCGATCTGGAAGCCGATGTCGCTCGTCGCCTGCTGGCGGGTGATGTTCTCGGTGAAGCCGCCCTCGATCGAGCAGCCGCCGTCCAGGTCGAGCCGCGCGCCCAGCGCCAGGTACCAGGCAAGGCCCGGGTAACGCGCGACGTTCGTGAGCAGCCGACTGGCGAGCGTGGTCTCGACGATGGCCGACCAGCGCCGCGACAGGCGCCAGTCGGCCGCGGCGAACCCGTGGGCCCTGACGCGGGCGTAGCGGAACCCCTGGACCTCCGCGTCGCTCTCGTAACTGGACCCGAGGCCACCACTCAGCCGCCACTCACCCGCCGCGTGCGCCGACACGATCTGCGCCGCGACAGCGAGGCCTTCGGAGTCGAAGGGCCCCGAACCCGTGGGCAACATCAGGCGCACGACGAGGGCGAGATGCCGGGCGATGCCCAGGCGGCTCTCCAGCTCGAGGTTGCCGAAGCCGCCGCCCGCGCCCTCCAGTGCCAGGGGCTCCCCCGAGACGCTGCGTGCCTCGATTCGAAACAGGTCGCGCCGGTACAGCGAGCGGTTGTTGTCGGGCAGGCCCAGCTTCTTCGTAAAGCCGTGGAAGCCGTCGATGACGGCGTCGAGCGCGCCCGCACCCCGCCAGCGCAGCGGCAGGCGCGCTCCCGCCTCCCAGCCTTCGCCGAGGCCGCGCCGCCACTCCAGGTCCAGCGTCGCGTGCTCGCCGTCGACGAGGAAGCGGCGGTCGCGCGGCATCTCGCCGGGCCCGTCCTGATCGTGGGCGAAGTCGTTGCCCCAATCGATCCGCAGCCGCAGCAGGGATCGGCCCGGCGCCAGCGGCTCCGGGTCCGTCGCGGGCAGGGTCAAGCGCGACTGCGCGGGCAGGAACTCGTCGTGAACGCCCCGCGGACCGCGCAGCGGCTCCTGGCTCCCGCTCCAGGCCGCCGGCACCAGCAGCGCGGCAGCGCAGAGGGGCGCTTTCACGACGGCGGCAAGCCGGCCTCGGCGAGCAGCCGCGCCGCCAGCCGAGCGGGCAGACCGGCCACGTTGGACGGCGAGCCGGTGACCGAGACCACGTAGGCGGCGCCGCGGCCGTCGATGTGATAGGCGCCGGCCTTGTCCATCGGCTCGCCGCTGGCGACGTAACGGGCGATCTCCTCCTCGCTCATCGGCGCGAAGCGGACGCTGCTGCGTTCGAGGCCGGACCGCGCGACGCCGTCGGCCACCACGCACACGCCGGTCACCACCTCGTGTTCCCGGCCCGCCAGCGTGCGCAACATGGCCGCGGCCTCCTCCCGGGAGGTGGGTTTGCCCAGGCAACGTCCGTCGCACACGACCAGCGTATCGGCGGCCAGCACCGGCAAGCTCTCCGCGGCCGCGACGACCAGCGCCTTGCTCCTCGCCAGGCGTTCGGCGGCCGCGGCTGCGTCCTCGCCCGGTGCGAGGCTCTCGTCCAGGTCGGCCGCGCGCACCCGAAAACGCAGGCCCAGGTTCCTCAGGATCTGGGCGCGGCGCGGCGAGGCCGAGGCCAGCACGAGCTGGGGCTCCACGCTCGGCTCTACCCGCGACGGAAGAGCTGGATCACGCGCTGGACCAGGACCTCGGAGCTGCCCGGAGCCTTGAGCACCAGCTCGTCGGCGCCGTGGATGGTCCGCGCCTCCTTCTGGCTCTCGATCGGCAGGCGCGTGTGAAGGATGATCGGGATGTCCACCCATTCCATGGTGGCCTTGATCATGTTGATCGCGTCCTTGCCCGCCATCTCCCCGCCCACGTCGAGCTCGAGCACGATCACGTCGGGTTTCTCCGCGGCGATGGCTTCGAGGCCCGTCGCGCCGTCCCTGACCGCTCGGGCCGGCACCTGGGCCACCTCCAGAGCCTCGAGCACCACCTTGCGTGTCTGGTCGTCGTCGTCGATCAGCAGGGCCGTCTTGCGCCTTTGGGCGCGCAACACCGGCGTTCGCGACGGCGCCGCCGGGCGTTCTTCGGGGTAACTCTCGGACGGCATCTCGGCGGCCGGCTCGGGCCGCGCGCGCAGGACGGCCAGCAGGTCTTCCTGCGTGCGCCGCACCGCCCGGATCTCCGCCAGCACGAGCTCAAGGCTGGCGGCCGGCTCGCCGGGCCTCGGGATGGGTTTGAGCGGCGTGGCGGGGGGCAACGTCGCCGCGGGGTCGGCCGCGTGCGCCCCCGGGTTGTCGGAGCGTTTCGGGGATGGCACGGCCGTAGGCTTCGAACGCAGCCGTGCGCCACACTGCGGGCAATTGTAGAAACCGTTCTCGTCGGAGACACCGGTGAAGACGGCGCTGCAGCGCGGACACTTCATGGGTGGTCGCGGCGGCAGTATATAGTACCGAGGTGGCCTTCACGCCCCTCGCCGCAGGCGGCCTCGCGACGCGGATCTTCGCGGCCACGCCCGCCGCGCGCCTGGCGCTCCTGCGCGCCCTGTGGCCTTCGGCCGTGGGTCCCGAGGTAGCGCGCCGCAGCGAGCTGGTCGGCCTGGAGAAGGGCGTGCTGCGGGTGCGCGTGCCCGACGCGGGCTGGCGCAAGGCCCTGTTCCGCAACCACCGCGACATCATCGTGAGGCTGCGCCGCTCCGCCGGAGAGCTGGCGCCGGCGAAGCTGGGCTTCCTGGAGGGCCTGGTGGCCGAACCCTCCGCGGTGCCGGATGAGCCGGCAGCTCCGCGGCCCTGGCTCCCCGCAGGCCTCGTGGCTGCGGCCCAGGGCATCGCCGACGACGACGTCCGGGGACGGTTCCTGGAGACGGCGGCCCGCTACCTCGGCCGCCGGCATTCCTGGGAGGACGACGATCGATGCGCGAAGCCGTGATCCTTTCCGCCGTGCGCCTGCCCACGGGCCGCTTCCTGGGCTCGCTAAAGGGCCTCTCCGCTCCCCACCTCGGGGCACTGGTGGTGAAGGAGGCCGTGCGGCGCGCGGGCATCCCCCCGGAGCGCGTGGACGAGGTGATCCTGGGCAACGTGGTGTCCGCGGGACTCGGCCAGGCGCCGGCGCGGCAGGCCGCCATCCACGCCGGCCTGCCGGCCGAGGTCGCCGCGCTCACCATCAACAAGGTGTGCGGCTCGGGCCTGAAGGCCGTGATGCTGGCGGCCCAGGGGATCGCCGTCGGCGACAGCGACGTGGTCGTGGCCGGGGGCATGGAGTCCATGTCGAACTGCCCGTACCTGATGCCGGACGCCCGGGAGGGCATGCGCCTCGGCCACGGAAAACTCGTGGACTCGATGGTCCACGACGGGTTGTGGGACGCCTATTCGGACTTCCACATGGGCTGCACCGGCGAGATCGTGGCGGAGAAATACGGCATCTCCCGGCGCGAGCAGGACGAGTACGCCCTGGCCAGCCACCAGAGGGCCATCGCCGCCATCAAGGCGGGCAAGTTCAAGGACGAGATCCTGCCCGTGCCGCTGCCCCAGAAGAAGGGCGACCCGGTCCTGTTCGCGACCGACGAGTCGCCCCGCGAGGACACCTCCATCGAAGCCCTGGCCAAGCTCAAGCCGGCATTCAAGGAGAACGGAACCGTCACGGCCGGCAACGCGCCCGGCGTCAACGACGGCGCCGCGGCCCTGGTGGTGACCTCCGCGGACACCGCCAAGGCCCTCGGCCGCAAGCCGCTGGCCCGGATCGTCGCCCAGGCGGTGTCCGGCGTCGAACCCAGCCTGGTGATGATGGCGCCGGTGGGTGCGGTCGAGAAGTTGTGGCCGAAGACCGGCTGGAACCCCTCCAGCGTGGACCTGGTGGAGCTGAACGAGGCGTTCTCGGTGCAAGCCATCGCGGTCACGCGGGAGCTGAAGCTGGATCCGGCGCGGGTCAACGTGAACGGCGGCGCGGTCGCCCTCGGCCACCCGATCGGGGCGAGCGGCGCGCGGGTCCTGACCACCCTGCTCCACGCGCTGCGCGACCGCGGCAAGAAGCGGGGCATCGCCGCCTTGTGCCTGGGCGGCGGCAACGGCGTCGCCCTCGCCGTCGAGCTGGTCTGAGGCGGCGCCGGCTCGCCGGCCAGATGACCGTCGCGGTGCTCGGCGCGGGGACGATGGGCAACGGCATCGCCCAGCTCTTCGCCCAGAACGGGCACGACGTGGTGTTGCGCGACCTCGAGCGCGTGATCCTCGAGCGCGCTCGTTCAGCGATCGCCACCAGCCTGGGCAAACTCGAGGCGAAGGGCAAGCTCCCCGCGGGCTCTCGCGACGCGGCCCTCGGCCGCATCCGTCTGGAGACCGATCTCGCCGAGGTGGCCGAGGCGGAGCTGGTCGTGGAGGCGGTGGTCGAGAAGCTGGACGTGAAAAGCGCCCTGTTCGAGGAGCTCGATGCCCTCACCGCTGCGGGAGCGATCCTGGCCTCCAACACGTCCTCGATCTCGATCACCAGGCTCGGCGCCGCCACCCGCCGGCCCGAGCGGGTCATCGGGATGCACTTCATGAACCCGGTGCCGCTGATGCCCCTGGTGGAAGTGATCCGTGGCCAGGCCACCAGCGACGAGACGGCACTCGCGGTGATGGAGCTGTCGCGGGCCCTGGGCAAGACCCCCGTCGAGGTGAACGACTACCCCGGGTTCGTCTCCAACCGCGTGTTGATGCCGATGATCAACGAGGCCGTCTACTGCGTGTACGAGGGGGTCGCGACGCCCCAGGCGGTGGACGAGGTGATGAAGCTGGGCTTGAACCACCCGATGGGGCCTCTGACCCTGGCCGACTTCATCGGCCTCGACGTCTGCCTCGCGATCCTCGAGGTGCTCCACGAGGGCCTCGGCGATCCCAAGTACCGGCCCTGCCCGCTGCTCAAGCGCATGGTGGACGCGGGCTGGCTGGGAAAAAAGAGCGGGCGCGGCTTCTACCGCTACTGAAGCGTCGACAACTCGCGGTCGATCGCCTCCAGGCTGCGCTTCAGCATCTCCCGCAGCGGCGCCGCCGTCGCGGCGGCGAGCCGACGCTCCACGTCGACCCGCGCCAGCTCCAGCGTGCGGCGCCTGGCGCGCCGAGCCGGATCCTCGGGGCTCGCCTGGTCGCGCAGGTTGCGGCGGCGCTCGGCCTCCGCCTGCTGGTCCGCGACCTGCTTGCTCTCGAAGCCCCGCGCCATCTCAGGACTCCCCGCGCCGGATGTGGCGCGCGGCCAGCAGCATGGGCACGAGCAGCACCCACTCCCAGGCCATGGCCACCAGATTGTGCCTGAACGTGCGCCACGAGATCTCCCGGCCCACGTCCATGAAGATCGGGAAAGGAGCCGCGTAGTAGACGTCGCTGAAGGGCCACAGGGCCATGATGCCCAGGGGCAGCCGGGCGTCGGAGCCCAGCCAGTCCAGGAGCACGTGGGACAGCCAGCCCATGCCGACGGCCACAGCCAGCCGGGTCGCGGGAGCCGCCGCGCCCCACAGCCGCGCCAGCAGGAACACCGCGCAGCCCGCCAGCATCGCGGCGCCGATGCTGTGGCTGGCTCCGCGATGGTGCTGGCTGGCCCCTGCCAGGTTCAGCACCAGGTCCAGGTCGGGCGCACAGGCGGCCGCGGCGGCAGCCAGGGGGATCAGCGTCCCAGACGCTCGCGGAGCACAAACAGCCTGGACGATGAGCCCGCCCAGCGCGTGACCGACGGGAGACGGCAGTCGACTAGAGCCGGCGCTCGAAGATCTTGAAGTCCGATTTCTCGGCCTCGATGATGTCGTCGAGCAGCGCGTAGATGGCGGCGATCTTCCGGTCCTTGTGGAACTTGTCGTCGAAGGCCGTGAACTCGGCCTCGTCCCTGAAGCGGAAGACCTCCATGAAGTAGTTGGGGCGGCTGCGGTCCTCGTAGATCGTGCAATCCATCCCGCCGATGCCGGCCAGCAGCGGCTTCAGCTCGCGCATGAGGTCGAAGAACTCGCCGCGCCGGCCGTCACGAATCGAGTACGTGATGGCCAGCAACACCCCCGCTTCCCCGAACTCCGGCACCACCAGCGCACCACGCGTCGGCATCTCGCCATTTTTCACGGCGGGTGCGGGCGTGAGTTTCCTCTGGAGCCCGAAGGGCGGCATGGACCGCGCGGCGACCTGGATCGCCGGCCGCGGCGGCGCCACGTGTTTCGTCGGGAGCGGCGACGGGATCGGGTGCGTGCGTTTTGGCCGCGGTTTGAGCAGCGGGACATGGGCCAACGACGCCTTGGTGGCACGCGCCGGGGTCGATGCGCGGGCGCGGCTGACGTGAGATCGGGAAGGGGCCCTCTTCCTGGCGACCTTCTTGGTCCGGTTGGTCCTGGCGACCTTCTTGCTAGCGAGCCTCTTCCGGGAGCTCCTCACTTTGCGGGATCCCTTCTTCATCACCATTCAAAGTGATATTAGCAAAGCCCTTGCGGAAACGAGCCAGTTTTTTTGGGTTCACATGGGCCCCGAGCGTGGCTGGAAGACCACACTTCTTTGTTCCTTGAATTGCAACGACTTAGAACACGTGGCCCAGTCCAATCGAAACGGCATTGCGGCCATCCGAAAGGCCGTGCCCGAGGTCGAAACGCAACACACCCGCACCGGGCACCAGGGCTCGCACACCGAATCCAATATCGTGAATAGCGGCCCCGTGGCCGCCGTAGACCCGGCCCAACCTCGCGCCGTCATAGAAGCCCACCACGCCCAACTGGACCCCCCCAGCGGACCATAGACGCTGTCGCCACTCGAGGTTAACGAGCACGAGGCGGCCGGAGAGGGGCGTTTGCCCCATCACCCCGTCCTCGGCCTGCTGGCGGGCGCGCAGCGGCAGGTTCATCTCGGGGCTGGCGCCGGGAGCAAAACCCTCGTCGAACGGGGCACCGCTTGCGATCCCGGCCGTGACCTGGGCCGCGAGCGTCCAGGAGGCCGTGTCCTGCGCGCTCGACGGTGGCGCCTCGAAACTGGTGCGGACCCGCGCCATCGCCCGGGTGAAGTCCAGCTCGGAACCCGTGATCCGCGACGCGCTGAACAGGCTCACGCCCGCGCTGAGGCGAAGGCGTCCCGCCTGGACCAGCCGCTGGTCGAGGCGGCCCTCGAGCCCCTGGACTCGCCCATCCCGTGCCAGCGGGTTCGCGCCTTCGAAGCGGCGCGTCAACGAACGCAGGCGCAACCCGCCCACCGTCGCGGGGCCGAGCACGCGGCGCAGGCCAAGCTCGAAACCCCGTCGGTGGCCGAGCGCCTGCCCGGCCACCTCGTAGAGTTGACGCCCGCGAAACCCCTCGACGGTCAGGTACGCCCCGAGACCCAAGGGACGTGGCCAACTGATGGCGGCCGAGGCCTGGGGCCGGTTGCGCCGCCAGCGATACTCGGCCGCAAGCGCCACGCCTTCTCCGGCGAGGTTGGAGTAACGCAAGGGCGCCCGGCCCTGCGCCGCGGCCACGCCCGTCGCGATCGCGAAGTCCAGCACACCGCGCGCGAAGCCGCTGCGCTCGGCGAGGGCGACCTCGACGTCGGCCTGGCCCTGGGCGCGCGGCTCGGTGCGCAGGCGGACGCCGTCGAAGGCACCCGACTCGTGGAGCTGCAGGCGGGAGCGGCGCAGGCCCGCGAGCCGCACCAGGGCGCCCTCGTCCAGGGTGATCTCGCGGCGCGCCACGTCTTCCCTGGTGCGCTCCAGGCCCACGATCGTCAGCCGGCGCAGGCTGGGCTGGCCGAGGCGGTTCCAGTGGGCGAGCGCGTCGTCGGGCCGCCCGGCCAGGTGCAGGGCCGCCGCCAGCAGACCCCGGGTGTAGGCGTCCTCCCGACGCTCGAGCGCCGCCCCGAGCTGCGTCGCTGCCGCGTCGTAGCGGCCCTCGAGGAAATCCACTCCGCCTCGCTCGACGAGCGCCTCGGGTCGCGCGGGGTCGAGCCCGACCGCCCGGTCCAGGAGCCGCCTTGCCTCCTCGAGCCGGCCGGCCCTCCCCGCCGCGATGCCCTCGGCCAGGAGCGCGTCGTACTCCTGCGTGCCGGCCAGCAGCAGCGCAGCGAAGAGGGGCCCCGTCACGGAGGGCTCGGAAGCACCAGCAACGTCCAGTACCCGGCCCTCTGCCAGCGGCGCACGAACTCGTCGGCCGCGATGCGGCGCGACGCGCCCTGGGCCGGATCGTGCACGAGAAAGGCGCCGGTGTCGAAGCCGATCACAACCACGTCGTGGTCGCCCCGCCCCGAGCCCCAGGCCACGATCTGCGGACGGCCCTTCCCGAGGTAGTCCCGCAACTGGTCCGGGTCGCCCTTGTAGGCGATCGCGGTGAAGCCGCGGGCGCGCGCGAAGGCCGCCAGGCGCGAGCCGCGGATGCCGCGCAGCTCGGGCTCGCGGAGCTCGCGGGCGATCGCTTCGGCGTCGGCGTCCTGGCCCCAGTGTCGCATCACCATCGCCAGCGCCGCCGCGGCGCAGCCCTGCTTGGGCTGCGCCACGAAGGGGACCGGCAGGACCAGGCTCGCCGCCAGCAGCAGCATCCAGGCCGATTCTAATCACAAGCCACACTCCCTCAGCGACTTCCGGGACCACGTTTTTCCCGCCGGGAATGGACCCTGCACGTCCCGTGGGTCCGCTAGGATCCGCGCATGTCGGATAAACTGACCCCGTTCAAGGAGAGAGTGATGGCAGACGAGAAGAACGAGCGGACGCGCGCCATCGAGGCGGCGCTGCTCCAGATCGACAAGCAGTTCGGCAAGGGCTCGATCATGCGGCTGGGCAGCCGCGAGAAGATCGACGTGCCTGCCATCCCCACCGGCGCTCTCTCCCTCGACGCCGCCCTCGGTGTGGGCGGCGTGCCGCGCGGCCGGGTGATCGAGATCTTCGGGCCCGAGTCCTCGGGCAAGACGACGCTTTCGCTGCACGTGATCGCCGAGGCCCAGCGCCGCGGCGGCATGGCGGCCTTCATCGACGCCGAACACGCCCTCGACGCGGTCTACGCGGGCAAACTCGGCGTCGACACCGACAACCTGCTGGTCTCGCAGCCCGACAGCG
>Ga0187893_10001032_pt1 | contig 69508 bp, 56 predicted proteins | sample MA1701074metaG_FD_139574 | JGI IMG/M metagenome (GOLD analysis project Ga0187893, IMG submission 139574) | White microbial mat communities from a basaltic lava cave in the Kipuka Kanohina Cave System on the Island of Hawaii, USA - MA170107-4 metaG ...
CCTCCAGCCGAACGATCCACCTTTTCATGCCGATCCTCCTTGTCCGCGGGCAACGTGCCCGCAATCAAGAGGATCGGCTCTTCACCTCCGAAACCCGCAACTTCAGCCGGAACGATCCACTAGTGGCAGGCGAAAGGGTGAGTCAAAACCCTGGGCCGTGACCACAAGAGCGGCTTGAAGCGGCGGGTCGTCCCTCGAGCTGTGGTTCCAAAGACGACAGCCCCGGTGTGGGATGTTTCCAAGACAGAACTGGCCGCCCCACCGACCTCAAAACCGGGCGAAGAAAAGTCGGGCCGATCCCCAGGTACGCGACTTGGACCGTTGACCGGCCTGCCGGGTCAGGGTCCCTCGTCTTCGGCGTTCTTGCCGGATTCCTTATGCTTGCGCTCCTTGAGCACCTGAATGTCCTGATCCTCAATTCGGAACCCGTATTCCTGAAAGTACTTTATCGCGATCGGCTCAAGGGTTTTCTGGGCCTCCTCGCGGTACGTGCGGAGCTCTTGAATCTCTCGAGGATTGAGCGGCGGCTTGCCGCCCGGGGCGCGGCCGGGCTGCCGTCGATTGCCGGACTCCTCACCCTCCTGCAACGCCTTTTCAATTCGAGCGATTTCCTTGAAGGTCGCGTCGATCGCCAGCTTCCAAAGGCGGACGGTTTCATCGTCGGCATCGGTACCCGCGAAAACGGCGGCAACACCCATATTGGATTCGTATTTCCGCACGGTGTTCATGGTGTTGGTATAATCCGCGCGGCGTTCACCCGAAAACCGCTTTACCTCGGCAATCGATTCGCGAACCGCCCGAAGATACTCATCCGCCAGCCACCTTCCCGCCTTCACGAACACCGATCGATCGCTGAGCGGTTTGCCGTCGTATTGCGTATCGTACTTCTTAAGAACTTCGCCATAGGCCGAGGCAAACGCGGAGATATTGCCGTCCTCGGATTTCGTGATCGTGCGGAGGGATTTTTTGGACTTTTCGTATTGCCCCTCGCGCAGACTGGCCACCGAATCCAGCAAGTTTACCTGTTCTCTGCGTCGTGCGGGCAAGTTCTTGAGTGTGTCGGGGGGGGCTACCTCGATCAACTTCGCCCGCGCCATTTTGGCGTCGCCGAACTCGAGAAGTCGTGCAATTCGAACGATATCTGAGTCGGCCCCGGAAAGAACCCCCACCAGGTCCAAACCGGCCGCCGAATCGCCCTGCAAACGCAGCACCTCCACAATGGCATGGGAAACTTTCTCCAGCGAGAACTTGATGGGGGTCCCGACCGCGGCAATCTTCGCGGTAAATGCCTCCGGCCCGAACCGCCCCGTCAGCCTCCGGTCGTCCGTCAGCAGGACGACTTGCTTATCCCCTTCGGGTGCCATCTCCAGGCGAACGATGTCTTCGAGGCCGATCGTAATAGGGCCCACGGAACTTGCGAAGTTCACAGTTCCTTGGACGTCGGCCAGCACAAGATGGCTCAGATCCGAGTCGAACACCACCACCTTGCCGTCCACGGGCTGCACGCGCCGGCCTTTCGACTTGAATCCCACGGCCGCCACATCACCGAGGGCATGTTCCGCCTCGGCTCCTCCCTGGGGCTTGAACTTGAATTTGTAGTCGCCAAGCGTCGAAACGATCCGGTTGCCGCCTTCCAGGAAAAGGCTGGCCCCTTCGTCGGTTTTCATGACATAGGCAATGGCCTCGGTGGGCACGTCCAGCGCGCCGATCGGCGATTCCCAACGAAGCGAGTTCGTTGCAATCGTGCCGTAGATTCGGTCGCCGTTGGGATAAAACATGACATCTTGATCCCGCTGCCGCCGGAACTCGGGAATGTCGATACGACCCTGATCGTTGGTGAGCAACTTGATGAACGGAGTAAAGTCGGTGCCGTCCGGGATCTTCTTGAGCGTGTAGGCGTTCCAAAGCATTTCCCGCGTGATGGTGTTCGGCGAGAGGGCGCTGTAATTGGAACCGCCGGTGTCCTCACGATCTTCCGGTTTGCTCTTGAGGGTGACGGCGCCGAGAAGCATGCCGTCGATATCCACCATCGGACCGCCGCTGTTGCCGCGGTTGGCGGTGACGTCCGTGTAGATGATGCGCAGGCGGCCGCCCGGCGAACGCGGGACGTCAAGGACGTTGCCCTTGGTCACCGTAACCCGTGCGTGCTTCTCACGGTCGTTCGAAGATCGTTGCGAATCTCCGCCCGGGAATCCCAATGCCCAGACTTTCATGTCCTTTCGCAACCGCGACTCGGGAAGCAAGCGGAGGAAATTCGGCGTTTTCAGTTTCTGGCCGTCCTTGTCGAGACACTGCATCAGGGCCTGATCTCCGGTTCGAGTCTGGTAGAGCATGTTGCATTCGTACGTTTGCTGATTGTCCGTGCCGGATTCAGTAACCACCGTAAAGGTCAAGGTGCCGTTTTGATAAGACCATGCCTGCCTCTCGCGCTCGTCGACCATGCTGTGCGTGGGGTCCACCACGTGATTGTTGGTCACGCAAAGCCCGGTGCTATTAATGAAGAAACCGGACCCCGAACCCTGCGGCGTGTCCCCCTTTGCACTGCGACTTAGGGCGGTAAATACGAGGACGGCGGATTTCTCGGCGCGTGCCTGCGTCGCCGGTTTCATGTCCTGGGCAGGAGCCGAAGCCGACATGAGGAGGCCGCCGGACAAGACAATAGCCGTTGCGACCCGCTTCCCAAGCATCGCATGGATCGAAACGGAATTCAGACCGTTCATTTCAGCCGCTGTCTTGCGTAGATCGGATCGACTCATGACTTTTTCCTCTCAGGCCCCCTAGTCTCTTGCCGGCCCTGGCACGAATTTGCAAACCACTCCCGCACCCGACCCGCCTTACGAAGTCGGACCCCGGTCGTCTCCCCCTCATGCTATGATTATCGGCGTGGAACTGTCAATGAACCCTTGGTCGTCGGTCCGGAAATGGTTGGGGACCGCCCGGCGGCCCAATCTACCCATTTTGGGTCTGTCACGACCGCGCAACCAGCCCTTTGAGCATGCATTTCCTCCCAGGCAGACCGTAATGGGAACCAATAATCGCCGAAGCGAAGGCCCAAACCGAGAAAAAGAAGCTTCGCAATGAACTCAAAACCGCTTCCAGCCATTCACGCACACGCCACGAACGACACGTGGCGGGTTTTTCGAATCATGTCCGAGTTTGTTGAAGGATTTGAGACGATGTCCCGGCTGCCGCCGGCGGTGTCCATATTCGGCTCCGCGCGGACTCCATCGAACGACCCGTATTACGCCATGGCCGAGCAGTTTGCGGCGGACCTCGTAAGCCGCGGTTTTGCGGTCATCACCGGCGGCGGACCCGGGATCATGGAGGCGGCCAACAAAGGCGCCGCGGAGGCCGGTGGTTTCAGTGTCGGGCTCAACATCTACCTTCCCAAGGAACAGGCGGCCAATACCTACCAAAATGTCTCACTGGACTTCCGCTATTTCTTCTGCCGAAAAGTGATGTTCCTGAAGTATGCCGCGGCGCTGGTCTGCTTTCCCGGCGGGTTTGGGACGCTGGACGAATTTCTCGAATCCATGACGCTGATCCAGACGGGAAAGGCCGAACGCTACCCGGTCGTGCTGATCGGAAGTTCGTTCTGGTCACCGCTGTTGAATTGGATGCGGCAAGCGCAGTGGGAGCAGAATCGATATATTGACGCCGACGACCTTGACCTTTGTGTGGTAACGGACGATTTGGTCTGGGCGGCGGATCGGGTTTCGGGATTTTGCAGGATTCCAGGCAAACCCGAGGCCGCATTGCCGCCGTCCGAGGCGCTTTCTCGAACGGCCGAGGGGACCTTCGCGGGCGCTCCACCACGCCGCGATCCGGGCTGAGCCGCGGCAATGCGGATAGGAAGCCTCCCTGCGACCCCGTGATCGGCGGGAGCTAACCGCGCGACAGTCAACTGCCGATAACCCGCGCATGGCATGCGCCCAGGCCGTCCGCTCACCCAAAAGCAGCCGACGGGAAGCGACCCACCGTGGATCCACTGGGCAGATTGTTGATCTAGTATTGGATGACGCCGCCCGTCCTGCCTGGGTCGATCCCGATTGGCAATTGCGCGTTCCCGTCCCCGGAGTACCCGCCCGCCTGCACACGGGGGAATGTTGTGTCCACGGGTGTTTCGCAGACGGAAGAAGAATCCCCTTGGTTTCTCGAGACGGGAACCAACTGCAGACCGCGTTCCCCTGGAATGATTGGTCGGACTACATTCGGCTGGAGAGATACGCGACTTGGAAACGCCGCCCGTTGCACACGTTTTTTCCCGTGTCGTACCACTTGATTCCATCAGGCACTCGACATCGACTGGCATCGTGGATGTACCGTGGCCGCGACGGGCAAGATGACTGCTTTCCCTCCGCACCCTTTGACGCCGGCTTTGAAACACTGCGTTTCCTCGTCGAAAAGTTCCGGCAAGATACGTCCTTGGCCCAACGACCGGCCCCCGCCGTGTGCCTGACCCACGATGTAGACACCGAAGACGGTTTCGATTGGATTCCAGTCATCGCCGACCTGGAGGAATCGCTCGGTGTGCGGTCCTGCTGGAACATTGTCGCCCATCAATACGAAATCAATCACGCCATCCTGGGACGCCTCGAAGAAAGGGGCTTCGAGATCGGCCTGCACGATTCGCTCCATGACAACAAACTCGTGTACTTATCCGAGGCTGCGACTCGACGCCGACTCGACCGCTGTCGGCCCTTCCTGGAGCGCTACCAAGTCCGCGGTTTTCGATCCCCTTCCTGGCTGCGGAATGAAATGCTCTATCGAATCCTGCAGGATTACGTTTCATATGACAGCTCGTGCCTGGATTTCGACTGGCTGTGCCCGGCCGGTCGGGGCGGCGCTTTGACTTGTTCACCGTTTCGCGTCGGTCGACTCGTGGAAATCCCCGTGACGCTACCGCTGGAGGCCCCTTGGTTGACGGCGGTGGGCGCGGCACCGCTCCTCGAATATTGGGAGCCGAAACTTCGATGGCTGAAAAACATCGGCGGATGCGCTGTGGTCAACACCCATCCCGATCCGCATTACACGGGTAGCGCCGAGCGGGTTCATGCCTACGGGCGATTCGTCGAAATGCTTCTCGAAAAATACGGCAATCGTTGGCGACTGCCCCGAGACCTTGCGAACGAGGTCCACGCCGATGCATGAGCAAGTGTACCGGCAACTTGCGGAAGTCGAGGACCGCCTGTGGTGGCACGAGTACCGTCGAAGCCTCATTCGCCTTTTCTTGCGGGGCGCGTCGCTGCCGAAAAGCGCTTCGGCATTGGATGTGGGCTGCGGAACGGGTGGATCGTTGGGATTGCTCGCGGAGTTTGCCTCACGCGTCGTGGGAATCGACCGTTCTCCTCTAGCGATCGAGCTTGCAAAGAAAAAGTGTGCGGAAGCCGACCTGAGAATCGCCGACGCCGCACAACTTGCGGAAGTGTTTCAACCCGCAAGCTTTGATCTCATTACGATTCTCAATGTCCTCTACCATCGGTGGATACCTCGCGAGGTGGACTTGCTGAAACAGGTATTTCGGCTGCTCAAACCAAGAGGGTGCGTGCTGATCACCGACGCCGCTTTTCCGTGCTTGTTCCGAAAACACGACCGGATCGCGATGGGAACACGCCGATTTCGGATGCCGGAGTTGAGGCAAAAACTGGGAGACGCGGGATTCGTTGGGTCCGCGGGGACATACTTCAACATGGGAATGTTTCCCGCACTCTGGTTGTCGGCGCGGTGGGACGGCCTTCGCCGCTGGCAGATAGCGGAGGGTGACATCAACGAACTGGCCGAGCCGCCGAAGTGGATTCACCACACGTTGAGGCTTTGGGCATCCCTCGAGCAGAAAGCCATCCGAATCTTAGGCCGACTGCCGCTGGGCGCGTCTTTGATCTGCCTGGCACACAAACCCGGCGGAGAAACGGTCCGCGCAGAGTCCCGCACACGGCACGTCGCGGGTCCATTCGTTCCGTCAGGAGCAGCCCTAGGATGATCTCGACCCCAACCGAGACTGCTTCCGAGCAGGAAGCCTCCCTCCGCGGCTGGACGACCAAGGCCGTCCACGCCAATCGCGCCGTCTCCCTCGACGCCGGTTTTGAGGTCGGATTGGCCGACTTTCTTCGGACTCAAACCTCGGCAGACGGACTGGGCGCCGTATACTCAAGGTTCATCGACGGAGACGATGAATTGTCCGCGGTAATGCGAAGGGCGGTCTGGCGAGCGGCCACAAAAGCATTTGGTCACGGAAATCAGATCGGCTGCGGGGCGCGTTTCCGGAATCCGGAGACGTTTCAAATCGGAAACGGCGTTTTCATCGGTCCTGATGCCCACCTCCAAGGGGCGCGGGAAGGCCGGTTCGTCATTGGCAATCACGTATGGATCGGCCCACAAAGTTTTCTGGACGCGCGGTGTCTCGTGATCGGCGATTACGTCGGCTGGGGGCCGGGAGCGCGAGTGCTTACCGCGCAACATACCGGCGTTCCCTTGGACTCGCCGATTATTCAGACCGATCAGGAGGTTAAACCCGTCATCGTCGAATCGGGAGCCGATATCGGCACAAATGCCGTCATCCTCCCCGGTGTGACCATCGGCCGAAGCGCCCTGGTCGGGGCCGGAGCCGTGGTGACGCGAGACGTAAAACCTTTCTCAGTGGTGGCCGGCGTGCCTGCAAAGTTCCTGCGCTGGAGGGAGGGCGATCGGCGTGAACCCGCCTGTTGAGTGTACCGTTGATGGGTTCGAGCTGCCCATCGCAAGAAGCGCTGAACGCCGTCGCAGCGCTCTCGTTGTTTCAGTCTCCGCGGCCCTGGTTCTCTCCGGGTTTGCGTCCCTCGTCTACCAAGTGGTATGGCAACGCGTTCTGAGCCAAACGGTGGGCGTGGATGCAATTTCCATGGCCATCGTGGTCACGATCTTCCTGATCGGTTTCGCCGTGGGCGGACAGGCCGGTGCCGCTCTTTGCAAATTGGACCGAAGAGTTGTGGGCACGGCCTACGTTGCCGCGGAAATCCTCATCGGCACGTTCGGATTCGCTTCGGTGCCGCTATTGCGCTGGGTAAGTCGCGCTTCGGCCGTCGCCGGGTTCGAGTCGTTTCAAAGCGATTTCCTGTTCAATGGACTCGCGTTGTTGGCTCCGGCCGCCGCCATGGGATTGACCACTCCCCTGGCGGTCGAGCTGATCTCCCCGCGACGGGACGGGGCCATCTGCACCTCAATCGGCCTTCTATACGGCTTGAACGTGATGGGTGCGGCCATCGGAGCCCTCGCGGCGGGCTTTATTCTGATCGAATGGCTGGGGCTCTCCGCCACCACACGACTCACCGCATGGATCAATCTTTTCGTTGGGGTCCTGTTGTTATGGACCCTTCGCATCGATTGGTCGAATCCCAACCTCGCCTCGGCAGCCTCGATAACAAAGAATCGCTCGATTTCCACCCGCCTTGGCCCAACGATAGTCGCGGCTTCGGTGCTGCTGGGTTTCGTCACGCTGAGTTTCGAGACGGTTCTGTTTCGGCTATTGAGCTTTCACTTTGAGTCGCACGTGTACGTCTTTCCGCTCATGCTCGGCGGTTTTCTGGCGGCCATGTCGCTGGGGGACGCGGTGTCGGGTTTCGTGGTGGACAAGATAGGGCCGTCGAGACTACCCCGGTACTTCGCGATCATCCTTTTTGTATTCGTCGGGGGAGTTTGCCTGGCATTCCGATGGCCGACGCACGCATCGGCGGCGGATTGGATCGCGAACCGTCCGCGCGCGGCCTTGTTATTCGTCGCCTTTCTAATCCCGGTCATGGCCCAGAGCGCGTTCTTTCCGGCCGTGGCGCGGATGGCGCGCGGACTCTCCACGCATCCCGGTTCGGTCGTGGGGCGGATTTTATTTTGGTACACGATTGGAAACGGACTGGGTTGCTTCCTGACGGCCTTTGTTTTCCTGCCATCCGTCGGCACGGTAGGGTCGGCTACAATCTGTCTTGTCGCCGGCGCAGTGGCGGTCATGCTACTTTATGAATCGTCCCTTCGCATCTCCGGGCGTCACGCGTCTCGGTATCTGCTGATTGGGTCGGCTCTCCTTCTAGGTTCAGTGTTCCTTCCCTATGGATACTACAAGAACGTTCGCGGGCTCGCCGAGGTCCGCGAAGGGCCGGAAGGCGTCGTTTCCTACCGCGATGGAAAAAATCAGGGCGGAATCCAGGTCAACGGTACGCCGGCCGCTCAGGTCTACCGGAACACTCGAGGTCTGCGAAAAACCGAGCACGATCTCTCCCTGCTGAAACAGGTTGACCCGCGGTTCCGTCCTCGGCGGGTTCTCGTTGTCGGTATCGGGTCCGCCAACTTTCCCTGGGCGCTGCGGGAGGATGCGGAGGTCGAAGAGTTGATGATGGTGGAGCTTAGCTGCCATGTTGTTGAGTTGCTTCGCAAGTATTCCGATCCGGAAATCGTGCAGGCCATTGACGATCCCAAAGTGCGGTTCGTGTGGGGGGACGGCCGCAGATATCTCGAACGGATGGCGTCCCACGGCGAATCGTTCGACGTCATTCAGGTGGGTACTTTTTTTCCCGACGTCGCCGGGTCGGCCACGCTCTATTCCCGCGACTTGATGACCACGGCGCGGACGTGTTTGAAACCGGGCGGATACTTCATCACCTTGGACTGCGCCGGCATCGCGTTAACCGGATTGGAAGTATTCCGAAACGGAATGCTGGTGGACGGAATGCCACACTACATGTTCTTCTTTGATCACGATTTGTCCTTGCGGCGGCGTGCGGAGGATGATGAAAAGGCAACGAACTCGGTATGCGTTCGGTTTCTCCAGCAATTTCAACTCAAAGACTATTCCGTGAACTCGGATGACCGTCCCTGGTTGGAGTTCCGACTGCTGCGTCACTTGAGCGGAGATCGACCTGAACTCCGCGCCAGGCTCCATCGAATGCCCCCAAGTCGGTTCGCCGGTCCATTCTGCGTGAACATGCCGGACGACCATCGGTCGGCACAGCTCGGGCCCCATCGCTAAAGCGTGCACAGTCAATTGGCCCTGCCACGACGGACCTCCGAGGCGCCGCATTTCGCTGATCCGAATTCGATTTTAGTTGGAGCGGCACAGAGCAAGATCGGCCACAACCCGAAGGCGTGCAGCCAGGGCTGGATGGGGACCGTGTACCGCGGCACGGGGCCGACCAGAAGCGCCGCAAGGAGCGTTTGCGTAAGAATTGCTGCAATGGGAATCATCCACATGGCCCGATTTCGGGAAACCAATGCGAATGCAACGCCCAGGCCGCAAAGCACGATGAACAGTTCATATACGGCGAAACGACGGCTGCCGAAGACGATCACGGATTCGATCGTTCGATGATAACTCCGAACCACGCGTCGCCAGATAGGAGTGATGAGAGTGGGTTCCGCCTCGAGCGCGACGTACTTTTCGAACGGTTTCAACGGGGGGCTCATCATGGGCGCGTAAGTGCTGCAGTCGAAGAGCTCCGCGTCCTCCGCGCGGGTCCATTCTCCCGAGCTCGATTGCCTCCCCGGCGATCCGCCCGGCACATAACGGAACGAAGAATCGGGTCTCAAAACCGACCACAGGGCGTAACGAACGGTTCGCTCCACAAACCGTACGCGGTGTTCGCGGATCAACTCTCCCGCCGCCAGCGCCATCTTCTCGCAAACGAATGGATACGATCCTAGGCCCAGCGCACGATACGCATCGAAAACCGTGCCCCCCACACGATAATCAGCATCGGCCGCAATCCACCCGTTGTTGCGGGCCTCGTCGACCACGTTGCGGATTTCGTGCAGCTCGTGGCTGCGAGCCGAATCCAGCCGATCCATCGTCACGGCTCTTTTGTAGAGCGCCGGTCCGATCGTCGCCGCCGGACTGTCGCCTCGAGAGGCGATGACGATCATCCAGATTCCGGCGATCCCCGCCGCCGGAAACACGGCAGCGAAGCAGGAAATCGCGAATCGACGCATCTCGAAGCCGATTCGTTGCTCGGCCTTTAAACTCGCGGGCATATCACCCGCGTGCAAGGTCGAGTTGAAGCGGACTCGCTCCTGCCACCATCGAAGCACCGCCGCCAGCAAACATACCGCCGCCAGGGCCAGACCGATCGGCCGGAACAGATACGCCGCTCCCACGAAGAAAGAGCCAAGGAGAAGGTGCATCACCCTTCCGCCGCTCACGTACGTGACAAGGCAACAAACCGTCAACGAAAGCATCAGGGCAAAAGGCACCTCGCTCATGATCATCGCGGCGAACCCTGAAAGCTGAAGATTGGCCGTCGCCAATAGGCCCGCGGCAACGGCCGGAACGCACCGCCGGGTTATTTGAAAGAACGTCGCCGCGACCACTCCGGCAATCCCCGCCACCATCGCGAATTGAATCGCCGGGATGGCCGTCGCGCTGTGGCTCCCGAACAAATGAAAAACTCCCGCAAGCAGAAGGGGGTAGCCCGGCGTTCGCAGAAGAAACAGATCATGACCAAAGTCAAAGCGCTCCGCGATTCCTGAAGCGAGGGTCACGTAGCCCGCGGCCTCCGTGGACGCCCACAGGCGCGTCGCGCTGAAAGCGACCGTCTGAACGAGCGATGCGACAATGACGACGAAAAGGACGACGCTGACCGGAGTCGTGCAAACATCGTTCGCCGTGCGGGGTCTACCTTCTCCACGTCCGAACTCTGGATTGTGTGCACGATTTCCGGAAAGCCGTTTCCTTCTCGGGGCCGGCCAGGGTGAGCGTGGTGCGCTGGAAACGGAACTCGACAAGTACAATCTCTGCAGCCTGTCGACGGGACAGGGTTCATAGTCCGTCCGGCGGGCCTTCCTTGGTTATCGGTATTCGCGAATGCGCGGTGGACTTGTCTCGAACCGGACGGTAAAGGCGGATTCAGATCGGATTCACGCCGGGGGAAGCCCTTATCCATCAAATCCAGCAGCACAATCTACGGATCGGACGAAAATGATCTTGTCGTCTCCCGCGGAATAGAAATCCTTCAACACGGCCTCCTGAGAGTACCCGCAGCGGAGGTAAAACGCCCGAGTCGGCTCGTATTGTGGGCGCGAGGAAGTCTCGATATAGACTCGCCGGCCTTCCATCCGCGAGATAAGTCGTTCGGCTTCGCGAAGCAGGGCACGGCCGATGCCGCCCCCTTGAAACGACGGATCGACCGCAATCCAGTAAAGATCGAAGCCGGCCTGCGTGCAGGCAATCGGGCCGAAGCAGGCGTAGCCCAGCATCTGTTCCGCTTGCTCCGCAAATACGAAAAAATAGCCGCTGCATGCGCCTCGGCTATGGCGTTCCCGAAGAAGTTCGACCGCGACCTCCACTTCCGCGGAAGAGAAAAAACCGGTGGATTGGACGATACGCTGGACGGCCGGGATATCGGCAGGCGAAATCGATTCTCGAAACTGAATTGCAGGCCGGTAGGACGACCGAACGCGAGGGTTGGCGGATTCGAGCGTTGGTGGCGTCACGATTGGAACGGTCATTCGTTTCGGCGCTCCCGGAAAGTAGGGAGTCTATCCGCACGGTCTCCGCCGGTCCATCCGGGGTGCGCCAAACTGAAACGGCGCGACGACCGATTCCCGATCGCCGCGCCGCTTCTCTCCGTGGAGGCAATGGAAGCTGTGGTGTCCTGTCCGCGGGCCCTTGGAAAATCGCCTCGCGGCCCGATGGCTGCTTCCGTTCAGCCGCGCCGGACCCGCCGGCACAAATCAACTACGGTTCTTCGACTTTCGTCGGCGAGTCAACGACGGTTTCCATTCCGCCGTTCGCAGTGTCGCCGTCCTCGTCCCCAGAGGGTAAGACAAAAATGTCAATCACCTCGGACGGCAGCGGCTCGATCTCACCCTCGATGGGGTACCTCGTTCCATAAAACAACTCATCCGCAATTGTGGCTACACTCGCAACCGGAGCCGTGCGCACGCCGAGGTTCGTCACCGCGTAGACGTTTTCGCGAATAAAGACGCCCCGCGTAAACGAGGTCCAAGAGTAGTAGCCCGGATCGTCATACTTCGTGCTGATCCGCCCCAACTCGCTGAATCCATCCGTCGCACTGACCCGGTAGACCACGACCCCTTCGAAACCGGGGTCAAGCAACTCCGGCTCTTGGTAAAAATCCATTCCGCCCGAACCCGTCGAGCCATCGGAATCCACGACGGCATCGCCGCCCACCACGACCTCATCCGGACGATCGGTCGTCCCATCGATCTCGATGGGAAACGTTTCAACGGGCGTTGCGTACACCGGAGAGACCGAAATCGGCAGGGCCAGAAGCCCTTCCACTGCGTAGTACGCGAAGGCCTTCGGATCGTAAAGGGCCTCGGACCAGGCGCCGCGGTCTTGACCCAACACAACCTTGTGGGTCAGCTTCGGGTTGGCGAAATCCTTCACGTCGAATATGGAAAGCTGGACTCCCCAGTTTCCAAAACCGGCCTCGGGTACGTCTTGTCCAACGGTCAGCAGATGGTCTTCGCCCATAGGAACGATGAACGTGGAGAACCCAGGAACCTTGAGCTCTCCGACGATACGCGGATTGGCCGGGTCGCTCAGATCGAGCGTGAACAGCGGATCGATCTGCTCAAAGGTGACCACGTAACCCTTGGTGCCGACGAAGCGTGCGGACTGGATCGTCTCCCGGGGGGCAATGTTTTCGATGCTCCCCATGACCGTCAGCGCCCCATCCACCTCGTTGAGACAATAGACGTTGTTATTCGCCTGAGCGAACGTGCCGTCTTCGGAGAACTGGGTATCCACCGTCGTGGCGACGCGCAACACGCCGTTGTGCTCACCCAATGAATATTGGTTCAGCAGCCGTCCGGAAACGCGTCCCGCGGCGACCGGCACGGCGCGGCCTTCCTGATACTCAAACTTGTAGAGGTCCGTGGTGGTTCGCATCGCTCCCAGGAAGTTGTAATCGGTGTTGGTGAGGTACAGGGCCTCCACCGACGAATAGACGACGCCCGGTTCGGAAACCAGGCCCGTGGCCCGGAAATCGGCATCGTTGTTCATATCCATGCTTACCACGGACACCACGCCGAATCCGTCCGGCTCGGCCGGGCGATACAAATCGGCATAGCTCAACACGTCGCCGCTTTCGGTGGTCCCGTCGGCGTTGATCCGTTCGTATTTCGGAAGAATCGTGGCCGGATCGACGGTGGCCGCGTCGAAATCGGGCAATCCCAGCCGCGGCATGATGTCAAAGAACTCGTATTGATGATTGGCCAGCACGAGGTGCAAAACTCCGCCGACCATGCGATTGGCCGCGGCGGAGCCGTCGAACTTCGTCTTGGACAGCACCCGTGGCTCCGACGGATTCGTCGCATCGACGACGGTGACGGTTACGCTCGAACGTTCAAAGCCGATAGGCTGGGGGTAGAAAAATCCCGGGTCGATGATTCCAGTCGAGGAACCGTCGTCGGAGGAAACCGGCGTCGAGTCGTTGATGACGACAACGTCCGTCGTTCCATCGACCGAAACCGATGAATCCACTTCTGCGCTGCTAGTACCCGTTCCATCGCCGTCCGGTTTGTCGGAGGGGAATTGCCTGTCCTCGAGAGCAATGACATCGCCGAAGCCGTAATCGGCGTAAATGAAACCGCCGTACTTGGCGGTGATCGCGATGACCTGGTTGCCGTGCAGATAGATCTCGCGGCCATGGCCGTCCAGGTCGAGTTCGCTTAGCAACGCCAGCGAGTTCGCGGGAACGGCTTGCACGATACGAAGCCGGCTGTTTTCGCCCGTGTCATCGATCACGTAGAGCAGGTTACCGTCGGTCTTGACCACGTCGGCCTCGTCAACCCCGGTCTCCTGTGTGGTGGTTTGTGAGAAACCTCCGCGGCCGTCGTCCGCGGCCAATCCCGATGAATCAGAATCGCCGCCGGGTGCGGCCTGTGGACCGCTCGCGCTGGTCGGTGCTCCGCCGGACGAATTGGCGCCATCCGACTCGGCGACCGGCTGAGCGGAATTGCCGTTCAGTGGATTCGCGTTTGCGAGGGAACCGTTTCGAGATCGAACTTCGTCCCGGAAATAGCCCTCCAATTCCGTCTGCGAGGTGAACTGTTTGAGGGATGCGCCGTCCGCATTTCCGACCGTGGACGGATCATCTCCAATACCGAACTGAAAAAACTCGTTGCATCCGACGGTCGCGCAGAATCCTGCACCAAGCAAACATAATGTACGCTTCATGGTTTGGGTCTGGTTCATAAAGGCTGTTGTTCCTTTGCTCTGTTATCGCTTTCACTCTCGGCTTGGATGCCCGTTTCACCTACCTTGGCGATTCGAGAACCCTCTCAAGTATCCAGTACGCAACTGGCCGGTCAATTGAAACGACCCACGATTGCTTGCAAATCATCGTGAATCATAGTTTTAGCGGCCTTTGAACCCATGAATCCTGTTAGGTTGCCCCATTCCCCATTGCAGTTTAAATACACATAATAATCCTCCAGCGGACAACTGGCCGCATTCTGTTTTCGACGCGACTTGCAGTGCGGGGGTGTCGTTTCTAGTCTGGCGATGCGTAAACTCGGTTTCTGAGCGATGGTCGGCGGTACGGCCTGCTTGGGTTCGGAGTTTGATGTGCATAGAAAGGAAACCTTGATGAAAGGCAGTTTCGCACCCGTCCATGGCCTGTGGGGGCTTTGTTTTGTTCTCAGCGTATATGCTACGGCCATGGCGCAAACAGAACCCGCAAAGCCCGAGGGGGAAAAGAAGCCGGCCGAAGCAAAGCCCGCCGAACCCAAACCGGCACCGGCCGTCGCCAATCCCCGCGTGAAAATGGAAACAACCCTCGGCTCGATCGTGCTGGAGCTCGACGCGCAGAAGGCACCGATTTCGGTTGAGAATTTCATGCAATACGTACGCGGAAAGTTTTATGATGGAACCATCTTCCATCGGATCGTCCCGACGTTCATGATTCAAGGAGGAGGCTTCCTGCCCGATCTGACCGAAAAGTCCGCGGGGATCCGAGAGTCGATCAAGAACGAATCGGAGAATGGGTTGAAAAACGTGCGCGGCTCCATTGCCATGGCCCGGCGAAACGATCCAAACTCAGCCACGTGCCAATTCTTCATCAACGTCGTGGACAATGCGCGGTTGGACGGCGCTCCGAACCGGCCGGGATATTCCGTGTTTGGACGCGTGGTGGAAGGCATGGAAACCGTGGACAAAATCAAGGGCACGGAAACCAAAACCGACCCGAAATTCCCGGAACCAAACACGGTGCCCGTGACCCCGGTGGTGATTCAATCGGTGACGGTGCTGGAGACCGCCTCCGGCTCCAAGCCGTAATAGGGCGGCGCGAAGTCCGCGCCAATTGATGACCACGCTCCGTTTTGAGGACGCACCCGCAGGGCCGCGACACGGTGGGTTATCCTCCCGCCGCGTCTTGGGTGCCGTGGTTCTGTTCGCCATGATCCTCTTGGTGTGTCAGACCGGCTGCGTGGAGATTTGCGCAGCGCTGGATTGCTCATTCTTTGATCCCGATGGCGATGGTTCAACGGGTGGCGACAACGGGAATAGCCCGGGCGGCGGGAACGGCCCCTCGATTTCCGCAACGCTTTCGTTGTCCAACCCGGCACCGGCGATCGGCGAGGAAGTGCATCTTCGATGTCAATTGACCTCTGGCGAAGCCCAGGGCGCGCGGTTCAACTTTCAACCCGTTTCAACCCGCTTGGCGGTTGACGTCGCGGCGGGAACCGCACGATTCCTGGTGCAAGAAACGGATGCCGGCCTTGAATTCGCGTTCACGTGCAGCGCCACCAGCAACGATGGCGAGACGTCCGCGCGCTCGAATCGCGTGTCGTTCATCGTGAGCCCGCCATAAGAGTACCGCACGACTGCGTCTTTCAGATTTCGAACTAGTGCATCATTCCAACAAAACTTGCGGGTCGAAAAGCCCGCAAACCGAACCGCAATCGTGAGAGAGTCGGGCATTCCAACCCGCAAAGACGCCCGGAATGGTCCACTAGTTCGCGGGTTACGCCCCGTTGGGCGGGACTTCGTTCTTGCAGATCTCCCGGGTCACGTTCGTGGCGTACGCCCCGGGAGGGAGGCAGAACGACAGCATCAGATAAGACCCGCGAGTATCCTCTCCGCGTCGCAGTTCGGCATCCCCAACCGGAACACGCAGCGGCCTGCGAGCGCCGTCGAGCTTCATCGTATACGCAGCGCGGACCTGGTCGCGAGACAATCCCGCGTCCGCAAGTACGTTAAGCTCGACCTGCGCGGGTGGCCCCGCCGGTTCGGTCATGCGCGGTCCGAAAAGCGGTCCCGTCGGTGAAATCTCAAGGGCGTCGCAGCGCGGTTGTTCCGTCGCGGCATCCTCCACGCGAAAAACGGCCCCGTTGACGTGCTTCCAGGCCAGATCGCCTACTTCGATCCGGTCCATCGTGGCAAGCCGTAATGCCAGCACTTCGTTGAACAATTCGCTTTGGAACGCGGAGAGGTAAAGCTTGCGAAGAGTATGATCGACGGACCGCCAGGCGCGGCGGGCGTCTCCGCCGGTTCGGACCATTTCCCTGGCGACGCGAGATTGTTCGGGAAACGCTCGCGGCCAGGCCAGCATGGCCTCGCGAAGCTGCCCGTTGTCGTAAAACTCGCGGGCGCGACGCACTTCACTGTGGTCGAACGGCCCCACCCGCCCCAGAATCAGCGAAATGGCCTGCGAATGATCGTCCAGCAGAACCGCGCGGCCGATCTGACCATTGTCTCCGCGAGCTCCGAAGCGTTGCGGTCCGAAATAGTTGGGGACGCCGCGTCGACGCAGTTCATCGAAAACCGCGCGGGCTTTCCCGTCGGAGCCGGTTTCCGCTTCGCGAATCTTGATGACAAATCGGTTTCCCGCGAGATGTCCGAGCCGCAACTTGTTGGTATGCAGGCCCACCGACAAGACTTGAACTCTTGAAAGCGCGAGGGCCTGGACTCGATCCGGTTCAACATGCTCAACACTGAACGTTTGTCGGGTGACTCCGTGCGCGTCCTTCATTCCTGCATAGCCGATTTCTCGAGGCGCGCGGCCCAACGCCGAGGCGATCATCTTGACGGCGGCCAACGTCGTGAGGCCCTGCTTCTCGATTTCGAAATACGTGTGCGTGCCCTGCCCGCTTGGCGAATACAGCGGCAGTTCTTCGACCTCAAAGTCCTCGTTGTAGCGCTTGATAACCCCGCCGACACCGGGCAGTTCGGCGGTGAGATACGGCAATTCGTGAACGCTTCGCGGCTGCATGACCGGGCAGTGTAGCGGGCCGGTAAAGACGTTGAAACGGCGCGAATCAATCCAAGGGCGATAGGCGAACACAGACATTCTTCGGCTCGGTGAAAAACCGCAGCGCTTCCTCGCCCCCTTCACGGCCGACGCCGCTTTGTTTCATCCCGCCGAACGGAACGCGGAGATCGCGGACCAGCCAGCAATTGACCCACACCGTCCCGCATTGAAGCCGCTCGGCCACGCGGTGCGCCCGGGAAACGTCCGCGGTCCAAAGCGATGCGGACAGACCGTAAGGCGTCCCGTTGGCATACGTGACCACTTCTTCTTCGTGCTGGAACGGAGTCACCGTGACCACCGGGCCGAAGATTTCCTCGCGGTTGACGCGGCATTCGGCAGGCAGTCCGGTAACGACCGTTGGTTGAATGAAGTAGCCGCCGCGGCATCGGTCGTTGACGGTGGGCGCTGAGCCGCCGCAGCGAATCGTCCCGCCCTCCTTCTTCGCAAGATCAATGTAACTGAGCACGTTTCGATAATGCTGTTCCGAGACGACGGCTCCTTGATGTGTGGCCGGCTCGAGCGGATCCCCGACGCGCAGCGCTCGCGCGGCCGCAGTAAACGCATTTAGGAAAGGCGCGTACAAAGTCTCCTGCACGAAGATGCGCGACCCGCAAAGGCAAACTTGCCCTTGATTGGCAAAGGAAGAGCGCAAGCTCTCTCGGACCACTTCGTCCAGGTTCGCATCGGAGAAAATGATATTGGGATTCTTGCCTCCCAGTTCCAGGGAGATTTTCTTAAACATCGGTGCCGCGGACCGGGCAATTTCCTCGCCGGTCCTGGTTCCGCCGGTGAACGAGATTGTCGAGATGCCGGGATGAGAAACGATGGCCGCCCCCACTTTGGGACCAGTTCCGTGTAAAATGTTGAGCACGCCAGGGGGTAGACCGGCTTTCTGGCAGATTTCCGAAAGCAGAAACGCCGTCATCGGCGTGATTTCGGACGGTTTGGCAACCGCCGTGTTGCCCACTGCAATCGCCGGAGCCACCTTCCAAGTGAAGAGGTAGAGCGGCAAGTTCCACGGAGAGATCAGCCCCACCACGCCGCGCGGCTGGCGCAAGGTGTAGTTCAACGCGAAGTCGTCGGTCGGATGACATTCGGAGCGAAGGTGAACGATCGCACTGCCAAAAAAACGGAAATTGGCCACCGCACGCGGAATGTCCACGGTCCGAGCCACCGAAAGCGGCTTACCCGTGTCCACGCACTCAGCCAGGGAAAGGCGATCCAGGTCGGATTCGATCAGGTCGGCGATCCGCAACAGGATTCGCGAGCGCTCACTCGTCGGTGTTCGCGACCACGCCGGGAACGCCTTTTCCGCAGCGGCGACTGCGGTTTCAACGTCCCGTGCATCGCTATCCGCCACTTCGGAATAGGGTTTGCCCATGGCGGGATCGATGTTCGGCAAGTATGCGCTGGATTGTGGTGGAACACACTGGCCATCGATGAAGTTCAGAAGGCGTTGCATGGCCGGCTCCGGGGCACTTCGGCAAGTTTCGGACACGAGGGATTCCCGTTTCATCTGTTCCGTCAAGAAAGGCCCCTCATGAAAGCCTAGTCCCGGTCTACGCAGTTCGCAAGTTCGGTGGAGGCGGTCGAGGGCGGTCGAAAGGGCAGTGAAACCGCCTTTCCGGTGCGGAGAGAAAGTCGGATCGGGTCGGCCCGGGAGGGCGATCCCGGCGCGCCGGGACCGCCGAGCCGCTGGCATTGTCGTTATCCGGCGCGACCCTACGCCGCCTTTCCGTTCACGGAAGAAAAGTTGACAGGATGCCAAAGGTGTGATACTGTACCGGAATGGGGGGAGGTCCCCCGGACCTCCCTTTGAACCCTCGAATCGAAATAGGAGAAACATCATGGATACCACCTCCAAGTTCCTTCCCCTGAGGGGAATGTGGGTCATTGGGTTGCTCCTGGCGCCGACGGCCGCCGCGCAAATGGTCCTTTACGTAGACGGCAACGCCACCGGGGCCGGGAACGGATCAAGCTGGTGTAATGCCTTTGTTCATTTGCAGAGTGCCTTGGCGGTGGCCGGGGGCATCGCGGGAAGCGAGGAGATTCGAGTGGCCCAAGGAACGTATCGTCCGGATCGTGGGACGGGCCAGACGGTCGGCAACCGGTTGGCTACGTTCCCACTTCCGGACGGCGTTACCTTGTTGGGCGGGTTCGCGGGATGTGGAGCCGCCGACCCCGAAGAGCGTGATTTCGTCGCCTACGAGACCATTTTGAGCGGTGACCTGAACGGCAACGACGGCCCGGATTTCGCCAACTACGCCGACAACAGCTATCACGTCGTCACGTACGCGGTCCCCAACGCCTACGCCGTATTGGACGGATTTACGGTTTCCGGGGGTAACGCTGACGGCACGGGACCGCCAGGAACCGTCACCAACCAGGGGGGCGCGGTTCATATCCGGCAGGGTCAGACGAAGTGCATCGCCGGCGGACCCGTCTTGCGGAATTGCCGGTTCCGCGCCAACTGGGCCGACCACCACGGCGCGGTGAACGATCATGGTTTTGCCACTCGCATCGAGAATTGCTCGTTCGAAGACAACTACGCCGGGACGCAAGGCGCCGGACTGCTCGTTCACAGCGGCAGCCCGACGATCACCCACTGCAAATTCATCAACAATGTGACGTTGGGGGACGGTGGGGGGCTTTGGATGTCCCATGACCCCGATCCCTCCTGCCCCGCGACCAACGCTCCTTACATCGTCAACTCCCTCTTCACCGGCAACCACGCCGACCGTGGCGGCGGGGCGTACAATGAGTTCAGCAGCCCGACGCTGGACGGGTGTACATTCACTGCCAACAGTATGGTCAGCCGCGGGGGCGGCCTCTATCACACATTCGGGAACGCGACCGTGCTGAACAGCACCTTTCAGGATGGATTCAGACCGGACCCCACGTTGGCGAGGGGTTGGGGAGCGGGCATCTACATTCGTGAGGCGACCCTGACGCTGCGAAATAGCGTGATTGCGCGTAATAGTTCGTACCACGTTGGCGGCATCTTCAACGCCTTTGGAGGTACCATTTTCGCGGAGAACTGCACCTTCTGGGGCAACATCAGCAACCACACGGGCGACCTGCGAAACGAAGGCCGTGCGACCCTGGTGAACTGCACGTTTCGTCCATACTACTCAGATAACTATAACTACGCCTGGTGGCCGGTATCTGGCGTGGCCGTCGAAAACCTAGAAAACATCGACGTGGTGAATTGCCATTTTGAGCGACGGAACTCCGGTTGGTATGGAGGGTCCGCGTTGAAAAGCGGCGGCGGTACTGCCAGCGTTTCCAACTCGCTATTCATCAAGAACCACCGCTCGGGCTCATCGGGGTCTGGAGGGGTGATTCGCGTCACAGGCGGGACGCTGCAATTGTTGAACAGCAGCTTGGTCGGAAACGATGAAGCGTATTCACAATCCCCACTTGTCTACACCGCAGCGGATACGGTGGTCAGCAATTGCATATTCTGGCTCAACGGAGCGGGAGCTCTGTTCGAGATCGGCGGCGGAACGCTCCGTGTGGAGCACTGCCTCACGGAAAGTTCCGCCCATCCGGGTGTGGGAAACATCGCCGGCGACCCTCTCTTCATGGATATGAATGGGCCGGACGGCATCCTCGCCAGTCCGGACGACAATTGGAGGTTGGCGCCGGGATCGCCCGCCGCAAACGCCGGGAACAGTGCCGTGCTCGGGGCCGATGTCGGGGACTTGGACCACGATGGCAACACGTCCGAGGCGACGCCATTCGATTTTGAAGGAAACCCCCGCGTCGCAGCCGGAGCCCTTGATCTGGGTGCGTTCGAACGCCCTTGCATCGCGGGCGTCTACGGCGACGTGTCCGGAATCGACGACGTCGTCGAGCTTGGCGATGTCTTGTTCGTGCTTTTCGAATACGGAAGCCCTCAGCCGGCTCCGGAAGCCGACCTGTTCCCTTGCGGAGGTGACGGCCTCGTCGAGCTCTCGGATATCACCGCCGTATTGGCCGCCTACGCTGGACCTCCGACCTGTGCCAACGAATGCCAAAGCTGAAAAACCTTGCGATTGGGGCCATGCGGCGCCCCGAAGTCCGCGGAGCACCGCATTACTGAACAGCGGTGCGGCCGCCGTCCACGGGCAGATTCACGCCCGTTACGTACGACGCAGCCGGAGTGGCCAGAAACGCGACCACCGCGGCGATTTCTTCGGGTCTCGCGTAGCGTTGAATGGGGATCGCCTGTTTGGCCTGGTCCTCGATCTGTTGCAGGGGTACGCCCATCTTTTGCGCTTTTAGCTCCAGCAGCGACCGAAGCCGCGCCGTGTCGGTGAACCCCGGAAGGATGTTGTTGACGGTGATGCCCAACGGGGCAAGCTCGGCGGCCATCGATCGCCCCCAGTTGGCCACCGCTCCGCGGATCGTGTTGGAGACGCCCAACCCGCGAATGGGAATGAGCACCGACGTGGAAATGATGTTCACGATCCGGCCAAAGCCCGCCTCTTTCATTCCCGCCAGAAGGGTCAACGCGAGAAGCTGATTGCAAACTACGTGGTTCGAAAAAGTCTTGGCGAAATCGGACGGAGTCGATTCGAGCATCGATGTGGAATGCGGCCCGCCGGTATTGTTCACCAGAATCTGAATCGGCCCGGTTCTTCCAAGGTGGCCGGCCACCTTGGAGCGCACGGATTCCGAGTCGGAGAAATCGGCGACGACGTAGGCGTGCTGCTGTTTCGCCTTTGCGGGGAGTTCCGCGGCCACCCGCTTCAGAGCGGATTCGTCTCGAGCGGCCAGCGTCACCTCCGCTCCCAAATCGGCAAGCGCAAAGGCGCACGCCCGGCCGATGCCTTGCGAACCACCGCAAACCAGTGCCCGACGATTCTGTAAGACCACTTCCTTATTCTCCTATTCAACCAGTATCCAAGCCAGGGATTCTACGGATCAGAGTTTCAGTTTCCCACCGCATCCCCCAACAATGCGGCAACTTTCTGCCGTCGGTTTGGTGCACGCAGGATCGATTCCCCCACCAGGATCGCCCAGGCGCCCGCATCGGCAACCGCTTGGACATCCTGGCGCGAGTTCAGGCCGCTTTCCGCCACGAGCGGCACGCCCCCCGGTACGAGTCGCGCAAGCCGTGAAAACGTGGACAAGTCGGTCCGCTGCCGATCGAGGTCGCGGTTGTTGATTCCTAATACGTATCGATCGGGCGCGGGCGGCCCGATCGCGTCCACGACCGCCAACAGGTTCTGCTCGGTGTGCACTTCGACGATTACAGATAGTTCGAGAGCTCGTGCCTGCGGCAGCAGCCGAACCACCCCTTCGGTCCCCAGGACCTCGGCAATCAGCAACACCGCATCCGCACCGGCCACGCGGGATTCATAAACCTGATATTCGTCGATCAGGAAGTCCTTTCGCAACACAGGCAGCGGGACGGCGTCCTTCACACGACGGAGAAAGTCGAGATGGCCGCCGAAATACGCCTCATCGGTCAATACGCTAATGGCCACGGCGCCAGCGCAGTCGTATTCCAGCGCGATGGCCACGGGATCGAATTCCGCGACGATTACGCCCGCGGACGGCGACGCTTTTTTGATTTCCGCGATCAGACGCACCTCGCCCATTGCTCTGAGCTTGATCGCGGCGGTGAAGTCCCGTGGTCGCGGAGTTTCCAGGGCCGCCCGCCGAACTTCGTCAATCGGCCGCTGCTTTCGGGCCTCGGCGACTTCCACGCGCTTGGTCTCCAGAATTTGATGCAATATATTCGCCACGAGTGAATCCTTCGGACTCTGCAAAGACTTACGTGACGCCGATCGCACTTTCGTCGCGGGAGTCTTCCCAACGGTTAGCCGTCACCCAAGAAATGCTGATGCGCATCGATCTATTCTTGGGATTTCTCGGCCTCGCCGTTGCCCTTTGTCTTGCGGCCCATTGCTTGCGGCGATCGCGCGGCCTGCGGCTCACCGATGTTCCATGGCAAGGCAACCGTTTCGGGCCTGAAGTTTTCCTTTCCGCGGTGCTCGCTTATTTTTGCGGGTATTTCATCGTGGGTAGCCTGGTCGGGACGGTCGGTCGTGAAGACCCCCCACTTCGGGCCGTGCTTGCCGCGGGGATCGCCGCCCAACTCGCCTGTGTCGCCACGATTGCGGTTCTTGGTTCCCGCGGCACGAAAGGGGGCTTTGGCGTTTTTTTCCTCGGCGAGAAACAAGCCCGTTCGATTTCCTCCTGGGCGGCGACGGCCGCCGTGGCCGTCATTTCGCTCGGCTGCATTCCCTATCTCTATGAGTTCACCCTCTGGGCGATTCATCAGTTTGATCCGTCTTGGAACATGGAGCCGCATGCGACACTGAAGGCCCTTTCCGACGAATCCCAGCCTCGGGGCATCGTCTGGGCACTGTGGTTTGGCGCTGTGATCGCCGCCCCGCTGACCGAAGAAGGCTTCTTTCGGGGCGTGTTCCAGACGGTTCTCGTGAACGCGATTCGTTCTCGCTGGGCCGGCATTCTTGGCGCTTCGGTGCTCTTCGGTCTGTCCCACGCGGGCCAGCCGGAATCCGTCCCGGCATTGATCGTCTTCGGCATCGTGCTCGGCGTTTTGTATGATCGAACGGGTTCCTTGCTTCTCCCGATCCTTGTGCACGCCCTGTTCAATTTGAGAACGCTTGTGTGGCATGGGCTCGTGGGCTCCACCGAGACCTGACCGGTCGGATTTACGACTCAAACAGCGGCTGCTGCAAGGGGCTGTCCTGAGCCGCGAGAGCCTGAACGTCGCTGACCTCGTCGACAAACTCCTCGATCGTGCTGAACTTTCGATGCACGCTCATGAAACGGATGTAGGCGACGGGATTGAGCTTGCGAAGCCGCACGCAGACGTATCGGCCGATCTGTTCGGTCATGACCTCGCGATCGTGATACCGGAAAACTTCTCCTTCCACGGCGTCGGTGAGTTGCTCCATTTGTTCATCGGTGACGTCGAGTTTGCTGCACGCCCGTTCGATGCCCGCGAAGATTTTGTCCCGATCGTACGGAACCCGCCGCCCGCCGACCTTGACCACGGTCAGGCGCACGCCCTCCTCCACCCGCTCCTTGGTGGTAAACCGGCGGCCGCATTGAAGGCACTGCCGGCGACGGCGAATGGCCGCCCCCGCTTCGGTCATGCGGGAATCGACGACGCTGTTGTTGTCATCGCTGCACGAAGGGCATCGCATGACTTCGACCCCAAACCCGGCGAAAGCCTCGAAAGCCCAACCGACGATCTCTGGTTCGAACGCTGCGCGGCCTTTCCCGGAAACGGCTCGCGAAGGTACCGCCGCTGGATGGAGCGTGTCAATTCGTGTACGGTGGGGCCCACGAGAAGCGTTCGATCCTTTCCGCTTGGGCACCGTGCCTTTGGAAATCCGGATCGAGAACCAGGGTGATTGAATCCGGGCCGTCCGAACACCACGGGAGCGTTCTCGTAGGCCGTCGCTTGCGTGGACCCGCCGCGTATGAAACGAACCGTTGTGGATTCCCCATTGTCCGTGAACCGAACCTTGTCGGGTGAGCCGCTCGCGGATCCCGGGCCCGCCGATCGCCTCGTTCGCAAGGCCGTCGGTGGAGTTCAACTGGTCGGTTTCACCGTGGCCGGCGAGGAATCCGTCGTCGCCGCCCCGGAGTTCAACGTTTGCTTCGACGTGGGGCGTGCCCCGCGGGAAATCATCCCTCTGGACAACCTCTGCATTTCCCACGGGCACATGGATCACGCCGCCGGAGTCGCCTATTACCTTTCGCAACGAGGGTTCGTGGGAATCGCGCCGGGCCGCGTGATCGTCCAACGAAGTTTGGCCCAGGCCTTTCAACGCCTCATGGACGTCTGGTCGGATATCGAGGGCCACCATTCTCCCGGGCAGATCATTGGCGTGGAGCATCTCGAGGAAGTTACCATTCGTCGGGGCTTGTTCGTGAGGGCGTTTGCGGTCAATCATCACGCGGGAGCGATGGGTTTCACGCTCGTGGAGTCGCGGCACAAACTGAAATCGGAATTCATCGGAAAAACGGGCCCGGAATTGGTGGGGCTGAAGAATCAGGGCATCGCGATTGATGAACGCAACGAAGTCGCGATGTTGACCTACACGGGCGACACGGCCGTCGGCCGATTCCTGGATTTGCCTTTTGTGCAGCGGAGCCGCGTGCTCTTGATCGAGTGTACTTTTTTTGATCGGGAGCATCGCACCCGGGCGGTCGCGGGCCGGCACATTCACGTGGACGATCTTCCCCGCGTTTTGGCAGCGGTGCCGGAGGCGCAGGTTGTTTTGACGCATTTGTCTCGTCGGACCGACCTCCGTTCGGCGAAGCGGATACTTCAGAAGGTGATTCGCGCGGAAGACCTCCAACGAGTTTCCTTTTTGATGGAGCGACCCGGTCGTGAGAACGCCCATCGGTCCGAACGCGTGCCGGATCGATCCCCTCACGATCGACCCGGCTGAATCGGCGAGCGAATCCGCAACCTGCGCACTTGTTTCAGGGCTTCCACGCCATTTGCGCGTGCCGTCCTTGTGAAGGAACCGGGCTTGCGCAACGGAAGGAGGTTACGCCCTGAAGAATAGGCAAGGGTCGTGGCCGGGGGGCGCTTTGGGTTAGTCTTTGTCGACTCTTACGTTCCAATCTTCCTCCGGGATGCCGACGAAAGGTTTGGCACGGACGATAGCGTCTTGTTCTATTCGCGCGACTTCCCCGGTGTGCAAATCAACGACATAGATTTTTCCGTCCATGCCGACTGCCTGATGCCGGGTGTGCGAAGCGTTGAGCGTCCCTTTGTTGACCGCGACGCAGCCGCCCAATCCGAGTATCGCGCCTATTCCCATTCCAAGAACCATGTTCTTGCGCACGAGTCGTCTCCCAGAAAACCAGAAATTCGCAAAGCATGCGGTGCAACGATTGACACCGCTGTTACGAAGGTTGACCGCGGCAGGACTCGGCGGTTAGGCGCATGACCAAAAACGACATTCGCCAAATGCCACCCCGCCGGAGGGGTTGCGCAACCCGGCCGGCGGGGTTCCAGTTGAGAAGGAGCCTGTCTATCGCGGCCCTTCATCATTGTTCAATACGCACCCCGACCGGGGCAACGCCTCGGCGTTGATGATCGGAGCGAACTGCAAACCAGGCTCGCAGGTTCAATGAACGCGAGGCGGTTAATGGACTTCACGTTCAGCGAATGTTCGCGAAAGACCTATAAGGAACGGGCTCACCGGCAACGGCGAGTTAGACCATCCGAGCGGGTCGCAGGAAACGCGACGCGGTTTACAGCCGTTCAGCCATCGGCACATAGCGATGGTCGCGTTTGCCGATGTATTGCTGTGTGGGGCGGAAGATGCGGTTGCCTTCGAGCTGTTCCAGCCAATGAGCCAGCCAGCCCGACACGCGGGCCATCGCAAAAATCGGCGTAAAACACTCGGTGGGGATGCCCAGTTCGTGGTAGACGATGCCGGCGTAGAAATCGACGTTGGGCCAGACGCCCTTGTCGGCGTAGTTGGCGATCCCGATTTTCTCCACCTCCAGAGCGATGTCGTAATACGAGCTTCCGCTGGAGGTGGTGAGCTGCCGGGCATATCGCTGAAGGATTCTGGCCCGCGGGTCGGTTGTCTTGTACACGCGATGGCCGAAACCGGGGACCTTTTCCTTGCGAGCAATCATCTCGTCCATCACTGGCTTGACGTTGTCCAACCGGGCAATTCGCTTGAACAGCAGCAAAGCCTCTTCGTTGGCTCCCCCGTGAAGCGGTCCCGACAACGCTCCGAGGGCCGAACTCACCACGCAATAGGGATCGGCCAGGGTCGAACCCACCACGCGCGCCGCAAACGTCGAAGCGTTCATGGTGTGATCGGCGTGCAGGATCAGGCAGACGTCGAGAATTCGCTCGCGAATGGGGTCCGGCTCTTCGCCCGTAAGCATGTACAAAAAGTTCCCGGCGTGGCTCAGATCGGTCCGCGGCGGGATGTGCTCGTCCCCCTTTCGGAGCCGTTCAAAAGCGGCCACCACGGTGGGAAGCTGGGCGATAAGGCGAAAGCACGCCTGCCGGCGAGCGACGGCATCCATGGCCCGGCGGCGGGGATAAAACATCCCGATCGCGGCCACGGCGGCCTGCAACGCATCCATGGGATGCCCGGTTTCCGGCAGGCACTTGATCAGGTCGATGATGCGGAACTTCAGTTTGCGGTATGCGGCGACTTCGTTTTTGAAGGCATTCAACTCCGCCTGTGCCGGAAGCCTTCCGTAGAGCAATAGGTAGGAGGTTTCCTCGAAGGTGCTATGCTCGGCCAGGACCTCTACGTTGATTCCGCGATATTCCAGTTTACCCGCCTGGCCATCGACAAAGCTGATGGCCGATTGGGCGATCGGCACCCCCTCCAGACCCGGAACCAAATCGTATGGCACGTCGCTGCCTCCCGAATCGTTTTTGGATCGTCGGGCAGGGGAACTCACACGGCTTAATTGTCCTACCGTCATGGTTTGCTCCAAACCGCGGAGACTCGATCTTTCGCAATCGCACTAAGCCCCGCGATCCGAGAAACAGACCCTCCCGTCAGCCTTTTTCAGTATATCGGTCGCGAGCCGTCGCGTCTAGTTGTGCAATGGCAAAAATGGGTAGGGACCGAATACATCCTCAGCCAAGGGGTCCAAAGGGGGGCTTGGGTGGTGACTCAGGCGGCGCGGTCCGGCCAAACACCGTCGAAAACCTCTTCAGCAGGGCCGGTCATGAAGATGTGTCGATCGGGCATCCATTCGATAGTCAACTCACCGCCGGGAAGCGTTGCCACGATTTTGGGTCCGGTTCGCCCGGACAGAACCCCAGCGACACACACGGCCGAAGCCCCGGTGCCGCAGGCTCGTGTGGCCCCGGCTCCGCGTTCCCAGGTGCGGACGGAAACACGATCCGGGGAGTCCACGCGGACAAAATCGGCGTTGATTCGGGCGGGAAACTCCGGGGCGGTTTCGATCGCCCGGCCCGATGCCGCCAGATCCACCGCGGCAAGATCATCGACGAAAACAATGGCGTGCGGATTGCCCATGGAAACACAGGTTACGTGAAATGTCTCACCGTGGATGTTGAGCGGAAAATTCACGATCCGCTCGACGGGAATCGTGCAGGGCAGGTCGCTCGGCAACGTGGACGGAATCCCCATGTCCACGCGGACGAGTTGCACTCCGCGGGGTCCTGCCGTGCAGTGGGCGATCTTGATTCCCGAATCGGTCTCAATGGTAACCTTCGGGCCGGCGGCAATTCGGCGATCGACGACATACTTGGCGACGCATCGAATCCCATTGCCGCACATCCGCCCTCGAGAGCCATCCGAATTGTACATCTCCATGCGAACGTCCGCCTTTCGGGATGGGCCGATCAGAATGATCCCATCGCCGCCCACGCCGGTATTCCGGTCGGAGATGACGCGGGCAAGTTGCTCAGGGCAGGAGATGTGCTCCTCGAAAATGTTGACATAAACGTAGTCGTTTCCCAGGCCGTGCATTTTCGTGAAGCGCATTCGTAGGATTCTATCGAGACCAGGTGGCGGCGAGAAAGCAAGAGGGTCGGTGCCGCGCAAAAACACGCCGCCGGTGCGTCACGTGAGTGTCGAACCGGCGGCGGTACATTTTTGGCGCGAAACGATTTCGCTTGCGGCGTCTTAGAAATTCACCGCGACGTCGCAATCGGCGGCGACCTGGCGAGCCTTGGAAAGGGATACAAACGGATCGTTGCTGATCTTGGTGACGAACAAGGGTTCGGTGCCCTTGATGGTGATCAGCGGGCTACGGCCCGGTTTGATCGAATCCTCCGGCACGCGGAGCAAATGGCCGCTCCAATTGCATACATAGCAGCCGGGATCGTTGATCCCTTCAAAGGGAATCTGCGTGCCGATCCCCTTGGCTTCGTAATCGCCCGTCGTTCTGATTCGCGTGTTGAAAGTCGTCATCCAAAACCTCCGTGTCAGTGTACACGTCTCCACAACCGGTCACCGACGTCGATGACCGGCAGAAACTCCAAAGAACAAGAACAGACCTACTTCGCCCAAGCGGGAGAGCTCCCGGCGCGCCGAGAGATCAAAAGTTCACGCCCAGATCGCAATTGGCGGCGAGCAGCCGGGCCTTGGAGATCGCGACATACGGATCGTCGCTAATCTTGGTGACAAACAAGGGCTCGCTCCCCGTGATGCATATCAACGGAGAACGACCCGGCTTGAGGGCGTCCTCCGGAACGCGCAACAGGTGGCCGCTCCAGTTGCAGATATAGGTACCCGGGTCCTGAATCGCCTCAAACGGGACCTGAGTTCCCCGCGTCTTGTTTTCGTAATAGTTCTCGGAAAATGTCCGATTTCCGGCCGGCATGAGACTGCCTCCTTTCTATTGAAGCACCTCCGTGATCCACACGGTTCGACCTTCGCAGCGAGCGGAATGTCCCGCCCGAAGGTACGCTTGCAACGTCAAACGCTAGTGGTCATATCCATTGGCCCGGGCATGTCAAGCAAAATCCGTCCAAAATCACCGATAATTTCTCAGGAAAATTGTCGCGACCATGAGCTTTCCCGGCGAAAGCCTGTGAAATGCGGGAGAAAAGTGCCGAATTCCCCGCCGGATTCGCTAATTCACAACCTGACGCCAGGTGCCGGGGGTGGGGATCATCGGCCGGTTGGGCCGCTCGAAACCCTTGGGCGGGTCAAGAATGATCGAAGGATCGTGGGTTACCGTTACGGGTCTATTAACGTCCATCGAAACACCTGCGGAAATGAGAACGCCCTGAATCTCGGCCGGCTTCGAAATGCTCAGGGTCCCGCTCACGTAGACAAGACCGACCAGGCTTCCGGGGTACTTATCGGATTGGGTGATGTTGGCGACGCCTTTGTATGGCGACCCCGGTGGATTCAAGTTCACATTCAAGGACCCCTCGTCAACTTCGCCGGTCCACGAAAAGTCGATCGAACCTCGTACTAGAAGAGCCGGCATCCGAGGATTGAATGTCTCCCAGTTGACGGTGCCTTCGATCTTGCTCCCGGTTCCCGGATCGAGAATGACCAAAGAGCCGTGGACGCGCAAGTCCTTGATGATGAGCTTTTGATTGGCACAGCTAATTACGTATAGCCCGTCCGGATGAACCGCACCGAATGGATTGGAACCCGGGCTCAGGACGACCTTTTTAAGTGTGCTCCCGGACAACGATCCGTAGGGAATCGACACCCCGGTAGCAATATAGTCATTGAAGACGGTCGAGGCGGGCATTTGCTTGGCCGCTACCCTCTCCTTGGTCGTTCCCTTCACGGTCCCCGTAACCGTGATCGTGGCCACCGCCTCGACGTTCCCGTCGATGGTTCCGCCGAGCACCACAACCGTCCCATTCGAGGATGCCGGGGCGTCCACCACGGTGAGATCGGAGGTTACGGACAACAAGGTGGCCGTGTGCACCGCCGACCCGAGGCTGTCCATTCCGGCCGGTTCTTCGGGATGCAGATCGACCGCCAACTTGAACGAGGCCGACCCGACCGTGCCGGTCCCGGTCATGGTGATCGAATCCGAACTGTCGTCGCCCAGGTTTCCGTCGGCGTCGGTGACCGTCAAGGAGTAAGACCCGCGGCCCAGAGCCTGGTTGGCACGCCAGGTCCCGCTGGATTTGGTGGACCTCCAATTGGCATCACGGCGAATATCGAGTTGACCCATTTCTATCGCGGATTGAGCCAGGAAACGCGCTTCGGTGAAATCGGATGCCATTTCCTGCCCGCGACGGTCGCCGCGCACGACCAGCAAGGCGGACAGTCCCGCGACGGTGATGAGCATGGTGGCCCCGAGCACCACGACGTAGGTGGAGGCGAATCGTTGGTGAACGGAGATTTTTGCGAGGTGAATCATCATTCCATCTCGGGGGCCAGTTCGAGGATGTAGGGGCCGGCGGTGGGCGCATCTCCGGACCGAACGGCCGACAACATGGCGAGTATTTTCGCGCCTCGTTTGATTTCCACGACAATTCGTTTGGCGCCGGTATCGGTAACACTGTTTGTCGATGGATTGGCCACCGCGGCACGAAACACCTGACTCGTCCGGGTCGGCGGCGGCGATCCGTATCCGCTGAGGGTTTCCGAAAGATTGTGGTAATCATCCACGTCGTCGTAGTCCGCGACGGCGATCCCGGTCTCATCGGCTTCAAGGCCGAACAATACAGGTCCCGTTGGATCCTCGTAGGATTTCGAAAGAATGTCCGAGAGGCGGGCGGCCGCGAGCATGATCGCCTGAGTTCGTTCCGCGGACGTCTTTTGGCCCACCGTGGTGGCGCCGACGGTATTGAAGGAAACGACGAGCAGCCCGGACACCAGCACCAATGAAATCATGGTTTCGGCCAGACTGAAGGCGGGTCGGGTACGAACGACCCGTTGGAGCCATGGCGCGGGCCCCTCATCGGGGGAGGAAGACCGCGGCTTTGTACGTATTCCTCGGAAACGTCCGACCATCGCCGCAACCCCTATTCAATGACGACCTGGAACGCGAAATAGGTCGGCTCATTTAATATTTGAACCGTGGTCTCGATGGCCGCGGAGGGTTCCGCTCCCACCTGGATCCGGCAGGAAACGCCCGTCAAGTTTCGATGAACCGTCGATTGGTCCTCGGTCGATTCGGTCGTGTAGGAGCCGTAGAGAAAGAACCGCAGCTCGTTTTGATCAAGGAGCGTCAGAAGAGGAAGCCAACTCGTTCCTGAATCGGTCGACCACCGATGAAACGTACCGTTGCCCGGAGCGAGTGTGCCATTTCGACCTTGCGCGTAAATTGCGTTTGAACCGTTCGCTTTTAGGATCAGCCAATACCGGGTGCTGCTTAAGTCCGTGGTGCTGACGTCGCTGCCGAATAGCAATGGCGTCCATTGATAGACGCTGGGAACGGCTGAGCTTGCGAATGTAGTCGGTGTGCCGAGGGGAGTTCCCAAGGGCTGGCTTAGTAGAGTTATCGAGGCCGAGGGATGGATGGCGATGCTGTAAGTAGTGGCGGTCGCCGCCGCGCCCCTCCGGCCAAGAAGCATCGACGCTCTGGTAAAGGTCAGCGCTGTGGCATTGGCGGGCGGAGTCAGGTCAAAGCCCGTTGCCTGCCACGTTGTTCTCGCCACGTCATTGTCGGTCAATGTTTGCAGAAACGCTCCGGTCCATGAATCGAAGGAGGCCACCAACTCCTCCGCCCCCACTACGAGATTGGTGACCTGCACCGTGGTGGTGGTCTCTCTAATCAAATAATCCAACTCGAATTCGTGAACGTCGGCGGCGACAGGAGCGTCCGTCCCTCCGTTGACGGTTCGCCTCAGGGAATCGCCGGCCGTTCCGGACCATTCGTATCGGATGGTTTCGGGCTGCCCGTCGTTGTCCCGGTCGCGGACGGTGAACTCGATCATGCGCGCGTCGTGATCCGTGACGGCAATCGCGGTGTAAAGTTCCGACGCGAGGCGCTCCGCGGCCGGGTAGGCGTTCGACGTGCTTTGCAAGGGCGATGCGTCATCCGGAACGGCGTGGGATGCCACCAGCACGGCCGACGACAGAATTCCCATGACCATGGCGAGTACCACGAGATTCATGATCACCTCGACGAGCGTGAAGCCCCGTCGCGTGGACGGTGGCTTGTTTTCGCAACAACGCCGAGTCGCGTTCATGGAATGGACGCCTTTCCGGTTGTCTCGTCGATGACGACGGTGTGGTCGAACTTGCCGACACGAAGCACGACCGATCCACCGGAGTCCGGATCGCCGAAGCCGTCAAAGACGATCTCGTCGTCACCGCCGAAGTCGGCGCTTACGATCCGGGCCTCGTATGGCTCATCGGAAATACGAACGGTGTAATTCGCCCCGCCCTTGTCGGGATTGGACACGCCGACGAGCGTGTAGAGCGTCGGCTTGAACTGAACCGTTTTGGCCGTGGAGGTGAATCGAGCGTATCGTTGGGCCAGTCCGATATCGGTCATCAGGCGTCGTGCGGCGGCCTCCACTCGTTGTCGGGCGACCACTTCCGAGTATCGAGGCACAGCCATCGCCGCGAGAATCCCGATAATGGCCATGACCATCACGAGCTCGACGAGCGAGAATGCCGACGCATTTTGGTTTCGAACCTTCATTTTCGGACTAATGTGGAGGCGTCCTTCACCCTCTCCCCTCGGGAGAGGGGCGGGTTGAGGCGGAGCCAATCCTGACCTGTCGGGACCGGCGCGCCGGGGTTGAGGCGGAGCCAATCCTGACCTGTCGGGACCGGCGCGCCGGGGTTGAGGGCTCACCCGCCGCTCGTGCGAGATTCACATCTCGCACCTCCGCCCGCAGGAACTCTTTCGTGCACCTTCAATCGCTATTCGGATACCCCACTCGCACCTCTAGTTGAACCCTAGCCCCGGCCCGCGGAATTTTTTCCCCACACCCGGTTCGAGAATATCGATGCCCACTTGGTCAAAGTCCGCATCGGGAGCGCTGATTCCAAAGTGCCCATCGGCCAGCACCGCCACCCAACCCACGCTCCCATCCGCCGGATTGGCATCGGTCGATTTCGCCTTGACGTGGACCGTGCCGAGCATGTTGAAAGGGTTTTTCGGGAACGGTGCCCGCAAGTAAGGACCGTAAACAAACGCTCCGCTGAGCGTGTTGTTCGTGTTCCCCCGCGCATCCGAATATTTCACGAGCTGGTCGATAAAACGGCTGCTGTCGGGTGTCGTTGTGCCGGGTTGATGACCGGGATAGCTGCCGTGCTCCGCAAAATACATGTCGATCGCTTTGCGGACGTTGCTCAGCGTCGCGTCGAGATACGCCGCCGTGGCTGAGCCGCTCGCCGTCGTGAGCCGAGGGACCGCGATGGCCGAGATGATGCCGATAATCGTCACCACCATCACGAGTTCGACCAGGCTGAACGCGCGGGTCGTGCTCGATTGCTTATTGAATCGCACCATGGCCCCTCGTAAGCGGAGGATACGATATCACGATTCGTTGACGCCGCACATTCATTTGCCTGGCTAATTTGGGTAATGTTATCCGCCAGAATGCACTTTTTTGAAGCCGCGTTAAGCGAAGGTTAATCTAGGTCGCCAATCGTTAAACTGGGGTAAAAATGATACCGGACGTGACGATTAATCCGCCAATCGCAAGTTAAAACCAAGCTTGGCTGGACTTTAGTGGCAATTACTTGATTAAAACTCATTGACAGGGGGTCTTCCAATGCCTAGCATTTATGGGTCGCGTGGCCGACAGGTTCATACAAGACGTTGAGACTGTTTCATCATGCCGCCCCACGGTGGCCGGTCGTGGACGAAGCGATCGGCGGGGTACGCCGTGACGAGTCCCTTAACATGGGGGTTTTAATATGCTATTCTTCACACCTAAGTGTATCCGCGCATCGACGCGCGCCCGGAATCGTACCATCCTCACGACGGGAAAATCGTTAGCCCGCGTTGGACGGAGCACGGACCAGGCAATTGAACCTCGACGGATCGAGCGATGCGGGCGGGATACCCAAAGGTATCAGGAGGGGATCATGTTGCCGAGGATTACGAAGCTAGCCAATCTCCCTGCGCCGCTGCGCGCATGCGCAGTTTCTGCGCATGGTATATTCACGCACCCAATTGCCACGGGAGGGCGAGGCACCTGCCCAGCCGCCCTTGAGAGTAAATCGCTCGCTCCATTGAATTCAGCGACGTCCGCTCGTCGGACTCACGCGGGTCTCCGTTATTCCATCACCGCCGTATTCGCGTTGGCGACTTTCGCCGCGGCACCGGTCTCCCTGGGCCAGGAATGGGCCGAACCTGATAATGGTGAATTCAAAGACGACGCCCAATCCAAAAAGGTGGGGGGCGTCACCGTAATCCGTCCAGGCCGCAGACCCAACCGCCGCCCAAGCCGTCCGACAACGACCCCGCCCACAACTACTAATGCGCAAGATCCCGCCCCCGCAGGCAATAATTCTGGAAAACCCGGAAAAAATAATCCGAGCCAGGGGCAGACGAGCATCAGCCAAGCTATTCAAGGCCAAAACGGCACAGTCGACGGCAACGACACTCAAGGTACAACAGAGGAGTCGGTCGTGGCGGGTGGGACAATTTTTGAAGACTTGGTCACGGCTGGCACCGTGGATATTGCCGACGTCCATTGCATGTTGGCTGCGTATTCCTGCGGATGGTGGAGTTCAGCCGCATCATGCAGTACTTCCCCTGTAGACCCATGCCCAACCAATGCCGCTGACTACGACCTTTGCGCGCCGGTAGATAGAATTGAACTTTGCGAGGTGCAGGCGGTGCTGGACGCGTACAGTAATTCCAACAATTCATCCTTGATAAGCGTTTTGGGAAGAACGGTCCAGAATGGGCGGGTCACGGTTTCCGAAGAGGATACGCTCACCTTTCAGCCCTCCGACACGCTAGGTTCCGTTTTTGACTGGGAATTCGGACTGTGCGAAAGGACTTCTGGACGAACCGCTCAGTACACCTTCCACACACCCGGCAATTATCCTGTCCGGCTGAATATCGCCGGGCAGCCCCCACGGCAGATCACGGTTCGTGTCCAACCGCTGGCCACCCTCAATGCCGATTTCCGAGTTCTCGAGCTTGTCGAGACCGGGCCAGCTAATTCCACTCGTTGGGCAACCACCGAACAGGGCCTGGTGGATTATGACGAGGCAACCAATTCGTGCCGAAGATGGAGCAAGATCAATCCCATCAGTGGCAATGGCCGACAAACCAGCACTCGCTATATGTTCCCACCCATCGAACTTGGGCTACGCGTGAAGTTCGACGCTTCGCCATCGACCGGTCAGGTGTCGCTATACGCGTGGGACTTTGGTGATGGAACAGCGTTGCCAGGCCGGATCGCGGCCAAAGCCTATCCGAACTTCGGGTCATTCGACATCGAACTGAATGCTTACGGTTCCTCGTCGATTTCGACGGCATACGGAAGCGTTTCGGTTGTGTCCGGAATTGAGAATGTAGCCAAAGTCCAAAGCGGCTATTACGAGGCGTCATGGATGGCTATTGATGGAAATACGGTTTGGGTCAACGACCGTGACGGCTACCTCCATTCGATACGCCTGGATACGTTTAGTTACCTCTCCACGATTCCGTCTGCCGTTGGGCCGATTGCGGCCTCGAACGGTAAGGTCTATGTTGCCGACGGTCAGAAGATTCGGAGTTATCCCGGCTCACAGCTTCCGCTCAACCTTCCGGCGAACGATATCGCCGCGTATGGCGGTGCTTTGTTTGTCGCGTCGCGCACACAGGGAGAGGGCTTAGTTCTACTCAATGGGCAATCTACTTCGCTTCCGCGTTTGGCAAATGGGCCGATTCGAGCCGACGAAACCGCCCAACACGTTTTTGTCTCGCCAAGTCACATTTTCCTCGCAAGCTATGTGCGCATTGGTCAAAGTTTTCGTGGGGTCCTCTACGTTTTTGCTCTGCCGAGTCTGACGCCGACTGGAAATGACCCAAGATTATTGGCGCCCGTTGCCAGACTCGATAATCTTTTCCTTGTCCAACAGTTGTACGCGACAAACAGCGTTCTGGCCGTTGGGTCAGACTACGGCGTAGACCTTTTCGATATTCGCGAGGTTGATCAGGGTCGCGTCGAAGCCTTGTCGCACATCGATCCGCAGAGTCTCGAAGAGGTTGAGGTAGGTCAATATGTCCAAACCGGTTTGGGCCTTTATGGCTCGGACCTTTATTTGGCGTTCGGGAACGGGATTCCGTTCCGGTCACGCGTGCTTAAGATGGACATCACCAATCCGCGGGAGCCTTATCCGCTAGAGATGACGTTTTTGGCAGATTTCACAGGTGGCGCCGTGGGCACACCGCGAGAGCCGATCGAGCGGAACGGAATCCTTTATTGGTCTACCGACGGAATCGCTGGTTGTTTGGTGGTGGCGGTCGACCCGAGGTAAGTTAAACCAGGTAATTTAGACGCTTAGCGAAGATCGATGGCTGGGACTGCCCGCCCATCGATCTTCGCTTTTTGCTGCGCGAGCCAAACCAATTATTAACGTATGAACACTAAAATTCAACTAAGGATTTAGTTGCTTTCTCGGATCATTAGCGCGAATTCAAGTGACTCATAAAATGATTGATGATCCTAATAAAAATGATTGATTATCCTAACGCGATGTGGTATGTAGCTAGTTCTAGGATGTTGCCGCGCGTGTTCGCGTTTGCGGCAAATCTCGGACTTGGAATGACCTTGGGCTAAGCCAAAGTGGGGGAGGGAGCGAAATGAGGAGGTTCGGAATGAAAATGATGAGCAGGTCAGTTTTACACGCGCTAGGCAGTTTTTGTGGAGGTTTGTTTTTCTCTTCGGCAGTGAATGCGCAGCAGCCAGCGCGACCGACTCTTGACGGCAATCTAACGGACTTCAGGGCAATTCCGGGGCAGGTGCAAACCATGCGTTTGCGTGCGTGCGCTTTATCCCAACTCGATAACTTGCCGGACGGGGCGGATATGGGAGCTGATGGATTTCAAGATCAGCCATTGGCTGAGGCAGATACTCCCCAAAGAAGGTTCATGAGGTCACCCATCAACCTCGGGGATATTGTTTTCGTCTATGTACCCGATTCCGATGGGGATATTGACCCGCCGTCTGACGACAACAGCTGGCTTGGTGTGGCGCTAAACATTGCCAACGGCGATGGCGACGTGACAGCCGGACTGCTTCTCCCCCCCGACTTACCGGCAAACATCATGGTTCCGTTCGACAACGATGGGAACGGCGACCCCTGTGTGCTTGGGCTTGGGGCGATGAGTCGTTTTGCCCCCTCGAATCCGATCATCGGCTTCAGTGAAGCGGAAGAATCTGTGCTACTCCAGCTGTTCCTTTGCGCTGACGAAGAGGACGATCTTGTCGGTGCAGGTAATCTCCAGTTGATTTATAGGCAGACAGTGACGTCGAACACTTTGATACCGCCAAAGGGTCTCATCGGGATCAGTGCGGCCAACATTGAAGTGTTTCCCCCTGTAAACTCGACGTGCGCTTCAATTGCCACGAGGGGACTAGATGGTGTTCGAAACGATGATTTTGAATTCATCGTGAATCGGATTGATAGTCAGGCGCATGCACTTCAGATCCCAGGCACTGACTTCCTGCGGTTCACGCGTTTTCAACTCGCGCGGTTAGGGTTCGTTGTTCGAAGCGGATCCACTGGCGACGTATCGGGAGAGGACCGGATCTTTACGCTGTGCCCGTTGGCATTCCCCGAGCTTGCGCTTACCAAGGAAGTCAAATGCGATGGTGAGCCGGATTCGGCGTTCAGCCAAACTTCGGAGGCGGTCTTCCCTGGTGATAGCGTGGAGTTCCGAATTACGCTGGAAAACCGCGGAAATACGCCGCTGGAGGTGGAACTAAAGGATGTTCTAAGGGATTTAGCCCCGGCCCCGGGAGTTACTTTGACCGTAGATGTAAACAGCCTAACCGCTCAGTATGTAACAGCGTACAATCCAGCGCCTAATGGCGATACTTGCGGAACGGTGTTGCGGACGATCGACATCTGCGTACCTGGTAGGACGCCGTATTGCAACGCGGGTGCCGCCCTAGCTGAAGGCCTTTGCCAAGAGTTTTTTAGCGACTTGGCGCCAGGGTTCTTTTTGAATGAGGTTCGAGATTGTTCTGTTGCGGCCAACGAGACTTCGTGCGCCTCTCACTATCTTGGGACGTTACGCAGAATTGACGTTTGCACTCAATGCAACGTGGGCGACCGGCTGGTTCTGCGCTTCAAGGCCCGAGTGGATTCAACGGACGTCTGCACAGCCGCGCGGGCGACGATTGACGCCCGGAATTCGATTACGGCCACCGCGAGCGATGGGACGCCGACGGGCAATTGCGGGCCCCTTCCGCCGCGAGTCGACTGCACCGATGCACTATGCACGCGGACCGATTCGGTGGACATTGACGTTCTCTGCAACGACGTCGAACTGGTCTCGAAGACGATCTGCGAATGCACGGGCGTGGCGGAGGCTTGCCCGCCGGCTGGAACGGCCTGTCCCAACGATCTCACCGTGGCCTCGTTAGCGAGCCCGATTACCTTGCAATATCGCTGGCAGGTTCGCAACGATGGCGAGCGCGAAGTCGCCTACGTGCTGGATGACGTTCAGTTCTGCGCGGATCTGCCTCCGGAAGGGGCCGGTCTGACGTTTGTCAACTGCCCGGTTTGCGACCGGACTCCGCCGCTTCCCGCGGGAACTCCCGCGCCGCCTGCGGGGCAGTTGGTGGGCCGATTGGGCACCACCGCGCCTTCGAACACGGATAACCTCACGTGCACGCTGCAGTTCGTGGACTTCGGGGGCATGACCGCCGAGCAGCATTTGAGCGCGTTCCTCGCGAAAGACAACGGCCGCGTCGCGACTTGCGGGTTGGCAGATTCCTGCGCCTACAAGAACTGCACGAAAGTCACGGCCTACCCGCTCTTCATTACGGGCGGGGCCAACAACACCGCCAATACCAACCGGGTCGGAGACGATTGGCAGGTCGTCAACAGCGGTGGCAACACGGCCCACACCGATAACGTGATCATCCTTCCGTCGGTCAATGGAGCCAACGGGGACCTGGCAACGCAAACGGTTGCCGGGGACGACCAACTCGTCAACGGTGACATCTCCGGCTTCTGCGGGGCGGTCATTATGGACGACGCCATGGCGTTTCTGCGAATCTCAACCTGCGACGTGGATGTCGTGAAGCAGGTTCGTTGCTTGCCGGACTGCGTTGCCCCAACGAACGACGCCAGCATCCCGTTCCTGGACATGCTGGATAACGTTACGCCGGATATTCCGACGGCCACGAGTGACCGTGACTGCCTGCAATACCGGATTCGAATCAGCAACGGGGGAACCGGCGTTTGTCCCGGAAGTCCCATTTGTGCGTTTGAAATCAAAGATGTGATGACCAACGATGGTCAGTTCACGAGCACCAGCCCGTTCGAGGTCACCCTTGCCGGCAAGTGTTGCGACACGCTCGACGACTCCCCTGCGACGCTAGGTGGCTTCGACTGGAACAAGACGATTGTTTGCCAGCCGACTTCAGCGCTTGTTACGGGCGAGTTCTGCGAGCTTCGCTACAAGGCTCGGGTGAACCCAAAGGCCCTGGTCACGAACTTCAACCTCGATCCCAACAACCGCGTGGATGTCAGGGCGGCCGTTACCTGTCCCGCCACGACGCCCCCCACGCCGGTGTTGCTGGATAGTTGTGCTGGTTTTGCAGATGCTCAGGTCAATCTGAAAGCGTGCGGCGTGACGGCGAAGAAGGAGGTTCGCTGCAACGATCCGGCTGGACCCTACACCGAATCGTGCCTTGAGGTCCTGGATAATTCCAAGGTGACGTACAAGATCACGGTTTGCAATCCGGGTCCGGCGGGCGATCCGAACCGGGTGAATGTGGACAGCATTTCGATGCTGGATGCGGGCAATTGCGGTATCACGTTGACTGCCGGGACGGTGCGAACATGCATCGGAGCAGCTACCTGCATACCGACCTCACCTGCCGCGGGTGATTTTGCGACGTTCGTACTTGGTGTGGAGAAAACGTACGACTTTGGTCATCGGCCTGCGGGTTCGCAGTTTCTAGCCCCCGGGGAATGCGTCGTGCTGGAATACGATGCGATGATCACGACACCGCCGGCCAACACCACCGGAGTGTGCCCAACCGGCGACTGCTCCAATACCGTGACGGTGAAGTCGTTCTCGAGCACGGCCTGTGGACCTTGCAACGGTGCGGCAGATTCGGTCGCGCTGGACATCAAGAAGCCGTGCATCGAATGCATTGACAAGACCATCGACGTCGGGGACGGCAGGGGACCGCTTGAATCCGTGACCCTGCAGAACCCGAACCCCTCGCTAGGGAGCCCTCTAGTGCTGAAATATGCGACCACGGTCAGGAACTGTGGAGAAACCACCCTCGCCAACGTAATGGTCTGCGATCTTGCTCTGGTGAATCATGCGAAGGCCGCGGGAGCGACGTTTGTGGGCTGTCAGCTGTGCGATGATCCGGCATGCACGGTCGTCGGCGATGGCTGCTTCACGGCAGTTTCGTTGGCGGCCGGAGCCACATCGCCTGCCGTGATGTGCACGATTGTGATAGATTCGCTGGCCAAGCTTGAAGATTTCACAAACCGAGACGGCTCGGACGATAACTGCTACGACAATCAAAGCGGTACCAAGGCCGATGCCGGTCTCTGCGGAAATCGACGTGTGGAAGACAACGCGAATCCGAATTGTCGAGCTCGCGTCTGCTACAACACGACCAAGCCCCCCTGCCCGCCGACGAAGGCGAAGTTCGACATCTGGAACCAGAACGAGCTTCGCTTCTCCGGGACGGAGCGGTGCGTGGTCGGCTGGGATCAGCAATTGTTCAGTATCTACACCAATCCGGGTGTGCCGAACAACCTTCTGCGGACGATCCTGCAGACCAACAAGGGCCGAGCCAGGATCGACGGCATCGCCACCACGCCGGATATCTGCAGCCGGTGCGCATTTCGTGGTCGAGAGTGTGCGCCGCTGGGCAGAGAATGTTCCGGCGTGGATGCTCAGGGCGTTCCGTTTGACAATCGTGTCAGAGCGATTCCTGGGCCGCTCGTCGGTGTCGCGGCGAAGGTCGCGGTCTTCGTTGATCCGCCGCGGAACCTGGAGCTCGCCGGGACGAATCTGTACGGCGGCGACGAAACCGAAATCGGACAGCTCGCCTTCGGTCAGTACGGCGCCGATTCGCAACGCGCCGCAGCGGGTCCTGCGTTGAAGTCCAGCCGGCGTGCCGACGTTTCCACCAAGGGCAGTTTGGTGATCTTCCCGAAGGTCGAGGTGAAGTTCAACGCCGCCGATCAGATGATTCAGGATACGTTCATCGACCTGGCCAACCACTTCCCGGCCGATGTCGAGGTGCAGATGTACTTCGTCAACGGCGATCAGCCCACGGCGCCGGTGGTCAGCGGCAACCCGCTGACTTGCACGGAGCGGGCGCACAGCGGCTGCAACTGGGTCGATGTGAAGATTCGTCTGACGGCCAACCAGCCCACGTACTGGTCGGCGTTTACCGGGCTTGGCGGAGTGTCCGTTACGCCCTGGCCCGTACTTGATCCGCCGGTTCAGACGTTCCCACCGTGTCCGCAAAGGCCGGGGCGTCCGGATACCGATTTCTGGAACCTTGGCGGCCGAACGGTACGCGGCTACATCGTGGCTTGGGCGGTCAACACGGTGGATACACCCAACGGGACCGAAGTCCACGAAATCCGCTGGAATCACCTTTCCGGCGATGCCATGCTGATCAACTATCGCGATAGTTATGCGTGGGATTACACCACGTGGAACTTCGCGGCCATCGCCGGCATGGTCGAAGGCGACGAATTGCTCGCGCCGTACGGGACGTTGGACCTGGATGGGATCGAGTATGCGTTGCCACCCGCGCGATTGCTCATGGACTTCTACGCGACGGGTACCATCTTGACGGTCGGTGGCCCGGCACAACGGATCCGTATGGATACGGATTTGACGTTGTACCTGTTGTGCCAAAACTACATTCAGCCGCCGCCGTGTCGATGATGCTCGGCGGTTAGTTCGATGACCCGCGGGGCGACTCGCGGATCATAAAAAGATCACTCCCGCGGCCCGCGTCGGTCCTTCCGGCGCGGGTCGCTTGTTTGTGCGCGTCGTTCAAAATTGCGTTTGGGGCAACGAACCCGGTGCGGCCGAGGCCTCGGAAGCGCAAATTCACGATTCGAGACGATTGATCTGGACGCGACGAGCCACGCCTACGAAAACCACTGCGCGTAGTTCTTCGCGAAATCCGGATTCGCGCGGGCAATCTTTTTCAACGACTCGGTGAGTTCGGGCAGACGGTTGAACAATCGCCGGTGGGTTCGCGGCTTCACCCGGCACAAAACGTATTGCGCGATAAGCGGAAACGAAATCGACGCACAGGAATAAACCACGACATTGTTGACAAACGCATCCTTGAGCTTGCCCCAGCTTCGGGCCTCCCCCGGCGTGGCCCCGGAAAGCCCGCCCCAATGGGGCGCGTCGGTGGTCAATTGAAGGAAATAGTCGTGCCCGCCCTTGGACGAATCACCGAGAATCTGGTGCAGCGTGGGCTGTGTCTGAAGGTAGAAATTCTTGGGTGAACCGCCGCCGATTTCGACCACGCCGTTGCTCTCCGCGTCACGAACGATCGCGGCCGTCTCAATCACGTCGAGCATGGGGCTGAGCCGGACGGGAGTGCCCAAAAGGTCGGGCACGATCAAGTTCATGCCGATCGAAGAATCGCCCGGCGACGAGGTGTAGATCGGCACATCAAATCGGGCGGCCGCGGCGACAAGCGATTTTTCAGGGTGCGGCGCGGTTTCATTCACATGACGGCCGAGCGAGTGGTGCAGCGTCGCGGTCGAAAAGGGTTTCTTCGTGTCAAACTTCTTGATCGCGTCGAGGGCGATACGGTCGGTGGCCATGAGCGTGGAGTCTTCACCGATGAACACGTCGTAAATCCGGGCGACGCCGTTCTCAGCCAGCATGTTGTCGTCCACATTGGGGGAGCCTTGCACCATGGGAAAGTTGTACGGCCGGTGCAGGTCGTGATAGAGGTTGGCCCCCGTTGAAATGATGAAATCGACAAATCCCTTTTCGATGAGCGACATGATGACGCCGCTCATGCCGATCGGGGTCATGGCCCCGGCGACCGTCAAGCAGACCGTGGCGTTCGCTTCGAGCATCCGCGCATAGAGCCGGGCTCCTTCAGCCAGCCTCCGGGCGTTGAACCCGCTGTTTCCGAAGACGTTTTCGATCAGATCGGCAACAGCCTCATTGCCGGCAAGCTTCAGCGGCTCGACGGGTCGGCCATCGAGCCAATCAGGGCGCTGGTGGCCGCAGGGGGATGAATGCGATTTCACGGCCTCACCCGTTGCGATATTGCTTCGCTTACGTTCCGTACGAAAGCGAAAACCAAAGCATCAACCGCCGCTCTCGCCCGAAGCGCCCTTCTCCTTCTCCGCCTCAAACAGCCTGTCCTTTAGGGTGCGAAGGGCCTTGGCCAGCTCCGGTTTTCGATCCTTGCCACTTTGAGAGGCCATCGTTTCCAGCACCGTCTTGCCATACGTCTCCCAGTCAAATTTGGATCGCGTTCGCCGCCCTCCCATGGAGTAGGCCTCTTCGAACGCCTTAACGTGCTTTCGTTCAAACAACTCGTCGAGGTACTCGACATTCGCGGAATACTCCGGCATGGTTTCGATCAGAGCCTGCATTTGAGCTCGGACTTCCGCTCCCGCATCGCTCCGTCGGCCAATTTTCATGCACACGCCAATTGCAATGAGCACGATCGTAACCAGGATGCCAATGCCCTTACCCATGGAAATCCTCCACAAATCTAGATTAGAGCTTACAAAATCAGCACGGCCGCTGCAAGCGCCGTGGTCCACAGGCCGTTCTTGTCCCCTTCCACCGTCTGCACCACCGCTCGCGTGCGAACGATAAGCCCCTGGGCCCGGTAAATATCCTTCCTCTCGTTGTAGGCCGTGTTGGGGTCCAGGTCGATGCCCTTGGTGGTTGCCAACATGCTGGCGGCCATGTCCTCGACATAGTCGCTGCACGCCTTCTGGGTCATGCCGAATCCGTGGTGTTCGGAGATGTAGCCGTGTTGGGAACGGTCGGACGGAATCGCCAAGCCGATACCGGCGCACGCCAGCCGGTTCGGCTCGTTCGTACGCGTTTCGGCGAGCACGCAAAAGACGATCTGCCCGGGCGACATCAGCTTCAGCCCGGCATCCCGCGAGATGATCTTGCAATGCGGCGGGTAGATGCTGCTCACGCGGACCAGGTTGAATTGAGCGATTCTGGCATCGCGCAGGGCCTCTTCGAAAGACTGGAGGTTTTGGCGATGCTTGCCCGCACCCTTCGTGAAGAACATTTGCTTGGGTACCAGTGTTCCTTCCAACGCTGCGTCTCCGTGTTTCGAGCCGTCGTCGGCCCGGCCAGTATTGGCGAAGGGGGAATTGTAGCAACCACGTTTCGTGGGACAATAAGAAATCCACAATTTGTGGCCACAGAATAGGAAACTGATTGGATGGCCGTCCGCGAACCGACGCAACGTGTCTTGCTCCAGGGGTTTATCCTCTCGTTTGCGGCCACCGGTTTGGTCGGCATTTATTGCTTGGTGGCCGGTTCAACCATTGGGGGAATCACCGGCAGTGTTCTGGGCTCGACGACCATCGTCGGCGCCGCGGCGATCCTCGGGTTGGCCGGCGCCGTGGTCTGGGAGCGCAGGAAATGGCATCAGCGAATCATGCGGGTATCCGTTGTATCAACTTGAATCGGCCGCATGTCCGGAATGCGGGAAATCCATCGCCCGAAAGGAGGGTTCCGCCGTTTCGACGGTTCAAAACCCAATGGGGTAAGCGCTCAACAAGGAAATCTCACCCGGAGCCTGTCAGCTTGTGGAGGGAGTCGAGAGGCGTTCGAGTTCAGCCTTCAATCGCCGAAGGGCCTGGCCGCGATGGCTCATTTCATTCTTGCGCGCGGGAGGCAGCTCGGCCATCGTCAGTGCCAATTCAGGTAGAAAAAAATACGGATCGTAGCCGAAGCCGTTCGAACCTCTCGGTGCGTCGAGGATCACTCCATCAACCGAGCCTGAAGTTTGCAAAACAAGCTGGTTTCCGTCCGCGACGGCCAGTGCACATCGAAACCGAGCGTTTCGCCGTTCGCGAGCGACGCCTTCCAGCATACGAATGAGCTTGGCATTGTTTTGCGCGTCCGTAGCGTCATCGCCCGCGTAGCGAGCCGAATGAACGCCGGGCGATCCACCCAGTGCATCCACCTCCAGCCCGGAATCGTCGGCCAATGTCCAAAGGTGGCTGTGCTTGGAGTAGTAAAACGCCTTAAGCGCGGCGTTTTCCTCAAACGTCGCCCCGTCTTCTTCCGGCTTCGGAATTTGGGGGAACGCGGCGAGGCCCCGGATCTTGACCGGTACTTCCGCGAAGGCGCCGGAGAGTTCGCGAAACTTTCCGGCGTTGGTGGTGGCGATGAGGATCGTATCAGGAACGACCACGCCCCACGCCCTCTCCACGCGGAATGGGGACCAGCCTAGAGGGCACGGGTTGCAGGTCCACAGGCGCCGAATCGACGCCACTCAAGGATCCAGGCATGTCATTCGGATCCGCGGAGCGCGCCCGCACAATCGCTCCGTTTACAAGGTTGTAACGGAGAAGTTCGTCTTCTTGCATCTTCAACACCGCGTGGCTATAGCGAGGCAGCCCTTTTTCCGCGGGAATTACAGCCGATTCATCGAACGAACCGACCGTGACGATGCTGCACGCCGGACCGTGATGGTAATAGGCCTCGTAGCCCTTTCCGCGCAGCCACGCGCAATATTCCGCGGCCCCGCTCTTGATGTCCCAGAAATCATCGGTCGGCTCAAACGCCGCAATCTGAAGTGAATAAACACCACGAGCATTCTTGATGGCCCACTTCGGGTTTCCCACGTCGGGCAGGGGAAGACGAACGACCTTGGCCCCGGCGAAATACGATTCGCCTCCGGGACCGGTCAAGTGGCGAATCAGATCACGGTCGCGCTGAAGTTCCGCGGGTACCGGGCGTTTGCCGGTCTTCGGATCGGTCTGGCGGAAATAGGTGCCATAGTAAACACGCGAGAAACCGTCGGGATCGTGGAGCACCGAAACCCAACGAGGCTGGATATCCCGCGTATGTCGAAGGGTCTCGGCAATCGTATCTACGTTGGCTCGGGAGTGCTGTCCGCGAATTTCCAGGCAGAGAATGGTCCACGGTGAACCATTCCCCTTGGGCACTGTCGTTGTCGGTCCGACCGAGCCGGAATGCGGAGTCACACAGCCGGAAACGCCAAGGCCTATGGCAAGAAAACCGAAAGCGCACCAGGCGGCGGGCTTCATTTCGCCCGTTCGACGTACAGGCCGGTTCGGGTGTCCACGCGAACGCGTTCGCCCGGCTCGATGAAGGGAGGGACGCGGACCTTCGCACCCGTTTCCAGAATGGCGTCCTTCATTTGGTTGGTGGCCGTCGCTCCCTTGACCACCGGGGGTGTATCCATCACGGAAAACTCGATGACGAATGGAAGTTCGAACGAGATCATCTGGCCTTCATAAAGCTGGCAGGAGACCTTGGTGTTGGGCACCAGCCATTGGGCGCCGTCACCGACGACCTCGGGGGCGATGGGAATCTGGTCGAACGATTCCAGGTCCATCACCACGAAGTTCTCGCCTTCGCGATAGAGGTATTCGTATTCCTTGGATTCGACGTAGGGGATCTCGACTTTGTCGTCCACGCTGAAGCGAACGTCGTTCATGATGCCGCTCTTGAGGTTCTTAAGCTTAGCCTGCATGTGACTGCGCTTGTTGCCCTTGGCCACGTGCTGGACCTCGTGGACGACCATCAACTGCCCTTCATGAACGATCGTCTTACCTTTTCGCAAGTCTACCGCTTTGATCATTTTAACAGCCCCTGTCTCGGGATTATATCGTCGAAAACCTAGGCTGGGTATGGTGGCAAAAAAAGGGTCATGGGTCAACGGCCTCAAGATTCCAGACCATTGGCAGGTCCATCCCGGAAGGAAGCGTTCCCACTTCGAATCTCCCTTCACGGATCGCGATCGCAGGGTCAGGGGAGATTGGGCGCCTGGGATTGATCAGCGCGTTCCCAAGCACTTCATCCGGTCGGCGACCGCGTTCTTGCAGGCGGATTTGAACACAACTGACGCGAGGTCCGATCCACGTGCCCGGAATCGTGGGTGCACACGATCTCCGACCTGATCGATGTATTCCGTTGGCCCAAATCGAAACCAGCAACTCTTCGGACCCACCGCGGCCCGCCCTATTCTAAATGAGCGTGCGCAATTTGTAGCCGCGGAGCATCGGGAAGGTCCGCGCCGACTGAAGTCGGCGGCTCGCCGAGGGCATGGAATCGCGCACGGTCATGTAGCTTCAAAGATGGCACACAATCCCCGGATTTGGGCCACCTTTCTTTGGGGCAACGATCTAATGCAGCGCGACCAATACCGGGATGACGCCCACGCCCCCCTCAAGTGTATCCAGGGCCTTTCCAACCACAGTGCCCGTTTTGGGATTCCCGTCGCGCATGGCGTGCCCGGCGGTCGACGATGTGACGAGCAGGTCGCCGGGGCGAATCGGCCCGTTCTCCGCTGATACTTTGCACGGCACGATCCCCATAATCGCCACCGGAACTTCGCCGATCAGACGCCCGAGCTCGATCGGATCCGCGCTAGGCGCCTCATTGTCGAGCCCATCGGCAGCGTCGGGTGGGGTGCCGTGAACTTGGCGGGTCACGTCGTCCCAATCGGCCGTCCGAGGTGGTAACCGTCGCGGCGCGCTACGGTGCCGTGAACTTGGCGGGTCACGTCGTCCCAATCGTGCGGCGAGCCTAGGAATCCCGGCTTCGTGCTGTAAATCCCGGCGACGAGCGTGGACCGGGCCGACGACGACTTGACCACCGCTCGCGGGTTGCGGACGTCGATGACCATCACGTCGCCCGGCTCAACAGTGTCCACCGGCTAGGTCACACGGATCATTTCCGCGAAGTCCGCGGGGCCACTATAGGTGCCGTCGGCCAGAACGTCTCCATCCAAATTGACCCGAAAGTCGATGTCGCTTCGGAAGCACTCGATGAATTGGGCGGTGGCACTCGACCCGGCGGTCGCTTCCAGGGCGAGAACATCTTCTCCGGACACCATGTCGGTAGTACCGTTGAATTGTACGAGCTCCGTGGCGTCGCCGGTTACCTGCAACCGGTGTGTGCCGGGGTTAGTGGTCCCGATGCCCACGTTGCCGGTGGACTGAATTCTCATTCTCTCGAACATATTGCCGCCGCCTCGGGTCAAGAACGCCAAATCTCCTGCGGTCGCGCCGGAAGTGTGGTCGACAGCCACCGCGGCGATCTTTGCAACTTCGAATTGGGCATTGTTGGATGCGCGCGACGTAAACGCAATCGATGAGAAGTTGTTGTTGGTCAAGTCGTTATTATGGAGCCGCAGGCTGCAATCCGGCGAACCGCCGAACGAGGTAAGGGATGAAGACGTGTCTGAACCCGATATGTGTAGGGCCATGGATGGGATCGTTGTCCCGATGCCGACTTCGCCCAAGTTGGTCTTGTAGATATCAATCCCATTTTCGTTCCACAACCCCGCGCCGGCAGGACAAGAGCAGCTGTACAGCCCGGCGTACGCATCCAGCATTGCCAATAGGTCGCCGAGTTCGACGATTCCGTCCCCGCCGCAAGGGTACACGTCGTAGACTTCCAGATCCCCCGCACCGAGCAGCAGAATCGATTCTTGGTTTGCTTCGACCGCGCGGAGCTCGTCGGCAACCTGCACAAACTGCGGATCCGCGCCGTGGGCTTCTTGATTGATCCAGTCGACGCCGGCCGGAAGCAGCACAGTGGCCAGACCGATTGCGCCCAGCGCATGAAACACCCGATTAGACCTCATCGATTTAACCTCCTTTTTGATGGCGTTCCCGCATGGAGCCATCGAGTCTGTGCCGCCGCGACACGCCATCCCGATGGCGACTGCGTAACCGGGCACAATTGATAGTTCCGAGTGTTCGAATTCCGCTTCTTGGAATCAACTAGAACCGGCCCTGAACCCTGAACCCTGGGCATTCACCCGGACTGGCCCGAGCGGCGACACCATTCGATCGTGGCGGCGGGTATCGTTGGCCGCCCGACTCTTTTTTGCCTAGGTCCTTGAAACCTAAATTGGATTTGACTAAAGTTCTCCCGTATCGCGGGGTAGGGTTTGACCCGGCGGTGGTTCGTCCAGCGGAGTGGAGCTATGCGAAAAGACATTCATCCCAAATACCACAACTGCACGGTTCGTTGCGGTTGCGGGGCCACGTGGCAGACGCGGAGCACGATGCCGGAAATCAAAGTCGAGATTTGCTCTTCCTGCCACCCGTTTTTCACGGGTTCGCAGAAAATCGTCGACGCGTTGGGCCGGGTTGACCGGTTCACCAAGAAATTCGGCGGAGAGTACTTTGTTCCGCCCAAGAAAAAGGACGAAAAACCAAAGAGGCGTTAGCGTTTTCGGTTCGGATTGCGGCGTCACGCGCGTTGCTTGAGGCACCGCGCGTGACTTTATTTCCTAGGGTCTGCGACCGCCATCTGAAGAAATGCGGGGGTCGCTGCGGATGGCCAAATGATATCGCCCCAAGGTGCCGTGTGGACCATCCTAGTGGATCGTTCCGGCTGAAGTTGCGGGTTTCGGAGGTAAAGAAAGTAGGGTGGGCCGTGCCCACCATTGCTGCGCGGACTTTACCCGCAAATTGAATTGGAATGATGCACGAGATTCGTCACGGAAGCAACCATGGTCACGGAAGTCGAAGATAGACTCATCTCCAAACTGCAAGAGATTAGCGAGCACTACGACTCGCTGAGCGAGCAGCTTGGCGACCAGGACGTCGCGTCGAATTCGGTCAAGTTGGTCGCCATTACCAAGGAGCTGGGAAGGCTCAAGCGCCTGGTCATGCCCTATCGCGAATTCCGAAACGTGCAGGGCCAGCTCGCCGACGCACAGGCGGTCATCGATGACGCGCATTCCGAGGCGGAAATAGTCGACATGGCGCGGTCGGAGCTCGAGGAACTGACGGCGCGGAACGATCAAATCCTCGCCGGCCTCAAGGAGGCGATGGTCAACGACGAGGACGCAGCCATCACCTCGGTTATCATGGAGATCCGCGCCGGGGTCGGCGGCGAAGAGGCGGCGCTGTTCGGACGCGATTTGTTCACCATGTACTTGCGCTATTGCGAACGAAAAGGACTGACGGTCGAGATTCTCGACCAGAGCGGCGCGGACAAGGGCGGCTTGAAAGACGTGGTTCTCAATATCAAGGGGCCGGAGGTGTACCGCTTGCTGGGGTACGAGGGCGGTGGGCATCGCGTGCAGCGGGTGCCCGAGACCGAGGCCCAGGGGCGGATTCATACCTCAGCGGCCACCGTGGCCGTCCTGCCGGAGCCGGAGGAAATCAACATCGATATCAATTGGGAGACGGACGTGGAAGAGTTCGTCTCCCGCGCGGGCGGCCCCGGCGGCCAAAACGTCAACAAGGTCTCTTCGGCGATTCGACTCGTGCACAAGGCCACGGGGATCACGGTCTCGATGCGCGACGAAAAGAGCCAGCATAAGAACCGAGCAAAGGCCCGGAGGCTGATGGCGACGCGGCTATACGATGAGCAGCACCGCGCCGCGCGAACCGAACGTGACCAGGCCCGCAAGTCGATGATCGGCAGCGGCGATCGCTCCGAGCGCGTCCGAACGTACAATTTCCCGCAGAACCGGGTGACGGATCATCGCATTGGGCTGGATCTGCACTATCTGGATCGCATCCTCCTGGGCGACTTGGAAGAACTCATCACCGCGCTCCAGACGTATGACACGGAGCAGCGGTTGAAGAGTCTGTAAAGGTGGCACTTCCACCGTGCCGATGTCTGGCCACCGGGAAGAGGTCAATCCAACCCCGGCGCGCCGGGACACTCTCGTTCCCAGTCTATCAATATCGCGGCAGCGCGGGGTCGATCTCTACGGCCCAGCGGTCGATACCGCCGGCGAGGCTGCGGACGTTGGTGAAACCATGGCCGATGAAGTAGGAGGCTGCGTCCAGACTGCGTAGGCCGGTATGGCAGTAGGTGACGATAGCTGTGTCCTTCGGCCAGGACGACATCATTTCTTGGACAAGCCGCTGGGTCACGCGGATCCCACCGGGCAGCATGACAATGTCCTGTTCCTCCGGTGTTCGCACGTCGAGGAGCCTGACGGCGTCGCGTTGGAGCGCGGCCGCGAGGTCCTGCGGCGTAATCTGAAGGCGTTGTTCCTGCTCGTGGGAGGAAACGATATGGTCGATCACCTCGCCGGAATTAAGGACGTTGTGGCGTTTTAACACCTCGGCCAGGCGATCGGTGGGGGCAAAACCGCAACTGCTGCACCCGCCGATGTGATAGCGCCCCATCAAGGCTCGGCGGGCGCCCGGATAGGCCTCGAGGACTTCTCCCATCGTGGATTCCGCGTGGATCGTTGACTGTCCCACCATTGCTATCTCCATCGTCGTTGATTGTGACCTTTCGGGGCTGTTACTGTGTTCGGAACCCGGACGGAGCACTCGCCCCAAAAACGCCATGAGGTACCCCCGAACCCGAACTCGCGGTGCGCTGAGCAACCTCCCGATCAACCGGTTCCCAGCGCACTAAGCAAGTCCAGGAACGTTATCGGAAAGCCCCCAAGGACACAACGCAGCCTTTGGCGGCAACCTGAGGCTGCGAGTTACGAATTACAAATTACAAATCATGAAGGATCGCTACCCCCAAGGACATGAAAATCTTCGCGGGAAGCGAAACGGTTTACGCGCAGGGATACGGAATGGAATCGTTAGGACCCGCGTATGGGTCGCGCTGCCAATCGTCGGCTCGGGGGATCACCAATCCTTTCAATCGATCGTTCGACAACTGGACAAACGCGGGTGAACGGTCGATGATCCATTCAGGATAGCGGTCCAGGCACGTGACGCGGCGTGCTGCATGGGTTGCCTTCGAATCTTCGCAGCGAACGAAGGATCAAGGGGGTGCGGCGAGTGCCTCGGCGAATTCAGTTTTCTCGTTTTGAGGGTTTACTCGGGAATTCGGTGGTCCGCCGCCCATGGCGCCGAAGTCCATTCACCGCGTGGATCCTGGGACCGCTTCTTTCCGCGGTTTTTGCCTGTCTGGTTTCCCGTGCCGAAGCTCATGAGACCGATCAATACTCGGTCCCGATGGGAAGGGAATTCGCGGATCTCCGGTTCTATTTTTCGAACGATGTTCGGCGGATCATCCTGCGGGGCATGGAGCGAACCAACTCGCGAATCCGCCAGGCCATCAAGCGCGGAGCACCTGCCTCCGAAGTAGTGCGACTCCAGTCACCGGAAGCGGTGGCCCGGGCGGTCTGGGGCGGTTTTCCGCCGGTTTTCAATCATATCGAGTCGATCGACGCGACGCTTCTTGGCTCGAAAATGAAACGGAAATACCCAGGACTGGTCGTGGCCTATCGGCCTTGGATCTGGATTTATCATCATCCGGCTCTGTTGCTCGACATTACCAAAGCCGTCCGGCTGGGACGGTGCTCGACGGTCATGGTAAACGGCGTCTATTTCGGCACGGACAAAATCGCTCATTTCGTCCACATGGGCATCATCTACTACAACGGCTACCGCGCCGCGAAGGCCGCCGGCGTCGACGAGCAGGAGGCCGTCCGCCGTGCGGTGGACCTGGGCGCGGGGGGTCACCCCCTATTCTCCGAGAATGCCCTTCTCGGCCTCTTCACCACCGGAGTCCGTTCGAATGCCGACCTGGCGGCGAATTACCTGGGGTTCAAGTTCTTCAGAAACCTTACGGAACATGAAAAGCTCCGCGGACAAGTTCGTCCCCCGCTCCTGGTTCGTCAGGGAGCCGAGTGGCGGTTGAATCATCACGTCGCCGAGAATTCCGATTGGTTTACGATTTTCGTCACCGATCATTGGAACGAGGCCCTCAACCCCAACGCCTACGGTCCGGGCGTCGGTCCGTGTGTGTGCGAGGGAATTCGAGCGCGGTGTGAATCCATTCTGGCCTGGTACCCCGAGGAATATGGGCAGCGCCGAACCCGCCAGGATTTTCTTCGAACCGCGGAAACGCTAAGCACCTACTACGGCGAAAGCTACGGCTACCAGGGAGTGCCCGCGGAGCTTACCGGCGTGGCCTCGTGTTGTTTTGATAGGGTCGCGGAGGAATCCCCTACCGATGCTCCCGCCCCCGCGGACGGTACTCCACGGTTGGCATCGCGCAACGAACCCGCGGGGGTCGAAGTGGATTCATGGACTCGTCCTTCACGAAGGAACTTTTCCGGCGACGACGGACTTTCCCCGCCGTTGAACATCTGGGATGCCATCCGCCTGGGAGAGGTTGGCATCAGCAGCCGGCTATTCTCCGAGGCCGGAGTGCCGAAACCCTGCGATCGAGACGGCGACAGCCCGCTGCATCATGCGGTTCGGTGGGGGCGAATCGAAGTGGCCCGGAATTTGATTCGACTCGGCCACGACGTCAATATCCGGGGGCTGTACGGTGCGACGCCGCTGCACCTCGCGCTGCGCGAATCCTCCGAGGAAATGGCGAACCTGCTTCTCGAACATCGCGCTCAGCTCGACCTGCGCGATGAGTTTGGTTGCACGCCATTGCATGACGCCGCCGGCCGTGCGGAGCCCAACGCAATCACTCTGTTGCTCGACGCGGGAGCCAACCCGAACGGGCGCGATGCTTACGGGAACAGCCCCCTTCATCTTGCGGCGAGGGCGGGACGACTTGACGCGGTTGAATTGCTCCTCGAAGCCGGGGCTCAACCCGGTACACCCAACGAGTTGGGAAAAACGCCCGCCGATTTCGCTACCGCCGGCGGCCACCGAGAAATAGCCCGCCGTTTGCGGTCGGCGGCGCGGTTCGAGGGCGAAGGCCGAGCCGTGCGGCTGCGGTCCTCACCCGCAAATTGAATTCGAAACTCTTAAACCATGACCAAAAGCACGATGTTCCCCGATGCCTCCCCTTTGTCGCATCCGCGCGGTGCCGCCGGATTCGCCAAGGTGCTCGCTGCGGCGCTGCCATTTCTGATGGGCGGCTGTGCGACACGGTCGCCGATGGAGGCGTGGCAACAGCAAGTCTCGGATTATGTTTCGGAACAGGGTCACGGGGATCCCAACGTCTTGCGCAATTTGGCGGATGCACGCTGCCGAGGTTCGGAACGCCCGGGCCGACTGTTCATCGGAGAACTCGGCGTCCTGACCGTGCAGCCCTCCGGCGCGACGGCGACGTTCGATGTTCATGGAGTCGTACTCGGCCATCAAAAGGTCCGATCGCAGAACTGGTTTGTTTTTCTGGTCGGCGTGGTACGCCAGGGCTCCCTGGAACCACCGATTATCGAGGCGGTGCACGTGGCGGCCATGTCGGTGGACGGCGAACAGCATCATTGGCGCGTGTCCGAAGCCGACGCGGCCATGACTCGGAAATATGCCGTTCGGACCGCGAACGGGAAAGACTCCACGGTTCCGCCCCCCGCCCAGCGCGTTTTTCCACTTCCCTCGGATCGCTACCGGCTCCTTGTGAACGGCGACGTTCTGCACGTTCACGAAGATGAATCCGCGTCGCACTGGTCGTGTTCGCTTGCCGGCACGGATTGACCGATCACTCGCACCGCCGCTGCCCTTCCTCGTCGGACGCTTTCACTTTGGACATAGTTCTCCTATTTGTCTTTCGTATTGATCGCGGCACCATTCCCGGCGACACTGTCGCGATGTGATCGACGGCCGCGTGAGCCGAAACGGCCGATTGGAAAATTTGCGCCGGCCCTACCTTGCTCGAAATAAATGGTCCGCGGTGCAGAATAAACCGTTGAGCTCCGACCCGCGAGCCTAGGGAGGATTCATCATGGCCCCATCACCCGAAGAAGCGTTGGCGTCGATGATCCGCAATTTGGAATCCAACACCGGAAAATCGCTCGATCAATGGGTCCAGGTGGCCCGCAAAAGCAAGCTTGAAAAACACGGGGAAATCGTAAAACATTTGAAATCCGAGCATGACCTGGGACACGGCTACGCCAACCTCGTCGCCCAGAAAGCACTTCAACCGGCGGACGGCACGGAACCGTCCGGCGACGAACTCGTCGAGGCACAGTATTCAGGTGCCAAAGCGGCATTGCGTCCGATTTACGACGCGCTGATCGCGGCGCTGCGCAAATTTGGCACGGATATGGAAATCTCGCCCAAAAAGGCTTACGTAAGCCTCCGCAGAAGCATACAATTTGCCCTGTTCCAGCCTTCCACGGCCACCCGGTTGGACATCGGGATCAACTTGAAAGGCACGGAACCGGACGGACGGCTCGAGGCGTCAGGCAGTTTCAACAGCATGGTAAGCCACCGAGTGCGCGTTTCCTCGAAAAACGAAGTGGATGCCGAATTGATCGGTTGGCTCAAGAAGGCGTATGACGCCGCGTGAGTTTCGGCACGAGCGGCGGGAGATCTGTCATGGGAAGAACCATTGGTGCGGTGATTGTTGGTTACCTCATAATGTTTGTCGTCGTGTTCGGCGGCCTTACTGCCGCGTACATGGCGATCGGCGCCGATCGCGCTTTTCAGGCCGGAACGTATGACGTCTCGGGACTTTGGATCGGCGTGATGTCGGCGGTCGGACTGATTGCGGCCATGGCGGGCGGCTGGGTCTGTGCCACCATCGCGGGGCGCGGCGGGGTCAAAGCACTGGCAGGATTGGTGTTGATCCTTGGAATCCTGTTTGCGATTCCGGTGCTGTTTGCCTCGCCCAATGCCGAAAAGAAGGTGCGTCCGGCCGATGTCTCCATGATGACGGCCATGTCGGAATCTCAGCAGCCTGCCTGGGCGGCGATCCTGAACCCGGTCCTGGGTGTGGTGGGCGTTATGATCGGCGGGAAAAGAAAGAACCTCGCGGCCCGAAACTACTGACCCGTCAGTCGAAACTCTTCGCGAAGCATGGCCATGAGCACCACGTCGGCGAACTTGCCTTCGGACACGGCGGCGTCTTCCAGGACTCCTTCGAATCGGAAGCCCAAGCGTTCGTTAAGCTTGATGTTCTTCAGGCTTCCTCCGAGGGTCCGAAGATAGATTCGGTGCAACTCCAGCGAATCAAACCCGTAAGCGAGAATGAGTCGCGTGGCCTCATGAGCCACGCCTTTTCCCCGGTATTCCGGGTTCCCGATCATTTTTCCCAACGCGGCCTGCCGGGCGATCGGGTCAAGGTCGTGAAGGGATACCAGCCCGACGGGCCGTTCACCCGATGATTCACAAACCATGAGATCCACCCGGTCTTTTCCCGGTGCCCCATCGTTTAGTGCGCTGAGGACGTGGCGAAGCTCGGGGGGTATCAGACTGTTACGCACCAAGGGTTCCTCGAGCCATCGCTCGAGATGTTCTCGATCCGCTGGGACGGGCGGACGAAGGTTGACCAACTTTCCGAGAATGGTCGGAAGGCCACAGGCATTCAGGCTAAGCGCCAATTTCGCCCGAAATGCCGGCTCGACGGGTTTTGCGGCCGCGTCTCGAACCGGCGGATCGCCCCAGCCGTTGTCGGTGATCGCCTGCATGACTTCACTGGCGAATTCCAGGAGTTCGTGTCCGTGATAACCCGCCTCGCGCAGCTCACGGATCACGTTGGTCGCCAGCACGCGGTACAAAGCCCTTCGGCGCTGTGCACGTTCATAGTCCGAAACGGTTTCAGGAACGGTGGGTCGTGCCGGTTCGGATCGGGTCTCGATCATGTCTGGCGTCTCCGCGTTTCAGGCATCAGGAAACCTCCGCTCGCCGCTCGGTAAAGCAATCCCCCATCGCGCGGAGCCGCGCGGCCCGCTTGCGGAGTAATTCCTCGATGGGAACGTTGGCCAGCTCCTCAAGCGTGTTTCGCAAGTAATCCCTGAGAAATTCCGCCGCCGCCTGCGGACCAAGATGGGCTCCGCCGGCCGGTTCTTTTACGATGTCGTCGATCAGACCCAAAGCCAGAAGATCGGAGGCACGCAGCCCTAGCGACTCCGCCGCGGATTTCTTGTGACCGGCGTCACGAAACAATATGGAAGCGCATCCCTCCGGGCTGATCACGGAGTAATAGGCGTAGCGCATCATGCCCACGCGGTCCCCCACGCCGATTCCCAACGCCCCTCCACTGCCCCCTTCCCCGAGGACCACGCAAACGATGGGCACGCGCAGCCGTGCCATTTCCATGAGGTTGATCGCGATGGCCTGGGCCGCTCCGCGTTCTTCCGCTCCGACTCCCGGAAACGCACCAGGAGTGTCAATGAGTGACACCACGGGTAGCCCGTATTTCTCCGCGAGTTTCATGGCCCGCAGGGCCTTGCGATACCCTTCCGGATGGGCGCAGCCGAAGCAATTCGCGGCTCGCTCAGAGGTTTCGCGGCCCTTCCGGTGGCCGATCAGCATGACCTTCCGCCCCGCGATCCGCCCAAAGCCGGCCAGCATGGCGCGGTCGTCGCCAAACGTCCGATCGCCGCAAAGTTCGACAAAGTCACGTACCATTCCGCCCAGGTAATCGCCGAGAACCGGGCGTTCCGCATGACGTGCGATTTGAACGGTCTGCCAACCTCCGAGGTTCTCGTAGGCCCGCGCTGCGAGCGCCGCCAGCCGCGAGCGCATCTCCAGCACCGGCCCGGAAAGGTCGGCATCGTCGTGAATGCGAAGACTTTCCAAGCGGGCGATCTGCTCTTCGAGGCGTGTCAGCGCGGTGCCACGCGTCCAGCGAGCCGCGGACTCTCCCGCCTGCGCCGGTCCCCCGGCCGGTATGGGTTCGACACTCATCGCCCTCCCTCCTGAAATGCTCGCCGATCCGTGACGCCTAGGCGCTACGGCTCCGCCCTTCGCGGATATCGTCGTGCATACAGTATACCGGCGACAACGGGGTTCAGCAATCGGCCGGGCAGCACGTGGCTCGAACGATAACCGTGTCGGGCATCCAACGCCCGAATACACTCGCGTCCCTATCGTTGTGGCTCGATGAGCAGCCGAAGGTCGCCCTGAGTCAGGGAAAGTCCCAGAATCTGATAGGGCCGCCGGCCATTAGGCCAAACAAAGTGGTTCCGCAGCCAGATTCCGAGCGTTCGGTCTGCCGGTCCTGGGGAGGCGGAGCGCGAGATTTCGGACGATGGCTCGATTTCGATCTCCGCTTGTCCATTCCTCAGTTTCGTGACAAGCCGTTCCCACGGTCCTGACCAGACCCTTTTTGGTAGTGGCAAGGCACCAAGGTTGGCCGAGTGGAGAAATAGACATAGGTCCTGCGAACGACCGGCCAATTCAAGCTCGACCTGCACCGATAAGATCGCACGCCACCCGGCGTGTTCCACTCGACCACCCACGTGGATCGTCCCTTTCCGAAATGCGATGGCGGGCTGCGAGAACCCCTCCGGGACTTGCTCCGCCCAATCCGGTCGATCGTGCAGCGCGGCCATGAGCCATTCATTGGCCATGGTTTCAGAAATGATGATTTCGAAAGGCCGCCCCTCCACCATCCGGTCACCGATCGAATCCACCAAGATTGCGGCCGCTGCACGAGCACGTTCTAGAACTTCGGCAGTCGGTTCGAGCGGGGCATACCAACCCGGACGGCACTCCGCCGCCAATCCCAACGCAATTCCCGTCACCGGTAGTCCGATGAGGAAGACTCGAAGCATGCGCCGAATCAGCACGTGACGAGAACTTCGTTGGATTCGATCTCCCATGAACGGCCACTCCGAACCGCTCGACCTTCGCAGAAATCGGGCGAGTTCGCTACGGAAGTTCCTTCACGGAATTTGCAATCGTGGAATCGGACCCGGCACCGCCGGAGATTGACCGCGCCCTTGGCGTCGTCGTACAATCCGCATCGTTTGCCGGACGGCGTGGCCGCGAGGGAAGGCCGCATTCCAGTCGACCGAATCGACGCTGCGATCCGTTTGGGGTGTGCTTGGTCATTGACCGTATGCCGCCATCACTGAAACCCGATTACGGAGCAGGGTGTACACTGCCTTGAGAACCAAGTCCGGGGTGCGTTCGCTTTCCTCTTGGGCGTGACGTTGGTTGTTTCCAATGTTCACGCGAACCACTGGTCTAGTCATTGTTCCGCTCTGGTTGCTGGCGATGGGCTGGCTTTTTGTCCATGACATCCGGCCTCGCTGGGCGACCTCGGACCCACCCACCGTCAAGCCCGCGGATTGGCTGCACCAGGATTCCCCCCGAGCGGAATACGTCATCTCCGGCCCCCTGGGACGAATCGGGGCTCTTTGGACAACGTACTTGATCGATGAACAATCCGTTCGGCGGGACGACTTGATTTGGATCGATCGGCTGCCCTTCGACCTGACCCCGATTCGCGTGGATGTCAACTCGGTTTTCACGAATGAGGGCGTGCTCGACGAGTTCACCGTGCGGCTGGAGACCCATCTGACGCGCACGCCCTTGAAGCTCCATGGCGAACGGTTTCACGCGGATTTTTCATTCACGTTGGAGCACGGCCCCTCAGTATCGGCCTTCAAGATCCCCTTGTCGGAAGCCGGAATGCTCTCCGGGGCGTTCAGCCCGTTCAACCGCTTTCACGAGCTCCACGTCGGACAGACCTGGCGGATGCAGGTGTTCAACCCGCTGGCCGCAGTCATGAATCTGGGGCCGAAGTTCATTCCTCTGGTCGTCGCTGTCACTGGGGAGGAGCGGCTTCGTACTTCCTTTTGGGAAGGCAATTGCCGTATTGTCGAGGCGGGCAAGGTCCGGGCGTGGGTCGATGCCGGCGGTGAAATTCAACGACAGCAGATCGATCTGCCCGTCCTGGGGCTGGTTACCATGGATCGAATGCCGGATTTCGACTCGGAAGCGCGAAATTCCGCGAGAAAGTTTCAGTTTCTAGGAAAGAAGACCGAATCCGAGTGAGCGACGTCCACCAATTTCCTTCGATCCTTCTGTCCGGCGTCACCAAGACGTTCGGCCGTAAGGTCGCCGTACAGAAACTTTCCCTTCAGATTCCTGCGGGGGAACTCTTCGCGTTTCTCGGCCCCAACGGCGCGGGAAAGACCACGACCATACGCATGACCGTCGGGCTCCTGCGGCCCGATCACGGCAGCGTCCAGGTTTGCGGTCATTTCGTCGGAACCAACGGTCTTGCGGCCAAGGCACGCCTCGCGTACGTCCCCGACCAACCCTTTCTCTACGACAAACTGACCGGCAGGGAATTCCTCTACTTTGTGGCCGAAATGTATGGCCTGTCGCCTCAACGGCGCGATGACCGGCTCGAAACCCTGGTCCACCGCCTCGACATGCTCGAATTTCTTGACCAACTCTCCGAGAGTTACAGCCACGGAATGAAGCAGAAGGTGGCCCTGGCCGCGGCGCTGATTCACCAGCCCGCGGTGCTGGTGATCGACGAACCTATGGTCGGCCTCGATCCGAGAACCATCCGCACCGTTAAGGACCTGTTCCTCGAGCTTACCCGTTCCGGAGGCACGGTGTTCATGAGCACGCACACTTTGGACATTGCGGAGGCCGTCGCCGACCGCATCGGCATTATTCACCGCGGCGCGCTCATCGCGGTTGGCACCCTGGCCGATCTTCGCGCCCTGGCCACGCACGAGCAGTCCCTTGAGGAAATCTTCTTGCAGCTCACTGAGGCGTCCCATGGTTGAACACGAGGGCACAACACCGGTCGGCAACATGCTGGGGCTGCTTCTCCGCATGAAAGCACGGGCCACGTGGAACCGCGTTCGACAAGCCGTCGATCAGGGCCCCGTTCGACTCGCCGCGACGCTTCTCCTGATATCTCTCGTGTGGTTCGGGCTGTATGCGCTTTTCTGGCTCGTGTTCGATCAATTCCGCAGAACGCCACTCGAAGCCACCGTCGCCCTTCCCTTGATCTTCAATTTCTTCTTCGTCGCCTTGTTGCTCATGCTCACCTTTTCCAACGCGATCATCGCGTACGGCACTCTCTTCGGGCGGCGCGAATCGGTTTTCTTATTGACCGCGCCGGTTCGTCCGCGGGATGTGGTCAGCCTCAAGTACTTGGAGAGCCTCGCCCTTTCGAGCTGGTCGCTCGTCCTGCTCGGCATTCCGTTGATGATGGCCATTGCCGATCAGGCCGAGGAGCCTTTGTTCTATTTGCTCTTTACGGCCTTCTTTCTCGCCTTTATTCCCATCCCCGGTGGATTCGGACTGCTCTTCGCGTGGGTCGCGGCGCGTTTTTTTCCCCGCCGTGCCATTCGCCTGGTTACCCTTCTTTTGGGTTCTTCCCTCGGAGGGTTCTTGGTGTGGGGACTGTACTCCCTTCAATTGGGCGAATCACCCACGGAAAGCTGGCTGAGAGATTTCCTCTCACGAATGAGCTTCGTCGAGTCCGCGATCCTGCCCAATTACTGGATCGCGTCGGGCATCGACCGGGCCGTTCATGGTCAGTTTGCCGACGCAGCCCTTTACCTCGGCGTCACGGCTGCCAATGCGCTCTTCGTGAGTTGGCTGGCGGTTACGATGGTGTCCTGCCGATTTGACGCGGCCTTTGACCGCGCCTCCGCGGCCGGTCCGCGTCTCGGTCGTTCTGCGTCCCAGGCCTCGGGTGGAATTGCCGGTAACCTTTTTGCCTACCTGCCCGTCGCTCTCCGCCTCATCGCCGCAAAGGACCTTCGCGGTTTTCTACGCGATCCGTTGCAATGGAGCCAGTTGGTGATTCTTTTCGGGTTGCTCGCCCTTTACTTGACGAATATGCCCACGCTTCGACTTCAGTTCAGTGGAACCGGCTGGTTCCTGGTGATTCCGTTTCTCAATCTGTGCGCCTTGAGCTTGATCCTGGCCACCTTCACGTGTCGGTTCGTATTTCCGCTCCCTTCCTTGGAGGGGCAAAAGCTCTGGTTGATTGGCCTGCTGCCGCTCCCGCTCGGAGACGTGTTGCTTGCAAAGTTTGCATTCGCCATGACCGTGACGACGGGGGTGGCTGTCGCCGCCATGGCTCTCGCCACGGTCACCCTTGGAATCGAGCCGATCTGGGCGGTGATCCATTTCCTGGTCACCGTGGCGATTTGCTTCGGGCTGTGCGGATTCGCCATCGGTCTGGGTGCCCGCTTTCCCGTATTTCGTGAACCCAATGCAGCGCGAATCGCCAACGGTTTCGGCGGCACGGCCAACCTCCTGGCCAGCGTGGCGCTGGTCGCCACGGTGCTCGCCGGAGTGGGCGTGGCCACGTGGCGCTGCCGGAGTCTGCCCACCGGCGCATGGCCTGATCTGATTTCGATGGCCCTGTGTTTCGGCGCGTTCCTCGTTTCTCTTTTCGCCGGTTCCTTATCGCTCCATGTCGGCATCCGCCACTTCAACCGCGTCGAAGCGTGAGAAGGGCGACATGCGAACGAAGAATGGCGCATGACGAGCGGTCGGCATGGTGAGTTTCAGCCGATCCTTTCAACACGTCACTCCTCAAAGGTAGTATGGGGATCGGATGGTCGGTTTTTTTTCGGCTTCGAAGGGCTGGGGCGAGGAGGAAACTCCATTGATTGGGAAATTCAATCGTCCCGCTACCTATCTCGTCCTGGTTCTCATTGTGCACGTCTGGGCCCGTGCCGCTTCGTTCAATCATTATCACAAAGTGGATAGCTTCACGCTGGGCATTTGCTCCTACAAGATGTGGCACGCGGGTGCCGAGTTCGCCGACCTGGTGCCGGATAAGCCTCCCGGCCAGGCGCTTCTGACCGGCTGGGTTTTTCACCTCCTTCCAGATCCGCCCACGCGACTTGCTCTGATTCCCGTTGAGTCTGTGTTCTTGCTCGGTGCCTATTTCGTCTTTTGGCGTATCGTTTCGCTCATCCTTGCGGCCCCTTCCGCGGCCGTTGCCACGATGTTTCTTGCCGTCGCCCACAATACCTACAACGTTCTCGATTTCACGACGGACGGATTCAACCTTGGCGAAAGTTACTTGGCGCTGCCGATCCTGCTGGCCGTTTATGCGCATGGGGTGGCGATCAGACCGGCGCGGCGCGGATTCCTACAGGGTTTGGCTGTCGGAACCGCGCTGACCGTCAAGCAAAGCGCCGTCGGGCTATTGGCCGTGCTGATCCTTCACGAGATCGTGATGAACCGAAAACGACGCGCCTGGAAAGCTGGTGCCCGGGCGGCCCTTGCAACTTTCGCGGGGGTCCTGTGCGCCTTCCTACCTTCGATTCTCTTTCTATTGGCACATGGTTGGCTCGGGGATCACGCGACGAGTCTTTGGAAATACACGGGCGTTCACGGACAAATGAATCCTCTCGGAATGCCGGCGTGGTACAACGTGGAGCCGTTGCTCCCCGTACTGGCATGGATTGTGTTAGGTGCCTCGGCTTCGTTTGCTTGCCTTGCGGGTACCAGAACGGATCGCGTTGAGATGGTCGCAGATGGCCGCGCCCGGATCGCGGGGGTCTGGTCCTTCGTGCTCCTCTGGGTCGCGGCGGAACTGGCGATCCTTGGGTCCATGACCAAGCCGTCATCCCATTATTTTCAGCAGATCGTGGCGCCGCTCTCGATGCTTGGAGCTTTGGGTTTCGCAAGGTTTGCCAAGGCGTGCAGTGCATTGGAGGATGTTGCACGCAACCGGACTCAACGCTGGCTGGGAGCGACCATGGCGGTGATCACTCTTGTCGCATCCCGCCCCATCTTTTCTGAAGCATCGCGGCGCGTCCCGACTTTTGACTATCAACGAGAAACGGACGACTTTCAAACCCGGCTCCAAACCAAGCCCGTTCTTGGGGTTGCCCTTCCACCCTAGAGCGACAGCATGGCCACATTCCGTACTCAATCGTATTTCTTTTTTCTGATCGGCGCCGCATTCGCGTTGTTGGGAAATCTTGCGCCGGCGTTTTCGGCGGAAAAGGGGCTGGACATTCTTCATTGGGGGATCGGCTCGGCCTGCACCGTCGTCACCATGCTTGCCGTCGTATGGGGCAGTCGAGCGCTGCCCGGTGCTTCCTCTTGCGCAGGGTGGATCGCGGGTCTGCTCCTGGCCGTGGTGTTACCCTTGGCGACGGAGACCGCGCTGCACCCGAACCTCGCGAATTTGAGCATTGCCCTGACCGCGTTGGCCTTCGCCGTCTCGCATCAGAACCAGACTATTCCTAAATGGTTCACCTCTTGGGCTGCGAACTTGGGAAGTACGATGTGCGAACCTACGGCACTCTTGTGGCCGATCGCTTGTTTCTGGAAAGTGCAATGGAGTCGCAGCGACAAGGAACCGCGAGGCCGCCGTTTCCAAGCGGTGGTTGGCCTTGGAGTCGCGGTGGTCGGACTTGTATTTGGACGTGCGCTGGGTTTTCCCTGGTCCACCACGGTCTCCTACCACGGGCCTGGGGCGGCCCTTCAACGAGATTTGGCCTTCCTATTGCCCGCACTGTTGGTCGGGTTGCCCGCGTACCTCCGCGTTGTCACGGCATCGGACGCGAAATGGGAAACCCAAGGCGTTGCGAATCTCGAATCATGGACCCGTCTTTGCGTGCTTGCGACCTTTCTTTTGATCCTGGGCGTTCCGCTCAACGTCAGGTTGTGTGCAATGCCTTTTTTCTGGTGGGTCTCGGGCGGACTTTCCGAGTGCGCTGAAATCTGGCGAAACCGGAGGGAGACCCCCTGGCCGGTGCGAGTTGCGATGGGATCGGCCGCGGTCCTTCTTGGTGCTCTGCTGGTGCCGAGTCTGAATCGATTCACTAACGGTCCGCTGATGGCGCTGCACCTCTTTGCACCCTAGACGTAGAGCGACTGCCGGGGCCCCGGCATCGGGTTTCCTTCGCCGGATTCTTGATTCGCGATAGCGATTGTCAAGCCGCTGCCGGCTTCCGCGTCAACTCCGCCACCACGGCGGCCCCTCGTTTTCGACACCACCCAAAAGTTCTCCTGAATCGCGTTTCGCCCCCTCCGAGGTCACTCGCAACTCGTCACTCGTAATTTGAAATCTGAAATCTGAGATTCGAAATTTGGGATTTGGGATTTGGGATTTGGGATTCGAGATTCGAAGTTTGAAATCTGAAATTCGTAATTTGAAATCCTAGATTTGAGAATCGGAATTCGCCCGCTCTACTTTCTCGTCCGATCCACTCCCGCCAGCGGATCGTCCGACCGCTCCAGCAATTCTCGGCCGCACCGCGGGCATTTCATCTCCTCCGGGGGCAATTCCCACCCTCGCCCGGGGAATTGAACCGCGGCCACCTCGGCCTCGCCCTCGGAATCCAGACGAAACTTGAACGCAATGATCACCGGTCCATGCTCCGGACACGAAAACGTGACGACAGGGTAAGCCGTCCCCTTGCAGACCGGACAATCCGCCGGTTCGATCTGCCCATGCATTCGGAACGAGTGCCCCGAGGCGCAACGCCAATCCAGGTCGACATCGTTGATCGACCTTCGGATCGCGGGACGCGCTTCGTTTGAGTCCCAGGACTGGTACACCAGGATAAGTGCCAAGGCGACGGCACACGCCAACAGAAGGCTGAGCCGGGCTGCGCGGGTATGCGGCGACGGGGTCAGAATCCGAACGCTGGGTCTGCGGCGAACAATCGGGGAAGTCGAATCCGGTGGGGGCGTGGCGCTTACTCCACGATGGCAAGGGGCCCCGTCCACCAATACAGGCGGCTGCGCGCGAAAGAGTAATGGGGGATGCGCACTTCGTTGCAAAGGGTGCAACCGCCGGCCGCACATGACGGGTAATAGGACATGACACGGGTTTTCACCGCTTCGTGAGTCCGCGCCATCCGCGCACTGCCGTCAATCGTGGCCATGTTGATGCCGTCTACATGCCGTCCGGTGAGCCAGGGTTTGCGACCGTTGCGCACGAATGGGTCGTAGCCGTCATCCCAGGAAAGCAGGCTCGCGTTTCGCATGGGAACGGGCTGCGAAGTGACTTGCGTACGGCGCAGCTCATCATCGGGGCCTAAGTCACCCAGTAGAATCGTCTCCACCGGTCTGGCGGAGCGGTATCGATCCAGATTGGCAAGTTTGCCTCTGGCGGCATTGGTAATGAAAGAATTAACTCCGTAGCTCATGAAGTCCGAAGCCGAGGTCGAACTTAATCGGCGGCGCCCGACCACTTCTTGAAACTTGTATCGGAAGGGATCCTCGGGGCAACTCAGCACCATGGGTTCCGGCAAATACGTCGGGTGAAGCTTGGTGAACCAGACGCCTGAATCCGGCAAGCGCGGCCCCCAAGCACGCGGACGACCGGTATTCAAGGGCAACCAGCCGTCGTGCTCGTAGCGATACATCGAAACCCCTTGGCTCAAGTCTCGAAGATTGTGGCTGCACACGGTGCTGTACGCGAGTCGCAACGACTGTTTCAAAGAAGGGATGAGCAACCCGATGATCAGCGCGATGATCGCAATAACGACCACGAGCTCGACTAACGTGAAACCTTCGCGCCGTGCGTGGTGCTTCCGCATACTCACCACCTGCCTAAACGAATCTCTCCCCCGACTTGTACAACATCCTACACCCGTTCACAGAACCTTGCAAGGGCAAATTCCGAAAAAATCTGCCCCGGCGCTACTATCCGGGCGGTTCGCAGGCTTTCCCGGCCTAGAACCGGCTGCCCCGTCGAACTGGGTACTCCAACTCACAATCGTCGTACCGAACTCGTAGGCGCCCTTCTTGGCCCGACCCGCAAAAGAAAAACGCGGGTCATAGTCGGCCTCGGAACACCGTTCAACTTTCCTCTTTGACTCTTTTCGGACACCGGAATCGTCAAACCTTGTAAAATCGGCAGAATCGAATAAACTCGATTCGAGAAATTAGCGAGGCCCGACGGCAAGAGCCTTGTAGTGCACTTGCACTAAAAAGATACGGTGAACATATGACACTTTTGCGGGAAATAGTTTCAGAGGAATTGTTGCCCTTTGTCACCAGGCCAGGCCAATACATCGGGGGCGAACGGAACCAACTTCCCGCTACGGGTGCCTGGGAGAAGGCCGAGGTTCGCGTGGCAGTCGCATTTCCCGACACGTACACCCTGGGCATGAGTCACCTCGGCTGTCAGATCATTTATTGGCTGATCAACCACACCCCGGGTTGTTGCGCGGAGCGGGTCTACTGCCCCTGGGTCGATGCCGAGGCGGTCATGCGGGCGAAGAAAATTCCCCTGTTCACGTGGGACACCCGGCAGCCCGTTTCCTCCGCGGACATCCTCGCGATTTCACTCCAATACGAGATGGCGTTCACCAGCGTCTTGCAATTGCTCGACCTGGCGGGGATTCCGTTTCGCGCGGCCGACCGCGACGAGTGCCACCCGCTTGTCATTGCCGGCGGTCCGCAGGCGGACAACCCCGAGCCCATGGCGCCGTTTCTCGACCTCGTGGTGTTGGGCGACGGCGAGGCATCCTTGGCCGCCATTCTCGAGGCCTACAAAGAATACAAAGCCGGAGGAGTGCCAAGGCGTGACATGATCCGGAGGATGGCCGAGCGCTTCCCGTGGATTTACGCGCCGAACCTTTACGACGTTCACTATCGTGCCGACGGGACGGTGCGTTCCATCGCCCCGATCGATCCTCGGATCCCCGCGCGCATCGAACGCTGCCAGACCGACGACTTCGACAACGCCCCGTTTCCCCTTCGTCCCCTGGTGCCCTTTGTCGAAGTCGTCCACGATCGTTTCGCGATCGAGATCATGCGCGGCTGCCCGCAACGATGCCGCTTCTGCCACGCCGGTTACACCAAGCGGCCTCTGCGGCTGCGTTCCGTCGATCGCATCATGGACATGGCCGAGCAAATGTATCGTGCCACGGGGATGGACGAATTCGGGCTTCTCTCTCTTTCCACGGCCGACTATCCGCATTTGCGAGAGTTGGCGCAACGGGCCAACGAACGATTCGCTCCGCGGCAGGTGAACATTTCCGTTCCTTCGCTTCGGGTGGACAAGATGCTGCAGAATATTCCCTGGCTGGTGAACTCGGTGCGCAAGGGCGGTTTGACCATGGCCGTCGAGGCCGCCAACGACGACATGCGCGCCGCGATTCGCAAGCTCGTCACGGACGGCAATCTGCTCGACGGGGTCCGCGAGGCGTACAAAGCCGGTTGGCGATCGCTCAAACTCTATTTCATGTGCGGATTTCCCGGCGAACGGCCGGAGGATATCGAAGGCATCGTTCATTTGAGCCGCAAGGTGAGCGAGTGCCGCAAGGAGATCGGCAAGCCTCCCGCTGCCGTTAACGCCGCCGTCGGCTGGCTGGTGCCCAAGCCCTACACTCCGTTTCAATGGGCAGCGCAGCCTCGAGCGGAGTATTTCCACGAAGCCCGCAAGCGAATGTCGAGCCTGCTTCGCGGGGGAAAACGAAGCGCGGTCAAGATCAAGACGCATTCCGTCGAACGGTCGGTGATCGAAGCGGTCATGGCCCGCGGAGACCGCAGGCTGGCCGACACGATCGAAACGGCCTATCGACTTGGGGCCCGCTTCGACGGTTGGGATGAACAATTCAACCCGCGGCTCTGGCAGGAAGCGTTCGATCGCAGCGGCCTCAACCCCGATTGGTATGCCCATCGCGAGCGTCCCGCGTTCGAAGTCTTCCCTTGGTCCCATCTGCACGGCGGCCCGCCCGATGATTACCTGTTGCGGCAGTACGACGACGCATTCTCGCAAATCGGCATCGCCAAACCGAATGCGGCGGTGAGCGAACGTTTGCATGTCGTGGCCGCGGGGTGAGATCGAAAAAGGGGTCGGGAGTCTTATTTTGGGGTTCGCGGGCGTCCACGAGGGCGGAGGGAAGACTCAAGTCCTAAACGCGCCGCCATCCGCTCCTGCCAGTTCGCCTGGCCATAGGGGGCCCCGCG